>Ga0207761_1000900_pt1 | contig 10221 bp, 10 predicted proteins | sample LuqExpMetageno34_FD_187792 | JGI IMG/M metagenome (GOLD analysis project Ga0207761, IMG submission 187792) | Tropical forest soil microbial communities from Luquillo Experimental Forest, Puerto Rico - Sample 34 (SPAdes) | ecosystem: Environmental > Terrestrial > Soil > Tropical forest ...
TCACCTTTCTCCCCGAGAACAAGACCTTTGAGTTTGAGCACGGCAAGCTGCCGTACCAGGACCACGGCAAGCCGCAATCGCTGCTCGACGTCGCCATGAACTTCGGTTTTCATCTGGAGCACGCCTGCGGCGGCAACTGCGCCTGCACCACTTGCCACGTCGTGGTGAAGAAGGGCAAGGAACTTCTCAGTCCCATGGAAGACGACGAGGCCGACAAGCTCGACATGGCCGCTGACCTGCAACTCGAGTCGCGTCTGGGCTGCCAGTCCGTCATCGAAAAGCCCGGCGAAGTCGTGGTTGAGATCCCCTCGTGGAACCGCAACTATGTGTCCGAGGGTGGAGGTCACTGATGCCGCAAACCCTCACTTGGGACAGCGCCGAAGACATTGCGATCGAACTGGCCGACAAGTTCCCTGACCAGAACCCGATCGAGGTTCGCTTTACCGATCTGCACCGCCACGTAACTGAGCTTCCCAACTTCTCCGACGACCCCAAGGCATCGAACGAGTCGAAGCTCGAAGCTATCCAGATGGCATGGTACGAGGAGTATCAGGACCGGCAGGAATAGTCATCGTCGCGCAACGCACGAAAGCCTGACCGCATCGGTCAGGTCCTCTCTTGCAATCGCAAAGACTCATCCCACGACAGCTGGTGTCGCTGTCTTGATCTTCGCCTCGCGCAAATACTTGGCCGCCTCTTCTGGAGGAGTCGGATTCTGGTAGAACCCGCTGCCCCACTCGAAGCCTGCAATCTTGGTCAGTCGCGGCATGAACTCGATGTGCCAGTGGTAGTGCTCCATCGAACCTTCCTGCACGGGCGCCGTGTGAATCGCCAGGTTGTAGGCCGGGCTGTCCAACACTGCATCCGTCCTTTGCAGCAGGTTCTTCAAAGCCCGGGCCAGCTGTTCAAACGTCTGCGACGACGACCCCTCGAAGGCCGACTCGTGCTTCTTGGGCAACACCCAGGTCTCAAACGGAAAACGCGGCGCGTACGGAGCGAGCGTCAGGAAGCCTTCGTTCTCTGCCACGACTCGGACGCTCTCGTCCGTCTCCTGCCGGATGATGTCGCAAAACACGCACCGCTCTTTGAACGCGTAGTACTGCTTCGCGCCCTCCAGTTCTTCCAGCACGTGCTTGGGCACAATCGGCAGCGCGATCAACTGCGCGTGCGGATGCTCCAGCGTCGCCCCCGCCACGGTGCCGTGGTTCTTGAACACCATGATGTACTTGAAGCGCTTGTCCTTCTTTAAATCGAGCATGCGGTCGCGCATCGCCCAAAGCACATCCTCAATCCGCTTCTCGGTAATCGTAGCCAGCGTTGCATCGTGGTCAGGGGTTTCGATGATGACCTCGTGCGCACCAACACCGGCCATCTTGTCGAACATTCCATCGGCCGCACGGTTCAGGCTGCCCTCAATCTGCAGCGCGGGAAACTTGTTGGGCACTACCCGAACCGTCCAGCCCTGCGCGTCGCGGCCCGCTCCGTTGGGCCGGTACGCCAGCACCTCTGACGGCGTCTTGCTTTCGTTGCCGGGGCAAAATGGACAGAATCCGCCCTTGTTCTTGACGGATTCTCTTACAAAATCGGTTGGGCGCTTGGCACGGTCGGTAGATATGATCACCCATCGCCCGACGATGGGGTCTTTGCGAAGCTCTGGCACTGTTGATTGGTCTCCTGAAACGCCTCGGATATCTTACGCCAAAGACTGCAGTTGGAGAACTGGGATACGAAGGCCCACACGTTGCTTGATATCGAGCGTGTGGGCCTTCCGCTTACCGCTCTTCCTTCGCCACGATCCCGATGCACTCTTCCAGCACGTCCAGCGCGATGTCGGCCTGCTCCTTGCTCACCACGAGCGGCGGAGCCAGCCGGATGGTGTTCGGGCCGCAACCGAGCAGCAGCACGCCGCGCTCGAAAGCCAGCTCGACAATCTTGTCGCGCTGCTCCGCGCCCGGGGTCCGCGCCTTCTTGTCGGACACGATCTCCACGCCCAGCATCAGCCCGCGTCCGCGAACATCGCCCACCAGGTCCAGCGTGCGCGGCCACTCGGCCATGCGCTCCAGCATGTGGGTGCCAACCGTTTCGGCATTCCTCAGGCCTTCACGCTCCAGCACATCGAGCGTCGCCAGCGCGGCCGCAATCGCCACCGGGTTTCCGCCGTACGTCGAAGCATGCGAGCCCGGAACCCAGTCCATGATCTCCGCCTTCGACATGGTCACGCCGAGCGGCATGCCGCTGGCAATGCCCTTCGCGATGCAGACAATGTCTGGCTCCACGCCGGTGTGCTCAATCGCCCACCACTTGCCGGTGCGGCCTACGCCCGACTGCACCTCGTCGGCCACCAGCAGAATCCCATGCCGGTCGCAAATCCGCCGCAGCTCCTGCATGAACACCGTCGGAGCCACCACGTATCCGCCCTCGCCCTGAATCGGCTCCACGAAGATCGCGGCCACTTCTTCCGGCGGCAGGATGGTCTTGAACAGCTTCTCTTCGATATAGCGTGCGCAGCCCAACGCGAAGGCCTCGGTCTCCTGCGCTCCGCCCACACAGCCGCGGTACACATCCGGATAGCGCACATGCGTCACGCCTGGCGGCATCGGTGCAAACCGCCGCTTCTGTTGCGGCTTCGACGCTGTCAGCGAGAGCGCTCCCATGGTGCGTCCATGGAACGCGCCGAGAAACGCAATCACGTTCTGCCGCTTGGTGTGGTAGCGCGCCAGCTTCAGAGCGCACTCCACCGCTTCGGCGCCCGAGTTGCCGTAGTAAACCTTGTGCGGCCCCTTCATCGGTGCAATCTTCGACAGCCGCTCCGCCAGCGTCACCATGCTCTCGTAATAGAAGTCGGTGCCCGACATGTGGATCAGCTCTCCCGCCTGCTTCTGGATGGCGGCGACCACCTCGGGATGGCAATGCCCCGTCGAAGTCACGGCGATGCCCGCCGAGAAGTCCATGAATTCGTTGCCGTCCACGTCTTCGACGATCACGCCTCGCCCGCGCTTCGCCACCAGCGGATAGGAACGCGTGTACGACGGCGAAATGTAATGGTGGTCACCTTCGAGAACGCGCTTGGCGTTCGGTCCGGGCAGAGCGGTCCTGATCTTCGGTCCTGCAACTGAGGTAAGAGTGTTGGTGGTCATGGTCGTCTCCTGCGAAATGGCTGAGGCACGGCGGACGTGCCGAATTTCTTGCTTGCCAGAATTTGTATGTCTCACATTGTCAGACTAGGAATCCCGGCCGAGCCTTGAAGATTAGGATGGAAAAACTAGTCGCCCGAGAAGAGGTTGGGGCGCACCATGCAGGGTGCCAGCTTCGAATCGGCGCGCAAGGAAATCGGCCGAGACCACGCCGCCCGCAAACGGGAATCGCCCGTGGGACAATACACGGCACAGGCGGTCACTTGCGGCTTGGAAAAACGGCTGGTCATGTGACATAACCTCCTTAAATTATAGTCGGGTTCCCTGCCCTCCGTAACCCCCAAAGCAGTGTCTCGCCAGCGATCTGATCCGGTGCTTGTAGGCGCCGGATAGGCGAATCTGAAACGAATTCCCTACGGGTTTCTGCATGTCAGCAGCCCCTCCCCTCGTTTGTATTCCCTGAACCGCCAGCCCAGTGTTAATCCAGGACAACCAGCTTATTTGTCTATCGGTTAGCGGATCCAGCACCGATCAATACAATCAATACAATCAATACAAATACTTTCCATACTTTCAATACTCGCAGGCGGAAGCGAAGTGGGCAGGCACACAAAGACCTCGCCTCGCCAGATCGATTTTTATGGGAAAAGGGTCGGCGAGAAAAGGACGCAGGTCACTGCAGGGCGTGACAAAACGGCAGTAGGCAGTTGTCAGTTGCCAGTACCCAGCTCCCAGCAGCCAGTTGCCAGTGGAAGGCCTTGTCGTTCTTTGCCGTAAAATGAAGGAATCCTAAGGCTTTTTGTTTATGTTTCGCCCCCATCGACAACTCAAGGTCTGGATGACGGCAGCCGCCCTGGTCGGTGTGCTGGCCGGTTTTGCCTGCACGCGTTCTAATGCCTCCGCCGGGACTCCACGCGCGGCCACCTCGCAATCGCCGCAACAGACGCAAACGCAGCCTGCCCAGGCCGCTGCAAAGCCCGCGTCCGAAATCGTCGAAGTTCAACAGAAAGCCCAAGCCGGAGACGCCTCGGCCATGTACCGCCTCGGACGCATGTATGCCACTGGCTCCGGCGTCGAGAAGGACTACGTTGAGGCCTTCAACTGGTACACGCGCTCCGCGAAGGCCGGCAACACCGACGCCATGTACGCTCTCGGCGAAGCCTACGAGCACGGGGAGGGCGTCCGCGAAGACATCCAGCAGGCCGTGAACTGGTACGACCAAGCGACGCTAAAGGGCAACAAGGCCGCCAAAGCCGCCCTCGACCGCCTCGGCGAAGACTTCGATCGCTAACCAATTCCAATTGGGTGCCCCGTCCTTTTGCAACGATATGGGGGAGAACTCCAAGTGACGAGCTTCTCACGCGGGTCGTCGACTTCTGGTCCCAAAACACCTCCCAACCTCGGCCACAGCCACCCGAACGATCCCGCCGTCACCATCCGTTGATCAGGTCGGCGATGACTTCGTTGATCAGCATGCTGCCTGGGCAACACCCGCCGCACGGTCACTTGCCGGCGATTTGCACGCCGCAGACGGGCTGGCGTGCATTCGCAGCCATGCGCAGATCGTCTACGAGTTGCTTGCTCCCGCGTCCGGGCACCTCCAGTGCAACTGTCTTCACCGTCGCGTCCTTCTCCCACGCCAGTTCCAGGCTGTGCCATGGGATCCTCACTTGCGCGAGTATGACGCCAGCTCCGGTGTAGCTCACCAAGCCTCCCAACTCGGTCATAAACACGGGGCCGTGGTTCAGGCAATACTCTGCCGAGCACAATTCAACACCGTGGACTCACACCGTTCCTGGTCCGCTTTGGCCAGCCAGGTCAACGCGTTGTCTTTCTCATTTCGGCCGACATATACCAAGGTGAAGTAGATGGCCGGCACGTACTTATGTTCCTGATTTGCCAATGCCAGGAGCTGGTTAAGGTACTGGCTCGACTTGGACATATCGCCCGCTCGCGCATACTCATACCCTAGCGGCACAAGCGTAGCGATATTGGGTGCGTTCGCCCTTGCCAGCTTGAACTCGTCGATGGCCTTATCGTGCCAACCCTTCATCTCGTAGGCACGCCCGAGGTTAAAGTGACCCAGCGCCGAAGTGTTTTCTTTTTCTACGGTTCCGAGTGAATACACAATGACCTTGTCGAAGTCCCGACGGAAGTAGTAAACCTCTGCCATTGCGAGATTGACTGGAATGGACTCGGGCTCCCGATCATAGGCGATCTTGATTTCCCGCAATGCGTCGTCTAACTGCCCGATCACCTCGTAGTACTGGGTTCGCGTCCGTCGTTGGGCACGGGCCCGGGATATTCCCCGCGCAGGTTTGCCACGCGACACCATTTCGCGAATGCAGCGCGAGACAACTCACAGCTTTGGCCACAGCCAGCCGAATGTTCCAGCCGTCAGCAGGCCGTAAATCAGCCCGTCGATGACTTCCTTGATGACCATGCTCCACGGCTCGCCCTTCCAGATTCCGTTCGCCAGTTGGCTCAAACCGTAGGCCATGAACGCCACCGTGCCCGCGACGCGAAAGACCTCCAGATAGGTGTGTCCCGGAGGAACGGTGTGGCCGGTCACGTAGGCCGTGAAGAACGAGATGATCAGGCAGTACCCGAACCACTGCCCCAGAAACTTGCCCATCACGATGGGGCCATTGGGGCGAAGGGTCAACGTTCCCACCGGCCCGCCCTTAAGCTTCTCCGCCATCGCCAGGGACTTCATCTGCGCGTGCGTGGTGTACGGGAACATATACAGCCCCGGCGCCGCCGCCGCGTCGCGGATGGCAGCGGAGACCTTTTCCTCGCTGGGCAGTTGCTTGTAATCGCCCTGGTGATACTTGAGCAACATGTGCATGACAGAGCTGGCAAAAAACACGATCACGGCCGACAAGATGATAGGCAGCCACAGTGCAGACAAAGCGACCATAGATATCTCTCCTCTTCGGCAAACCCGCGCCGATTTCCCACGGAACGCTATCGCGGCGAAGAGTTTTCGTCAAGTCATATAAGCGCTGGGTCGGCTCTTCGCTGCCCCCCTCCCTCCCCCCCTTGAAATTCCTTGTTTTCATGGGCTTGGCTGGAAATCATGCACATAGACTTCTCAATTCAATAGGTTACGGGCAAAATCCTCAGCCATAAGGACTTATGGGCCTGTTTTCGGGCGTCTCGGGCCGGCCCGCAACGAAATGGCGGCCTGTTGCGTGGCATAAAGCATCGGCCCGGCACGGTCGGGGTCGAGGCGGCCGCTCCATAATTCGTTGAAGATGCGTTGGAGCGCTTGCTGAATGTCCAGGAGGGTGCGTAGGGGAGGCAGTTGCCAGTCGCAGACCTCTGCCCGGCGGCGATCGCGAGAGAAGGCGATCTGCGTTTGCTGATGGCGATGATGGAAGTAACAAAGTCGCTGGCCGCGCAAGGCGGGAGAGGCGCAGAGCAGGCCATCAGGCTTGAGATAGCCACAAAGACGGAAGGACATGGAGCCTCCAAAAAGCGGGCCATTCGCTGTTCGCTAATCGCTTTTCGCGAAGAGCCAAGCGGGAATTGGTGCAGGCCGTCGGTATACCTTCGGCAAGGTCGAACAGTGTCCGCGCGGAGAGTAACCTCCGTGTGGTTACTATTCGCTCCCAAGTTGGGGCGAGTCAAGGGAATTGTGGGGATGGTGGAAAGAGAGTTCCCGTTTTGGGAAGGAAAGATTCACCACAGAGAACACAGAGAGCACAGAGAAAGACGGATTGAAGTTCCGAACCAGCATATGGAAAAGCCCCACATCTGCCAAAAGAAAGGGATATGTGGGCCACCCGTGGGACTATTTGTTATTTGCGCTTCGGCTTCGCCTGCGCGCTGGCCTTCGGCAGAAGGGAATGAGATCAACTCTGTTCGAACCCCGGGCTACGTTCGCTACGCTCACTTCACCCGGGGCTAAAACCTGTACCGCCCACGCCCCATGCCTCGCGCAAAACCAGCGCTCGGCAAAGACGTGGCGTCAGGCTCGCTCCGGGGAGCGTGGAGGAACAAACGCCAGGCAAATGTGGGCCATGGGTGGAGCAGCTACCGCGAGCGGTCAAAGCAGTTTAGTTTTTGGTGTACGCCAGGTACTTCCCGTCTTTGGAGATGGCAGCGCTATCCACAGGGTTGTCGCTACCCGCAGCGGTAAGTGGCCGCTGCACGACCTCAGGCCTCTCCTGCGATTTGTGCGGCCACAGCCGCCATGCCAGTCCGCATACGGCAGCTACGGCAAGCAAGGCGGCAGCGGCCTGCAGCCAGCGCTTCGCCGGATTGACGGGCGATTGGCCGGACGGAGGACCGATGTCTGCTCTGGAAATTCGCCCCGATTCGGAGTCCCGCTTTAGACGTTGCAGGTCGGCCCGCATCTCGGAGGCGTGCTGGTAGCGCAGATTGCGGTCTTTCTCCATTGCCTTGCGGATCACGCCATCGAGGACTGGAGAGACTTGCGGGTTGACCTGCGGCATCGGCCGTGGTTCGTCGCGCAAAATGGCGCTGCAGATTTCTCCGGAAGTGGCCCCTTCGAAGGGAGGCTTGCCGGTTGCCATCTCGTAGAGCACCGCTCCGAAGGAGAACAGGTCGGTCCGGGCATCGAGGTCTTTGGCCTTCACTTGCTCGGGAGACATGTAGGCCACCGTGCCCAACATAACGCCGGGACTTGTGAGGTGCTCGGCGTCGGAAGCCGCGGTGAGCGTCTCGGCGCTGCTCTCGGCTTCCATTGCAGGAGTGACCTTGGCAAGACCGAAGTCGAGGACCTTGGCGTGACCGCGATCGGTGACGAAGACGTTCGCGGGTTTAATGTCACGGTGCACGATACCTTTTCCGTGCGCCGCATCCAGGGCGTCGGCTATCTCGATGCCAAGCGTGAGGATGTCGTCTGCGTCTATCGGCCTGCCGCCGATTTTGTGCCGCAGCGTCTTGCCCTCGAGGAACTCCATCACCATGAAGGCACGGCCATGGTCGTCGCCGATGTCGTAAACAGTGCAGATGTTGGGATGGTTGAGGGCCGAGGCGGCTTGCGCTTCGCGACGGAAACGGGCGAGCGCCTGAGCGTCGTGCGCCAGCGATTCAGGCAGGAACTTGAGGGCAACGAAGCGATGCAGGCGAGTGTCTTCCGCCTTGTACACCACGCCCATGCCTCCGCGATCCAGCTTCTCGACGATGCGGTAGTGGCCGAGAACCGAGCCGATGAGGGGATCTGAGCCCGCGGCCTCGTGCGCCATGGCGGACAGTCACTTTCCGCTGCAAAGTAGGCCAAATCGTAGACCGGGCTAGAAACTTCGTCAACGGGAATCGGGGATGGAGGAGTGATCCACGAGTTCCCGTGGGCCACGGCTCAAAGAATTCACAGAAAAGTGAATTCCGCCTGTGGCATGGAAAGCAGTGGCTAAAGCTGCGACCAATTCTCAATCGTTTGCGCGCGGATGAACCGTACCCTGATACGAATCAATCGCCAAGACGAGTTTGCCGCAACCGGAACAGCCCCACATATCCCAAAGGAAGGGATATGTGGGCCACCCGGGTTCGCGAATTACCTGCTTCTGGACAGACTGGAAGTCGAATTGGCTGCCAAACCGTCTCGCGAGATCGGCCGGCCGCGGACCCAAACGGTGACGATGCTGTCGTAGGCATCCACGCTCTCTAGCGGTGATTTTCTCAGCAGCACGAGGTTGGCGACTTTGCCGGGTTCAATGGTTCCCACTTGCGAGTCGAGCTTGAACTCGCGGGCATTGCTGAGGGTTGCGGCTTTGAATATCTGCTCGAGCGACAAGCCGGCGTCGTGAAGCTGCTGCATTTCGAGATAGCCGTTCAGACCGGGCAGGTTCCCGTAGGTGGGAGCAGAGGGCGTGTCGGTACCAAAGAGGAAGTTGGCGTTCCTGGCGGCCAGATAGCCGACGACCTGGCGGACGCGGCGGATGGGGCCGCGGTCGAAGCTCTGGCGCATGTCCGCGTCGGGCGTGTTGTCTTCGTCGAGTTCTCTTCCGAACCACTTGCCTTCCGGCGAGTTGAACCAGGCAAGCAGGGCCGCCGGAATGACCTGGGAAACTGCGGGCGCCTTCAGGTATTCGGGATCAAAGCAGGCGCGCAGGCCTTCCATCACCTGAATCGTCGCCTGGTATCCGGTTCCCTTTTGCACAATGCGGTCGAGCAGCGTTTTGATCTCCGGCGGAAGTTCGGGCTGTCGGTCGAGCGCTCCCCAATTCCACATGCCGTGCGCGATGACATCCACGTTGGCGTCAACGGCGAACTGTTGGGCTTCGAACGAATTGGCATGCATCACCATCACCAAACCGTTTTGGGCGGCGGCGCTGCGGACGGCTGCCGCCATTGCAGGGGTGATGACCGGCAGGTTCCTCTGGTTGCCAAAGCCGCGCTCGAAGTAGGTCTTGACGCAGATTGCGCCGACACGCTTATCGGCGGCAACAACTGCCGCGGGAGTGTGATCCTGCGGCTTGTACTTGGCGGGAATGGCGGAGGACTGGGCGGGATCGTAGAGGAAATTGGGGAAGAGTTCGAATCGCAGCGCCGGAGGCGCAAATGACATGGGGTAACCGTTCGCAAGCGGCAGCGATGGCCCGCAATCGTAGAGGTCGGGGTGAAGTGGAGCGCGGCGGAGGTCGCCCAGTACCTCGGGCTTCACGGCGGCCAGATCAATCAGCGTGGTATAGCCGAAGTAGAGATAGGAACGCGGGAGTTGCTTGTAATATTCGGCGATCATCCCGGCGTGCGCCGCGTCGGGATTCACGTTCAGCTCCAGCGCAATCCCCGGAACCGACGCAAGATGGACGTGTGAATCGATGAGGCCGGGGATGAGATATCCGCCTTGGCCTGAGACTACGGTTGCGCCAGCAGGAGGCTTTGCACCCTCTTTCCTCTCAACGCGCACAATGCGTTCGTTCTCAATGAGCACGCTGCCCCGGTCGAGGTGAGCGAGATTTTCCGGGGAGACGATGGTCACGTCGGTGATCCAGATCCGGCGCTGGACCGGCTCGTTGGACTTTTGAGTTGTTACCGTCTGGATAGGTGTCGTGACGTTGGCGACTGGTGAAGCGGTTGGTACGTGTGTCTTGGCGCGCGGGAGCAAGAGCAGGAC
>Ga0207761_1000901_pt1 | contig 10212 bp, 8 predicted proteins | sample LuqExpMetageno34_FD_187792 | JGI IMG/M metagenome (GOLD analysis project Ga0207761, IMG submission 187792) | Tropical forest soil microbial communities from Luquillo Experimental Forest, Puerto Rico - Sample 34 (SPAdes) | ecosystem: Environmental > Terrestrial > Soil > Tropical forest ...
CGAATCGAGGAAGGCGCCAAGGCTGCGGTTTCGGGCGTAATTCATAGTTCATTCATAGTTGCACCAGAACAGGGCAATGAAGAAGTTGCACAAAAGGACCGCAAGCCTTCATAATCAATAAGTTCGACACTTTCCCGGAGTGGCGGAACTGGCAGACGCAGCAGACTCAAAATCTGCCGGGGATCACTCCCCGTGTGGGTTCGACTCCCTCCTCCGGGACTCTCACTTTTTGAAATTCCTTCAAATCGAGGAAATAGGCGATTTTTGCGGCTTTTTGAAGGGTAGGGTTGTGCAACCGTGTGCGACGAAAGACGCGAAAATGAGCTTTTTGGGGCTCAACCGTTTGCACCGTATACAGCGCAGCCCGTCACTCAAAGTTCGTTCGAGACGCGGGCCGAGCAATAAAAAAAGCACCCGACAACAACCCGTGCTGATGTCGTCGGGTGATCAACAGGGGTACTTTCGACAGGAAGAGGCCCCATGCTGACACTTTCCTATTACCGCCTCGTTCGGAGATTGTCTGTGATGGCCGACGCGGCGTTGCGGCCTCTACAAACCGCAGGGCAACCGCACGGGTAAGGGGTCAGGTGTCGGTCGCCCCGCGATGATGCAGCCGCCCAGGTTACCCGCCCGAGTCAACCTGCGTCCAGACTGGGGCGAGAACCCACTGCATCGGCTCAAGTCTGGCATGGGAGCGATGAACCCGGTGTGACGCGGATCACGCCCCGCCACGGCATTCCATGCGCCACAAGAAAAAAGGGAGCCCCCGAGACTGTGAAGAGGGCTCCCTACCTACTGCGCTGATTGGACTGAATTGACAGGATTGCCGGCGAGTCTAAGCCAAGCGATCGGCGATTTGCTGTGACGCTCGATACATCTGTGGGATCCTGCGGAGGGTGGGCGGTTGTTGCGATCTTCCGGTGTGCAACAAATCCTCCGTCAGTTTGCCGGACATCGTACCACAGATCGAAGCCGCATGGCCTTTACCGCCAAGGGAACTCACTGTGGCGTCATCGGTGCCACAAAGGGGGCCACGCCAAATGCCAACAACCCGCCTTTGCCTTTAAACCAGCCCCAGTCCGAGTGGCCAAAGCCGCCATCACCAAGCGGAAGTTTTACGACTGGCTGGGCGCTCAGATGCGCGATCTACGCGACAGAGAGCGGCGTCTCGCTCGAAAGGCAGCTCTCGCGGCTCAAGCCCTTCAATTGGGCGTCGGCTGGCCGACCGATGCGCTGGCGTGGCTCGCCCTGGCTCACTGGTACAATTCGTAGCGGCAATTCGAGTCATTTTGGCAGGAAGCAACTGACCGATGCGGCCGGTTAGCCCTCTATCGCCAGTGGCGTCGGGGGCACTCGGGGTTGATTTTTCCCCGCAAGCGCCCGCGTTTTTTGCGGGCCCCATAACATCGCCGTCCGAAAGAAGGTGAAAAATTAACCCCTAGCAGTTGATTCTTACCCGAGGGTGAAAGATTCACCAAGCCCGTTGAACCTTTTTTGCAGCAAACTGTTGTTTTTCAGTGGATCTAGTACCGCGATTGATCGGATACGGGCTTGGCACGCTTCCTGCAATGCAATAGCGCGCAAGCGGGCCAAATTCAAAATGTCGAGGAGCCAGCCCATGCAGCAAAAAGAAGAGCCTGACCGGCAAGCCGTCCGCCGCCGCAAAGAAACCCAGCGTAGCCGCCGCACCAGCCAAGAATGAAGGGTCAACAACAAGGAAGATTATCAGGCGGCCGGTGTAAAGTGGGGCTATAACTAATGACAATCTCCCGTGATCGTTGGATCGGTAATCCATAATTTGAGGAGTGATTTATGACAATCGAAAAGAAAAGCTTGATCAGTTCGCTGCAAACCACGAAGAAGGCTAACGTAGCCGCCGCGCCGGCAAAGAAGGAAGCGATTTCAACGCGGAAAGCTAAAAGGTACGCGAAGGTCAACACAAAGCGGATGGCTCCCGGAGGATGACGCAAACCCAACGATTGTAAACGCGTAACATTTGAGGGGAGGCTGTCGCCTGACAGTCTCCCTTTTTGTTTCGCCTTTCACTCAAAAACGTGTCAAGTGCGCAGGGCACATCAAAGGCGCGTTGTGCCATCCTATGGCGGTAGCTAAATTTCAAGCGTCTCCTGGAGAGGAGATGTCTGTAACGGCCTGCCCGCCCGCCATGCAACTAGGGCAGCCAAGACGCCAAAGGACACTATTTTATGGCCCGATTGGCTTTGGCTCCTCAGTCCCCGGTGATTTTCGTCCTTGAGACCCCGCGCCTGAACTTGACGGTGGAAGAGGCCGCGCGCTGTCTCCGCGTTTCCCGCCGCACGCTTTACACGCTGATGAAGAGGAACCAAATCACGTTCACCCGGGTGCGCGAAGGTGTGCGCTTCCGCTTGCAGTGGCTAAACGACTACATGGACAGGCGCGCGGTGAAAGCGGCTTAATCCCCGAAATCCTTGAAGCGGTTCTTGACGATCGCCTTGTCCTGCTCCGGCGCCGCTTCGTCTGCGGCCAGATACCGCTGTGTAGTTTCCACATCCTCATGCCCGAGCAGAATGCGGGCCTGCTCGATTCCTTCCTCCCGCGCCACCATTGTTGCGAACGTCTTGCGGAAATTGTGAAGGCCGATCTTGCCTTGGACTCCCGCTTCCTTGGCGAGCCGCTTGATGACTCGGAGGAGGTGGTTATTCGGCCTCCCGACTTTGCTCGGGAAGATGAGGTCGGTCTGTTTCGCGTTGTAGCGTTCCTTGCGGGCCTTCAGGCGCTTCAGCAGAGCGTCGTCAACAACGATATCTTTTTCACGCGCCGAGGAATTCTTCGGCGTCCACTCGATCTCGGGATAGCCAGAGAGCGTCCCTTTCGGCTTGGCGGCGACGTTCACCGTTGAATTCCGCCAGTTGACATCCGAGTACTGCGCGTGTGCGATCTCGTCATCGCGCCATCCCGTCTTGAGCAAAAAATGGACGAGATCCTTGTCGTCCTCTGGAGCCCAAGAGCAATTCGCATGGCGCCTGTAGCGGTCGGCAGCCGCGAGCATGTTCTTGACGGAACTCGTAGAATATTTTTCCTTGCGCGCCTTCACCTCTTTCGGCCAGTCCTTTGGTTGGAGCGGCATCCCCACGCCAGCCTCGTTCAGGAAAACTCTCACGTCCTTCAATTTGTTGCGATAGGTATTCTGTGGGTGGCCGCCTGCGCGGGTTTCAAGATTTCTCTTCATCCAGCCCACGAAGTTCAAAATCGTGTCGCGGGAGATTTGGTCAATCGTCTTAACGTTCGCGCTGCTGCAAAATGCCTGGAACTGCTCGACCGACTTCAGGTAGGACTCGAGGGACCGCGCCTTGAGGGATTTGTTCTCGATGACGGAGGCGAACCTCTGAGCGGCTTCTTCGATGCTGCGGCCTTGGGTGGGAGCCTTCACTTCCTCGACTGGCAGCTTGCCCTCGTGGACGCGGGTAAAGTCGCGCTCGATGCGCTGGAATTGGGCGAAGGCGTCAACGTGGTCCTTGCCGAGTGGCTGGACGTGCCGAGTCACGCCGCCCTTGCAGCCGGGGAAGAGGCAGTTGCCCACGACGTGCGGGTAGCGAACATAGAAACCCTGAATGGACTCACCCGAGTAAACCTTGCCGTCGATTTCGACCGGTTGCTCGATCGCACTGCGCCGGATTTTGAGGTTGACGAAAGGGAAGCCCTTGGTATTCAACCGGGCTGTAAGGACCACTTTGGCCTTGCTCATTTGGCCCTCCGCTGTATACACACCCTAGCGTACCGTATACAGTACCGTCAACAATAGGTTTGTGCTCTTAAAATATGCACGCCTGCTTCATTGACACCCCTGTCTGGTCAGTACTCCCTAATCCGGGACCATATTTCCTTGCTGTCCAGTCCCAGGCCCGCAACGCTTCCTCAGCTAACTTCCTCACGACAATGCACCTGGAACCATTCCGTCCACGGACCCGAAAAGGGGGCCCCGGCTATCACCAAATCCTCGGCTTCTCATCAAATGAAACGAACCGGCCCGTGCCATCACTACTTATGGTTAAGAGGCTGTGGAGTGCAATGGACGTAAAGAGACAGGCATTTGTGGGCCTTCAAATCTCAATCCGGGAATCCGGCGACGTTACCATAGCGGATCTCCGGGGAAGGTCGACAGTCAACGACGGCGAAAGCGAACTGCTCAGTCGGCATCTACACAAACTGGTCGCCAATGGCGTGCGCAAGTTGTTGGTGAACCTCGCAGAACTGACGCAGATTGACAGTTCCGGCGTCAGCATCATCGCGGAGACCTACGTAAACCTCAAACGGCAGGGCGGCCGCCTAAAATTGCTATGCCCACGCGGCCGGGTGCTGCAGGTGTTGACTGTGTTTCGCCTTTTAGACGTTATCGAAAGCTTCGAGGATGAAGGCAAAGCTCTAGCGAGCTTCCAGCATCTGGTTTGCATCCGGTAGACAGGTTGCATCGCGCAAAGGAAGGCCTAAGGCTAGTTGGCATCACTTTGCCCTCGAACTGCGACCAAGAATTATCCGCGCTGCGAGTTTCTGTGGGCACTGTACTCGATTATGACTTGCGGCCGTTTGACACCCACCTTACCGGGTGTATGATCTCTTCTATTCCACTCCAGGGACGGAGCGCTGCGTTTCCTGAGGTCTAATCTGTACCAAGAACAAGTCGGTCTGCACGCATCTCCGTCCCCTTCACCGTCTGCGGAACCAAAGGAACAAAGCGCATGAGCCCTCGGCCGATGGTTCAAGGTCGCCGACAAAGTCCGCCTGCACCTGCACGACGGTGGAGATGAGGAAGCTGTCGTTTCGAGTGAGATTGCTCTGAAGCAATATGGCAATTGCCCGGAGGCAACGTCGCGCGACTCATAAAAAGTTAAAATCAGTTAACCTGCGTTGATAAGTGCGGGACGAGGCCTCCAGTCGGAAGATTAGCTTTCGTCCCGCACGATTTGTGCCGGGCCACCTGTCAGATTCCTCACTCACTCCGATTTGCTTCCGCGGTTCGCGATCCTGTCCAAATGTCTCACCCACGAAGGCGGTTCTCCGGAAGCTTGTGAAAAATCCACAATGTGGCTGAGGGCGTATATGGCTTCCCCCTGGCAGGCTCGGCATCTCATAGCGAAGACACGCGAACACAACTCTTGGCTCAAACCCGATCCCGCTTGCCTGATCGTTATTTCTCGTTGAAATGAATGATGCTGACAACCGGATCGGCTTTTGGCAAAAACGGCAGGACACACCTCGAAATGTTGGCTGAATGTGGGCGGCATTCATGCGCGACTCCAAAAAGAGATTATCTTACGGAACCCAGCATATGCTGAGAGATTGGCCTCGGGCAACTTCAGAATCGCGCGAGCAGAGACGGTCGACGCCTGGAAATCAGAGTATGCCTTAAGTAGACAACTCGGGCGGGAAAGACCCGGCGGCCCGCACGCCGTTCGACCTCGCGCAAAACTCCAGTCTCACAGCGGCATGGGGCTTTTTTTGCGGTTCTGCACGACTCATTGCTCCGGCCACTTCCGGTCAATTCGCTCCAAAATAAATGCCGCTTGTCTAATCGCATTTTCGACGACGGCGAACTTCGCTGGGCTCACCCTGTCCGAGTCCATGTCCATCAGCTTCCGGGCGCAGAGCAGCGTTGCGGCAAAAAGGATTGCGTACTTTCTTTCTTCGGTCATCGGATTCCCCGCACATTGGATTCGCGGGTAGAGGTTGGATGTAACGAGACTATCGAAAGGTCGAGGACGCGTCCAGCAGAATCAAAGAGCATCAGCAACCGCTTCGCATCAACTTCCAGGTCAGTCGATCTTTGCTTTTTGACAAATAAGCTCGCCTGTTGCGTGCGTTTCGACGGCCTCAAGAGCCTTCAAAAGTTCCGCAAGAAGTGGAACCCTTTGGCAATCATTTACGCAACCGAATCATGGCCGGCCTCTTGGCGGCCCGCTCTGTCGAAAGAGGGGACAGGGTCCTAAGTCTTCTCGCCGCAAGCAGATCTAGCCCCGGCGCAGACAGGGTTACTGACTCCAAGAATTGGAAGTCGGATTGCTCAGGTCTACATTTCATGGGCACTCTGAACGCACACGCTACGCCGCTACAAATTCCTGCCGCTCCCACAGGGACAGACCGGTGGTACGAAACGGACAGACGCATCATCTGGAACGAAAAGACGCACGCAAACGAGGTGCACGAATTCGTCTATGAGATTAGCTGGATTGCGGAACGCGGCTTTTGGAGAAAATTCTTGCTGACACGCCGCAAACCGTAAACGGCATGCGAGCCCCCATCTGCTTAGCCCATGCACACCAAGCGCTTGCTGCTTCCGAGGTCCGTCACATGCGTGCCTCTTCTAAAGCGAAAGCCTCGTATCAAATGGAGTGAAATCATGGCTGACTACGAAACGCCCGAACCGCTAGCCCGACGCGCCAAGGTCACGGAAGTCGAGATCGGGCAGCAACCAACTGTCAAGAACAGCCGGACTTTCTTCTGCGCAGCAGGCATCGCTTGCAGACAGTAATCCGCAGGGCTTAGAGAGACAAAGCAGGCGCTTCGTGGGGTAGCAGAACCGCCCACAACTTTTGGCCGCCCCTCATCGGAAATCCCTCCGCTTTTCTGCCCCGTTCGTCGGGGATTCTCGGTCGGCAGGTACTTTGCAAAGGACAATTTCGTTCGCTTTCACGCTCCATGAACGGGACCCGAGCAGAACAGTCTCCGCCCGCGCATGTCACAGGACCTAATCTCTGCTAAAATCAGTCGCTCCCCCTATTGAATCGGTTCAATCTTCGCCGGGGCATCTTTTTGACGGCCGGAGTATTCATGAAAATTGCTCGTCTCGTTTTTCGCTTTGCGGTCCTTCTTGTTCTGACCTGCCTGTTCGTCGCTGTTCCATGGCTGGTCGCCGCTCCTCGACTCGGAGCGCGCGTCAGCCTTCATGGCACTTGGCAGATGCAATCGTCCTGTGAAGACAAGTCCGCCGGCGACGCCATCTCGGCCGCCGGTTACGCCGCAAAAGGATGGCGCTCCGCCGAAGTCCCGGGCACCGTCGTCGGCGCCTTGGTCGCCGATAAAACGCTTCCCGACCCTACCTACGGCATCAATCTCAAGTCATTTCCCGGGTTCAGCTCGGCACCCGAGGGGCCATTCTCCAACCGCGACATGCCCGCCGATAGTCCGTATCGCTGTTCCTTCTGGTTCCGCACGGAATTCGCTACGCCGACCGTGCTCTCGGGCAAGGCCGCCTGGCTCCATTTTCTTGGCATCAACTACCGCGCTAATGTCTGGCTTAACGGCAAAAAAATTGCTGACCGAGCCGAAGTCGCAGGCGCTTACCGCTCCTACGAGTTCCGCATCAGCGACCTCCTCAACAAATCCCGAGGGAACGCGCTCGCCGTCGAAGTTTTTGCGCCCGAGAAGAACGACCTTGGCCTCACCTGGGTCGACTGGAACCCGACCCCGCCCGACAAAGACATGGGCATCTGGCGCGAGGTCTTCCTCACCGCGTCGGGAGAAGTCGCTCTCCGCCGTCCCTTCGTGCGCTCAAAACTCGGCCCCGACTACAATTCCGCCGAGCTCACCCTCAGTGCGGAACTCCGCAACATCACCGACCACCCGATGAACGCCGTTTTGCATGCCGACCTTGATACCGCGCACGTGAGCCAGCCGGTCGCCCTCGCTGCGAGCGAAACAAAAGTCGTCCGCTTCTCCCCGGACCAGTTCCCTCAGCTCAAGCTCTCGCACCCGCGTCTTTGGTGGCCGTATCAGATGGGCGAGCCTCACCTATACACGGCGAAGTTCCGCGTCGAAACTGGCAAGGACACTTCCGACGAAGCCTCCGTCGACTTCGGTATCCGCGAAGTTACTTCCGAACTCACCGACAAGGGCTACCGGCTTTTCAAAGTGAACGGCAAAAACGTGCTGATTCGCGGTGCGGCCTGGGCGCCAGACATGCTTCTTCGCTGGTCTTCGAAACGCCTCAATGCTGACCTCGCATACACGAAGCACATGGGCCTGAACGCGATCCGCCTCGAAGGCAAGACCGACCGCGATGAGTTCTTCGACAAGACCGACCGCCTCGGCATTCTCGTCATGCCGGGTTGGATCTGCTGCGACGCCTGGGAGCAGTGGGAAAACTGGACACCCGAAACCAGGAAAATCGCTGCCGCCTCGCTCACCGACCAGATTTCGCGCTTCCGCAATCATCCTAGCGTCTTTGTCTGGTTTTACGGCAGCGACGGACCGCCGCCGCCCGAAATCGAAACGATGTATCTCGATATCCTCAAGCAGCTCGACTGGCCCAATCCCTCCGTTTCCTCCGCGAGCGAAACGCCCACAACCGTCACCGGCAAGTCCGGCGTCAAAATGACCGGTCCCTACGAGTATGTCCCGCCCATGTACTGGCTCGCCGACAAAGAGGCGGGCGGCGCGTGGGGCTACAACACGGAGACCAGCCCTGGCCCTGCCATTCCGCCCAAAGAAAGTCTCGCCAAGTTCATTCCAAAAGAGCACCTCTGGCCTATCGATGATTACTGGAATTTCCATGCGGGCGGCGAACGTTTCACCACCGTCGACATCTTCACCGAAGCCTTGACCAGGCGCTATGGTCCGGCATCCTCCCTGGACGACTATGAGCGCAAGGCCCAAGCCATGGCCTACGACAATCAGCGCTCTATGTTCGAGGCCTACGGCAGAAACAAGTACACCTCCACCGGTCTGATTCAGTGGATGCTCAACAACGCCTGGCCTTCCCTCATCTGGCACCTCTACGACTACTACCTCGTCCCTGCCGGCGGTTATTTCGGCACCAAAAAGGCCATGGAAATTATCCATGTCCAATACAGTCAAGACGACAATTCCATCGCCGTTGTCAACGGCCTCTACCAGCCTTTGAAAGCGATGAAGGTTACCGCGAAGCTCTACCACATCGACAGCAGACAGGCCGCCTCGCAAGATGCTACCGTCGACGTCCCCCCCGACGGCGTTGCCAAGGCCTTCGATCTGCCCAGGCCCGCGCAACTCTCCGCCACTTATTTTCTGAAACTCGAGTTGCACGATGCTTCCGGTAAACTCGTCAGCGACAATTTCTACTGGTTGTCCACCAAACTTGACACCATGAATTGGGCTGGCCGTACCGACACGGTTTACACTCCGCAAAAAGATTTCGCCGACCTCACCGGCTTGAATTCGCTGCCTCAAGTGAAACTCGAAGCCAAAGCAGAACTTCGTCAGGAAGTGAAACAGGCCACCGTCCGCCTGCGCGTGAAGAATCCCGGTGCGAGTGTCGCCTTCATGGTTCATGCCCGTCTGATCCAAGGTGAAGGCGGCGACGATGTCGTGCCCATCTTCTGGGAGGACAACTATTTTTCCCTTCTCCCGGGCGAAGAAAAAACCGTCGCTGCCGCGTACGACCCAGCCGATCTCGACGCCAAAGAGCCGGCTCTCGAGCTCGACGGATTCAATGTAGAGCCAGCGCGCGTGAAGCTGTCGCATTGACCGTCCCGCGCGTGATGCCTTTCACCTTGTCCGAAACATTCGTGTTTACACGCTGACTTGGGCACAATGTGTACTTGCATTCCGGTGGCGGTCAGCTGCGGTTAATATCTCGGGGTTAAGGGAAAATGTTGAATTGGAAGAGCATGGTGTTGTTCGTGGCGCTGATCTCCGCCGCACAAGCGGCTGCTGCGCAGGAAGGCATCCCTTCTGCGTACCGTAAGGCCATTGAAAAACGCATCAAGGAATCGCAGGCCGATGTAGCTGTAGCGTTCCTCACGCTGGATGGCAAGACCGAATATTTCTTCCGTGCGGATGACCCTTTCCACGCGGCCAGCACCATGAAAATCCCCGTCATGATCGAACTCTTCCATCAGGTGAAGGAACGGCGCCTTCGTCTTACCGATACCGTGACGATCCACAACGAATTTCACTCTATCGTCGACAATTCGTCCTTTGAACTCGATCCGAAGGACGATTCCGAAGGCGATTTGTACAAAGCTGAAGGAGAAACTCGCGAACTCGCCTATCTGTGCGAACTGATGATCACCAAAAGCAGCAACCTGGCTACCAACCTGTTGATCGAAAAGCTTGGTGTCGAGGACATTCGTGCCACCGTCCATTCGCTTGGTGCCGACGGTATGCGCGTCCTGCGCGGCGTCGAAGACCAGAAGGCCTACGAACAAGGACTCAACAACACGACCACCGCGCGCGGCTTGCAGGTCCTTCTCACGGCCA
>Ga0207761_1000905_pt1 | contig 10190 bp, 8 predicted proteins | sample LuqExpMetageno34_FD_187792 | JGI IMG/M metagenome (GOLD analysis project Ga0207761, IMG submission 187792) | Tropical forest soil microbial communities from Luquillo Experimental Forest, Puerto Rico - Sample 34 (SPAdes) | ecosystem: Environmental > Terrestrial > Soil > Tropical forest ...
CTTTAAAGGACAGCCGGTTCCCATTGACCATTCCGTTTTCGAGCGCCGCGGGCCCGAGGCCGCCGCCGACCATGCCCGTCAGTTTGCTCCCCTCCGCCGCCAAGTCCAACGTGATCTTCATCCTGGCAAACGGATAATTTAAAATGAGACGGTACTTGCCAGCGACAGCCATTGGTCACCTCCTCGTTTTGCGGTTTGGCGCTACGACGCCATGACCGGCCACGTTAGTCCTCGTCTCGTAGGCGCCATTTCAGTCGAGCCACGTGAGCAGATAGCCGCCGCTGCCAGGCAACGAATTGGGGACCTGGGCGACGACTTTGCTATCGACGCTGCCATTCCGATAATGCGCGAGAATTATATCCATAAATGGTTTTCTCGCCTCCACGTCCTGGCGTTCGGGCTCCATTTCGACGCGGAAGATCTCGCGTCCCCGACTCGCTTTTAGAAGAAGGGCTTCCAGCGCTGCTTTTGCTTCGTCGCTCCAATATACAACGCAGGCGGAGTGATAGATGCAAAGCGGTCCAGAGCTTTCAGCGATCAGCCCTGGCAAAAGGTCCGCCGCGTCACCCTCGAACAATTTGAGATCGCTGCGCGCTACAATGTCCAAGGCAATCGTCAGACGCGCCCGCAGCTCCCGCCATTCCGGGACCGATTGCGCCAAGAGCCAGCGCCGCTCGTCTTCCGATTTGACGTCGACGGGACGAAGATCGAGCCCGATGCGCTTGCCGATCTTGGGAAGGCGAAGCGTCGAGCCGCCCTGCACCTCGAGGCTGAGTGTCAGCGGCGCATCCTTGGGACCCAACCGGCCCCGGCCTTTCAGGTCATAGGCATATTTGTCGAAGGTGAGAAGGATGCCCGCGCTGCATCCGATCTCGATCAGATCCAAAGGCTCCCCAGCCATATCGGCAACGCGTGAGAGCAACGGCATGACCATTTTGCAGCGCTCTTCCGTGGTCGCCTGGATCGTGCGGGTCTTGAGAAGGTGCAATATCTCATCGCGATGCGTCTTGCAGAAGCGCGCAAACTCCGGAAAGGCCTCTTCCGGCGGCGCCGGCTTATCGGTCAAACTGGCATAATATTGTGCAAGCGGGTCATTTGGTTCGCGAAGCAGCAAGTAGTGAACGCAATTGAAAAGATGCACTGTGGGATAAGCGGCGAGGCCTTGCGCGGCAAGCGCGACGAGCTCCGGATCCTCCGGTAAGCGCGCGCCGAGCGCGGCATAGAGCGGAACTTTATCCCCGACCTGCGCGAACGCCGCGGCTCCTGTCGTCGCGCTCTCGACCGAGGCCCGTGGAAGCCGTTCCAAAATATTCGTCACAGTTTCTACTCCATTGCAAGATTTGGTACGCCCACAAACGCCCAGGCGCTGATTGGATTGATTTGCGATCCCGGCCTGCCCGCCCACGCCGTATTTTCTTCATGTTTTCGGACGTTCGACGCCGATGGATTGGTATCGGTTGATGCCCCGCCCCGCATTCCTCTCGCGGAGATCGAAATGCCATTCTCGAATGGGCGTTTAGGGCGAGGCAAGGCGATATACGCATAGCGGGCAGTAGTCGGGATTTTCTCGTGCGAATCCAGATCGAGAACGCGTCCCCGAAGCGCTTCAAGCGTCAGCGCCATTGTTTCCTCCGTGACTTTGCGAGACGCGTAGGTGTGGCGCCACTTAGGGCAGAAGAAGCGCCGCGTTGGTACAGAAGTACTTCTCCACGATTTTGTCACCCAGAGGCGAGATGTTTTCGTAGCACTGCTTCAGCGACCACTTCTGACCTTCTTCGTGCGGAAAGTCGGTCGAGTAGCAATAAACATCTTGAAGATGGGGATAGCGCTGGAACCAAACCTCTACCGGCTCGAAATTGTGCGGTGTCGCACGGAAATTGCGGTTGATATATTCCGAAGGCCGCAGGGAGAGCTTGGTATCTCCGACGACGATCGGGGCCGAATTATTCGGACGCCGCTTCGTGTCGGTCCAGAAATCGAGATATTCAGCCAGTGGGCCGACCCATGAGGCGCCGCATTCGATGGCGCCGAAGCGCAAAGTCGGATGACGCTCGAATACGCCGCCCGCCACCATGGCTGCGAGGAAATTCTCCTCGGAGGCGTGCACCCAAGTTCCACCCCGCGTTGCAGCGCCCCACCAATTCGACTGATAGCCGACGCCGCCGGGCGGATGAGTGACAAGTGGAACATTCGCCTCCGCCAGCGTCGCGTAGAGCGGATCAAGAAGGGGATCGGCCGGCGACAAGCCTGCCGGCGGCTTGCCCGTGGGTATGAACACACCCCGCACGCCGAGCTTGATCAGCCGTGCGGCTTCCTTAACCAGAACTTCGGGCGTAACGCCAAGCTTGGCGGTCGCAAGAATGGCCGCGACATATATGCGTTTGGGGTATTTTGACGTGAGGCCAGCAGCCCACTCGTTATAGCCATCGATTGTGTCCCAGGCAGCCTCTTGTTCCTCCTCCGTGGACGGCATGTGAAGGCCGCCAAGAGCCTGCGATAGGGCGGCAAGAGCCATAGTAGGGAACACCATTTGGCGCTGGATGCCCATCACATCCATCACCGCGGGACGACGATCCATGTCGGCATGCGAAGGCGCGGAAAGGAGCTTGTTTTCCCATACCGTCTGCTCATTGATCTTTGCGTCGTCAAGAACATCGGTCGTAAGCGCTTCCAACATGCCCCGCATCGTCGGGCTCACAGCGGCGAAGCGCTTTCCACGGTCGCCAAGCAAGCTTCCATGCGGCTGGCCGGGGCTTGCTCATGCGAATCGAGATCCAATATCCGGCCGTGGAGGGATTTGAGCGGTATTGTCATAACGTTTGCTTCCTTTCTTTTCCAATCCCTCTCTTCAAGGGACAAAGCTTAGACTGCTGGCAAATTTTTAACTTTCGGGCCAAGTCTCCGCTCGTTTTCGCGATTACATTTTCTTTTCTTTCGCCTTCGCGGCGGCCTCGGCCTGCAACTTCGCCAATTCACCTTCGAAACGTTCGAGAATATCGATTTTCATACGACGGCACTTCCAGCCCTTGTCGGTCTTGACGAAGTCGTAGTGCTGTTCGGCGTTCGGACAAAGGTCGCGACGGAGAGTACTATAGCAGACTGCCTTGGCCGTGTTGGGTCCGGTCGGCGAGACGACAACACTCGTAATGAGACGCGGCTTGTAGTTTGAACTCTGCCCTTTCATCGTCTCTAGACTCATATCAGCGAAGCGGATTTCCACACCACCGTTTGCAACCATTACAGCGTCGGGTGTGTATATCCCCCTGCTTTCTTCAAACTGATGATTGTCCAGAAGACGTTGGTGTTCGTATATCATGTCCGTGATCTCTAGTTTGCAGATCACATCATCCAAGGTCATCGGAGCTCCTCTTCCATCGGCAATTCAGGACAGTTCCACGTTGCACATTTGCCTTTGACGATTAGGCCCTTTCAAGGCATGAGCAGTTGCGCGTTTTTGCAGAAGAAATTCTCCACAATTTCGTCGCCCAACGGTGCAACGCGCTCGTAAAATTTTTTCAGCGACCAGACCTGCCCTTCGGAGTGTGGGAAGTCGCTTGAATAACAGTACACGTTTTGGACTTCGGGGTAACGCTTCAGCCAGCGTTCGACGGGCTCATGTGCCAGCACCGACACTCGCACATTGCGGTTGATATACTCTGATGGCTTTAACGGGAATGGCCACGTCATCCCACCGCCGACTTGCGAGTCGAGTGAAATGTCCAGCCGCTCGGCCAAAGGCCCGATCCAATCCGCGCCGCTCTCGATGCAGCCGACTCTCAACGTCGGGTGGCGTTCGAATACGCCGCCGAGCGCCATTTGGCCGACCAATTGTTCCTCTCCCATGTGGTGATTCACGGCAAACGTCATACCCGGCGCGGCGCGGTTCCACTCCTCCGACATAATCCGCCAGCCCGCAGGAGGATGGGTAACGAGCGACACATTGGCTTCCGCCAAGGTCGCGTAAAACTTATCCAGCGCGGCATCGGCGAAGCCGACACCTGCCGGGGGGTGGCCCGTACCGATATGGATGACCTTGAGGCCGGCCTTGATCATTTTCCCGGCGTTCTTGATCAAGTCCTCCGGCGTAGTGCCTGGCTTTCCTGCGGTGAGTATGCCCGGAATCCGCAGACGATCGGTTTTGTGTTCGATCGCCCAATCGTTGAAGGCCTCCAACGCTTCAAAGCCAACTTTGATACGTTCCGGCGTGGCGAGCGGCATGCCACCGAAGCCCCCTCCATGCGCTTCCACCCAGGCTAAAATTCCCATCCCGGGAAAAATCAGCGCGCGCGAGATTCCCATCTCATCCAGCGTCGCTTCCCGGCGATTGATGTCGATGGCGGAAGGCGCGTCAAATCCCCTGACACCCCATACCGACTCCGGCGAAATCACCTTGTCGTCCTCGTAGCGGCGCGCGATGTGGAAGCTTTCGCTCTGCGCCGTCTGCTCCGTAACTTGAATCAAATCATTAGCGGATTCCGCAAATCGTGCACCGCGCTCGCCGAACACCTCCCCCCAGCGGGGCGCCGGAATCATCTCATGCGAGTCAGTGTCCAAGATACGCCCGCGAAGTGCTTCAAGCTTCAGTGCCATAATTTCCTCCTTGATCGTTGCCGTGACATGACGCAAGCCGCGCGTGTCGCTTAAGGCATGAGAAGTTCCGCGTTCTTGCAGAAAAACTTCTCCGCAAGCTTGTCCCCCAGCGGGGCGATACGCTCATAGAAGCTCTTCAGCGACCAAGCCTTTCCTTCCGGATGCGGGAAGTCGCTCGAATAGCAGTACACGTTCTGTATCTGGGGATAGCGCTGGAGCCATACTTCCACCGGTTCGTGGAGCAGCACGGACACGCGCACATTTCGATTGATGTATTCGGAAGCCTTTAAAGGCATTTTTACCGGCCCCTGGGCGGAGCCGATGTCCAGCCGCTCGGCTAACGGCCCAATCCAATCTGCGCCGCATTCAATGCACCCGACGCGCAAAGTCGGATGGCGTTCGAACACCCCACCCAGTGTCAGCTGGCCAATAAAATTTTCCTCACCCATGTGGTGATTTACGGCAAACGACAACCCTGGTGCCGCGCGGTTCCACTCTTCCGACATAATCCGCCAACCCGCTGGCGGATGGGTGACCAGTGATACATTCGCTTCCGCCAAAGTTGCGTAGAACTTATCCAAAACAGGATCGGCCGGCCCGACACCCGCCGGCGGATGACCCGTGCCGATATGGATGACCTTTAAGCCGGCCTTGATGAACTTCTCAGCGCTCTTGACCAAATCCTCGGGCGTCGTGCCGGGCTTGCCTGCGGTGAGTATTCCCGGAATTCGCAGACGATCCGTTTTGTGTTCGATGGCCCAATCGTTGAAAGCTTCGAGCGCGTCATAGGCGACCTTCGCCCGTTCCGGCGTCGAGAGCGGAAATCCGCTGAACCCGCCGCCATGCGCCTCCACCCAGGCAAAGATACCCATCCCAGGAAAAATCAGCGCCCGTGAAATTCCCATCGCGTCGAGCACCGATTCCCGCCGACGGATGTCGGTAGCGGACGGCGCATTGGCCCCTTTGAAGGTCCAGACCGCTTCCGGCGTGATCTTTTCGACGTCCTTGAAATCCTTTGTAATCTTATGGACGCCATCCGGCGTGACTTTATCCGTAATATCCAACAGCTCGTGAGCGGACTCGGCGAACCGTCGGCCTCGCTCGCCGAACACTTCGGCCCAGCGCGGCGCCGGCGCGCTCTCATGGGAGTCCGTATCTAGAACGCGCCCGCGAAGGGCTTCCAGCGTAAGAGCCATGGTGCCTATCTCTCTTTCTCGCGCCGCGCCCAAACCCGCGCTTGATCAAGTTTGTGCGGCGGTTCTTTGGCCTACATATGATAATCCAAAGTCAAGCCGACCGAACGGAACGAGTCTGGCCCAAGCTGGGCGGAATAGTCGCCCCTGGCAGGATTTATATTGTCACCGCATCCGAAAAACGCCTCCGCGACAGCGGGCCCAAACGCGTGGAGTGCTGCGAGCGGCAGGCCACACGCCAGCCCCCCGGTGAGATTGCCCACCCCGTTTTCATACATAAAAAGCGGTATGCGTTGGTTTGTTAGATTGTGCACGTAAAGCGCAAATCCCCAGTGGCCGTCATCGGAATTGGCACCAATACTCGCGCCCAGGATCGCGGTAGAACCGATCTCAGTGTTGGGATCTTCTATGACGTTGTAATTATACTTGCTCTTAAAGTATCCGTCACCCTGAATGAAGCCCGTCCACCCATCCCATACGGGACGTTCGTAACGGACTGTGGCAGTTTCCGTCCATCTCGGCGCCAGCGCGAGTTGATTTCCACTGACATTCGTACTTCCGAGGAAGGGTGGAAACCCAGCAGGGACGTTGCATTGGTTCGCCGCTGTTCCTAACGGCTGGAAAGAAAGGCACGGCAGAGCCAGACCGACATAAAAGGCGTCGTTATAAGTCATCGCGCCGCTGACCGTCAGGCCGTCGAGCGGAATCGCGGTGAACTGGACTTCCGCGCCGCGGCTTTTAAGTTTGCCGGCGTTCACGACGTTAGCGATGATGTTCCCGCTCGGACTTACACCGATCACGAGCTGCTGGTAGCCATAGAAGGTCTCGTCAAAACCATTTACATTCAGCTGCAGCCTGTGATCGAGAAAGGTCGATTTCACGCCGATTTCGTAATCTTCCGGTATCTCGTCCCCGATCTTGGACGCGTCGGCTTGGTTCAACGACGGCCCCTTGTAGCCACGGGCAGCGCTGACATAGGCCATTACGTCGTCGGTGATGTCGTAATCAAGGCTCGCGCGACCCGATAAGTTATACTTTTCGTTCGTGCCTGCGAGGGTTTCATTGCTGTAAAAGTTGACGTACGAAAGCGGGTTGTTCTGTATGACGGCTTGTTCGGCCATAGTGTCATGTGTAAAGCGCCCTCCCGCCGTCAATCGCAGAGAATCCAGAATTTTAAACGTGCCCTCAGCATAACCGGCCGTGCTATCGGACTGAAAATGATAGAATGTGTTGTTGCAGCCGATGCACGGTATTCCAGGCGGCAAGCTAGAAGGCGAGTAGCCGAAGTTGTCGTAGTTTGCTACCGAAATACCCGGTTGGTCATAGTCCGCATGCAAATGCTGGTAGTAAAAGCCAGCCTGATAACTGAAGCGCTGGTCCGTCGGTGAAGCGATACGAAGTTCTTCGGAAAATTGGGAATACTTATAATCGACGAGGTCGTACAGGAAGCTGTTCGGCGTCCCGCTGATATCTTCGAATAGGTGTCTATGGGTCGCGCGAGCAGCCGCGATATTCGTTAAGGTGTAGCCGCCGCCCAGGTCATAATCGACTTTTCCCGTGAGACCCCAAATTGCGTAGTGGTAACTCTGTGGGCCCGTAGCGGCGATAAGATCATTCTGGCGCGAAGCGGTGATACCGGCGGCCGCATCGATCCCAGCCAATACACCCGGGCCTGGTGCTCCGGCCGCTGCACATGCTGGCGGCGGGCCGCCTCCTGCCAGACACAATGCGGTAAGCAGACCATGGCTGGCAGTCGGTGAGTCGAAGCTATGTGGCTGGAGACTTTCCCCCGGCCCATTCTCATAGGCATAGTCACCAGTGACTAGAATCCGCAGAGCGCTTGTCGGCTCCCACAACATCTTTGCGCGGGTGCCGAACTGGTTCTCGCCAAGAAATTGGTTTGGCTCAAGGAGGTTCTTCACGAACCCGTCGTAATGTGTAAAGAACCCATCGATCCTGATAGCCATATCGTTTGCGACGGGAATATTGGCCGCGAGGTCCACCTTGCCGCTATTCCCGGCGTTCGGAGTGTTCATGGATCCATAGTCGCCATGAGCAAGGAATTCCGTCTCGCCTAATTGCGGATTCTTGGTTACAACATTGATGACGCCTGCCGAAGCGTTCTTGCCAAACAGCATGCCTTGGGGACCGTACAAAGTTTCAACACGGTCTAGGTCGAAAAGCTGGATGTCAGCGAGTTCCGATCGCGCGATTGGAACGTCATCGATCACAACGCCGACGCTCGATTCTGTCGTTGGACTTGTAAGACCGGTTCCGATTCCCCGGATTGAAAACGTCGGAGAACCTACCTCGGTGTTGGACGACTGCACGCCAAGGCTCGGCGTCACCTTCTGGAGCGAATAATAATCCGTGATCTGGTGCTGCTCTAAAAATTCACCGGTTGCCACACTCAACGAGATCGGCACTTTCTGCACGTCCTCCGAGCGCCTGCGGGCCGTCACCACGACTTCCTCGATGTTTCCTGCGGTGGCCTGGGTCTGGGTTGTTTCGGCGTCGACGGGTTGCCAGAAAAGTCCGCTAAACGCCGCTCCTGCGAACAAAGCCACCATAAGTTTCGATCGATGGTACCTCACTTTTCCTCCCCCTCGCCGTTCTTAGTCTGGCGCAGTTATTTTGACACAATATATCACACGTATAAACTGTCAAGAAGATAGTGTTTCGCGATCGCGGTGGTGCGCTGCAGAACACGAAGACGCAGGCCGATGGTTTTCTCGAGGCAGCTCACGCGCGATGAGTCGTGTGAGAAACGAGCTTGTTCGTTGTTCGAAATTTTGGTCAGCGGATGCGGTTTTAGGTGGCTGATTCGCCACCTTGTTTCACGTTCCGAGATAGCAACGACCAGTAATAAGTGACTCGTGGCTTTTTACCGATTAGGGCGTGACGGGGGGTCTGCGTTACCGCATGCCCATAAGCACAATCGGCAAGCGGACGGCGAACCGGACGCTCTGTCGTTCAGAAAGCGTCCTTCGACATCACTGGAACAATAGAAAATTCGGGCTCAAGAGCGAGCGCCCCTGCGCGCGACCTCTTGTTTTTGCGGTCGTGCGGAGTGCCGAATTTGCATTTTCTGGTCGAGAAATGATGCGGTCGTTGTTCTCAACTCCTCACCATTGCCGATGGTTTGACGCATCAAGGATTTCGAGGCTCTGTCGCGAAGATAATTTGAGGCCCAACGCACGACCTCGACGGCGCGTTCATTCGGCACGCCCAGCCCGCGTAGACAGATTTTTGAAGCCGCCTCGATATAAGCTTGTTGTCCTTTTGTCATCGTCTCAAGAGTTTTAAAGGCCCGACGAGCCGTTCCCAGAAGAACGTCTTCGGCCGCGCGAACATCGTCAAATTGAATTATGCCCTGCTCCCGCCAACGTACGAACTCCTTGCGCCAGTAGACGTCATCGAGTGCCGGTTCTGAATAGCTCCTACTCGTCACAAACGCCCGCGCCCAAAGCGGGTTATTTGAAGCGTGCGTCAGCGTGGCTTGAAAGCTCAGCGCGATCCTGACTACTGGGTCCTTATGGTCCCCGTCCAACGCGAGAAGAACGGACTCCAAATCGTCCGTAAGGCGTTCGGCAACAGCCGCCATTGCAGTGTACAGAGATTCGAAATGCGCATAGAACGTCCCGCGCGAAACACCGGCGGCGTGCAAAACATCTTCGATCCCGATCGACTCGGATCCAAACTCGCCACAAACCCGCATCGTCGCGTCCAGCAGCCGTGTCCTCATGCGTTCACGCTTTCTGGCGGCGGACTCCGAACGGAAATTGCGCACCGAGCGTGCTCGTCCTTCAGTCTTCTTCAACTTCGTGCGCGTCCCCAAATCACACAGCTCCAAACATCCGGTTCAGAATAACCAAATACGTCAGCGATTTGAAAGAGCGGGCCGGCCAACGCGCCCGAGAAGGCTCTCAAGGGCCACCGTCATGGCGGATTCCGCTTCTTTTTGTTCCTGCCGAGGTCTGCCTCGGTTTAGCGGGCCAAAACCTTCCACAGGCATAAAATCCTGTCAAAATCTCCAATCATGCACATCAGAGTGGCCGGATTGAGTAAATACATCGCATAGCAGAAGCCGGAATTGGCATCTGCCTTCCGGCCCAAAACGCATAATCAACAAACCGTCCAACTTTTCTCGCAATACGCGGCGCCGACAGGCTCAGCCAGGCGGAACGCTGTACGTCTTTCGGCGAGATCGACTCGCGAGCCCGTGGACGGATACCGAAGGTCGACAGCTCGACCAAAGTTACAGCGAACGCCTCAATCCTGCCATTTCGTGAACAGTTTGGGCGTTTTCGATCATTGGCGCAATGACGAGGCTGGTCGAGAAGGCTGGGAACGGGACGCACAATCGCCAACACTGGCCACAGGCGCGCGGTTCGCCATAATCAGTAT
>Ga0207761_1000906_pt1 | contig 10188 bp, 12 predicted proteins | sample LuqExpMetageno34_FD_187792 | JGI IMG/M metagenome (GOLD analysis project Ga0207761, IMG submission 187792) | Tropical forest soil microbial communities from Luquillo Experimental Forest, Puerto Rico - Sample 34 (SPAdes) | ecosystem: Environmental > Terrestrial > Soil > Tropical forest ...
ATAGAGGCGTTCGAAGGGCTTGAGCTGGGTGACGGGAAACTGTCACGCCCAGTTCTGAGAGGGCTGGGCAGCCGCGAGGCTGCCCGGCCACTCGGTGAACTGATTTCAACACATTCGCGCATCGACGAATCACTGTTGCCAACTGTTGCCCATTTCGGGCAATATGTGGGGGTCCAAAGGGCTCGTGAGGGCTACTAAGGGACAATGCAAGAATCAGTAAGTGGCAATGAGTTCTGACATTTAGCTAGTTTTCTTGAGTTTTCTTCAAAACGTCCGAAACAATCCCATCGGCTCCACCAATTCCCCAAAAAAATTATTTGTGTTGCCGGCGGCCCGATGAATTACGATTGATTTGAGGACTGTCCAAGGATTTCCGAGGACTCACTTAGATTATTTGGGCTGTTTCATCTCCGGGCTGGCAGACGGAGGCATACTCACTTGAGAGTCTGGGCAGAAGCCCCTGCAAAACCTGTGGAAAGCCTGCGGATTGATCCCGCTGCCTAGCGGTCCCCCGGCGCGCTGATATTCTGTGACCTAATGTAAGGTTATTATTTTCAATGAGTTGAGATGATAGTGCCGCCCGCACGTGACGGCTATCACTTTTCCTTATGCCCTCTCTCGATTATTGTGCTGGTAGACATCTTCATCGGGATTTGGGTATCCTGCCGGTTCCTCACCGCACGCTGAATTTGTCTCAAGGAGCTTATTTCATGCTGGCCGTTTCTTCATCGCAACATTTTCGCGGGGTGCTGTGCCGTCACTGTGGCAAGCCGGTGCGCGTTCCGGGAATTGTTCTGCGGAAAGATAGCGAATGTCAGGGGCATCACGATTCACAAGACACGCATTTTCATCTGATCTCGAAAGTTTTCGTTCTGCGCTGCCGTTCCTGTGAAAGGGAAGGGATCTACGCGATCAGCCAAATTATGGATTGCACTGTTGCGCCTCCCCCGGTGCGCGACGGCCACGAGCACGTAGTGATCTGAGTTTTCACTATCTAACCTGCCAGATTCTCCATCGAGTGTTTGTTAGCCCAAGGGATTTGTTTGGCCACTCCGCACATCATGAGGCTGCGCCACGCACAATTCGGGCTCAGCGTATCTACGATATCCGGATGATTGGCACGGGGGGCGGGAACGTGAACGTGAGAGGGACTCTACTTGGGCCTGAGGATGCTCCCCATGCCACACTAGTCCGCCGATCTTCCCTGCACGGAGGAAACCAGTTCATTGCTCGGTGTAAGTCCTCTAAGTGCAACCCGAAAAGAGGTTCGTGAGGCAGAGCCTGTGTTTTTCTGCTGCGTCAACTGCGTCATCTCGCACAGGACAATTTGAGTTTACTTCCTCTCATCGTGCAAAATCTTCTCGATCCTCGATGCCGCCAAATTTGAAAACTCTAAACATCGAGGCGGGCATGCCCACTGTCGAACAAGCCCGCCAGGTCTTGTTGCAGGAGCTCCGGCAAGCAAAACAATCCGGCGTCCGTGCGATCAAGATCATTCATGGCTATGGCTCGAGCGGCAAAGGCGGTGCTCTGCGAGCGGGCCTGCGCAAATCCTTGCTCCGGCGGAAAAGGGAAGGGTTGGTGACGCGCGTAATCTTTGGTGAAAAATGGAGCGTTTTCGAAGAAGATGCTCGCTATGCGATCGAATGCTGCTCGGAGCTCAAGTCCGACCGGGACCTGAACCGCAGCAACGAGGGTATCACCATTGTCCTGCTGGTTTAGTTCTTGGAGCGTGTGATTGCGCTTATGACTGACGGCCCGGCGAACCCGGTTCTTGCACCGAAACGATTGCTAATCGCGCTGATTGCGCTGCTGCTGGCCGTTTACCTAGTGGACTTTGTGTGGTTCGAGTGCCGGGTCCATTTGCCGAAGCTCGGAGCCGCGACAGGTTCCGTACACCGCGTCCGGCTACTGGCGATCTCCTCCAAAGGGAACAAGGTTCAGTACGAAGTCGACTCAGTTCAGCCGGAAGAAGACCTGCCCTGTGCCCATTCGCTCTTCCCTCAGGGCGGTAATCGCCCCTGTTGGTACGTCGCGAAGCATGCCAACGACCCCATCCCGATGTAGTTCGACACAGGGAAGCCACTCGGTCTTGGCTGGCTTCCCCGTGTTACTGACGGAGCGGAACAGTGTCGTTCCAGGTGGAGTACGCTCGCCACGGGCTATTGGATTCAGCTTTTTTGTGGAATCTTCGACAGACAGGAATCAGCTCGCGCCGATGAGAACCTTTGGCCCGGTAGGCTGGGGGACTCCCCCGGCCGGTTCGAGGGTCACGGCAAACGCTTTCGCTTCAGCATTCGCGGGCACCTCGGCCATCCACACGGGTCCGATTGCGTGTGCCCCTTTTTCCATGACGCCGGCATTGATCGGCGCTCCGTTCGCTCGCACGAGCCACATTTGATAGCTCTTTCCGGCGGGTGGTGCCGGCAACTGCGCCGAATAAACGACCATTCCCATTCTACCGTTATATTTCACCACGCCACTTCCGACAGTTTCGGCGGCTGGAGCCAATTTCACGGTGATGGTGTCGCCGGCGGCAAGCAGCCCCACTAGTTTGTTTGTTTCTTCACGTTCATTCAGCAGTGCCTGAGTTGCGTGTCGCTGTTTCTCTAGCGCTTGCGACACTCGACGGTTCTGCCAGGACAGCGCCAGGCTCACCACCGCCAGTGCTACAGCCGCTGGCACCAGCACCCAGTTCAGCCAGTTTACGGTTTTGTCGCCGGTCACGTATTCAGCGGCCTCGCTGGCGTTGCTCGTCCTGCGCCGTAGCGGCCACGCAAAGTGCTCCTCGCGCTCGCGGCTGGCGCGAATTCGCGCCATAAATTCGGCCTTAACGGTTCCGGCCGGTCTCTCCTGCTTGGTCGCGAAGGTAAGCAGAGCCACGTCACCGCGCGATTGCGCCAACTTCAACGCGCATTCCTCGCAGCCAGAGGCATGCGCCTGCAGTGCCGCTGCCTCGTCGTCCGTCAGGGCGCCGGCTGCCAGCAGCTCCAGCTCTTCTTCTCGAATGTGCTCGCCGTTCGTCAACCTAGCACCTTCTTCAATCTCTCTAGGGCGCTGCGGATGCGCGTCTTCACCGTTCCCAGCGGCTGGCCGGTTTTCTGCGCGATCTCCGTGTGCGACATGCCTTCGAAATACGCGCACTCCAACGCTTCCCGTTGGCCCTCCGGCAGGTTCTCCATCACGCCGCGAACTCTATCCAGCAGGAGATTTTGCGCCGCCCGGGATTCGATTTCCACGCTGAGGGTCACGCCGTTCTCGTCCAGTTCGCCGGCCCATTCGCGCTTCCCGCGAAGCTTCGAAATGGCGCGGTTACGCGCGGCGACCAGCAGCCATCCGGCCAGCGAACCCCGCTCCGGGTCGAACCGTTCCGCGGTTTCCCATATTTGGTAGAACACGTCCTGCAGAATTTCTTCCGCTTCGCCGGTGCGGTGCAGGATCCGCTTGGCCGTGGAGAACACCAGTCCACTGTACCGGTCGTACAGCGCGGAAAGCGCCTCCTCATCCTTCTGCGCAATGCGCGCCAACAACGACCAGTCGCTTCTAGCCTCTCCGCTTGTACCCGCTGTGGCCACCGCTCCTCAGTTCGTCACCCAGTTCGTTCGGCATTCCCCCGATATAGTACGCCATCTCTCGCACAGCTGGATGTGAGGTTCTCTCCGTAATCTTGGCACCGCAAAATCTGCGCGTCATTGGGTAGACTTGTTCCAACGAATGAGCCATGCCCGCGCGTTTGACGTAATCGTTCTGGGCGGAGGAGCCGCCGGACTCTTCTGCGCCGTGGAGGCCGGCAAACGGGGCCGCCGTGTGGCCGTTCTGGAGCGCGCCGAGGGAATCGGCAAGAAGATCCTGATTTCCGGCGGTGGGCGCTGCAATTTCACGAATCTTCACTGCACGCCCGAGAACTTCCTATCCGACAATCCGCACTTTGCGAAATCGGCTCTGGCTCGGTTCACTCCGGGCGACTTCATCGCGCTGGTTGAGAAACATGGCATCGGCTACCACGAAAAGACGCTTGGGCAATTGTTTTGCGACGGTTCCGCCGAGCAAATCGTAGCGATGCTCGAGACCGAATGCCGAGCCGCCAAAGCCCAGGTTTTCGTAGACGTTCAGATTCGCGAAGTGCAGCGCACCGATCAGTTCTCCGTTCGCAGCGAAAATCTCGAGTATTGCGCTCCCATTCTAGTCGTTGCCACTGGCGGTCTCTCGATTCCCAAAATGGGTGCCACGTCGTTCGGCTACGAACTTGCCCGCCAGTTTGGACACAACATTATTCCCACCCGCCCTGCTCTGGTGCCCCTGCTATTCGACGATTCCGACCGCAGGCGTTATGGCGAACTCGCCGGCGTGTCGACAGAAGTCATCGCTTCGAGCAACGCGCACCAATTCCGCGAGAAAATGCTGTTCACGCATCGCGGGCTCAGCGGCCCGGCGATTCTCCAGATCTCTTCTTATTGGCGTGAAGGGCAAGCCATTTCGCTGGATCTGGTTCCGGCTCGCGACGCGACCGGTTCTCTCCGAGACTCGTCCACGCGCAATCTGGAGACTGCGCGGAAAGCGCTGCAATCATTCCTGCCGAATCGTTTTGCGGAAGCGTGGCTCGACGCACACAAGCCGAAATCGTTTACCAATGCATCGCTCGACGTGTTCGAACAGCAGCTTCACGCTTGGCAAGTTACGCCCTCGGGCACCGAAGGCTACGTCAAAGCCGAAGTGACAGCTGGCGGCGTCGATACGCGCGAACTTTCCAGCAAGACCATGGAATCGCAAAGAGTCCCCGGCCTGTTCTTCATCGGCGAAGTGGTGGACGTGACAGGCCAGCTGGGCGGCTTCAATTTTCAATGGGCCTGGGCTTCCGCAGCAGCCGCGGGACGTTCGCTCTGAATGGCTGTATTGTCGATTGGTAATGACGCTGCCAGAATAACCCCATGCCTCATCCTCAATGGCTCACCTGGGCGCGCCGCCTCCAGGCTCTTTCACAGTCCGGGCTCACTTATTGCCAGGACCACTTCGATATCCAGCGCTATCACGAACTGCGTGAGATTGCCGCGGAGATGATGACCACGGGTACACCCGCCCCGGCCGATGCCCCGATCCCACAACTCTTCGCTGACCAAGCCGGTTACGCTACGCCAAAGATCGATGTGCGCGCCGCTGCTTTTCGCGACGGCCGCATTCTGCTCGTACGCGAACTCTCGGACCATTGTTGGACGCTTCCGGGCGGCTGGGCCGATGTGGGCGAGCCTCCCTCTGTCGCAGCGGCTCGCGAGACGCACGAAGAGTCCGGCTTCGAAGTGGAAATCACCAAATTGGCGGCGCTCTACGACCGGGACCTGCACGGCCATCCGCCCTACGCCTTCCACACTTACAAGGCATTTTTTATCGCGGACCTCCGAGCCGGAACCGCGCTACCCTCCAACGAAACCTCCGACGCGCAATTCTTTCCGGAAGACAATCTGCCCCCTTTGTCGTTGTCTAGGGTCACCCCTGCGCAAATCGCCCACATGTTCGAACATTTCCGCGATCCCCAACTCCCCACTTCGTTCGACTAGCGGTAGCTAATACTTTTCCGCTATTCCACGAAGGTGCCGCTGCATATAAAGTCGCCGGAATTTGCTCGTTCGGAGTCCGAAATGACGGGGGTGGCACCATGTCCGCACAAGTCTCCGCACTCAACTTGAATCCCGCCGCTTCGACCACTGCTACGTGGCGCAGCCGGTCCCTTGCCATCCTGTTGATGGTCATCATCGCGGGAATTTTCTGGATCGATTCGCGCTACCCCGCGCTCATGAAGCGCTATCACGCCGGCACGCTAGTGAAGGCGGTGGGCTCGCTCACCTTCGGGCAGATCTATTCCGTGGATCGCTCGATGCCGCTGGCCACGCGTGTTTGGCGCACCACGGCGAACTGGCTCGACGCCAATCGCGTCGGCATGACCTTCTCCTTCCTCTTCGGTCCCGCAGCACTCACCTTTCTCGCAACTCTGAAGCGTCGCCGTACAAATTCCCGCTATCTCAACACCTTCCTCGGCGCCATTGCGGGAGTGCCACTGGGTGTTTGCACTAACTGCGTCGCACCCATCGCTCGCGGCCTGATGGCTTCTGGCATGAGCACGGAATCCGTGCTCGCCACCATGTTCGCGTCGCCGGCTCTCAATGTAGTCGTGCTCGCCATGACCTTCGCGTTGTTCCCGATGTCCGTGGCACTTCTGAAACTCGCAACCGTCTTCTTCCTGATTTTCGTCTTTGCCCCGGCCGTTGCTTCCCGCGCACCAAAGGACTCGTCTACCATTCCATGCCCCATCGAGATTCCTGTCTCGGAAGCATGGTCGCAAGCCCTCATCGGTGTGCTGCGCTCCTACGCGAAAAGCTTCTGGTACGTCTTCCGCGTAGCCCTGCCCTTGATGTTGTTTGCCGCGGTATTGGGCGCCTTGGTGGTGGAATTGCTGCCCCAGCAGGCGCTGTTTGCTCCAGTCAGTGCCGCGGGCATTGTCGTGGTTGCGCTGGTTGCCGCATTCCTTCCCGTCCCTATGGCCTTCGATGTGGCCATCGCTTACATCGCGATGAGTAAGGGGGTCCCCCTCCCCTACGTGGCGACGATTCTTTGCACTCTCGGAATTATCAGCGTTTATTCGCTGTCTATTGTCGGCAAGTCGATATCCTGGCGCGTTGCCGCTGCCGCCTATGCCACGGTCGCCGCCCTGGGGACCGTAGCCGGTCTCGTCGCCCGGACCCTGGCGTAGTCAGATTAGCGGGAAACATCTTCGCCCTTCGACGCGTATCAATAGATAAGCAAGCCTGGAGTGCCCCCGCGGAGGTGAAGTATGTTTTGCGACCGTTGCGGCAAACCCCTGAATTCCGGAACGCAGTACTGCACGAGCTGTGGATCGCGTGTCTTGCCGGGTGCCGGCGGTGCGGCCTATGCTGCCCCTCAGACTTTCGTAGCCGGTCCAAACGATCGCGTGCGGCGACACATCACCGTTCTCTCCGTTCTGTGGATGATCAATGGAGTCATCCGCTTGTTGGAGGCGTTTGCGTTTTCTTTTGTTGGCCCGGTGATTTTCCCGAGAATTTTTGGCGGCCACGCTTGGGGCGGATGGGACTTTCCTTTGCGCTGGGCAATGTGGCCGTTCTCGATGGGCATCGCGTGGATTGCCGTATTGTTTGGTGCCTTCGGACTCGTGCATCTCGTTCTGGCTTGGGGCTTGAGTGAACGAAAGACATGGGCGCGTCCCTTGGGGTTGGTCATCGGCTTTTTGGCGTTGTTCCGCTTCCCGCTCGGCACCGCACGCGGAATTTATACGCTCTGGGTGCTTCTGCCCGAAGCGAGCCGGCGCGAGTACGAACAGTTTGCCGTTGCGTAGTTGGCTGAGCAAATCCGTCCGCCCGCAAAATGAAGCACGGTCCTCGTTGGCACTCCGGCGTAGTGCACGCGCCCGCTAATCCATAACACGAATCTCTTTACAGCCTCCGCCGTATACCCCGCTTCCAGCTCGAGAGCTAGCTTGGAATGCGAGTCTGTTTTATTGCGGAGGTTTTTGAATGAATCCGACAGTGGCAATTGTAATCGCCTTTATTATCGGCCTCGCGTTCGGCATCGCTATCATGGCTTTGGCGCTTGAGCGGCGGAGCAAACGATTACGGAATAGATTTGGTCCCGAATACGAACGCGTGCTCACGGAAACTGGCGACCGGCGGACTGCGGAAACGGTTCTGGAGCGCCGGGAACATCGCGTACGACAACTACACCTGCAGTCATTGTCGCCAGCGGATCGCGTTGAGTTTCAGGACCGTTGGCGGCAGATTCAGACGGAATTTGTGGACGATCCCAGCCGCGCGCTCGCCCAAGCGGATCGCCTGACCGGCGAAGTCATGTCGGCCGAAGGCTATCCCGTGCGTGAGTTCGACGAGCGTGCTGCCGATATTTCGGTCGATCATCCGGTTGTTGTCGAGAACTACCGCGAAGCGCACGACGTCGCTTTGCGAAACAGCCAGGGCCGCGCCAGCACCGAAGACATGCGGCGCGCCATGATCCACTATCGAAAGCTGTTTGAAGAGTTGGTTGGCCAGCCCGATCTGGCCTCTGCAGGGAGGACGAGAATATGAGCGACGAACGAATTACCGTAGGAACCGAGACATCGGAATCCCGCGTTTTGCCGGCTGAGACCGACGTGCTGCACTCCGACGGCCGCACCGATGACCGGATCGCGGCGGCAACCGCGTACCACCCCAATTCCGACTCCATGGAGCCACTGTTCTCCAGCGATGAGTGCCGCGGGCTGCGCTCGCGCTGGGAGTCGCTGCAGGCCGCTTTTGTCGACGAGCCCAAGCGCTCGGTGGAACAGGCGGATTCCCTGGTCAATGAAGCGGTGACTTCGCTCACCCGCAACTTCACGAACGAGCGTCAAAAACTGGAACAGCAATGGCACCGCGGTGAGGATGTTTCGACCGAGGATCTTCGCCTGGCGTTCCGGCGTTACCGCTCGTTCTTCGAGCGCCTTCTCACGATGTGACCTCACCTCATCACGCGCGCGAAGTGCCAGCCTTCGCGTCCTCCTGGCTCATCTGCCGGATTCGTCTCTGGAGAAACCGTTTTTCGCTGTCGTTGGTCACCAGTTGCAGTGCCTTTTCGTAGTTTTGGGCCGCTTCCCGCCGCATGCCCATCCGGCGGTGCATGTCCGCGCGCGCTGCATGGAGGAGATGATAGTTTTCCAAGCCATAGCCCACGGCCAGTGCGTCGATTAATTGCAGCCCGCGCTGTGGTCCTTCAGCCATGGCTACCGCCACTGCCCGGTTCAGCGACACCACGGGCGAAGGTTGCCTTCGCTCCAATTCACCATAAAGTTCGACGATACGCTTCCAGTTCGTCTCGGTGGCCTGTTGTGCGCGGCAATGTTCCGCCGAAATCGCAGCTTGTACCGCGAACGGGCCCAGTTCGCCCTCCGCCTGAATCGCGTCAGAAATACCCAGCCCTTCTCGAATCTGATCACGATGCCATTTCGTACGATCCTGCTCTTCGAGCACCACGATTTCTCCGGCCTCATCGATGCGCGCGTCCTTGCGCGCATCGTGAAGCAACATTAACCCCAGCAATGCCCGAGATTCCGCCGGCGGGTACGGCGCCATCAGCCCCACGATCAGGCGTCCCAAGCGAATGGCCTCAGCGCATAAATCCGTCCGTAGAAGCCCGCCTTTTGTCGCCGCGTATCCCTCGTTGAACACCAGATAGATCACTGTGAGCACGGCGTCCAACCGTTCCGCCATATCTTTCGTTTCCGGCACGACGTACGGAATGCCGGCGTCCCGGATCTTGCGCTTTGCGCGAACCAGCCTTTGCGCCATGGTGGTATCCGAAACCAGAAAAGCGCGGGCGATTTCGTCCGTCTCCAGTCCGCACAACGTGCGGAGGGTCAGCGCCACCTGGGATTCTGCGGCCAACGCCGGGTGGCAGCAGGTGAACATCAGCCGCAAGCGATCGTCGGGAATCTCTTCCGTGTCGTAATCGGGCGTGCCGCTCGCTTCCGGCGGCTCCGAGTTGCCATACAACGCTAACTTCTCCGCGTAACGCTGCTGCCGCCGGATCCGGTCGATCGCCTTATGCTTGGCGGTCTGAATAATCCACGCCCGCGGCGCGTCTGGCACCCCGCTTTCTTCCCATTGATTCACAGCGGCGGCGAACGCCTCCTGCGCGCACTCTTCGGCCATATCGAAGTCCCCGATGATGGTGATCAGGGTAGCCACAATCCGCCCCCAATCAGCACGGTAGACTTGCTCGACCGCGGCTGCAGCGTTCGGTTTGCCTTTCGTCTCCATCAGTGGTCCATTATTCTATGAAACCTGTCGATTCGCGCCTAGTCGGTTCGACACATCCCCAGGAGGCGTCGGTGTCTGCCTCATGTGCATCGCTCTTGGGGCTGCCTGCCGAACTATGACGGTTGGATTCGGAAAGGACGGATTCCATGAAAAAGTATATGTTGCTGATGTACTTCGAAGAAAACGGAGCGCTTACGGAAGAGCAGCGTGAGCACTGCTACCTGGAATCCGCGCAGTTCGCTCACAAACTCGCGGAAACTGGCCAGTTTTTGGGCGCAGCTCCTTTGCAACCCACATCGACCGCCACCAGCCTCCGCCTCCAGCAGGACGGCAAGCGTTTGGTTACCGACGGCCCCTTTGCCGAGACTCGCGAGCA
>Ga0207761_1000907_pt1 | contig 10177 bp, 7 predicted proteins | sample LuqExpMetageno34_FD_187792 | JGI IMG/M metagenome (GOLD analysis project Ga0207761, IMG submission 187792) | Tropical forest soil microbial communities from Luquillo Experimental Forest, Puerto Rico - Sample 34 (SPAdes) | ecosystem: Environmental > Terrestrial > Soil > Tropical forest ...
TTCGTTTGTCAGCCCACACGGTTTGCTGCTGACCAATCATCACGTCGCGCTTGGTCAGCTCCAGAAAAACTCAAGCGCCGAGCACGACTACGTGAAGGACGGGTTCTACGCGGAGACGCCGGAGCAGGAGATGAAATCGCCTGACCTCGAAGTGAACGTACTGGTGTCGACGGAGAACCTGACGGACCGCGTGAACGCAGCATTGAAGGGAGCCAAGAACACGGAGGAGGAGTTTGCCAAGCGCAAAGCGGTGATCGCGGATATCGAGCGCGAAAGCACGGAAAAGACCGGCTTGCGTTCGGATGTGGTGACGCTTTACTCGGGCGGAGAATACTGGCTGTATCGCTACAAGAAGTACACCGATGTGCGGCTGGTGTTCGCCGTGGAACAGCAAACTGCGTTTTATGGCGGCGATCCAGACAACTTCACGTACCCGCGCTACGACCTGGATATGGCGCTGTTTCGTGTTTACGAGAATGGCAAGCCGATCGATAGCAAAGACTATTTGAAATGGAATCCCAAAGGTGCCGGCGATGGCGAGCTTGTCTTCGTCTCCGGCCATCCCGGATCGACGCAGCGGCTAACGACCTACGCCGACCTGGTGAGCCTGCGCGACCAGGATACTCCGTACATTATCCAGAGCTTGAAGCGCCGCATCGCAATGTTGAAGGAGTACGCGGCGCGCGGACCTGAGCAGGCTCGCCAGGCGGCAACATTGATTTTCGGGTTGGAGAACAGCCGCAAAGTGTTCGAAGGGCGCCGCGACGGGCTTGCCGACAAGAATCTGATGGAAAAGAAGCGGAAGGAGGACGAAGACTTCCGCGCCAAGATCATGGCCAATCCAGAATGGAAGAAGGAATACGGGCAGGCCTGGACCATCGATGAGGAAGCACTGCAGAAGGAGCGGCCGCGCATCAAGCAGCAATTTTTCCGCAGTACGGACTCGCAGCTCTCCGCTCTCGCAGTACAGGTCGTGACGTACGTAGCGGAAATCAAAAAGCCAGATGGCCAGCGCCTGCCTGGATTTCACGACTCGCAACTCGATTCCCTGAAGCACAGGTTGTTTTCGCCGGCGCCCATTTATCCCGAGATGGAGATTGCCCGCATGACCAGCGCCTTGGAGGCGAGCCTAAAGGAACTGGGATCGGACGACGCTTGGTTGAAGGCTGTGTTGGACGGCAAGGCCCCAAAAGACGCGGCAAATTATCTGATCACAGGAACGAAAGTAGCCAATCCGACGTTTCGCAAGTCACTGGTCGAGGGCGGCGAGGATGCAGTGAAAGCCTCAAACGATCCGATGATCGCGATGGCTCGGCGGATCGATCCGATTCGCCGCGAGCAGATCAAATGGTTCGAAGACAATGTACAGAGCGCGGCAGAACGTGCCGGCGAGATGCTTGGCAAGGGACGATTTGCGGTTTATGGCAAGGACTCGTATCCAGACGCGACGTTCACGCTACGGCTCTCCTACGGCCAGGTTCAGGGCTATCCAATGAATGGCACGGTGGCACCGTATAAAACGACGTTCTACGGGTTGTACGATCGCGCCGCCAGCTTCGACTACAAGGAACCATTCGACCTCCCGAAGCGTTACATCGACGGTAAGGATAAGCTCGACCTCACTACGCCATTCAACTTTGTCACCACGAACGACATCATCGGCGGGAATTCCGGATCGCCCGTGGTGAACCGTAACGGCGAGATCGTGGGGCTGATCTTCGATGGCAATATCGAGTCGCTGGTCGGAGATTTTGTTTACGACTCTTCGCAGAACCGTGCGGTGGCGGTACATACCGGCGGCATGACCGAAGCGATGAAGAAGCTGTACGGCGCGCAGAAACTGGTGGACGAGTTGCTTGGCCAATAGGTAAAGGCAACTGGGATCGTGTCAGTAGAATCGCAGAAAGGAGGAGAGGACGATGTTCAAGCACGGCCGGGGAACAGCCGGGCTGTTCGTGATTGTCGCGTTCGTGCCGCTGTTTCGCGATTGTGCCGTCGCTCAGGACCCGCCGCCTTCTCCTCCCGCCAAACAGGAGCCGGCTAAGCCAAAGCCCAACACGGATTCGGCGGTGCAATCGGCGGAGGATCAGCCGAAGTGGGATCCGCTGCGCGCCGAGAAGGATCTTGAGGTCGGCAAATACTATATGCACAAGGGCGACGTGGACGCGGCGATCGACCGCTTCCAGGACGCCACGGAAGCGAAGCCCGGATATGCACTCCCCTTCCGGTATCTTGGTGAAGCATACGAGAAAAAAGGAAAGAAGAAGCCGGCCGTGAAGGCCTACCAGCGGTACCTCGACTTATACCCTCATGCGGAAGATGCGGACAAAATCCGCAAGAAGATCGAAAAGCTGCACCAGGAAATCGACAAGGAAAAAGAAAAGGAGTGAGCTAGCGGGCGAGGCGATCTAGAAACCTGCGCGCCACGTCGAAATGCAGGAAACGCTTCTCTTCGTTCCGGAACTCCGGCGAATGCGAGAGGAGCGAGCAACCGGAGCGACGTGTGGGATGCTTCACGTGCAGCATTTCGTGGAATAGCACATACTCGACCACGAATTGTGGAACGCCGGGACGGTCCATGCGGCGATTCAGCACGATCTGCTGCGGGCCCGGATCGTAGCAACCGAATTGACGCCGCCAACCGCGAGTACTCCAACCGATGTGCGGCCTCTGCAACTCTCCCGAGAAATACTGGTGGTTCAACTGATCGAACAAGGCGCCCAGATCGAAGTGGCGGCCCTGGGGCAGCGTGGGTACGCGGCGGACGCGACGGCCGCGTATTTTCGTGATTCGCCCGCGGGTGCGATCTGAGCGGGCGTAGGCAAGATACGGCTGCACCAGGGCTCGCGGAGCGCGCCTGCGAAAAACGCGAGCCAGCAGGAGCGCGGCTGCCCCTTCCTGCACATCGAGCGGGGCCCGGCGCAATAAGTCGGAGAAGCGGACGAACATCGTGTCGGCGCGGCGACGGATGGTTAGGGTAAGACTGCTGTAGGGGTAGAACTCCACGTGAAAATGTGGCGGACGGCCCTCGCAACCCAGGCGCGTAAACATGCGCTGCATCAGGACTTCGCCGCCGGGTACGCGGGCCGCTTGCCGCTTGCTCCGAATCAATTCTTTCTCCTCACCGGAGGCGGGGCCGCTTTCTTCTTGGCCTTCTCCGCCTCATTCTGAGCATCCTGCGTGCCTTCGATGGCGTCGTCCAGGTTTTCTTTGTAAATCTCGAGTCCCGGCCCTTCGGTTTGCAGTTTCTGGAGAACCACGAGGAAATCCTTGGTTTTCGAAACCATGAGGTCGATGCCCTGTCGGATATTTTCCTGCTTCGACAACGCCACTTGAATGAGATCGGCGGCATCGTCCACGCAGCCGCTGTAGGAGTTCATGAGGTAGTTCAGCATTTCCGCATGGCGAGTAGCGGAAGGGTGCTCGAGTTCGTACTGAAATTTCTTAAGGCGGTCTTCCGCGAACGTAAGGAACAGCTTAACGCGTTCGTTGGGCGATTCGGCATCGCGAATCTTGTCGGCTTCGATGTCGGAGAGATAGTCCTTCTCCGGGCGTTGCGCGCCCACGGGTATCGCGAGTAAGAGGCCGATACCGAGGAGGACGCCGAGTAGCTCGTGAATCTTAGTGTGCCGGATCATGTTTCTCCTCCGGGGGAGGCGGGACCTTCGCGGGCTCCTTGGTGTGCTTGGGAAAAAGCAAGCGGATGAGCTCGTCGTCGAAGGCCAACAGGTCTTTGCGGACGATTTCCAAGGGCGGGCGCAGTTCGGCGGCTACAACCACCAAGGTTTGTTCTACCTCGCGAATTCCCTTGCGTGTCTGCAATTCCAGCTGGCGGTAAGCGCCCGGATGGCGCTCCGCGTCAGGCTCCTGTTTCTTAAGAAGGTCGAAAGCGGCGCGCACGTTGTCCCGGTACTTTTCAAAAGCGAAGCCGACCGCGATGTAATCGCCCTGCGTATCGGCTTTGCCGGCGGCTTCGAATTGGGCATCGGCCAATTTATCCAGCAGCCGGACCTTGGTCGCTGCGTGAGGCTCCTTGTCGAAGTGGCTCTGCAGGTCGCCCAACTTGTCGGCCAGGGACACAGGGCAATGCAGCAAGAACAGCATGAGAAAAAGGCTCGGGAAATTGAGCCGAGCTCTGCAGCGTCTATTTCTTCTTCTCAGGAGCCTTTTCGAGTACATGAATGCGCTGATTCGCTTGCCACACCTGGTCGGGGTTCTTGTTTTCATCGAGCGCCAGGAATTTCCGATAAGCGTCGAGGGCGGACTGAACCTGACCAAGTTTATCGTAGCAGAGGGCGCGAATAAACCAGGGCCCGGCGCCGGGAGTTTCCGCCTTGGCGATGATGTCGAGGGTGGCCAAAGTGGCCTGGTAGTTCCCGGCCAGGTAGTAAGTGGTGCTGAGATCCTTCCAATAGACGACATTGTTCCGATCCACCTGCAGGGCGGATTTCAGCTCGCGTTCGGCGGCCGGAAAATCGCGGGTTTGGATGTAGATGCGGCCCAGACCACCGTGGAGCTGCGCGTCGTTGGGAGCCAAGGCCAGGGCCTGCTTGAGGGTGACGATGGCCTCCGGATATTTTTTCTGGTCGATTTCAATGTCGGCCTTCAATTTGAGCTGGTCGAGGCCGAGAGACTGGCCACTACTCGATTTTTCGATTTCCGCAAGGGCCGCGTCGTACTGGCCCTGTTCGACCATGAAGTGCAACATTCGGGTGCGCGCGGATTGATCCTGCGGCTCAACTGCAAGATAGGCACGGTACGCGTCCAAGGCCTCGGGCCTCTTTTGCGCGCCCAGGCTGAGGGCGAGGCCTTGCAGCGCCTCTCGAGATTGCGGATCGAGACTAGCTGCAGTCCGGAATTTGCCCTCGGCGTCGGCAGGGCGATTTGTCTGGAGATAGACCTGGCCTAAATGATTCAGCGAGTCGATATCTTTAGGATCGAGCCGAGTCGCCCCTTCAAAGGATTGCGTTGCTCCTTTCAGATCGCCAGAAAGCTGCTGGGCCAAGCCCAGGAGATTTCGAGGACGGCTCTGCGAAGGCAGGAGCTCGACGGCTCTACTTAGCGGCAAAACGGCCTGCGCGGGGTTCTTGTGCAGCAACAGGATCCCGAGGTTTAAATACGCTTCCGCCATTTTGGGATCGAGCGAAATACATTTTTCGTATTCCGCCTGGGCATCGTCGGTGCGTTTCAGAGCCGTGTAAGCGTAGGCCAACTGAAAATGGGCGAAGGCCACGTCTGGTTTTTCGGCGATGAATTTCTGCAGTGGCGGAATCGCGGCTTCAAATTCGCTTTTGTCGAGCGCAGCCTGGGCTTCATCGAGGAGATCGTTGAGCGGGTTACGGACTTTTTGCGAGTTGGCTTGGGGAGGTTTTGCAGCAGGCTGCTGGGCACTGAGGGAGGAAGCGAATGGGACGGTGAGGACCAGCAGGATCGCCGCTCTCATGACGCCTCGCTGGCTGATCCCCTGGTGTCGGCGGAAGTCCGAGACGAATTTCCGTTTTTGTCGCCATTGGCGGTCCGCTTAGAACCATTACTGCCGTTAGAAAGGACACGAGCGAGAAAGCGGCCGGTATGGGATTGCGAATTGCGCGCAACCTGTTCGGGAGTGCCCGTGGCGATGATGTTCCCGCCCTGCTCACCGCCTTCGGGACCCAAGTCGATGACCCAGTCCGCGGATTTGATCACATCGAGATTGTGTTCGATGACGAGGAGCGATGCGCCGGATTCGAGGAGCTTGCGGAACGCCGCCAGCAGTTTGGCAATATCGTCGAAATGCAAGCCGGTGGTTGGCTCGTCCAGAATGTAGAGGATGCCCTGGTTCTCCGTGCGCGTGAGATGCGCGGCCAGTTTCAGGCGTTGGGCTTCGCCTCCGGAGAGCGTCGTGGCAGATTGACCAAGGCGAAGATAGCCGAGGCCAATTTCATTGAGCACGCGCAGCTTGGAAGTAACCTTGGGAACGTTGACAAAGAAGGCCAAGGCCTCGCGAATCGTCATTCCGAGGACATCGTGAATATTCTTGCCATGGTAGCGAACCTCGAGGACGCTGCTCTTGAAACGCTGCCCTCGGCACTCTTCGCAGACCAATTCGACATCGGCCAGGAATTGCATTTCGACGGTGACGGTCCCATCGCCCTGACAGGTTTCGCAGCGGCCACCAGGCACGTTGAAGGAGAAATGGCCGGCGGTGAAGCCACGGCGCTTGGCGTCGGGAGTGTCGGCGAAAACTTCGCGGACCGCGTCGAACGCCTTCAAATACGTGGCTGGGTTAGAGCGCGGCGTGCGGCCAATAGGCGACTGGTCTACGATGACCACGTCTTGAATGTGATTGTCGCCTTCGAGGCGATCGCAGAACTCTTTCACACTGCCGCCGTTGCGTTTGGCGGAAAGGGCCCGGAAGAGAACGTTGTGGACAAGTGTGGATTTGCCGGAACCGCTCACGCCCGTAACGACCGTGAAGGTGCCGAGCGGCAACATCAGGTCAACATTTCGCAGGTTGTGCAGCGTGGCGCCGTAGAGACGCAGAAATCGGCCCGCTGGTTTGTGACGATTGGCGGGAACCGGAATTTTGGATTCTCCGCTGAGGTACCGGCCGGTGATGGACTTGGAGTCCTTGAGAATTTCATCGTAGGTGCCTGCGAAGAGGAGTTTGCCGCCAAGCTCACCAGCGCCGGGCCCAAGATCGAGGATGCAATCGGCAGCTTCGATGGTATCGGGATCGTGTTCGACAACCAGCACGGTGTTACCGAGATCGCGCAGGGATTTAAGGATATCGATGAGACGCTGCGTGTCCCGGGGATGGAGGCCAATGGAGGGCTCGTCCAGAACGTACATCGCGCCGACAAGATGCGAGCCGAGCGAGGTGGCCAGCTGGATGCGCTGCGATTCGCCGCCGGAGAGAGTAGAGGTGAGACGATCGAGTGTGAGATAGTCCAGGCCAACCTCGTCGAGAAATTGCAGACGCGTTCGAATTTCTTCGAGGATTTTGTCCGCGACCTTCGCCTGGGTGGCAGTGAGCTTCAGTTCTGAAAAGAATCTGCGCGCTTCTTTGACGGTCAGCTTGCAAAGGTCGGTGATGGACTTGCTGGTAATTTTCACGGCCCGGGCTTCGGCGCGAAGGCGCGTACCGGCGCATTCGGGGCAAGTCGCATAACCACGGAAGCGGCTAAGGAAGACGCGGACGTGCAGTTTGTATTTTTTGCGTTCGAGCCAGGCAAAGAAACCCTTTACGCCCTCATATTTATTTTCGGGATCGCCTTCGAGAACCAGACGGCGCTGCTCGGCAGTAAGTTGCCGCCACGGCACGTTGCTAGGAATGCCCCGGGTTTTCGCCCATTTGCGTGCCTCCTGCAGCAGAGCGCGATAACGGGGCTTGGTCCACGGTTCGATGGCGCCATCATCGAGCGATTTGCTGGGATCGGGAACAACAAGATTCAGATCGAAATCGATGGTGTTCCCAAAGCCCTGGCAGCGCGGGCACGCGCCATACGGATTGTTGAACGAAAAGAGGCGAGGCTCCGGCTCTTGATAAAGCGTGCCATCGTTCTTGCACTCGAAACGTTCGTTGAAGATGAGGCGCTCAGCGAGGTTGCCAGAGTTGTCCGCGACGAACTCGAGAATGGCTTCCCCGCCGCCTTCGCGGTAGCAAATCTCAATGGAGTCGACCAGGCGGGCGCGGGATTCCGGATTGACGGCCAGGCGATCTACGAGTACGTAGACCGGCTTGGAGAAATCAACATCGAGGAGCGATTCGGGTGAAGAGAATTCGTGGACTACACCGTTCTGGTAGAGACGGTTGAAGCCGCGTCTCTGCAGCTCAACGAGCGCGGCCCGGCGGGCGTCGGGCGACGGCTGCGCGGCGGCCTTCTTTTTTGGCACTTTCTTGCCCATGACTGGCGCTTCCGCGGGCAAACGCAGGGTGTAAAGCACATAGAAGCGGCGCCCCGCTCTCATGGCCAGGACGCGGTTCGCGATTTCGTCCGGGGTGTCGCGCTTCACTTCGCTGCCGCACTTGATGCAATACGTAGTGCCACAACGCGCAAAAAGGAGGCGCAGGTAATCGTAAATTTCCGTAGCGGTGGCAACGGTCGAGCGAGGATTGCGCGTAGAGTTTTTCTGGCGGATCGCGACGGCAGGTGCAATACCTGAAATTTCGTCGACGTCAGGCTTCTCCATACGTTCCAGGAACTGGCGGGCGTAAGCGGAAAGCGATTCGACGTAGCGACGCTGGCCCTCAGCGTAAATCGTGTCAAAGGCGAGGGAGGACTTGCCGGATCCACTCACGCCAGTGACAACCGTCAGCGCGTTGTGAGGAATCTCGACAGTTACGTTCTTGAGATTGTGCACACGGGCGCCGCGGACAAGCAGAACCTCCTGCTGAGGAGGGGCGGGAGCGATGGTTTCGTTCGTGGCCAAGGATAAGCCTAGTCAGTGGGTTCTGAGGCACACTGCCTAAACTTAAAATTATATGACTCTCGTAGAAACGGAGCAAATTGACGTGCTGAAACCCTGATTATTCCTGATCGAGACGAATATGGCCGATGCCGCCCTCAACGGTGAGATGAATTGTGTTGGGAGCTTTGCCGTAAACCGAGTTGATGTAACGCCCGTCTTCTTCCTTAAGGCCGTGGACGTCGATGGAACCCAAGCCGCCGTGGACGTTCGCAACCACACCGATGTTTTTCGGAAGACGGACGATGGCTTCACCGACGCCGCCATGGATGCTGGCGTCGAGGTCCTTGCCGCGTTCGCCGGTGAGGTCCACGTTGACCTGGCCGGCGCCAATATTGAGCTGCAGGCGGGTGAGGTCGAGCTTCGAGAGATTTAGGTCGCCCTTGCCGGCGCCCATGTCCACTTCAAGATCGATGGGAGTTTCGTCATCGAGCTTGAGCTTCCAAACATTGTCGGAGTTGCTCATGAAGCTCTTGGAGCTTTCCTGGTTGATGTTCAGCGTGCCGGTGCCGCCTTCGACGGAGTAGTCAATGTCGGGAGCCTCCCAAGAGGGGCCTTGGGAGAAATCGGCTTCCATCAATTGTTCAGCACCACCAGTGATGATCAATTCTCCCGCAGGCATGTGGACAAAGATGCGAGCGGCTTTTGCATCTCCGCGCTTGACGACCTTAGTTTCGCGGCTACGATGGCCAGAATCGCTGGACGAAGCACTGACCCAGCCGGAATGGCGGTCACCACGATGGTTCCAGAGGAGCACGGCCAGGATGATGAGGAACGCAACGGTGCCGAGCGTCGTGCCGATAGGAACGTGCGGTGCTCCCTGAGGATCGTTGCGGTGCAGGGTGCGGTCGAAGAACATTCCAGCGCCGAGCAGGACCAGCAGCAGCGGCCAATATTTCCAGATAACAGGGCCGGGATGGAAATTAGGCACTTCGCGCCAAATCAGGACCAGAACGCCGAAACCGATGAGCAGCAGCGGGAAGACCACCGAACTGCTGCGCATGCGATCATCTCGGGGCATAGTTATCCCTCTGAGAATTGGTACGCAAGATGGCAAGTAAATGTTTCACGGGCACTTGCTGCCATCGTAGGCCGGGCCGAGGTTGGCGTCAATTCCCTGCCCGCGCGTGGCATGTTAGAGTGCGGCGGTGACGTCTGGCGCAAAGAGGCCGGCCTGAAGGCGCGGCGCTACAAGGACGAAAGATAGATGGCAGCGTTCGATCGAGTAATTTGGGTAGTGCTGGACAGCGTGGGAATCGGCGCGTTGCCGGATGCGGACGAGTATGGAGATGTGGGGCGGAACACACTCGGACACATTGCCGAGTCGCGCCCGTTGCGCCTGCCGAATCTGCAAAGTCTGGGCTTAGGAAATATCGCGCCACTGGCACACTTGCCGGCTGCGGAGAAACCGCTTGCGTCTTATGGCAAAGGCACCACGAAATCGCCAGGGAAAGATACGACTACAGGTCATTGGGAGATGGCGGGTGTCTGGCTGGACCAGGCTTTCCCCGTTTACAAGCAGGGATTCCCACCAGAAGTCATGGACGCGTTCGAGGCGCAGATTGGGCGGAAGACGATTGGGAACAAGCCCGCGTCCGGAACCGAGATCATCAAGGAGTTGGGCGACGAGCATGTGAAGACGGGCAAGCCGATTGTGTACACGTCGGGAGACAGCGTGTTTCAGATCGCCGCACATGAGGACGTGATTCCGATCGCGGAACTCTACCGC
>Ga0207761_1000908_pt1 | contig 10166 bp, 10 predicted proteins | sample LuqExpMetageno34_FD_187792 | JGI IMG/M metagenome (GOLD analysis project Ga0207761, IMG submission 187792) | Tropical forest soil microbial communities from Luquillo Experimental Forest, Puerto Rico - Sample 34 (SPAdes) | ecosystem: Environmental > Terrestrial > Soil > Tropical forest ...
TTCCATCGAGGCTTTGTCCGGCTGGTTCGGCTCCTTGTCGCATGCGGGCCACAATGCGGCGCAGCGTCGAGACCGTCCACGAGAGGACCAGCAGCCAAAACAGAAAGCGCAAGATGCGAACAAGAAACATGAAGTTTATTGGCCCCGGCCGACGCCACGCTGCCTTTCTAATGCTCGAAGCCAGATGAGCCGAGTGTATGCAGGGCGTTTCGGGGAGTCAAACGAAAAGCTGTAATTTCAATGGGTTGCGCAACCTAGGGATCGACCGGAGCAGCCCGACAGACCGCTCATCGCTCGCTAAGTTGCATATATTAAACGGCTTAAGGCGACCTCGCGGAAATCAGCCGAGGCTGGCGCGGTTTTGCGCCGGGATGCGATCAATGCCCATATAGGGTCGCAGAATCTCGGGGATGAGGATCGAGCCGTCGCCCTGCTGGTAGTTCTCGATAATGGCGATCCACGTGCGGCCCACAGCCAGTCCCGAGCCATTCAGCGTGTGCACAAACTCGCTCTTTCCAGCGCCCTTCGGCTTAAATCGTATGCCCGCTCGTCGCGCCTGAAACGCTTCGCAATTCGAACAGGAGGAAATTTCGCGGAATTCATTGCTCGAGGGCAGCCAGACCTCCAGATCGTAGGTTTTCGCCGAAGCAAAACCCATATCTCCGGTACAAAGAAGCATGGTGCGGTAGTGCAGGCCCAGTTTCTCGAGAATGGCTTCGGCGTTGCGTGTGAGAGCCTCATGCTCCTCGTAGCTTTTCTGCGGATGGGTAAATTTGAAGAGCTCAACCTTCTGGAACTGGTGCTGTCGCAAAATGCCGCGGGTGTCTTTGCCTGCCGCGCCCGCTTCGGAGCGGAAGCACGCGGTCCAGGCCGTGACATGAATCGGGAGTTGATCTTCCGGCAGCGTTGCGTCGCGATGAAGATTGTGCAACTCCACTTCCGAGGTCGGCGTCAGCCAGAAGTCCGTGTCCTGCACTTTGAAAAGGTCGGCGGCGAATTTCGGCAATTGTCCGGCGCCCATGAGCGATGCGGAGTTGACCAGAAATGGCGGGAGAATTTCCGTGTAGCCGTGCTCGCGGGTGTGAACGTCCAGAAAAAAGTTGGCGAGGGCCCGCTCAAGCCGCGCGCCCCAGCCTTTGTAGACGGCGAAGCGCGCCCCCGTAATGCGCGCAGCCGCTTCAAGGTCCAAAATGCCCGCTTTTTCGCCGACTTCCCAGTGCGGCTTGGGCTGAAAATCAAATTTCGGCGGGTGGCCCCAGCGGCGCACTTCCTGATTGCCTTCGGCTCCGCAACCGTAGGGAACACTGCTGTGCGGAATATTTGGAATCGTGAGCAAAAGCTCGCTCTGCCTGGCGTCGAGAGCGTCGATGCTTTCGTCGGTCTGCTTGATGACTTCGGAGACCTGCTTCATTTCGGCCAGCAGGGAGTCGGCGTTTTTCTTTTCTTTCTTGAGTCGGGCGATTTCTTCGCCGGCCTTGTTGCGCTGGGCCTTCCGTTTCTCGTTTTCGGTAATCCGTTCGCGGCGCTCTTTATCGAGGGCCCGGAAACCTTCGAGGTCCAGGGTGATGTTTCGCCGCTTGGCCATCTCGGCGAATACGTCCAGATGGTCACGGAAGTAGTTCAAGTCATGCATGGTGCTAGAAGAATAGCGTAGGCGGGCGGCGAGGGGCCAGTGAGGTCAAGCGATGCCGGCAAAGAGTTCCCCCTCACTTCCGATCGGCCGCCAGTACCAATCGCGAGTACCAAAGTGTTTAAGCGTCGGTACTGTCGAATTTAGATCCATCAGGCTAGTGACTCGGGGAGTCAAAAAATACACACTCACAACGTTGTCGGGAGGTAGGTTCTATTCCCGGAGTGGGCGGAATGATCGTCATGATCCTGCTCCTGTGGGTTGTTCTACTGCAGGCGAGTGCAGTGGAAGAACCGGCCCTTTCGCGAAGAGAACTGAGCTTCTGACAGTAGTCCCTCCATCCCCCACGCCAGAGCGGCCGGCACCCCCACCGGCCGCTCATTTTTTTGAGGGCGGCTCGGGGTCCAAGAGGCCCCGCAAGACCCTGGACAGAAGACTCTCGTTTCGAAAAGGGAAAGCTATGGAAGGGAATGCCAAAAATAAAAGGGGGCCGGTGCAAGCCCCCTTCTGTATTGATCTGACCCCCCAATAACCGAAAACTCAGTCGAGGTTGAGTTTCGGCCACCCCGGGAAGCCAATCTCATGAATTGTAGAAGTAGGATGCACGCCCTTTGCCAAGAACAGGACGGACCCACCAGTCCTCAGAGCGCGCTGATATATATATACTTAGAGAATGAAATCGGACCAAGTCACACCGAATGTAACATCGAAATCTACAAAATCCCACAGACTCTTCTTCTCTTCCTACAGACTTTGGAACAAAACAGGTGGGCTGTGGAAAGTTGCGCATCGGAAATAACGTTATTTCCTCCGGCCGCTCAGGCGCGAGGTAAAATCAGGCCCCTACTTCCTTACGCAACGCGTTGGCAATGGATTCGGAAAACCGCTCCACATCAGCCTGCTGCTCGGCTTCGACCATCACGCGAGCCAGAGGCTCCGTCCCGGAATAACGCAACACCACACGTCCGTTATCCCCAAGGGCTGTCTTGGCTTCTTCGAGCGCGCGCGAGACTTCCGGCAGCGAATCGAGAGGCGGCTTGGATTTCACCTTTACGTTTACGATCACCTGCGGATAGTCCTTCAGGCCTTCGACCAGCGATTCGAGCGAGCCCTTTGCCGAGACGAGCGAAGCGATCTTGACGGCGGTCAGCAGTCCATCGCCGGCCGGGCTGTCATCGAGAAATATGATGTGCCCGGACTGTTCCCCGCCCAAGTTGTCTCCCGACTTCAGCATTTCTTCAAGAACATAGCGGTCACCGACGGCAGCCCGGACGAGCGAAATTCCCTCGCCGGCCAGCACTCGTTCGAGTCCCAGGTTCGACATGGAGGTGGCCACCACGCGCCCGGTTTTCAGTAAATTTTGTGCCTTCAGGTAGCGGGCGACCGCCAGCAGCACTCCGTCTCCGTTCACCACCTCGCCCCGGCCGCAAACGAACAGCGAGCGGTCCGCATCGCCATCAAAGGCCACGCCCATGACGGCTTTTTCAGAGAGCACTCGCTTCTGCAATGCTTCGAGATGCAGGGAGCCGCAGGCCGCGTTGATGTTACGGCCATCCGGGTTCACCGCCATCGCAACCACGTCGGCTCCGAGCGACCGGAACAGTTCCGGCCCCAATTGATAAGCGGCACCGTTCGCGCAATCCAGCACCACGCGAAGTCCTCGAAGGTCGGCCCCGGCAAGCACGTGGCGGCGAAGGAACCCGAGGTACTCTCGATGAAAGGCATGATTGGCCGCGAGCGCCGGGCGGGCAGACGGCACCGTCTCCGTGCGGTAGCGAAAAATCTCCGCTTCGATTCTTTCCTCGTCGGCATCCGGGAATTTCATCCCCGCATGGGAAAAAAGCTTTACGCCATTGTCGTGATAAGGGTTGTGCGATGCCGAAATCACCACGCCGGCCTCGAAGTCATTTTGCCGCACCAGGCAGGCAACGCCCGGTGTGGTGATCACCCCCGCGAATCGAACGCTCGCGCCCGCTCTCTCGAGTCCCGCAGCCAAAAGCGCGGCGATGTGCGGCCCCGATTCGCGGGTATCCATTCCGATCAAAACGTGCGCTGCCCCGTGTTCGCGCTTCAGATAATGGCCCAGGGCGCGTCCGGTGGCGTACAAGGTCTGGTCATCGAGTGGGGGGGTGCCGGGAACACCGCGGATACCGTCTGTACCGAAAAGCTCTTTGGCCATGATTTGCCGGTCAACGGATGACCTCAGGGCAGTCTAGCACACCACAAAATCGCTTCCGGAAAAGGCAGTCGGCCGGTCCGAGCCGTTCGAACCCCGCTACAGCGCTCCCGCCCGGAAAGCCCGTGAGTGTGTTACTTTGAAAGCCAAGAGGGGTGATGCGTGGCCACGACGGAAACACCTCCGACGGTCTTTCGAGTCTCCGGCTCGGCCTTCAGCCTGCAGATTCTGGCGGCCGCCATTATTCTCCTGTTCTTCTACTATGCCGCCGGCGTCGTCATTACCCTGTTTCTTTCCGTGCTCATCGCTTATTTCCTGGACCCAGCGGTCGAGTTGCTGGAGCGCTTCCGCATCCCGCGAACGATCGGCGCGTTGATCATGGTACTCATCCTCATCGCTGTCATTGGCGCCGCGGGGTACGGCTTATGGACGCGCACGGCCGACTTTGCCGCCAACTGGCCCACGTATCGCGGTTACCTGCGGCAGGCCACCGGAGGGATTCTCGGGAAGATCAGCGGCATCGAAGGCGGCGTAAACGAAACGTTCAGCCCTGCAGGAGCGAAACCGCCGACCCCTGCTCCGGATAGCGGCATGGTCCACACGCTTTTCCTGCGTGGGATCGGCTCGCTGTACGCGCTCGTGCTGGAAGGTACCTTCGTTCCGTTCCTGGTATTCTTCATGCTGGCTGGAAAACGAGAAGCCTGGCATTCCACCTTGCAACTCTTCCCGGTTTCGCGGCGCACGCAGGTAAAGGAAACCCTGGACGATCTGCGCGACGTGCTGCGCGACTACCTGATCGGCATGTGCGTCGTGACGCTGGTGGTGATCGCTTGCAGCAGCATTTTCTTTCTGGCGCTCGGACTCGACTACCCCGTGCTCGCCGGCATCGCCTCGGGCTTGTTCAACATGGTTCCCTACATCGGCGCCGTGCTGGCGTGGCTTCCGGCTTTTCTGCTTGCCGTGGTGAAATGGAAAGCGGTTAGCCACTTTGCGCTGATCGCCGTGGTGCTTACGGGAATTCACGTGGTGGCGCAAAACCTGATTGCTCCTCAGCTGGTCGGCCGTCAAGTGCAACTGAACGCCGTGGCCATCACGATCTCTTTGCTTTTCTGGGGGTGGGTGTGGGGCGGCATGGGACTGATCCTTGCGATTCCCATCACCGCGGCGCTCCGCGTGATTTGCGACCACACGCAGTCGTGGAAGCCCGTGGCGCGATGGTTGAGCGCCTGAGCCGCTCCCGCCTCGGAGCAGCACACGTTCGGAAGAGCTCGGCTAAGGTTTGCCTGCTGCATCGCCCGGGTCCGGCTGCGGCGCGATCCCGAGGGACTTGACGTAACTTACCAATTGCCAACGCTGTGGCTCCGGCAGTTTTGACCACACCGGCATCTTCTTGCGAACGACGCCGTTGGTCAGAATCCAGAAGATGGCCCCCGGTGCGGCGTTCTGTACCTCCGACGCCCGGAGGCTCGGTGCTTTCTTGCCGCCGAGGCCCCCGCTGCCGTGGCATTCCTCGCAGTGTTCCTCGAATAGCACCTGTCCGGCGGCAACCGCTTCGGGGTCCTTCGTCAACGGATTGCTCTTCTGCCGCTCTTTCTCCGGGACCTTTTCAAGTTCGGCGTAAACCGACTCCTTTTCTTTCTGCCCACGCTCTTTGTTTGCGTCTTGAGCCTTGAGCCCGAGCGCCAACCCGGTAACGAGCAGCACACGGGTTAGGCTAGAGCAGCGAAATTTCATCACTCACGCCCCTTGAACAGGCTCTCGACCATGCCTCCGAAGGCCGAGATTTCGTACGACACTCCCCAACGCAACAGGAACTGATGGCTGTTGCCGTTCAGACCAAACGTCGGCTCGATGCGAAGAGTCCACCCGGAAGGAAGGTTCCAGGCGAGGCCCGGCGCCAGATACTGCGATGTGTCGTGCAAACCAAAGCTCGAGCGATCGCCGAGTCCGCCATACATTTCAAGACCGGCAATGAAATGCTGCGGGCAGAAGTTGCACCGGTGCGGCGCTCCCTTCATGGCCAGCGGACGGCTCACGCCGAGCGCATAGCCGAATTCCCACGGCTGGTTCGACAGGTTCTTCACTGCCAGCGTGTTCTCCGTAAAATTCCAGCCCTTGTAGTTGCGCGAAAGGATGAGCTTCAACTCGATTTCGCGCACCACCTGCTGCCTCGCAATCGAGTTCGGCACGGCCTGATCCGCTTCCACGTCGTGGCCTTCGACTTCCTTGAGGATTTTGTCGGCCTCGTTGATATCCTCGAACTCCACATAGAGCACGGGATTGATAAAGTGTTCGCGCTTCAAGGGCCGCACGCGATTCTCCCACCGGAAGCCGGTGAATAAGGTGCTCTGGTCGAACGTGGTCTGCCCGTCCAGGTAGAACTCGGTGGTCCACCAAGCCGTGGCCCCGTACTCGAATTCGCCCCAAAACGCATGGAAGCCCGGGGCGCCACGCTGCGTTCCGAAGGTCGAGAAATACTCAACCTCCAGGCTTCCGGGCTCTTCGAGGTTGTGGTCATAGGCGACGATGTAGGGATTCTCCTGGGCCTGGAGAGACGCAGAAGAGAGAAGAGAGAGAAACCCCGACAGAAGCAGCGTGCCGATAGATAGTCTTAACAAATGAAATGACTTAGCAAAAGTAAACGGCATCATATAAGACTAGCTGAGTCCGATATTCAAATGCAAGTGACTTGCAACTGAAGTTTCGTCCCCAGCACGGCCTGGATCTCTCCGAAGTCCTCTTCCGGTGTAGAGTGTTATCGTGGTCTTCTGCCGTTCGTTCTGATGCCTGACTTGATTCATCTCGCGATTCCAGCCTTCATCCTGCTGATGGTCCTCGAGGCGTTGGCCGGCGCCGCGATGCAGCGCGATATTTACGAGGTCAAGGACGCTGCCGCGAGCATCACCATGGGGCTCGGCAATCTGGCCGCCGACCTGTTGGCCAAGGTTGTGCAGTTCACGGTCCTGACCTCTCTGCATCGTTTCGCGATTTTTCACATCGGTTTCGAATGGTGGGCGTGGCTGCTGCTCTTTTTTGGCGACGAATTCAGCTATTACTGGTTCCATCGCGTCAGCCACGAGTGTCGCCTCTTCTGGGCCTCGCACGTGGTGCATCACTCGTCCGAGCGCTATAACCTGTCGACCGCTTTGCGCCAGACCTGGACCGGCAGCTTCATGAGTTTTGTTTTCTGGTTGTGGCTGCCGATCGTCGGCTTCGCTCCGGCGATGATCATGACCATGAAAGCGATCAGCTTGCTCTACCAATTCTGGATCCATACGGAATTGGTGCGTTCTCTAGGCCCACTCGAAGCGGTTTTCAACACACCTTCGCACCATCGTGTGCATCACGGCTCAAATCCTCGTTACATTGACCGCAACCACGGAGGCACGCTGATCATCTGGGACAAGCTTTTCGGAACCTTTGAACCCGAAAATCCCGCCGACCCCGTCCGCTTTGGCCTCACCAAAAACATCGAAACCTACAATCCGGTGCGCATCGCGTTCGAGGAGTGGATCGATATGTTCCGCGATGTGTGGCGCGCTCCTGGCTGGAACAACAAACTGCGTTACCTCCTTGGGAATCCCGGCTGGCGCCACGAAGAGCAAGGCGCATCTCGAGTGGGCGCGAGCCAACCCTACTAACCCCGGGGTCTGCCCTTACCCCATTTTCGGTACCTTTCGGCTACCTGGCTGGCATCCAACTTTCCCTGAGAGGTGCACATGAACAACGACTGGATCCTGGCGCTCGTCGACGAAGGCTATTCGAGAAAAACCTGGCACGGGCCGAATCTTCGCCAGTCGCTGAAGGGCGTAACCGTAAAGCAGGCGGCCTGGCGGCCCGAGTCAGGCCGGCACAACATTTGGGAACTGACGCTTCACGCGGCCTACTGGAAATACGCCGTTCGCCGCAGGCTTGAAGGGGGCAAGCGCGGCTCGTTTGTCCTGAAGGGCAGCAATTTCTTCCCGCGGCCGGAGAAAGGAAAGGCCACCGAAGCCGCGTGGCGTTCCGACCAGGAGCTGCTCGAGAAGGAACACCGCGCAATGGTGGAAACGATCGGCAAAGTGCTGAAGTCGCCCCAGGCGCAAAAGAATCTCGGCATGCTCTACGGCGTAGCGCTCCACGACGTTTACCATGCCGGACAGATCCGGCTGCTACGCCGCTTGCAGGAACGCTGAACCACGAGGGCTCTTTTGACGGTTTTACTCCCGCCGCAACTCCCGGGCGACGGCCGCGAGGTCTTCCGCCTCTTGAAACATCCGTATGGCGGCAATACCCGCCGCGCCCGCTTCGAGACAGGCTCGGGCATTGTCGACGGTGATTCCTCCAATTGCGAGCACGGGAAGCGAAACCGTGCGGCACACCTCAATCAGCCGCGCGATTCCTTGTGGTGGACCATACGGCGCCTTCGAGGGTGTGGCATACACGGGTCCGAAAATCACGTAGTCAGCTCCGGCTTTCTCCGCCGAAAAGGCGGCCTCCAAGGAATGGGTTGAGGCCCCCACCACGAAATTCTTGGCCTGACTCCGTCCCCGCAGCAGCCGTCTGGCGTCTTGAACCGATAGACTTCCTTCGCCGAGATGAACTCCGCCGGCGCCGAGCGCGCAGGCGACGTCCAGCCTGTCGTTCACCAGAATGCGGCAACCGGCGGGAACCCGGCGCAGGGCTTCGCCGACCAATTGCGCGAGCGCCCGCCCCGAAAGGTCTTTTTCGCGAATCTGGATCCAGCCTACGCCCGCGCGCGCCGCGCGCTCGATCTTTTCAAGCAGGGCTTCACGCCGTTTTTCCGCGGAGACCGTGAAACCATTTCGGTCCGTCACGTAGCACAGCGTCATTTCACGGGTTGGAAGCGGGTGGGACACGGGCGGAAGCCGGCGGGGAATTAAACAAACCGAAGGCCACGAAAATATCCAGCACGCCTAAGCCGCTCACCATCCCACGCAAGGACGGGTGCAGCAGAATGCGCACCAGCCACGGGAACTGGTTCAGAAAGTAGTTCTGTTCCCAAAAGGCGGACCAAGGCAAGTACAGCAGAAGCGCGCCCATCTCAAACAACAACACTACCGTTAATGCGCGTAAAATCCGGTTCATTTCCTGCGGAGCTATCCCTGAATGAGTGTGGGCTGGAGGTCAGCGCGCTGGTTTTTGTAACGAGGCAATCCGTTCTGCCACGTCGCGGTAGTCAATGTTGACGGCATAGACCTGAGAGAAACTCTTGAGCGCCGCTTCCAGATCGCCGGCCGACTCCTGGGCCACTCCTAAATCATACCGCAATGCCAATTTACTTTCTGCGTCGACGCCCTGGGTGTTGAGCGCTCGTTCGTACCAGATGGCGGCGATATTGGGCTGGCTCTTCTCCATGAAGGCCAGTCCCAGCAGCGTGCAGCACTGCATGGCATAGCGGAAGGCCCTGCCGCGGTCATTCGCTTTCGCCACCTTCTGGAACTCGCCAATGGCCTCTTCGAGCAAGCCCATCTCACGGAAGGCGATGCCCAGGTTGTAGTGCGTCTCGAGGTCTTCGTCCTCGGAGCCCATCTCGCCAAGCTCCGCTCGGAACTCGTCGAAAACTTCTTTGAGCGGGCCAGGCTCGCCGCTTACGCCGACCGGTTCCTGAACTGGCCCGGCTGCCGGTTCCGGCTCACTTTCAAAAGGTGCCGCCTGATCCGAAGTCGAGGCGAGGGGTATGAGCTTTTCGAGGCCAAGTTCGTCGATTTCTTTCGCGAGATCGGAGAGGAAATCGTCCGTGGAAAAACCGTTGCCATTGACGGGCGTCTTGTCGCGAAGCGCAGGCTCGGCGTCTTTCTGGCTTGGCGGCGGAACGGGCGGGAGCATTTCGTGCGGAGGCACGAGGTCTTCGGGCTCGAGCACCAGTTCGAATTCCTGGTCCAGCTCAAATTCCGGCTCTGGCGCAGCCGGCTCGTGGAGCGCTGGCTGACCCTCTTCGAGCGCGGGCTCTTTTCCTTCGGCGGCCAGCTCCGCATGCTCCGGCGTCGGCAGCGCCGTCAGTTCCTCGTCGGGCAGCAACTGCCCTTCGGCGTGTGGCGCCTCGAGAGCTGGCGCGCCTTCCACGGGGACATGCAATTCCGCGTGGCCGGTATCTTCGAAGGCGGGCACGAGCGGTTCCGTTTTCGGCGACTCCGGCAGAGCCGCCGCCGGTGCGACCGGGGTCTGGCCGGCCGCCGGAGCCGCCGCCAGTAATGCTGCCGGTAGGCGAGATGCCCGGGAACTGGCCGGTGGTGATGCGGCCAATCGTGTTGCCCGCGCCTGTGCTAAAGATGTTGACGCCCAGACTCTGTGTAATATTGCGGTTCAACTCGGCGAACTTCACGCGCAGGACGATCTGCCTTTCCACGGGCGCCGAAC
>Ga0207761_1000909_pt1 | contig 10164 bp, 6 predicted proteins | sample LuqExpMetageno34_FD_187792 | JGI IMG/M metagenome (GOLD analysis project Ga0207761, IMG submission 187792) | Tropical forest soil microbial communities from Luquillo Experimental Forest, Puerto Rico - Sample 34 (SPAdes) | ecosystem: Environmental > Terrestrial > Soil > Tropical forest ...
GGAGTTCTCCGGCGGCTGGCGCATGCGTGTCGCGCTCGCCGCAACTTTGTTCGCTGAGCCCGACCTCTTGCTGCTCGACGAGCCGACTAACTATCTCGACCTCGAAGGCACGCTCTGGCTGCAGGATCATCTCGCGCACTATCCAAACACGATGATCATCATTAGCCACGACCGCGACCTGCTCGACAACGCGGTCCGCGATATCCTGGCGCTGGAAGGTCGCAAGCTCACGCTTTATCGCGGAGGCTACTCGGCATACGCGCGCCAGCGCGTCGAGCGGCTGCTACTCGATCAGAAAATGATCAAGAAGCAGGAGGCGCAGCGAAAACATCTACAAACCTTCGTCGACCGATTTCGCGCCAAGGCGACCAAGGCACGGCAAGCGCAGTCGCGCTTGAAGATGCTGGCTAAGCTCGAGCCGATCGCTTCGCTTGTGACCGAGGAGGTGCACCCCATACACATCCCGGCGCCCGACAAGCTGCTGTCACCGCCAATCATCGCCACCGAGGATGTCGCGGTCGGCTATGGCGGTCGCGAGGTACTGTCTAACCTGTCGCTGCGTATCGACAATGACGATCGCATCGCGCTGCTAGGCGCCAACGGAAACGGCAAATCGACGCTAGTTAAACTGGTGGCCGGGAGACTTGCACCCATGCGCGGCACGGTTACGCGTGCGGCCACACTTAAGGTCGGCTACTTTGCGCAGCACCAGCTCGAGGAGCTGACGCCCGACGACAGTCCCTACGATCACGTGCGCCGGCTGATGCCGGATGCGCCGGAAGCCAAAGTGCGCACGCGCGTCGGCACCATAGGTTTTTCGCAAGCTGCCGCCAATACCAAGGTCGCCAACCTCTCCGGCGGCGAGAAGGCGCGGTTACTGCTCGGGCTCGCCACCTTTTCCGCGCCGCATTTCGTGATTCTCGATGAGCCGACCAACCATCTCGATATTGACAGTCGGGGCGCGTTGATCGAGGCGATCAACGATTTTTCCGGAGCGGTGATCCTAGTCTCGCACGACCGCTATCTGTTGGAAGCCTGCACCGACCGTCTTTGGCTGGTCGCTAACGGCAAAGTGACGCCATTCGACGGAGATCTCGACGAGTATCGCCGCAGCGTGCTGAGCGATCGCGGCAGTAAAGAGTATGCGCTGACGAAATCTGCGCTGCAATCCGATCGCGCCCAAGCGCGCCGTGCCGCCGCCGATAAGCGCGCCGAGACCGCACCGTTACGCAAGCGTATCGCACAAGCCGACTCCGAGATCGCACGGCTCACGCGCGAGCTCGACACGCTCGATGAAAAATTGTCGGATGGCTCTCTATTCGCATGTGAGCCAGCGAAAGCCGCCGAGCTATCGAAGCGGCGCACCGCTGTCGTTGCGGCGCTTGCGGTTGCTGAAGAGGAATGGCTCGCCGCAAGCGAGGCGCTCGAGACCGTGTGACACGTCACTCCACGTGAGCGCGTTCGTAGGTCGAATTTGTCGCGGTTTTCGGCTTTACTGTTTTTTGGGCTTTTGCTTCTTCACCGGCTCCGGGGGCGCCGGTGCGCGGTCGATCTCCTTCAGCCGGCCGTCTGAGAAATGATAGATGCCCGGCCAGGTGCCGGTGAGATAAGTGAGAATGACTTTGCGCTCGCCCTTCTCGCCTGCGCTGATACTGACGTTGCCCGGCGGTCCGGCGCGCCGCACCGTGTCGCATTCGGTCATGCCAAGCGCGATGCCGCCTGCGATCTGCGGCGTACCGGGATCGACGACCGGCAGGCCGGCGCCGGTATTGGCCGCGAGCGCGGTCGCTCGAACGTTGGCTAGATCACCGGCCATCGCACCAGCCTTACGGTCGTTCGGCGACTGCTGAGTTTCGGCGGGCAGCGCCGGCGGTTGTTCGGCCGTCGCGCACCGGCCATCGCTGCCCACCAGTTCATTGGCCCCGACGGGACCGGACGGCCCCAAAGAGGCGGTTTTGTCGTCGGAGGTCACCGCCCATTCGGGTTTTGCGAACAAATCGACCTTCTTGGAGAACCAGCCGCCCTCGTTATTGTCCTGCAGCACCTGGGCGGAGTTCTTGCAGCCGCCGACGCCCGCGGCCAGAACGGCCGCGCAGATCAGCGCAATCTTGGGTCGGGCACGAAAACGCGGCAAAACGACCTCTCCCGCTACAACTATCTCGCTGTTCCTTAAGATATATTTTGCGTCAGCACGATGGCAGTAACAAGCTTTTGCGTATTTGATGCTTGCCGGCTCCGATCGGCCATTGGCGGAGTCGGCCACTAGCCGAATAAATGCGATTGCGCGGTCAAATAGCCGCACACACATGCCCATCTTAGGAAGATAATCAATGCACGCTTGAATTATCCTCCGCTCGCACGTCACGCCTTTTTCACCCATCGCCCTTGCGCGTCAGGCTGCCAGTAGATCGCATCGTACCCTTTGGCCTTGACGTCGCTCCAGGCGCTGCGGGCGGCGGCAACCGCGTCTTCGTCTTCGCCGTCGAACACCAGCACAATGCGCTGATAGCTGCCGGCGTCGGCAGGCACCGGCGCGCCGTCGATCAGGAAGCGCACATTCGCCGCGTTAGGATTGCCGTCATTGACCGTGAGCAGCACCGGCTGCGCGGCGCTGTCCTGCTCACGCCAGGTCCCGTGCGGCAGGAAGCCATCGTCGCGATAGGTCCATAAGTGCGCGTCGAGTGCATCGATGCGCTCCTCCGATGCGCCTTGCACGATCACTTTCCAACCGCGCTCGAGCGACTTCTCCAGCAGCGTCGGTAGCATGCCTTCAAGCTTCTGACCTTGCAGGTGGTAGAAGAGAATCTCGGTCATCGCGCTCCCGCTGAAAACTACCCCTCATAATAATCCTTCACCAGCCGATCGAGCAGCCGCACGCCCCAGCCAGAGCCCCAGCTCTTGTTGATGTCTGTCTGCCGCGAATCAAAACCGGTGCCGGCGATATCGAGATGCGCCCATGGCGTCTTGTCATCGACGAAACGCTTAATGAATTGCGCCGCAGTAATGGCGCCGCCCCAGCGGCTGCCGCCGGTATTTTTCATGTCGGCAAATTTGGAATCGATCATTTTGTCGTATTCCTTTGCGAGTGGCATCCGCCAGACCAGTTCGCCAGTGGCGTTGCCTGCAGCGACGAGATGCTCGGCGAGTTTGTCATTATTTACAAACATGCCGGCATATTCCTGGCCAAGTGCAACGATGATGGCGCCAGTGAGCGTCGCGAGATCGATCATGAGTTTCGGCTTGAATCGCTTGCCCGCGTACCAGATCACGTCGGCCAGCACGAGGCGGCCCTCGGCATCAGTATTGATGATTTCGATCGTCTGTCCCGACATGGATTTGACGATGTCCCCCGGCCGCTGCGCGTTGCCGTCCGGCATGTTTTCCACCAGACCGATTAGGCCGACCGCATTCACCTTTGCCTTGCGCGCGGCCAAGGCATGCATAAGTCCGACTACGCAGGCCGCGCCCGCCATATCACCCTTCATGTCCTCCATGTTGGCAGACGGTTTGATTGATACGCCACCGGTGTCAAAGCAGACACCCTTGCCGATGAAGCCGAGCGGCGCTTCGCCTTTCTTGCCGCCGTTCCAGCGCATTATCACCACGCGACCGTCGTGCGATGAGCTTTGCGCGACTCCCAGCAACGCATTCATGCCGAGTTTGGTCATCGCCCTGCGGTCGAGCACCTCGACTGAGACGCCGACTTTCTTGAGCGCGCCGGCGCGGCGGGCGAACTCTGCCGGATAGAGTACGTTGGCCGGTTCGTTTATCAAATCACGCGCCATCAGCACGCCATCGCCGACTGCGGCGCGCGATGCATAGGCCTTGCGCACCGCGACGACGTCGCCGACTGCGACCGTCATATTGGTCGCGCCTTTGCGCTCCTCATCGTCCTTGCGCTTGGTCTTGTAGCGGTTGAAAGCATAGGCGCGCAGCCGCATGCCCTGCGCCAGATCCGCGGCTTGTTTGGCATTGAGCGCGCCGCTGGCGAACTCGGCGAACACCGTACCGTCATTTGCGCTCAAAGGCAGTTTGCCCATGGCGGCGCCGCCGAGCTTGAGGATGTCCTTCGGCTGCAGGTCAGCGGTCTTGCCGATTCCAATCACCACCAGACGTCCGACCTTTAGTCCCTCCGGCAAGATCAACTCGAGCGTCGAGCCGCTCTTCCCGGTAAAGCGCTCGCTCTTTGCCGCGCGCGCCACGAGGTCGCCGGCCGGTCCCAAAGCCTTGCGAGTGGCCGGGCCGAATTTAAGCGCCTCGTCGCAGAAAACGATGAGAACGCCCTTGGCGGGTGCGGCGAAGGAGCCAAATCCAAGCTTCAGGGCGCCGGTCATTTTGTGGAAGTCCTTTTGTTGGAATGCGGTAGCCTCATAATGCTCAAATGAGGCCTGCTCAACCCCACCGCAAAGCCCTCAAATCGGCGGACTAGCGCTGGTTTCCACCGTTCCGGTCGCCTAATCCGCGCAAAATAGCCTGCATGCGCCTTGGTCGCTTGTCAGAATCGGGGTCTAAGCGCAGGCATCCGGAGCGGTTCCGCCGTCCCTGCGGTTTACCATTTGTTGTGCATATTCAACGGCTTTGCCTTCGCGCAGCCACTTTGTAGACGCATCAAGGTAAATCTGTTGAGGCGAGTTAAACTGAGCGTCCGGTGGGGATGCCGGGCGAATAGCTTGTGTTGGCTGAAATTGGGGAACGACGCCGCGGATGGGGTCCATCGGACGATATATCTTCCGCACGACATTCGGCGCGTTCGCGGTCGTGCTAGTCAGCCTGACCGCTGTGATCTGGGTCACGCAGGCACTGCGCGACATCGACCTGGTCACCAGCCAGGGCCAGACCATTCTCGTATTTGTGGGCATCACCGGCCTGATCATTCCGCTTCTGGTGCTGGTCATCGCGCCGATTGCACTGTTGATCGCGGTCACGCACGTGCTCAACAAGATGTCTACCGATTCCGAGATCGTGGTAATGAATGCCTCCGGCATGTCGCCGTGGCTCCTTTTCCGCTCCTTCATGGTGGTAGCAATTGTGGTGTCGCTCTGCGTCACCGCGATCAGCGCCTATTTCGCGCCCAAGGGTCTGCGCATGCTGCGCGACTGGCTCACCGAGGTGCGCGCCAATGTAGTGAGCACGATCGTGCAGCCAGGCCGGTTCACCTCGATCGACAGCGACGTGATGATCCACATTCGCGAGCGGCGCAACAACGGACAATTGCTCGGCATTTTCCTAGACGACCGGCGCAATCCGGCCGAGCGCATCACCATGCTGGCCGAGACCGGCGAGTTGGTCGACAACGACAACGGTACCTTCCTGGTGCTGCAGCAGGGCATTGTGCAGCGCCACGACCTGAAGGAACGTGATCCGGCGATGATCAAGTTCGACCGTTATGCATTCGATCTGTCGCAGTTCGCCGGCGGGCTGCAGGCAGTCAGATATTCGATCCGCGAGCGATACCTCTGGCAGCTGATGTTCCCAGACCCGCAGGATCAGTTGTACAACGAGCAGCCAGGTCAGTTTCGCGCCGAACTGCACGACCGGATAGCGGCGCCGCTCTATCCGCTCGCCTTTGTGGTGATTGCCTTCGCCTATCTCGGGGCACCGCGCACCACGCGGCAAAGCCGCACCATGTCGATGATCGCTGCGATCGGCGGGGTGGCGCTGCTACGCATCATCGGCTTCATCTCAACCGTATTTGGCGCCAACATGCCTTGGATGCTAGCGCTGCAATACGTCGCATTCATCGCGGCCTTTGCGTGCGGAATATATGTCATCCGTCGCGGCCTGATCATCGAGCCGCCGGCCGCACTCACAAATTGGATCGCCACCCTCAGCGAGCGCATCAGTCAGCGCTTCGCCACACCGTGATGTGATGCATGCCGATCCTCGGAGGAACACTCGCCCGATATTTCGGCTTACGCTTCCTAGGTGCGGTGCTGCTGGTGTTCGGCAGCATCTTCGTGCTGGTGGCGTTGCTCGATTACATCGAGCTGATGCGCCGTACCAGCGATATCCCCAACGTCTCGGCGGCACTGGTGTTCAAGACCTCGTTCTACCGCGTGCCGCAGGTGACCGAGCGAATTCTGCCGTTCTGTGTGCTGATCGGCGCGATGTCTTGTTATCTCAACTTGTCACGGCGGCTGGAACTCGTGGTAGCGCGCGCGGCCGGCATTTCCGCCTGGCAATTCATCTCGCCGGCGCTAGCGGTGGCCTTCCTGCTCGGGGTGATCGGCACCGCTGTCTACAATCCGATCTCCGCCATGCTGCAGGAGCGATCGAAGCGCTATGAAGCCGAGCTGTTCGGAGAACATTCCTCAGCGCTACGCGCTAGCGGCGGGACCTTCTGGATAAACCAGCACACCGACGAGGGCCAGGCCATCATCAACGCCAAGTCGAGCACCGACCAGGGTGTCGGACTTGCCGGCGTATCGGTGTTCACCTTCGATCCGCAAGGCCACTTCAAGCAGCGCATCGAGGCGCGCGCAGCGGCCCTGCAGCCCGGCGCCTGGCAGCTGATTGACGCCCGGGTCTATGAGCTGGGGAACCGGCCGGCCGATATGCCGGTCTTTACCCTCAAGACCAACCTGACGCGGGAACAGGTGCGGGAAAGTTTTGCCACTCCGGAAACGGTCCCATTTTGGGAGCTTCCACAGTATATTGAGATTGCGGAGCACGCCGGATTGGGCGCCGCAGGCTATAAATTGCAGTTTCAAAAGCTTCTGGCACGTCCATTTTTGCTGGCTGCAATGGTTTTCCTTGCCGCCGCTGTCAGTCTACGGTTCTTCCGCTTCGGCGGTATTCAGAAGATGGTTTTAAGTGGCGTGGCTGCCGGCTTTCTGCTTTATGTTTTATCGAAGGTGACTGAAGACTTGAGCAAGGCCGAGCTGATGCACCCGGTGGCAGCGGCGTGGTTGCCTGTGCTTGTCGGCGGTCTGACGGGGTATATCACGTTGTTGTACCAGGAGGATGGGTGATGGCGGGGCCTGGTCGCTCTCGTCCACCAGCTTCCCGGCCGTTGCGTTGCGGCCTTGCGGGACTTGCTGCCGTCCTCAGCCTCGCGGTCTGCGGCGGCTTGCTTGTGCTTGCGCCGGCTTCAGCTCAAGACCTCACCTTCCCGCAGCGTCCGCCGCCGCACAAGAAGTCGCAGATCAGTATCGATCGCGAAAGGTCTGGGCAGAAGCAGATGCTCGTTCAGGGGCGCGAGATCGACTACGACTACGCTAATCACCGGGTGTCCGCCGTCGGCAACGTGCAGATTTACTACGGCGGCTCCACGCTGGAGGCCGACAAGGTTGTCTACGACCAGAACACCAAGCGCCTGCACGCCGAAGGCAATGTCCGGCTGACCGAGGAAGACGGCAAGGTCACCTATGGCGAGATCATAGATTTGTCGGATGATTATCGCGATGGATTCGTCGACTCGCTGCGGCTGGATGCTCCCGACCAGATCCGCATGGCGGCCGCCCGCGCGGAGCGATCGAGCGGCAACTACACTGTCTTCCATAATGGCGTTTACACAGCCTGTGCGCCCTGCAAGGACGACCCGAAGAAGCCGCCGCTCTGGCAGGTAAAGGCCGCGCGCATCATCCACGACCAGGGCGAGAAGATGATCTATTTCGAGGACGCACGCCTCGAATTCTTCGGCAAGCCGTTGGCTTGGTTCCCCTATTTCTCGGCGCCCGACCCGACCGTCAAGCGCAAGACCGGCGTGTTGCCGCCGTACTTCAGCCACAGCTCGCTATACGGCTACTCGCTCGAGGTACCGTATTACTGGGCGCTAGCCCCCGACTACGACGCCACCTTCGCGCCGATGATTACGTCAAAGCAGGGGCCGCTCCTGCAGGGCGAATTCCGCCAGCGTCTAATTAATGGCGCCTACACAATTCGCGGCGCCGGCATCGAACAGCTAGACAAGAACGCTTTTGCCAATCCTGACGGCACACCGGCGCCGGGCTATCGCAATTTTCGCGGCAGCGTGGAGACCGAAGGCCAGTTTGCCATTACCGATAAATGGACGTGGGGTTGGAACGGCCTGTGGATGACCGACAAGACGTTCCTGCAGGACTACAACCCGCGCCTGTCGGCCTACCATTTCTCTGACCCGCTCAACTCCATCGCAAACAGTGGTATTTCGCAGCTCTATATCGCCGGTAAAGGGAATCGAAGCTATTTCGATGCGCGCAGCATCTATTATTACGGTTTCTCTGTCGCGGACACGCAAACGCAGATTCCCGTCATCCATCCAGTGATCGACTACAACCACACGGTCGACCATCCGGTGTTTGGCGGCGAGCTCGGCTACAGCGTCAACTTCACCAGCCTAACGCGCAGCCAGGCCGAATTCGATGCGATCACGCAGACCGCGTTCAACAACGGCACCTGCACGCAGACCGCTGACCCGGCGATTAAGACCACCGCCAACTGCCTGCTGAGTGGCGTTCCCGGCACGTACACCCGCTTTTCGGCGGAAGCGCAGTGGCGGCACAGTATTACCGATCGATTCGGCCAGATCTTCACGCCGTTTGCCTCGGTGCACGCCGATGTCGGCTCGATGCAGATCAATTCTGATCCAGGTGTTTCCAACTTTATCAACCCCGGCGACACCAATCTGGTGCGCGCGATGCCGACGGCCGGTATCGAGTATCGCTATCCGTTCATCAGCGTACACTCGTGGGGCACACAGACGGTCGAGCCGATCGCGCAGGTGATCGCGCGGCCGAACGAGCCGCAAGTTGGCAACTGGCCGAACGAGGACGCACAGAGTTTCACCTTCGATGACAGCAATCTGTTCCGCGTCAACAAGTTCTCCGGCTGGGATCGCGTGGAAGGCGGCGGCCGCGCTAATTACGGCCTGCAGTACACCGCGCAGTTCAACAAAGGCGGTTTTGTCAATGCTCTGTTCGGCGAGTCCTACCAGTTGTTCGGCCAGAACTCATTTGTAAACGGCGGCCTTACAAATACCGGCCTCAATAGTGGCCTCGACACCACCCGCTCCGACTATGTAGCGCGCTTCTCCTACCAGCCGAACGCTACCTATACCTTCACCTCGCGCTTCCGTTTCGATCACGACACATTTGTGGTGCAGCGCACCGAGCTGGAGACCCGCGCCAAGTTCGACCGCTGGAACTTCTCGCTGCTCTATGGCGACTATGCCGCCCAACCCGCTATAGGTTTCTTGAATCGCCGCGAGGGCATCCTCGGCTCCGGACTGCTGAAGCTCGACGCCAATTGGGCGCTGCTGGGCTCTGCCCGCTATGACATGCTCGCCGGCAAATTCGACCAGACCCGCCTCGGCGCCGGCTATGTCGACGATTGCCTCATCTTGGCCGTGAATTACATTACAAATTACACGTATGGAAACGGTCTGCCGACCCTCAACCATACGGTTCTGTTGCAATTGAACCTCCGTACCCTCGGCGGTACATCCCTCAGCCAGGCTGTGCAAGGCGTGGGCGGTCTCTGATGCAAAGCCAAGCTTAGGCTTACAAACGGCAGCGGAGCTGACGCGGAAATCGCGATGACAAGGAAGACTGCGACAATTCGACCCATTCGCCGATGGCTGACCGGCGCCGTGATGGCGGTCGCGTTGACCGTGCCGGGCATTGCCACAGCGCAGGTGGTAGTGGTCGCCAATGGCTCGCCAATCACCGAGCTCGATATTCAGCAGCGAATTAAGCTGGTGCAGACATCGACCCACAAGACGCCGACCCGCCAGGAAGTGATTCAGGACCTGATCGACGACCGGCTGAAGATCGCCAAAGCCAAGGTTTATGGTCTGGAGGTGTCCGATTCCGACGTCGACAGCGCCTTCGCGAATATGGCCAAACGCCAGCACATGACGCCGCAACAATTCGCACAGGTGCTCGAGCGCGCTGGCATCATGCCGACTACCATTAAGTCACGAGTCCGCGCCGAGTTGACCTGGACCCAGTTGGTCCGCGGCCGCTACACTTCGTCGCTGCAGGTCGGCGAATCCGACATCGCCAAGGCGCTGCGCGAGAAAAACGAGAGTAACCCCGTCGGCTACATCTATACGCTCTATCCGATCACAGTCGTGGCCGCGCGCGGAATGAACGACGGCGTCATAGATGCCAAACGTCGCGAGGCGGAAAACCTGCGTGGTCGCTTCACCAATTGCAACGAGGGCCTACCGCTGGCGCGTGCGCT
>Ga0207761_1000910_pt1 | contig 10163 bp, 10 predicted proteins | sample LuqExpMetageno34_FD_187792 | JGI IMG/M metagenome (GOLD analysis project Ga0207761, IMG submission 187792) | Tropical forest soil microbial communities from Luquillo Experimental Forest, Puerto Rico - Sample 34 (SPAdes) | ecosystem: Environmental > Terrestrial > Soil > Tropical forest ...
GAGATCGCCAGCCGTGCCTTCTCGGCGGTACTACACCGCGGGGGAGGTCGTGGCTGACCCGACGCCCAGTCAGTCACGAACCATCCATCTGGAATACCGCTTCGACCGATTATTGCCGGACAAGTTGGTTCAGGCCTACGAACTACTCGCATCGGACCGGTGCTGGCCGATTGCTCCCAGCCCGCAACCCGCAAGCTGCCAGGAGGTGGTAAATGAACCAACCAGCCGCCCTCTACGCCCGTGTGTCATCCGATCGGCAAAAGGAGAACCACACCATTGCCAGCCAGGTAGCGGCGTTGACGCAATACGCCGAGAAGAACGGATACCTGGTCCCACCCGAGTGGCAGTTCCAGGATGATGGCTATAGTGGCGCCACCTTGGTTCGTCCGGGTTTGGAGGCATTGCGGGACCTCGCGGCGGAGGGACAGATCCAAGCCGTTCTGATCTACTCGCCCGATCGCTTGAGTCGGAAATATGCCTATCAAGTGCTGTTGGCCGAAGAGTTGGCCCGCTGTGGAGTGGAGCTGATCTTTCTGCGAGCGCCCTCCGGCGCTACTGCCGAAGATCAGTTGCTGGTCCAGTTTCAAGGGATGATTGCGGAATACGAACGGGCCCAGATTGCCGAGCGTTCTCGCCGTGGCAAGCGGCACCGTGCTCAGCAGGGCTCGATCAATGTGCTGTCGGGGGCCCCTTACGGCTATCGGTACGTGAAGAAGACCGATACTTCGGCGGCCTACTACGAAGTGGTGGAGTCCGAGGCCGAGGTGGTGCGTCTCATCTTCGATGCCTACACGCGGCAAGGCCTCAGCCTTGGCGCCATCGCAGGCTTGCTCAACCAACGAGAGGTATCGACGCGGACGCGACAGAGCCGATGGGAACGCCCTACCATCTGGAGGATGCTGCATAACCCGGCTTACGCAGGCCATGCCTTTTATGGAAAAACCGAGCTTCGTCCGCGTCAGCGAATCACACGCCGCCTGCGCCAGCGTGGCCTGAGCAGCCGCGACAGTTCGTTTCGAGAACGGCCTCGTCCGGAGTGGATCGAAATCCCTGTACCCGCTTTGGTCAGCGAAGCAACCTTCGCTCTGGCGCGAGAGCAGTTCGAGAAAAATAAGAGGTTTTCTCCCCGACGGACCCTCGAACCATCCTTGTTGCAGGGGCTGTTGGTTTGTCAGTGTTGTGGTTATGGACTCTACCGAGCTTCGACGCGAACTTCTCAGCGCACGATCTACTACTATCGCTGCTTAGGACGGGATGGCTACCGGCATCTGAAGGGTGCGGTTTGCGACAACAAGCCGATTCCTCAGGAGCAGCTCGATGCGGTAGTGTGGCAGGAGATTGTGCGGCTGCTGGAAGATCCCGGCTTGCTGCAGGCGGAGTTAGATCGCCGGCTGCAAGCAGCCCAAACCACGGATCCCCTGAAGCGGCGCGAAGACGCGCTCCGTCGCGATCAAGCGCGTCTGACCAAGAGCTTGGAGCGGCTGCTGACCGGGTACCAGGAGAACCTGATCACGTTAGAAGAGCTCCGCTGCCGCATGCCAGAACTGCGCAAGCAGCAGCGGGCGGACGAAGCGGAATTGCAATCGCTGGAGATGACCGCGGTCGATCCAAACCGTAATCTACGTCTGGTGGAAACCCTTGCCGAGTTCCGCACACGACTGCGCGCCAGAGGCAACGTCCTGGAAGTGACCGAGCGTCAGAGGGTCGTACGGCTACTGGTGCAGGAGATCCTCGTGGGCAGGGACAACATCACCATCCGCCATTCCATTCCCATGCCGACTTCTTCGCCCGACTCGAACGATCGAGTTCGACCAAGCCGTGAGCCGCCCGAGCCCAATACCGGCTCATGTTACCTTTTGCGTTCACACAGTCTACGCACCAGGGACAATGTTGATAACCCGGACCGCTGGTTTCTCACCCGTAGTACCTGAAATGTTCCCAGAAGTCAGGCCGGGGCTGACGCAGGTTGCGGCAGACAAAGACGTCGGCATAGCCATTGATCGCGCTATTCTCGACGCCATATCGCTTCGTCAGGCGACGAACCAACTCGCAGGGAACGGATTTCGCTACTGGTGCTGCGCCTTGGGCCGTCGCAGCCGCGGACTACGCCAAGGATGGGAAGCGGGACTTTGCTGTTGCAAACAACCCTGGCGGTGCGGTCTCGGTTTTTCTGAATACTGGCAACACTGGTGTCGGGACTCCCGCAGTAACGCTAGTACCGTTGAATCTGAATTTTGGCGATGTCCAGGTTGGAAACACCTCGCCGCCGTTGGCAGTGACGCTCACCAACGCGGGATCAGCGACTCTACATCAGGCATTTGAGTGCGGCCATACCGCCGGAAGGTATTCCTATGCCTTGCGATGATGACGCGTTAACTAAGCATTCAACTCGATCGGAGGGATTTTACTTGAGATGTCCCTTAGTGGAGTTCTCAGGCTCTGGCCTCCCACGTGGTTTAACGCAGCAATGGGATGCACTCTCAGGGTGCTTACGGCTTTCGCTGCGATCCCGTGGCTAAGTGGTTTTGGGTTCACTGGTCGGCGGCTACATCGTTTTCTATTCTTGGTGACACTGCACAGCGCGGGCGTTACACTCTAAACGATGGCGAAGCCAGTCCCAATCGGGGCGCGCGGGCACGTGGAAGAGCGCGTTAAGTTCCAGCACACCCTCACGGCGTGGCGAGCGGAACTTCCTCCGGTGTTGTCTACGCAACACATGATCGAATGGATGGACGGAGCAGGCTTCGATGCGCTGCTGCCGTTTTGCGAAGGTGATGAGATCAGCGTCGGCACGGCGATCAACGTCGATCATCGCGCGGCAACAGGCATAGACGTAGTGGTAAAGGCCGAAGCGGTGCTGGAGTCGTTCGACGGCCGCTTCTACACCTTCAAGGTCAGCGCGCACAACGGAACCGAGGTTATCGGACACGGAACCATCAAGCGGGCCATCGTCAGCAGGAGCAAGTTCGAAGAGAAGCAACGCGCCAAGCAGGTGCAAGGCTCTTGAGCCAGGGATTTGTGCGGTTTCAGCCGTGAATTTTCTCCGCTGTCACGTAAAAGAAGGCCGCATCTGTCCAGCAAATGTCGAGTCAGCTTGAAAGTGTAAAAAAGGCACCTGTGAGACTTGATGTAAATGTTTGCCGTCACACCTCGGTGTGGCACTGCTCACGGACTCAGGGAACAATTTGGACCCAACTTGGGTATTGAACGCGCAATCTCGCGCTACCGACCTTTGAAGACCGGCCCACTTTCCACCGCGAAGGGCTGCGGCATTGGTTCGCCCCAGGGGTGTGCGATGCTGTTGGCTCCTGCTGGCAATCTCGAGGCGGCCAAGCAGGCGTTTCAGGCAGGCGCGGACGCGGTGTACGTGGGATTGAGGGGTTGGAGCCGTGGCGGCGCACGAGGGGAATTTGACCATGAGCAGTTGCGACTGTGCATCGAGCTAGCTCACGCCCTCGGGAAGAAGGTACAGCTTGCGGCAAACATCATACCCAAGCCGCAGGAGCGTCAACGGCTGCTGCACCAACTAGCCCACTTGGCGGGCTGGGGACTGCATGCGGTGATAATGAACGACGTCGGCTTTCTGCACGAGGTCAGGCGGAAGCTGCCGGACTTGGCCATCACCGCCAGCATCGGCTGCGGCGCGCTGAACACGGACGACGCCCTCTTCTATCAAGACCTGGGCGCCACCGCTATTGTGCTGCCGGGGTACGTTGAGCCGCAAGAAATCGCGGCTGTGAAGGCGAAGGCCTCGATCCAGGTCGAGATCATGCTGCACATGGTGCAGGAGTTCATTCAACTCGGAAAGTGCTGGATGCCCAGCTACCTGAATTTCGCCGCAGCGGAGCGGGCCCAGCCGGGACAACGCCTGGGCGGCAGCGTCAAACGCGGCGGAGTGGGAAGTTGTTTCCGCATCTGCCAGCAGCCCTGGACGCTGCTGAAGGACGGCGTGGAGGCTGATCGACGGTTGTTTCCCAGCCGGCAGATTAGCCAGGTGGCAGAACTCGGGGCTTTCCTCGATGCGGGCGTGGACGTGATCAAGATCCAGGGCCGCAGCCTTTCGGCCGAGATGGTGAGTGCTATCATCGGGATGTACCGCTCGGCTGCGGATGTCTGGAAACGCGGTGAGAAGAGCACTTGGAACCGGGCTGCGCTGCCGGCGATGTGGACCGTACAAGGACGTTGAATGGGCGCCTTCGAACTTAACACGACGATCTCTAACCTGCGAAGCCTGCGCGAATCGGATCTAAGTTCGTACGACGCGGTTTACCTGGGCAACATTTACTGCCGCATCTTCGAGGACAACTTCCTGGAGCGCCTGGACGACCTCGTGGAAGGCATCGCGCTTGTGAAGGGCCAGGGCCTGCGCGCCTACGTGACTTCGTACGCTGCGCCCCGCAATGACGTGCTGCCCAAGGTGCAGAAAGCGTTGGAGACCGCAGCCGCGGCCGGCGCCGACGCGGTCGAGGTACATAACCTTGGTGTGCTACGAATGGTTCATGAGCAGTTTCCCGGTATGCCGGCGCACGTCGGCGGATTTGCGAACGTGTACACCGATGCGGGAGCGGAGGTGCTGAAAGAGTATGGTGCGGTCCGCTTTACGCCGAATTACGAGATCAGCCTCGACGAAGTGGAAGGCATCACGCGTGGCGCGCGTATGCCCGCAGAGCTCCTGGTCCATGGCAAAATGCCACTGGGCGTTTCTGACTACTGCTTTTTGCTGGAGTATGAGCAGCACTGGCCGGAGAAATGCCCGGCGTTATGCCAAAGACAGTTGCTCCTCAAGCAGGGCGACTGGGCCCTGCGGTCGGTGGGAAAGGGCGTGCTGAGCGGCAGGGATGTGTGCATGCTCGAGCACCTGCCAGCACTTATCGCCGCGGGACACACGGTGTTCCGGATTGAAGCGTCCTACGAGACACCCGAGTACCGTCTGAATATTGCGAAGATCTATCGCGCCGCGCTGGAGCGCGCCGTCGCCGGTGATCGGACGGTGGACGAGTCGGCGTGGAATGCGATTCGCGAGTACACGGCTGTGGGTTTGTGCAACGGTTTCTATTTCGGCCGCACGGGCAGCGCGTATGTCGGCAAACGCATGGAACCAGCCGCGGCCTGCTGAGTTCTTCGTTCTTTGCATTCTTTGAGGTAAGCGATGGTTGAGCTATTAGCACCGGCAGGAAACTTGGAGATGGTGAAGGCGTCCGCTGAAAACGGTGCCAATGCGATCTATGTGGGGGCACGCGGCTGGAGCCGACGGCGCGACGCCTACGAACTCTCCGACGAGCAATTGCATGAAGCCATAGGTATCGCCCACTCCGGCGGAGCCAAGCTGCGTGTCGCGGTCAATACGAATATGCAGTCGGGCGAAATCCCCGCGCTGCTGGAGAAGATGGAGAAGTTCGTCGGTTGGGGTATCGACGGAGCAATCATGACCGACGTGGGCGCTATCGCGCAGGTGCACCGCCGCTTCCCTCATCTCGTTCTGCACGCCAGCATCGGCGCCAACATCCTGAACAACGAAGACGTGAAGTTCTATCGCTCGATCGGGGTCTCACAAGTAGTGGCCGACACCAAGCTCACGCTGGGGGAACTGACTTCGCGCAAGGCGGATATCGATGTCGGCATCGAAATCCTGATTCATGCCAACAAGTGCTACACCTACCTGGGCAAGTGCTGGATGTCGCCCTACGTGCGGTTGGAGCGGACCACCGACGATTTCGGCAAGGACCTGTTCTGCGGCAGCCCTAACCGCGGTGGCTTGGATTACCGCGTCTGCATGGAACAGTGGGAACTGCTCGATGACAAGGCGCTGCTGGAACCAGCTATCGCGCTCAAGAACGACGCCTTCTTTTACTTGGGCGATATCCCGACTCTCATTGATCTGGGCGTCCACTGCCTGAAGGTCCAGGGGCGTGAGTACCCCGTGCCCTTAGTGGCAAGCATCGTGCGCTTCTACCGCGAGTTGATTGACACATACCTGGCGAAGCCCGCCGAGCAGCCTTTCGATCTTACGCCGTGGCGCTCGCGCCTGGAAGCCATCCAAGCGGAGCGCGACAGCAAGCGCAGCAACATGACTTCGGTGCTGTTGAATGAAGCGCGCCAACCGGTGCCGCGCAGAGCCTAGACCAAATTAGTAAATAGTGTAACGGTAGAAGAGATGGTAGGTTGAGGGCGGCGAGATCTCCCGACAGCCTAGAATGGCACGACCTTTTTCGGACGATTTGCGGCGCAGGATTCTGCAGGCCTGCGAGCAAGGCGAAGGAACGCAACCTGAGTTGGCGCAGCGCTTTCGCGTCAGTCTGGATTAGGTGCGGAAGATTCATCGGCAGTGGCGACGCACCGGGATGATGGAGCGTGTTCCCCATCGGCCGGGCCGCAAGCCGCGGTTCACCGAGCCGATTCGCGAGCGGCTGCGAGGCTGGCTGAAGCAACAGCCGGACCTCACCTTGGCGGAGTTGCAGGAAAAGCTGAGCCGGGAGGCCCATCTCGGGGTAAGCGTACCCTCGCTGTGGACAGTGCGCAGGAAGATGGGGTTGCGTCTGAAAAAAAGTCGCTCCACGCCCGCGAGCGGGACACGGAAGCGAACCAGCAACGGCGGGCGGCGTTTGTGGAAAAGCTCGGCACCATCGCGCCGGAGAAGTTAATCTTCCTGGACGAAAGCGGGGTGACGACGCAGATGACGAGGGCGTGGGGACGGGCTCCGAAAGGGGAGCGGATCGCCGAGGCGACTCCCCACGGCCACTGGCAAGTGCTGACCACCTTGGGAGCGATGAGTCTGGGCGGCATGGCTGCGGTAATTACCGTCGCAGCGGCCACGACGGCGAGATCTTTCGCGCCTATGTGGAGCAGGTGCTGTGTCCCCGACTGCGGCCCGGCGATGTGGTGGTCATGGATAACCTCTCGGCGCACAAGGTGCGAGGCATCCGCGAGCGGATTGAGGCTCAAGGCGCCGAACTGCTGTACCTGCCCCCGTACTCGCCCGACCTGAACCCCATCGAGAAAGCCTGGTTCAAGCTCAAACATTTCCTGCGTGGCGCCAAAGCGCGCACAGCCGACGGGCTCGATCAAGCCATCACCGAAGCGCTCAAAACAATTACCGCAGAGAACGCTGCCGCCTGGTTCCGCCACTGCGGATATGCATTACAGAATTAACTGAAATGCTCTAGAGTATTTCCCGCAATGGTGTAGACTGTCTTTGGCGAGACTCTGCGGCAAACGACAAGATGGCGAGAGCCTATGAGGATGACCTACGCCGTAAGTTCTTGGCGGCTTACGATCAGGGTGCGGGCACGCTGGAGGAACTGGCGGAGAACTTTTCGGTGAGCTTGGGTTGGGCCAAGAAGGTTTCCGCGCAACGCAATCGCACCGGTCAGGCCGAGCGTGTGCCCTACCAACCGGGGCGCAAACCCCGGGTTGGGGTTGAGGCGCAAAGGCAAGTAATTGCCTGGGTCAGCGAGCAACCGGATCTGACGCTGGCGGAGATCCAGGCCAAGCTGCGCAGCGAGGCTTCGATCGTACTCAGCCGTGGGCGGGTTTGGTATCTGCTGCGGAACTTGGAGTTGCGGCTTAAAAAAAGTCACTCCACGCCAACCAGCGGGACACAGAAAGCAACCGTAGGCAGCGCGAAGAGTTCCTCGAACGTATCCGCTCGATCTCGCCGGAACACTTGATCTTCCTGGACGAAAGCGGTGTTACGACCTCGATGACGCGGCTTTATCCTGAATTCCGAAGCTCCGTGTTTTGTCGCTCGTAAGAATTTGAGACAACAGGAGGATGAAACCAAAGGTAGCGGACAATCCAGTCCCGCGTGAGATCGTCGCACTGTTGTCCAACGAGCGGGTGATTCTGCGCGAGACGCAGCGTGCCGTGACGCCGCTGGGCGGGGTTACGGTCTTGGTAGCTTTTCTTCACAAGCTGGGTTTTGTCGAGAAGGTCCGGCAGCACATGCCAGTGCAGTGGCGCTCGCCCAACCACATCGATCCCACAGCGACCTTCACCGCGTTTCTCGTGGTGGTGTTGGCGGGGGCCAAACGCTTTGCCCATGCCAACTGGTTACGGGGCGACCAGGCTTTGCATGCCGTGCTGGGCCTGTCGCGCTTTCCCATTGACGACACCATTCGCAATCTCTTCCGACGCTTTGGTATGGGGGACGTGCATCGTCTGTTCGATCCCTTGGCACAGTGGCAGATGCAACGCCTGCCGCCACGCAGCCAGGGCTACAGTCTGGATTTGGACTCCACCGTCTTCGAGCGTTACGGAAAGCAGGAAGGCTCGCTGAAAGGACACAACCCCCGCAAGCACGGTCGGCCCAGTCATCACCCTTTGCTGGCGGTGCTGGCCGAAGCTCATTTCCTGCTCCACGGCTGGCTGCGCAGCGGCAACTGCGGGCCAGCCCGTGGAGTCGTGGAGTTTCTCGAAGAAGCTCTGGCCCTGTGGCAGCAGTGCCAGAACATCCGCGTGGTTCGAGCCGATTCCGGCTTCTTCGACGACAAGCTGCTGAGCTTTTTGGAGCAGCGCTTGCTGCCCTACATTGTAGTGGCGCGACTGACTCCATGGATCAAACGTGAAGCCCAGCGAGTGGGAACCTGGAAGGCTCTGGATGAAAACTATTGCGTGGGCGAGTTCCGTGTTTCGCTGCTGGGCTGGCAAACGCAACGGCGCTTTGTCGTGGTGCGGGAACTCTTGCGCGAAGGCCGTAGCAGCGTAGGCCGCAAGCTGCTGGACGTACCCGGCTATACCTTTCGCCTTTTCGTTACCAACCGCAGCGATGCTCCAGAAGAAATCTGGCGCGATTACAACCGACGGGCCGACATGGAAAATCGCATCGCCGAACTCAAACACGATCTGGGAGCCGACGGTTTCTGCATGCAATCGTTCTTCGCCACCGAAGCGGCTTTCCAGGCCGTCTTGCTGCTGTTCAACTTGCTCAGCGAGTTTCAGCGCGCTGCCGGCCTGCCCGTTTATCGCGAACCGGCAACGCTACGCACCCAAGTGTTTACCTGCGGTGCCATTCTGGGCCGCTCGGGCCGCCGCCTGGTCCTGCACCTGTCGCAAAGTTGGGGTGGGTTGAAAACCCGCAACCCCCTGATCGACAAGATATTGAGCTGGGAAAATCCAACTTCGCCGAAGTTGGAGTCTGCCACCGTCACTTGATCCTAAACGCACCCTACCCTCGATCAATTCCGGCAAGGAAAGGGAGGTTTCAAGGCTCAATTTCGTTTTTCAGGTTTATGCGCGCTCGCTCGGAGGCCGACGCATTCACGAAGCCACGCCCGGGGGCCACTGGAAAATCTTGACCATCCTGGGCGCGATGAGCCTTCACGGCATGATCGCGACCATGACGATCGAAGAGGCCACCGACACGGAGATCTTTCTGGCCTATGTGGAGCAAGTGCTGTGTCCCGCACTACAGTCGGGCGATGTGGTGGTGATGGACAACCTGAGCTCGCACAAGGTCAACGGTGTGCGAGAACTGATCCAGCAAGCGGGCGCGGAGGTGCTTTACCTGCCGCCCTACTCGCCCGATCTGAACCCCATCGAGAAGGCCTGGGCCAAACTCAAGCAACTGCTTCGCTCGGCCAAAGCACGCACCCAAGAGGCTCTCGACCATGCTCTCGCAGAAGCGCTCCGACTCATCACCGCCGACAACGCCCGCGCTTGGTTCCGACATTCTATCGATGGTCTACAGTAAAACGGGAAATGCTCTAGAAGGCTTCGTGAGGCGGGCACCGGGACCCGCCCCATGTCCAGCATCACGTGAGTCGCAGGTAAGGGCAGTTGCGGTGAGTTTCCGAAGCTGCCCTCCTGTCTTACCCACTTCCCGCACCCTATCGCACATTCGAAGCGGTTTCCGCTCCATACCCGCATCAGTCCGCAGCAACTCATTTATTTTAAATGCGTTACAGAGGTTGATGGCGGCCCCATGTGGATGGCCAGCAACAGAGTAACTTGCCGCCTTGTTACTTTAGTTTATCAGACTGTCCTTTTCTGGTTTGCTCAGCTGCGAATACCAGGTAATCGTATTACTAGTGTGTAATTTCGCAAGGAAACAAATAGACGGCTTTGGCAACACCAACCACGGCGCGAGTGAACGCCGTAACCGGGTCAAGTTCCCCTTTGACTCGATGCCGTGGCGGGGCCGATCGATTTTTTCTTCAAAAGCCTAT
>Ga0207761_1000912_pt1 | contig 10149 bp, 9 predicted proteins | sample LuqExpMetageno34_FD_187792 | JGI IMG/M metagenome (GOLD analysis project Ga0207761, IMG submission 187792) | Tropical forest soil microbial communities from Luquillo Experimental Forest, Puerto Rico - Sample 34 (SPAdes) | ecosystem: Environmental > Terrestrial > Soil > Tropical forest ...
GGCGAACATACCGGCTGAATATCCATCGAATAAAATGGGGAAGACTCAATGAAGAAAGTTGTTTTGTCAGTAATTGCAGCGCTGGCGGTTTCCGCTGGGGCGCCTGCATTCGCAGCGGACTTGCCGGTGAAGGCACCGGCCGCCGCGCCGGCAGCTGCGCCATCGCCTTGGGATATCGCGTTCGGTGCCGCGGGCATGACCGATTATCTCTTCCGTGGTGTCACGCAGTCGAACCACAAACCGTCGGTCGCGGCCTACATCGAGCCGCGCTACAACATCAATCCGAACCTGCAGCTCTATGTCGGCCTCTCGGGTGAGAGCATTAGCTTTGCTAACCGCGCCGCAGCTGAGATCGACTTCTACGGCGGTGTGCGCCCGACCTTCGGTCCGCTCGCCCTCGATCTGGGCGTTTGGTACTACTACTATCCAGGCGGTACCTGTTACGCTGACGGCGTTCTCTGCCCGGACGTGCTCGCGAACGGCAACTTTATTAAAAAGGATTTGAGCTTCGTCGAATTCTACTTCAAGCCAACCTGGAACGTGAACGACTCGTGGGCGATCGGCGGCAACTTCTTCTACTCGCCGTCGTTCCTGAACTCGGGCGCGCCGGGCACCTACGTGTCGGGCACGGCGAAGTTCACGGCGCCGGCCAACATGGCGATGGGCCCATTCGGCTGGTACGTGTCGGGTGAATTCGGCCGTCAGTTCCTCGGCACGACCGACTCGTTCTACGGCCTCCCCGGCATATCCCCGAACGGCATCAAATACGCCGATTACAACACCTGGAACGTTGGTCTCGGCTTCACCTGGAAGGTGTTCACGCTCGACCTGCGCTACTCGGGCACCGACCTTTCGGAGGCCGATTGCAACGCTTTCACTGGCGATTTTACCGCGACCAACAACGGCAGCATCTCGCCGATCAACCCGAGCGGTGTCGGCTCCAAGTGGTGCGGCAATGTCTTCCTGGCGAAGCTGTCGGCTGACCTGACGCTCGGCAGCCTGAAGTAGGCGATACGTAAGTCTTTACCTGGGGCGGTGGTCGATCACTCGACCGCCGCCTTTGTAATTGCGGGCGCCGCCGGCGGCGCAATCGCCCGGACTGATGGAACTAATGGCCGCGCGCAGCGCCATGCCGCTGATGGAGGTGCCTTTTGGTACCTCGATCGTGCTCGCGCTGGGTTCGCCCGAGGTCGAAGCGGCGCAGCCGCGCGCGCTCGTCGGCGGTCACTTGGTGACGAGGGTGGTCGGCCTTATGGTGCTCACGCTCGCCGCCCGCAGCCTTGGGCGGCGTCGCTCGCGGTCGGCGCAGTCGCGCTGCCGGTCTTCGCGATGTCTGGCACTTAGTGGCGGTGCGTCGGTTCAACTGGCCGACGCGCTGGTGGTGACTCACGAAACGGGCGTGAGGTTGCTCTCGCGAAGTTCGTAATGGTCGCCAGCGCGCTCGAAGCTCAGCTTCCGGCGGTGGAAAGCGGCAAGCGTCGCCCGGTGTCCGATCGAGACGATGGTAGCTTTACTAAGCCGCTGCTCGAGCAGACGGTAGAGCGCGGCCTCCGCCGGCTCGTCGAGCGAGGCGGTCGCCTCGTCGAGGAACAGATAGTCGGGCGCCTGCAGGATGGCGCGGGCGATGCCGAGCCGTTGCTGCTCGCCGAGCGACAACATGCGGTTCCAGTGCGCCTCCTCCTCGATGTGCGCGGCGAGCGCGGGCAGTCCGACCGCCTCGACCAGCTCGGCGACCTTGGTGGTGTCGAAGCGGCCCGGCTCGGCCGGATAGGCGATCGCGGCAGCGAGCGGCGCGATCGGGAAATACGGCCGCTGTGGCAACATCATCACTTTGGCGCCTTTCGGGACCTCGATGGTGCCGCCGCCGAACGGCCACACGCCGGCGAGCGCACGGAAAAGCGTCGACTTGCCGGCGCCCGATGGTCCGCTCACCAGGACGCGGTCGCCGAGCTTGATCGAGAGACCGCTGGCATTGACGAGCGGTACACCGTTCGGCAGCCGCACCGCCAGATTCTTGAAATCGATTGTCCCGCCATCGCTCGGCGCCAATACGATCACCGGCGGTGTCACCGCCACTGCATGGGCTGCCGCGACCGACTGATCGAATCCGTTGAGGCGTTCGACCACCGCGCGCCACTCTGCAAGATTGCGATACACGGCAATGAAGACGGAGAGCGCCTCCTGCATGCGGCCGAAGGCATTGGCGATCTGCATCAGGCCGCCGAGTTGCATCAGATTGGCGAAATATGCCGGGCTGCCCATGACGAATGGAAACACCACGGCGGCCTGGTTGTAGCTGGCGGTGAAAAAGGTGAGCTTCTTCTGCCGCGACATGAGCGCCAGCCAATTGCTGACGACATTGCCAAAGCGCATAAGCATCCGGCCGCGCTCGGCCAGTTCGCCATCGAGCAGCGCGATCTGCTCGGAATTCTCGCGCACGCGCACCAGATTGAAGCGAAAGTCGGCTTCATAACGCTGCTGCTGGAAATTCAGCGCGATCAGCGGACGCCCGATCAGATGAGTGAAAGTCGTGCCGATAACGGCGTAGAACAGCGCGGCCCATAAAAGATAGCCGGGAATGCTGACGGTCAGGCCAACTAGATGCAGAGGTGCTTCCGCCGACAGCGCCCACAGAATGGCGGTGAAGGAAACGATCGTGACGCAGGAATTGAGCAATTGCAGGCCGATCGTGAGCGTCTGCTCGATGAATATCCGGATGTCCTCGGCGATGCGCTGATCTGGATTGTCGGCGGCGTCGCCGAGTAGCTGCATGCGATAGTGGTTGGCCTCGGCTAGCCAGCGCTCGAGATAGGCGTGGGTCAACCAACGCCGCCAGCGGATCTGAAGCCATTGATTGAGATAGAGCTGGTAGACGTTGACCAGCACCCACACGGTGGCCAGCGCGCAGAAATAACCGAGTTGCGTGACGAAAACCGACCAGTTGCGATCCTGCAAGGCGTTGTAGAATACGTTGTTCCAGGTGTTGAGTATCACCGTGAGTGCCACGACCGACAGTTCGAGCGCGATCACGGCCGCCAGCAACAAGCGGGCGGGCCAGCGGTCCTCCGAAAAGTAATAGGGGATAGCAATTCGCCAGACGATGGCGAGTGTCGCGAATATGCCTTTCACGCGTGGTCTCCTGTGGTCGTCGGCAGCGAATTGTACGCTCAACCAGATCTTCGCCGGCATGATACCGTACATGATCATCGTTTATATCTGCATGGTCATCATGTATCTGTGGCCCGGCATGTCGCTCTGGCTGCCGGCCTATCTCTACGGCGGCGGCTGAGCGTGACCAACAATACGCAAACGAACGGCCAGGGTTGCTCCCCGGCTACGCTGCTTGAGGAGGGACCTTGGCCAATCCTGATCTAATCGCGATTTCCGCAACCGATGCAGCCGTCGAGATCGCGCGTGGCGCGTTGTCAGCCGAAGAGTATGTTGACGCCTATCTCGATCGCATCGCCGCGGTCGAAAAAGACGTACAGGCCTTCGCCCATCTCGACGAAGACTACGCGTTGAAGCAGGCGCGCGCGCTCGACGCGCACCGCTCGAACGGCCGGCCGATCGGGCCGCTACATGGCATTCCGGTGGCGATCAAGGATCTGTTTGACACAGCCGACTTCCCGACCGAATACGGTTCGCCGCTTTACGCCGGCCGCCGGCCGGATCGCGATTGCGCCGTGGTCACGCGCTTGCGCGGCGCCGGCGCGGTGATCCTCGGCAAGACGGTGACAACGGAGTTCGCCTATTTCCATCCGGGCAAGACCCGTAATCCACACGATCAGGCCCGCACGCCCGGCGGCTCTTCGTCCGGCTCGGCCGCCGCGGTGGCCGCCGGCATGGTGCCGCTCGCGATCGGCTCGCAGACCAACGGCTCGGTGATCCGGCCGGCGGCATTCTGCGGCGTGTTCGGCTCGAAACCCGGCCATGGCTTGATTTCCCGCGCGGGTGTGCTGCCCCTGTCGGCCGCGCTCGATCATGTCGGCCCATTCGGGCGCACGCTCGAGGACATCGCGCTGGTGCTCGACGTTCTAGTCGGCAATGATCCGGATGATCCCGACAGCAAGCCCTTTGCCGCTCCGGCCTTCCGCGCCATCGCGGCGGAGGAGCCACCGGTGCCGCCGAGCTTCGTCTTCCTGCGCACGCCGATGTGGGACAAGGCTGAAGCTGTCACCAAGACCACGATTGAGCAAGCGGCCAAGGAACTCGGCGCCTTCGAGCTCGAACTGCCCGCATCTTACGCCGCCGCCTGGGATGCGCAGCGCGCCATAATGGCCGCCGACATGGCGCACAATCTCGGTCCGCTGATCGAGAAGGGGGAGGTGAGTACCACGCTGCAGGAACTGATTTCTGAGGGCCGCAAGGTGACGGCTGTGCAGTATCTCGCTGCGCTCGCCGATGCGCGCCGCTACACCGCGGCGCTGGCCGAGTTGTTCGAGCGCGCAGACGCGATCGTGACGCCCTCGGCGCGCGGCGTGGCGCCTCAGGATCTTACCGGCACCGGCGATCCGGTGTTCTGCACGCTATGGAGCCTGACCGGTATGCCGGCGCTCAACGTGCCGGTGCTAACCGGTGAGGACGGGTTGCCGCTCGGCCTGCAGCTGGTCGGTGAACCCGGCCGCGACGAGTGCTTGCTGCGCACCGCGCGTGTTGCGCTCGACAAGCTTGGCGTTAGCAAGAAGTCCGGCAAGCGCAAGCGCGGCTGGTTAAATCTGTCTTATGAGCGCGGCACACCCTTTGCGTAGTCTTGACCGCAGGCAGGCCAACCGGCATTGCAGCAACCTCGATGGCGCCTGTGTCCGCACGCGGCCGATCCGGAGCACAAGATGGTATCTTTCTGCCTGAGCACAGGCCGTGCTGGTTTTGCACGCGCCGTTCTCGCGGCACTGCTACCGACGACGATGTTCGCAGCCGCGGCCGAGCAGTTTCCGTTCGATCGGGAGTTGGTGCTCGATGCCGCTCCGATAAGGCCGGGCAAGCACATGCCGATGCTGACGGTAATGCCGAACGGCGATGCTACCATTGAGCTGTGGTGTAAGACCGTTTCCGCGCACGTGGAGGTATCAGACGCGAGCATCAAGTTCGAAACCCAGCCGCTGCCAGATGCGTTGCCCGAGACGATGGGTCGCGATCAATGCACGTCGGCACGTATGGAGGCCGACTCCGATCTGCTCGCCGCTATCACACGGACAACCGAATGGCGCACGCAAGGCAGCGGGCTCGTGCTGGTCGGGCCGAAGACTCTGGAATTTCGCGCCAACGATCACTAGCGCATGATTCCGAAAAGCGGAGACCGGTTTTCGGATAAAATTATCTCATTCCGTAGAATCGGAAATAAAAAAGGCCCGGCGGTTGCCGGGCCTTTCGCAATTTGTCTTGCGCGGGGGATTACATCATGCCGCCCATTCCGCCCATGCCCCCGCCACCCGGCATGGCCGGAGCCGGCTCCTTCGGCAATTCAGCGACCATGGCTTCCGTAGTCACCAGCAGGCCAGCGACCGAGCCGGCATCCTGCAGCGCGGTGCGCACCACCTTGGCCGGGTCGATGATGCCCTTGGCGACCATATCGACATAGTCCTCGTTCTGCGCGTCGAAGCCGAACGTATCGGAGTTCTCGTCGAGGATCTTGCCGACCACAATCGAGCCTTCCGCGCCGGCATTCTCGGCTATCTGGCGTACCGGGGCTTCCAGCGCCTTCAGCACGATGTTGATGCCGGCCTGCACGTCGGGGTTCTCATTGCTGAGCCTTCCAACCGCCTTCTTGGCGCGCAGCAGGGCGACGCCGCCGCCTGGCACGATGCCTTCCTCAACCGCGGCGCGGGTGGCATTGAGTGCATCCTCGACGCGGTCCTTCTTCTCCTTCACCTCGACTTCGGTCGCTCCGCCGACGCGGATCACCGCCACGCCGCCGGCCAATTTCGCCAGCCGCTCCTGCAGCTTTTCCTTGTCATAGTCCGATGTGGTCTCTTCGATCTGCGCCTTGATCTGACCCACACGCGCCTCGATGTCGGCGGCCTTGCCGGCACCCTTGACGATGGTGGTCTTCTCTTTCTCGATGATGACCTTCTTTGCGCGGCCGAGCATGGCGGTGGTCACGTTCTCGAGCTTAATGCCGAGGTCTTCCGAGATCAGCTGCCCGCCAGTAAGGATCGCGATATCCTCCAGCATGGCCTTGCGGCGATCGCCGAAGCCCGGGGCCTTCACAGCAGCGACCTTCAGGCCGCCGCGCAGCTTGTTGACGACTAGTGTGGCGATCGCCTCGCCCTCGACGTCCTCGGCGATGATGACGAGAGGCTTGCCCGATTGCACCACAGCTTCCAACACCGGCAGCATCGACTGCAGGCCAGACAGCTTCTTCTCGTGCAGGAGGATATAGGCATCCTCGAGCTCGGCCAGCATCTTCTCGGCATTTGTAACAAAGTAGGGAGAGATATAGCCGCGGTCGAACTGCATTCCCTCAACAATCTCGACGTCGGTCTCGAGCGCCTTGGCTTCCTCGACCGTAATAACGCCCTCGTTACCGACCTTCTGCATCGCTTGCGCGATCATCTTGCCGATGGTGGCATCGCCGTTCGACGAGATGGTGCCGACCTGGGCGATTTCCGCCGAGGAACCGACCTTCTTGGCGCGCTTTTCAATGTCCTTGACGACGGCGGCGACCGCGATGTCGATGCCGCGCTTGAGGTCCATCGGGTTCATGCCGGCGGCGACCGACTTGGCGCCTTCCTTCACGATCGCCTGCGCCAGCACAGTGGCAGTGGTCGTGCCATCACCAGCGAGATCGTTAGTCTTCTGGGCAACTTCGCGCACCATTTGCGCACCCATGTTCTCGAACTTGTCCTCGAGCTCGATCTCCTTGGCGACGGTGACGCCGTCCTTGGTGATGCGAGGGGCGCCGAACGATTTGTCGAGCACGACGTTGCGGCCCTTAGGCCCAAGCGTCACCTTCACCGCATTGGCGAGGATGTCGACGCCGCGCAGCATGCGCTCGCGGGCATCACCGGCAAATTTTACGTCCTTGGCAGACATTTCAAATCACTCCGATAGATGTTTTTGATGTTCAGGCGATTACGCCCATGATGTCGGACTCCTTCATGATCAGGAGTTCCTCGCCGTCGAGCCGGACTTCGGTGCCCGACCACTTGCCGAACAGCACACGGTCGCCGGCCTTGATGTCGATGGGGATGAGCTTGCCGCTCTCGTCGCGGCCGCCTAGGCCGACGGCGATCACTTCGCCTTCCGACGGCTTTTCCTTGGCGGTGTCGGGGATGATGATACCGCCTTTGGTCTTATTTTCGGGATCGATGCGGCGCACGACCACGCGGTCGTGCAGGGGGCGAAACTTGGTCTTGGCCATATCTTCCTCGTTGGCGCGTCGAGCGCGTGCTTGGAACAGAAACTGTAGATTTTATAACTCCTTAGCACTCACGATAAGAGAGTGCCAAATGGTGTCCCCGGGACATATGGCGTCTGTACTAGCGTGTCAAGCACGTACCGCGGGCCAAAAGGGGCGGCCGTGGGGCGCTTTAACCTCGGACGTGGCAAGATGTCAGGCGACGATCAATCGCAATCGTAATGCTTGCACTGCGACGCAATGCCCCCCAAAGTCCCACCGCTTTGCCGTAGGAACCCCGATGAATCGTACAGACCGATCCAATCCATCGATGTCCCACCTGTTCGCCTGGCTCGCGCTTGGCGCTGTGCTCGGGCTCGCCGGTTGCACCACTACCCCGACCGCGCCTGAACCGGTCGTGCAGCCAGTAGTGCCGACGTTGCCCCCCGCCTTTCCGCCGCAGGACATCGTCGGACACTGGGGGCTCGCCGCGTACCACAAGGATGAAGACCGGCCGCGCATCGAGGCGGCCGCCGCCAATCAATGCAAGCAGCCTTATGTGATCACGCTGGGACCTAATGGCGGGGTGATGATGCATCTCGCAGACCAGTCGCAGGCACAGGAGTTGCGTCTGAAAGGCGCGCCCGGCGGAAAAACCTATCTCGGGCCGGAAGGCGACCCGCCCGGCAGCATGCAGGACCGCGAGGTGCTCACCTTCGATGGCCGCATTCTGATCCTGCGCTGGATGGATCCGGAAGTGCGGGGCCGTTACGGGACCATGGTCTACGTGCGCTGCGGGCCGGAGGGCGCAAAACGTGCCGCCAAGCCAAAACCGAAGACGGCGCCCAAGGCCGCCTCCAAGCCGGAGACCAAGCCTAAACAACCGCCGATCCAACAACCGCCGGCGCAGTGATCCCTGCGGTCATTGCCGGCCACTTCACGTCACTCCATGATTGTGGATGTGCGGATCGATTCCGCGCGTGGCGTGCGAGTTTCCATGACTGCTCTCCGCGAATTTTTCGACGGCCCCTGGCGCGCCGTGCCGGTGCTCGGCGTCACCCAGATTCTCTCCTGGGGCACGATCTTCTACACGCCGGTGCTGATCGTGCCGCTGATCGCGGCCGAGCGCGGCTGGTCGATGTCATTCGCCATGGGCGGATTTTCGATGGCGCTGCTGGTTGCCGGCCTTATCGCGCCTTACGTGGGACGTTCAATCGATCGTTTCGGCGGGCATGTGACGATGACAATCGGCTCGCTGATTGGCGCGCTGGGCCTGGCACTGATCGTGCGTGCCGAGCATCCGGTTGCCTATCTCGGCGTCTGGATGGTGCTCGGCGTTGCAATGTCAATGAACCTATACGACTCCGCCTTCGCCACGCTCGGTCGAATCTTTGGCGTCGGCGCACGCCGGCCGATCACCGCGCTGACGCTCGCTGGCGGCTTCGCTTCGACTGTCAGTTGGCCGACCACGCATTTCCTGCTCGAGTCAGTCGGCTGGCGCGGCACCTATCTCGTTTATGCCGTGCTGTTGGCCTGTATTTCCGCGCCGCTACATGCCCTGGCGCTGCCGCGCGAGCGCGTGGCCGCGCCGGTGGTGGCGAATGGTGAGGTATCGCCGCCGAATATTACGCTGCTTCCGCACGGGTTGCCGTTCATCCTAGTCGCGTCGGCATTTGCAGCCTATGCCTTCGTTCCCTCCGGCCTATCCGCGCATCTGCTGGCGATCTTCGCGCGCTCGGGCATCGACGCCGCAACGGTGGTTTGGATCGGCGCCCTGTTCGGCCCGGCACAGGTCGGCGCGCGGCTAATGGAATTCTCATTCGGCCGCGACCTGCATCCGCTCTGGGTGGTGCGTTTCGCGCTGAGCGTGCTGCTGTGCGCCTTCGTGATGCTGGCGGTGCTCGGTATCTCGGCGCCGGTTGCGGCGGCCTTCGCATTGATGTTCGGCGGTGCCAACGGGCTCGTCACCATCACGCGCGGCGCTGTGCCGCTTGCATTGTTCGGCGCCTCCGGCTACGGGCGGCTCATGGGGCGGCTGGCTGGTCCGTTCCTGCTGATGCAGGCAGCGGCGCCGCTGGTAATGGCCTTCGTGGTGGAGCGCACGTCCGATCCGGCGGCTCTGGCGCTTGCCGCGCTTTGCGCCGCGACCGCGCTGGCCTGCTTCGTGCTGATCAGGCCGCCGCGCTAGCCGAACGTCGCGTCAATGTCCCGCTGGCTGGCATGACCGGCGTCATCGTCGAGCTTGGGACTTTTGAGCAGTTCGCGGCTGGGCGATGTTGGAGCGATACCAGGCGACAGCGAGGCGCCAAGCAGAGTATTGCAACGATCGAGTACGCCCGCGAGCTGGTCCTTGACCATTGTCATCGTGCGCGAGCACATTGCTGATGCGCGCAATGTGGACGTCATTGACCTCTACGAGCGCGTGAAGGTCGGCACCAAAGTTGTGGTGATTTAGTTCGGCTCGGCTGTTTATTTCCGCGTAAATCGGAATGAGCGGAAACAAACATTACGCGCTGTCGTCGCCGCCAAAGTCACCGCCCAAATCGCCCCCGAAATCCGCGCTGTCGCCATTGTCGGCATCGCCGCTATCGAACAATCCGGCCTGCCGATCGCTTCCGATATCATTGAGCCCGGCATCGCGCGCGAGTTCGCTGTTGCGCGGGTTGTTGTCCGAGGGCGAGCCCGCGGGCGGCACATCGGCGAAAGCGTTGCCGCTGCGGTGGCCGAACATTGCGCTGATCGAGTTGAGCAGCAGCGCGCCGCCGATCATGCCGGCGGCCGAAGCCGCCGCGGTGCCGAGGAAAGAGCCACCA
>Ga0207761_1000913_pt1 | contig 10147 bp, 16 predicted proteins | sample LuqExpMetageno34_FD_187792 | JGI IMG/M metagenome (GOLD analysis project Ga0207761, IMG submission 187792) | Tropical forest soil microbial communities from Luquillo Experimental Forest, Puerto Rico - Sample 34 (SPAdes) | ecosystem: Environmental > Terrestrial > Soil > Tropical forest ...
AACTGCCTCAACTGGCAGCGTCACCAACTCCTTCCGTTACACGGGACGTGAGTGGGATTCCGAAACCAACCTTTATTACTATCGCGCCAGATACTACGACCAAGCTGGTGGTCGTTTCCTGAGTGAAGACCCCATAAGATTCTTGGGGGGAATAAATCTGTATGCCTATGTCAGAAACAATTCCCTCAGACATCGTGATCCATCTGGCAAAGACCCAGTTATCGGCGTGGCAGTTGGGGTCGTTGCCGGCGCTATCAACGGCGCGCTTGGCGCGGCAATGTCTGGTGGTAACACACAGGACATCATCATCGCGGCGACTGTAGGAGGGACCATCGGTGCTGGAATTGGAGCCATTGACCCGAGCCTAGGGATCGGCACGCTCGCCATAATTGGCGGAACGAGTGCCGGGCTCGGTGATTTGCTTGGTCAGGTGATCGGCGGGGCAGGCACAAAGTGCAAACCCATAAACTGGGGCTCTGCTCTAGGTGCTACTGCAGGTGGTGCTCTCAGTGGCGCCTTGGGGGTTGTTGCCGCCAGCATGCCAGTAGGAGAGTTGGGCCAAGCGATTGTAGGGGGCATCTTAGGCATGGGGCCATCAACCGTCTTTCCCGCAGCGGGCGCATCACATGGCAAACCGACTTCACCAGCTGCCTGCGGATGCCAATAAGCGTTAGTGGATAGGGCTACGGAGGACGAGGAGCTGTGGCGGAATTAATTTTAGTCTCACTCGGGGTCGTAATCGGAGGGGGTACCGCAGCCATCTTGGCATTGTATTTGTATCTCAGCAGACCAGCCCGGCAGGCTCGGAATACGGCTGTCATCGCCTTGGGTTACTTTCTATTTGGAGGGTCCGCGCTCGGCGCCATTCTTCTCCTCCTTAGAATCTGCGACCAGTCAGGAGTGGGACGACAAAGTTCGGAGCATTATGTGATTTTGTACTCGTACGCGGCGGGCCTTGCTATTGGCGTGTTCCTCGCTGTGCGAGCTGAGTTCAAATGGCGGAAATCACCTGGATCATCTGGTGGCGTCACAAAATAGCTTAAGACTCCTTTGGGAATATCACAGCGTCAAAGGCAGCGTCACGAACTCGTTCCGCTATACCGGACGCGAACGGGACACCGAAACCGGCCTTTATTACTATCGCGCCAGATACTACGACCCGGCGACAGGCCGATTTGTTGCAGAAGACCCTCTTCGTTTCCGTACTGGCTTGAATTTCTTTTTATATGCCAGAAATTCCCCGTTGACTTTCATAGATCCATTCGGACTCTGTCACGTAGAGATGAAATACCATCAACTCGGCGGGGCGAAGGCGTATACACATACATATCTCATAGTGGTCGATAAGAATTTTACCTACTATTTTCGAGGCGGACCTGAAAACCGTGGAGGAGGTAGCTCGGGCAAAGGCTGGGGGAATTTGATCGCGCAAACCGGTTCATACACCCCAGACAGTCCGGATTGGGATGACCTCGGCCAGGACTTAAGTGACGTTATACTGGATGACGGCAAGCCGTGCGGCTGTGTCGTAAATAATCTCAGCAATTATGTGAACGGTGTCAACGCAGCTGGGATTCCTTACCGGCCAACCTCCACAAACAGCAACGCATTTGCTTACGGGGCCGCGAGAGCTGCGGGCTTGAACCCTGGAACGCCTCTGCTACCGGCACCCGGATATGACACCAATCTTCCCGTGCCTCAATGAGAATGCGAATAAAGAAACTTTTGCCATTTTTCATTGCTGCAGCGATTTGTCAGTGCTCCTGTGGCCATCCAAAAAGGAATGATTGTGTAGAGCATATCCGAACGTTGATTGTACGCGGTTCTACGGCTCAATTCGCTGAATCCGAACTCAAGAAATGTGGCTTTAGGACGGCCATTGAACTGGACAAGAAATCCTTATACGCCGACAAGAGTGTTGTGATTGAAGGAACCATGGTTTCCGAGAGAACCCAGGTTTCGGTCTCGCTCGACGCTGACAACAGAGTTTCAAGGGTCGTTATCACCACTTCGTTGACTGGTCCGTAGCGGAATAACCTCCCGGAGTAGACGGGACGTTCCTAACGTCTGACATGAAAGTTGTTTATTTCTACTGTCGCGCCAGGTATCGCAGGCTCCCAAAGTCGTCTCGGACCCAGCGTCTTAACTACCCGCCTTGTAAACGCGGAAGCCCGCGCCGATTTTATAGACGTAATGCCCTTTGAAGCCAGTCCCATGACGGCTAGCATCGCCGTAGGATTCAAGGTGGCAAAGGAGTTCTTGAGAGCTGATCCAACGCCGCACTGTGAGATACACATGGCCATTCTTAAGGACAAGCCCCTCCTGACGATGTCCGCGCAGGAACTTCGTTAACTCCTCCAACAGATCGGTCTTTGTGCCGGTCCAAGGAAGCGAGTAAAGAAGCGGTCTAGTGGAGTCACTGCCCTCGTGGTCGTTCACCACAAAGGCGGATGAGTCAGGCGACCACAGAACATCCACGTGCCGGGGATACTGACAGATTTCGATCACCGAACCCGTATTGATATCAACCAAAGTGAGTCTGTGTGCGGGGTCCTCTGTGAGACTGTCAGAATTCCGAATCGTGTAGCGACCATCAGGGGACTTCACCTCTGACAGGGAGGCAGGGAAAGAACCATGCTGATGACTATTCGCTCGCAGGATGATTCCTGAAAAGAGCGCGGTGAGCAGCAAGGCGCTAAAAGCTGAAAGGTGCCGAGGGCAGAGTCCTGTAAGGAGCATCAATGCCGTAGTCTCCTAGCTTGAAGGGTGTCGAAGAACCGGAACTGCATCCGTTGTCAGGAGTGCAGATCGTCACCCACCTCCACTGTTTGCCCCATTTGATCGCTTGCTTGTGTGGCAACCAGATATCGATCCAGTCGTTAGGTGAGATGTTGTGATGATTTTGGTCCCAACCGGCACCGGTGTCATGCACACCTCCGTCGTAAGCAGACGGTGCAAGCGGGAAGTCTGAGCCAAAAGGATCGGGATTGTTTGACACTGTAACGCCTGATCCAAATGGATAGGGAGGCGGATTAGTGTTCGCCACCGCCACGGTACCAGGTCCTACGCTGCCGGGCTTTCCGCCCCGCTTCTTCGGTGCGAAGTACGGCCAGTCTTTTCCTGGTCCCTTATCGGAGTAGCCTGTCACCAACATCAATTTGCGAATGCATTTCAGGCCGAAAGGATCGATCCCGTCGACTGGGTCGTTCGCTACATAGCCGTAGAAATTTGGGCTGCCGGCGTCAAAGCCTGCAGGGTCTTCATTGATGAATCTCCCAACCCGGGGATCGTAGTATCTGGCGCGATAGTACAACGTGCGAGCGGCAGCCATCGAGATCACCCTCTCGGTCGAAGCCTAAATGAACAACTCCACGCCAACGTGGAAGAATTCTGCCAGTTTCCTGGCTTGTCCTTTACTCACGGATCGCTTGCCATGGAATACCTCGGAAGTGATTCCCTTGGACCCGAAAACCTTCCATAGGTCCTTTTGGGTCAGATTTCGAGCCTCCATCAGATGATGAAGTGTCTGTCTGGCGCTGGCCTTCCGAATGGGAAAACGCCGCTCCTCATACCTGTCAATCAGCACGGTGAGCAGTTCAGCAAGTTCCTGTTCTTCGGGTGACTGGTCTTCCTGTTCGTCGAGACGCATCAGTTCGTCCGCCAGACGCTCGTGTTCTTCATCCGTCCGAATGACGTGAGGAAGTGTCCGGCGCAAAAGGCGCCCATACGCTTTCTCATCCAATTCAATCGTTGTCGTGCTCATCGTTTCCAATCTCCTTTGTCATAGTCGGTGTGAGTCAGAATATATAGGACAAAGACCCTTTGCGCCTGGTAATTCACCCTAGCGATCAAACGATACTTGTTCCCCGCGATGTTGAAAACCGTTCTGCGTCCAACGAGGTCAGCATGGGGATACACCATTTTCATTTCCGCCGGTGTTCTCCAATTTGCTCTCCTGGTCACACCGTACCAAGACTCGAGACTCGCTTTTGCGTCCGGATGCTGTTCCCAGAATTGGACCAGGGCACCTCTCTTAATGATACGCATTGGGACAACAGGTTCTCACAATGAGAACTAGAAGTCAAGAACCTGCCTGCAGCGGCTGCAGCGGGCAACCGTAAAATGTACATGCACGTCTCACTTCGAAGATAAAACAAGTCCATACTCGGACGCACCGATTGGCCGGCATTTGAGATCAGGCAACCGACGCGCTCAAAAGCGTCCAAGGCTCAGTGTCGCAGCGTACAATTGAACCGGTGGGTAGGGTTCCACAAACTCGCGAGGTTACCCCTTCGGATCCTGTTTCGTACTATCGCGCCAGATACTACGATCAATCTGCGGGTAGGTTTATCTCGGAAGACCCGATAGGGTTCGCGGGAGAGCAGAATTTCTATTCCTACTCGAACAATAGGGTACCTGACCTCGACGATCCCTTTGGCTTGTGTCCGCAGGACAAGCCATGCCATTGCGGCTGCAAAAAGTGTCATACAGTCAATATGTTGGTAACTGGATACGACAATTCGTTCCGGAGCACAGGCAAAAACCCAGGCGACCGTGGTTACGGGATCACAACGAGCGGAGCGAAAGCAGAGCCAGGCACAATTGCTGCACCAAGACATATTCCGTTCGGGACCGGCATGTACGTACCCGACTATGGTTGTGGGACAGTTCAGGATCGCGGCGGAAGAAAAACAATCGCCGGAACTCACATTGACGTTTGGTTCTCAACGACAAAGCAAGCGGACAACTGGGGAGTTCACAGGCACGTGCCCGTGGAGGTGTGCGATGACTAGCGATGAGTTTCAGCGATTGGCGGCAGCATTTTTGGCAATTGCAGCCTTCGCCCCCAGTGCGATGGCGAAGCCAGAGATAGTCCTACTACGAACGAAAGCGACGTTCTCCGCTCAGTCCCCTGAGAGTCACTGGTCCGTGCCAATCAAATCGTCCGACGGGGGGACAGTCTACATTCTTTCTTTGGAGCCAGACTTTGATACCCGCCACCACGTGGTGACTCTCGAACTGGTGCTTCGTCACCCCGGTGAGAATTCCACCTCTGCGAACCTCTTAGATCCGACGGGCAAACGGCATGGTCTTCAGGCGTACGATTTTGCTGCCGCAGACTTGGCGCAAGGAGCGGACAAATCCGCATTTGGTGAAAAGCGGGTGCTATCTCCCAAGAACCTGAGCCTCACTCTGCAAGTGACCATTTCTCGAACGACGGTCAAACCGACCTCCGAAGCAGCCTATGAAATTGAACGCCTTGATCTCCAGATCGACATTAGTCCGTCAAAAGCCTAGAGTGTAAACGCGCCTATTTGACCGAATTAGAGCACCTCCAGCAGTTGGTCGGTCGCGACAGCAATTTTTGACGCGCCAGTAAAGACTTTCGCTCTGCAACTCCGTTGTCGATGTCACGCAACTTCTTTGAGCCATTGCACACGCTCGACGAATTGGTACTACGACGGTTTATGCCAAGGATATTCACGCAGTCTCTTGAATTCTGCTAACCTGGAATCCCATGTAAACTCCTCGACGACATTGGCCAGTCTCGATTTTGCTACAACCCTAGGAGTGGGGATGCTCAGGATCTCAATCTCAGACGCACCGTACCAAAAGATCTCTCGGGCCTTACCCTCAGACAAATGCAAGACATCGATATATTTCAACTCTCCTGAATCAACTCTGAACACAATCTCTGGGAATGCTGAGCCCGTCAGGTTCTCGGCTGAGACACCCTTTACAACCCCTGCGATTCTGAGCATTCCGATAAGTTTGTGCTCCGAGCCTGTTTCGGCGTAAACGTCCACTGCCATTTCTTGTGGTTGATGTTCAATGTCGCGATATGCGAGAACGTACGAGTGACCATCGAGCTCCCAACGGCTGTAGGTATGGTAGGCGGGCTTGTGGGAGATTCTAACTTCTTCTACGCGGCGGGGATCCTGCACAACGTACCAATCGCACTTCGGAGAATGGTATGCCTCTGTCGTGCGAGAAGAACAGAACTCCGAAGTATTGACTTGGGAGCGTGTGGCGGTCGAAAAGAAAATCGCACTCGCCATAATCACGAAACTTTTCATTGACATCCGCATCCTCCCGTCGCGCCCGGGTCATTGACTCCTTGCTGTAGTCCTTTGTCCTCCAGGCAGTTGTTTATTCTGAAGACATAGTTCTGTGTTTCGCGATTAAACGGAGGGATTGAACCAGCTTTGTTGACCGATGGCCAACCCGCATTGTATGCGGCCAGTGCCGTCGCCACGCTGTCACAATATGTCATGAGAAAGTTGATGTACGTGGTCCCGAGCTGCAGATTTGTCATGTTAGCAGTGTCGAATCCGTGCTGTGCAAGATCTTTGATTCCCAGCGGCGTCATTTGTGTCAAGCCTTGGGCTCCCTTCTTAGACCTTGCTTTGGGGTTGCCGTGGGATTCTGTCTGAATGAGGCATTGAATAAGGGGCTCGCTGGCACAGGTTGTTATTGGGGATGGCAATTTGGTGTGGGGGCCGACTGGTGGAACGCTGCAAATCTTCTTCAGCCCCGAAGGATCGGTGAAGGATATCGGGTTGTTGCCCACGTAGTGGTAGAAGTTGTATCCCCCCACAAACGTCACGGGGTCCTCACTGAAGAAACGTGCGGTGGTCTGATCGTAGTATCTGGCGCGATAGTACGAAAGATGGGTTTTGCTGTCACGCATCAGGAGGTGTGCCGTCCGGTCCCGTTTTTTCACGGTTTTCGTTTTCGACGCGGTTTTCGAACACGATTCACTTTGGGGTCGCAGATTTGCTGAGCTTGGTTACTCTCTCGATTGCGCTGTCCGTTTGCGCCCTGATGCCGTCGATTTCGTACGCATTGCCGCTAGAATCTGTGTACGTCGGCCCCTCTACCTTCGTGGCCAGACGCTTAGCCAATTGGTATTCTCGCAGAGAGTCCGCCCAGTACTTCTCACCTTCCAGGATGTACCCAAACTCAAAGTGACCCAGAGGATTGTTCGCGTCTTTTTCGAGCCACTCGAGCAATACGCGGCGCTGCTCTGAATGCATCCCCTTTCTCTTGTAAATGGCATACAGCGTGGAATAGTTGATCGGGTCTGAAGGATCCAACGCAGTGGCCAATTTGATTTCCTTCACAGCGTTTTCGACATCGCCGAGGGCATTGTATGCAACTCCAGCTTGGTTGTGCCAGAAGGCTGATTTTGGGTTCTTCTCGATACCAGCTTTTGCTTTCTCTAGTTCGGCACTCCAGTCTGTGCTGCCCTTTTGTTGTGCTAAGCTCGGACGCGAAGACACAACTGAACATAGTGCTAGTGCACAAATGGAAACCAGCATGACACTTCTAGTCCAGTTCATCATGTTTTCACCTCAAGGCGCAGGTGGTGCACAAGTGCATTTGGTATTGCTCGCATCAGGGTTCATGCCGACGTTCCAGCCGCCCACTTGGACAGCTGCTCCCCTTGTCTGTGCTTTCTGAGTGGGTATAATCGGGAGACCTGGAACATCCACATGCCACTGTTTCAATTTGTCGCGAGTTTGGCGCTCCCGATGCGATCCGCTGCAGTCTTGACACTCAAACCATGCTTCTTCTGTGACGTTTTCGCGATAGAACTTCCTTATTCGCGTATGATTGGCAAACCAGTCGCAAACACAACTGACAACAGGCCCTTCAGCGCCACCTGAAAAGTCCCAGCCGTTGAATTGCCAAGCAAGGCCATCTTGGACGGTCAAATAAGGTCGGAGGGGACCCCCTCTCATCTGGGGTATTTCCTGCCACGGACTTACCTGTTTGCACTTCAGTCCTAAAGGATCGAGGTAGTCCAATGGCTGATTCTTCACGTATTTGTAGAAGTGAATACCGGCATTGAACCCGACAGGATCCTCGGATGCGAAACGTCCGCTCTGGGGATCGTAGTATCTGGCGCGATAGTACGACAATGCAGAAGTGTCCCAATGACCTGAATTTTCCAAAGGTACCGCACTCATAGGATTGCTTCTCTAGCTTAAGCCTGCGCCAGCCGCACGAGGAGGGTATCTTGAGGAGAGTCGTTTAGAGCTTGGGCACAATTGTGAGCCTAAGTGGCTTTGCCGAAATAGGCCCTTTGACAACGACGGCAGACCCAGCCGCCTTCTTGAGCTCAGCCAGCGGTTGCGGCAGGTTGTAGCTCGCTGTCAGCTCATGGTCTCCTAACTCGGCAAATTCGTACCCCCACCTCGTCTTGCTGTCGCACGAAATCATCAGCACCTTCTCGATTCGAGCCCCTGGAGCAAGCGTGACAAACGCGCCTGGAGTGTCGATGATTTCGGGAATATGACCGCACCATTTGGCAGGTTGGCCAGAAGGACCGGAAATCTGCAGATCAATGATGTCGAACAGACGGAGATGGCGGTTTACGAACACTTGTGTATTCGAAACGTTCGTCAGCCGGAACCGAAGATAGATCGGCTCCCCCTGCTTTGTAGCTGACTTAAGTGGTTGGGCCTCAAACCGGAGATAGTCGTTACCATCTGCTTCAGCTTGGCATGGTGCGTGTGCCGGAACGAAGCAAGAAAAGAATACGCACGTCAAGGCCGTGAGGAACCAAGAGGAGACACGAGGAAGTGGAGTCGAACTGAATTCAGATACTCTCGATTTCTTCATCCCATTCGCTCCTAGTGCACGACGATAGTCGTTGGCAGCGCTGTTTCCGGGAATCCGCAATTCATCTTTGCGAGGTCTGCTGTGCCTTCTTGGCCCATTCCAGGAACCAGTGCAATGTGCGTGAGCTCGTGAACCAAGGTGGCTGCCAGCGTCCAGCGCCCCATGTCGCAGGCATAGGGATTCATCCAGATGTCATGGGTGTTCCCCGGCAGCGTGTAGCCTGCTTCTTGGCCAGGGCCCTCGTAGTCGGGAGCCGGTTCGTTTACTGGATTGTAGTGGATGGTTATGTCAGGTGAATCGAGCAGGTTCTGAAGAGATCGGCCCTGCTTATCCATTTGTTTGAATTGGCAGTTGCACTTCGCATCCGCCTGGGCAGCCCGACGGGCAATATTGATCGCACGATTAAGGTCAGAGAGGCACTTGGGGGGAAATGAGGTATCAACCCTAACGAAACCCATTGGGTCAGTAAACCTGACAGGTGCATTCCCCACGTACGCAAACGGATTAACATTCTCCGGGGCCGATTGGATCGTGTCTTCGCTGATGAATCTTCCCGCTTGGGAATCGTAGTATCTGGCGCGATAGTAATATGGGCTCGTCACGGTGCAAACCAAATCAGAAACCGTTCGGTGCCATTCCGAAGGTCAAGGCGCCAGTCGCTGACGTGCCCTGGCTCGCGCAACTACGAGGTAATTCGCGCCGGACACCGTCACACCAATTATTGCCCCAACCAAGGAACCGAGAACGACCCTTTTTACACTGGGTCCCCAGGTCAAGAGTGTGCCAGTAGAGCAACAACCTAGAGTTGCATAGAGGAGCTTCCACTTTTCATCGGAGAGAGTTGTGCCTTCGGTTGCCACCAGCCCAAACATCAAACCAATGAAAGCTCCTATCAGCAAGGAAACGGCTTCGAAGCGCAGTTGGCTGAAACTCCCCAGAACCGTCTCCTCGGGCGAAAACTTCAGCCCAACTGCCCACGCCAATAAAGCGACACCCAATGACCAAGCCCACTTTTTCATTTCGTACCTTTCGGGACCGGCAGAACGATGCCCTTGAGGGGATCAACATAGATGTCAGGATCATTCGGATTTGGGGACACCGCCACACCGTAAGTGTGTGCTCCACCCAGACTCGTATGCGTCTGAAAACCCCAATTATTGTCCAGGTGGAACCCCGGGAGATTTGAATCGAATTGATTGTTCACAACTTGTGTTTGATCCGCACATCCCAGATGGCGGCCCGTAAAAGTGTGAACGATGTTGTTCCACCATCCGGGATCTGTCCTTGACCCGTCCTTTGTCATCTGGTCAATGACGTTTTTGAAGAAGTTCTGCAGCTTGACAACATCTGCGGGGCTCTCGCCGCTGGGATCCACGTAGTCTATGGCCCTGTTGGAAACATACAAGTAGAAGTCATCTCCACTCTTGAAATGAACAGGGTCTTCGTTGAGAAACCTTGCCGCCTGGGGATCGTAGTATCTGGCGCGATAGTACGAAACAGGATCCGAAGGGGTAACCTC
>Ga0207761_1000914_pt1 | contig 10139 bp, 5 predicted proteins | sample LuqExpMetageno34_FD_187792 | JGI IMG/M metagenome (GOLD analysis project Ga0207761, IMG submission 187792) | Tropical forest soil microbial communities from Luquillo Experimental Forest, Puerto Rico - Sample 34 (SPAdes) | ecosystem: Environmental > Terrestrial > Soil > Tropical forest ...
GCGACGGAAGTGCCGCTGAGCGAAGAGAGACTGCGCGCGAGTGGGCGGTTGTTGCAAGTTGCGACGATGGTGGGGGCGGTGGTGCCGATTCATAACGTGGCGGGTTTGGATGAATTGAATCTGACGCCGGAGGTGATTGCAGGAATTTTCCTGGGGAAGATTCAGCGCTGGAACGCGCCGGAGATCCGCGCGATTAACAAGCACGGGCACTTGCCGGATGAGGCGATCACGGTGGTTCACCGATCGGACGGGAGCGGGACCACGTTTGCGTGGACGGATTATTTGGGCAAGGTAAGCGCGGAGTGGAAGGCGAGCCTGGGCGCGGGGACGACCATGAAATGGCCGGTAGGAACAGGCGCGGAAGGAAACGAGGGTGTGGCAACGGCAGTGCGGAATACGGCGAACTCCATCGGGTATGTGGAGTTCTTGTACGCGTTGCAGCATGAATTGAATTTTGCGGCGGTGCGGAATGCGTCGGGCGAGTATGTGAAGGCGGATTTGGACAGCGTGACGGCGGCGGCGAAGACTATGGCGATCCCGGCGAAGGGCGAGTTCGGCGGATCGATTACCAATGCCGCGGGAAGGCACGTCTACCCGATTGCAACGCTGACGTGGTTACTGGTGCCGACGGAGGGCAGAGACGCTGCGAAGACGGCGGCGCTGCGGGATTTGCTGCGTTGGGTGTTGACGAATGGACAGCGGCAGTGCGAGGGGCTGGGATATGCGCCGTTGCCTGGGGAGTTTGCGAGTAAGGAGTTGCAGGCGGTGGAGGGGTCGAAGTAAGCGGCGTTGGAACGTCGGAACGTTGAACACAAAAGCGTAACAGCATAAGAGAAGACCCACCCTTTGTGCAAAGAGCGCACAAAGGATGGGGCACCCGCAGAAGAGTTGAAAGTAAGCCAAGAAACAGCGGTTGAGATCCTTCGTCGCCCGCCTTGGCGGGCTCCTCAGGATGACAATCACGATCTTGCGGAGAAGCTCATGGCGCCGTGCGGCGTAATTCCGCACAGGCTAGAGCCTATGCTACGGGTCAAAAAAGAAGCTTGAGGCCGAATTGGAGCTGGCGGGCGGTGGTGGATGTGGAGGTGATGGCGCCAGCGGTGCCGGAGAGGCCGGTGGGACTGGCGGCGGTTGGCGGAGTAAAGACGATGAGGTTGGGTGTGTTGAAGTTGGCGCGGTTGAGAAGATTAAAGAATTCGGCCCGGAATTGCAGGTGAGCACGTTCGGTGATGTTGGTGTCCTTGATGACGGAAAAATCCCAGGTGCCGAGGCCGGGACCGGGGATGATGCTGCGTCCGGCGTTGCCCCAGAAGCCGGAGTTGCTGGGTGGAGCAATGAAGGCGGCGGGATTGAACCACTGACTGGCTTTTCCGAGGACGAGCGGGCCCTGGAAGTTGGGATTGAGGAACGGGCGCACAGGATTGCGGGTGTCGCCGTTGTTGGATGGGTTGTAGCTAAGCTGAGGAGTGAGCGGGAATCCGGATTGAATGGTGACGATGCTGGCGAGGGACCAGCCAGAAACGAGTTGTCCCGCGAAGCCGGAGAGGTCGCCGGCGTAGCGCTCGCCGTGGCCGAAGGGAAGAGCGTAAAGCGCGTTGATGGAAGCCATGTGGGTGACGTTGAAGGTGGCGAGGCCTTTGTCCGCGGCGAAGTCGTATGGATTGGAAACGAGGCCGGGAGCGTTGGCGGCGGTCGTCTGGTTGATGGAATCGCCGTCGTCAAGCGCTTTGGAGTAGGTGTAGACGCCGCGGAAGGAAAGGTCGTGGCTGAACCGGCGGGTGATGTCGACCTGAAGAGAGTGGTAGCTGCTGGTGCCAACGGAGAACCATGTCCAGGTGTTGGCGATGGCGGGATTCGCTTTGGGAGCGCCGCTGGGAATGTAGAAAGAGCCAGCGGGGACGGGAGCACCGGCGTAGGGCGAGCCTGCGACGAAGCCAATGGTTGGAGGAACGTTGGTGGGACTGGGGGGCAGGGCAGGATTATATGTGGCCGGATCGTACGTGGGGTAGTTGGCTGGGCAGGGAGCAGCGGGACAAACGACGGGGACTGGAGTGTTCGCGTCGACGCCGACGAGTTCGTGGTAGCCGTGAGAACCGACATAGCCGACGGTGAGAGAAGTGTTCGGGGAGAGTTCGCGTTGAATGCGAAGAGACCAGGAAATGAGAGTGGGAGTTTGCATGTTGGGCTGCACACCACCCGGAACGAGTTTGGCGGCGGTGGGAACCGGAGCGGTGGGATCGATGGGGAACTTCGTGACATTGAAATTCGCGAGGGTGTAGACGGGATTGAACGGAGCGTTCTGATCGGCGCGGTAGCCTAGGGCGTCCTGAAGGTCGTTGTACATGCCGAAGCCTGCGCGGAGAACGGTTTTGGGACCGAGAGGGCTCCAGGCGAGGGAAAGGCGGGGTTGCGGCAAGAACGTGGCATTGTTCTCGGTGAAGAAACTAGTGCCGATATGCGGTTGAGTGGAGATGACGCCGCTGGTGAAAGTGTAGTTGGCGGCATTACCGTAGGCTTCGTTCCATCCGGTGGAGGACTCACCGCGGAAGCCGAGAGAAAGGCTGAAGCGCGGGGAGAAGCGAACCACGTCTTCGGCGTAGAAAGCGGTGAAGAGCGAGCGCCAGCGCATTTGTGTGGGAGCGGGATCGTAGAGGAAAGAACTGGCGACGCCCTGGGTAATGAATTGCGAGAGGCTGGGAAAGGTGGCTTGGCCGTACTGGCTCAGGGCGATGATTTCGTTGGATTGGAACTGCTGGAACCACAAGCCGAAACTGAACTGATGGCGACCGCGGGTGAGCGAGACACGGTCTTCATAGGTGAAGATGTTGCGTTTAATGGGGAGATTGCTGCCGTTGTTACTGCCGGCAAGGCCGACTTGCGCCTGAGGATTAGACGCAGCGCTGCCTCCGACGACGACGGCGCCAACACGCTGGCCTTTCAGGAAACCAGGAACGTCGGCGGCGGGCGTGCCGGGAGTGGGCTCACCGGCAAAGAAGTAGCCGGCGCGAGAGAAGCCGAAGCGGAAGGTGTTGAGAAGAGACGGAGAAAAGAGGTGAGTTTCTTCAGCACTGAAAACCTGTTCGCGGAGAGTGAGGATATCGGTGCTATAGGGATTCGCGGGAGTTGCAGTGTTGGAATTGCCGTCGTCGAGCGTGTAGATGAAGGCGAGGGAATCTTTGGAGGAGAAGTTATGGTCGAGACGGGCGGTGAAGAAGTCTTCGCGAATGGTTTGCAGCGGACTGCTGGAGAAAGGCGAGATGCCGCTGTAGTCAGGTGCGGAGGTCAAAGGAGTCGGCCAGAGGTTGAGATAAGGCTGGACGCTGGCGATAGCGGCGGCGCGTGAGGCGAGGCTCGGAACGAAAGCGACTGAAGTTTGGTGGAGGTTTTGGCGGAAGCCTTCGTAGTTGGCGAAAAAGAACGTGTGGTCGGGAACGACAGCGCCGCCGAGGGAAGCGCCGAATTGATTGCGCTGGAACGGCGGGGGGCCGGCTTGATCGAAGTAATTGGCCGAATCGAGAGCGGAGTTGCGGACGAATTCGTAGACAGAGCCGTGCCAGAAGTTAGAGCCGGATTGCGTGACGATAACGACCTGGCCGCCAGGGTGCTTGCCGAATTCGGCGCCGTAGGAGTCGCGCTGGACGTTGAATTCGCGGACGGCATCGACGCCGAGGAGCTGGCCGCTAGGGCCACCGGGAGTCATGTTGTTTTCCGCGGCGCCGGTGAATTCGACGCCGTTGAGCAGAAACATATTCTGTTGGGGGCGATTGCCGGAAACGGCGAAATTGTTGGCGGTGGTGGAATTGGAGATGCCGGTGCCGCCGGTTTTCTGGGAAGAGAAGTTGACGATGCCGGGATTGAGGGTGAGGAGGAGATCGTAGCTGCGGCCGTTGAGAGGGAGTTGCTTGATTTCGTGGGCGCCGACGAGGCCGGAAATGTCGCTGGTAGTGGTGTTGACGATGGGAGCGTCTTCTGTGACGGTGACATTGGATTTGATTTGGGAGACCTGAAGATGAATGTCGATGGTGACTTCCTGATTGGCGTTGAGAAAGATGCCGGAGCGAGTGGAATCTTGGAAGCCGGACTTGGAGGCAGTGATTTCATAGAGGCCGACGGGGAGGGCGAGGACGAGATAGTTGCCGGTGGAGTCGGAAATGGTGGTGCGAGTGACGCCGGTTTCGGAGTTGCGGATGTTGAGACTAGCGGAGGAGACGGCAGCGCCGGAGGGATCGGAGACGGCGCCCATGATGCTAGCGGAGACCTGGGCGAGGGCAGGGGATGTACAAGCGAAGCCAGCAAGAATGAGAAGAACAGCAGCGGCGAGCAAAGAGCGTGTGAACGGCGCGCGAGAGAACACTGGGCATCTCCTTGGCAGCAGTGAGCGAAACAGCACCCAACAGAGAGACCAATTATTCAATACGGTTCAAGACGTTAAGTCAAACCGACTTAAATCGGTTAGGAGATGGATGAAATTGTGCGGATTCACGCCAGAAGATAAGCGTGGAAGTTATCTTGGGAACGGGGTTCGCCGCGGTGGCGTGGGAAGGAAGAGGGATTCCTCGCTTCGCTCGGAATGACAGTTGGAAGGCGGCGATTGGGCATTCCGCTGGCCTGGCGCAGGGAGAGCGGACCGCCTCGGAAGGCGGTCCCTACAAGGGCGCGAGGCTACTTTTCGATTTCTTCGATGGGATGGATTTCCCACCAGTGGGCGCCGACCTTAGCGTCGTACTGGGTGATGCCTTTGACGGTGATGGGCTTGCCTACGCGGGGGGCATCGCAAGGGAGCTTGGGGATGCACTTGGCGATGACGCAGCGGTTGCGGTCCATGCCGTCGATCTTGGGATTCTCGCAAATGCGGATGGCGGTGTCGCCGTCGGGGGTCTTGTCGATGGAAGTGACGAAGCCGCTGACGGAGGCGCGAGTGTCCATTTTGTCGGACCAGCGGTTGGCGTCTTCCGCGATGAGTTCGGTGATGGTGAGTTCGGGGTAGAGAGGCTTGGCGGGCTGATCGGACGGCTTGGCGGCGGGAGTGGCGTTTTTGGCGGAGGTGGTGGATTTCTTGGAAACGGGTTTGGTCTGTGGAGTTTGCGCAGCGGCGAGGCTGCAAAGTGACAGGACGAGGACCGAAAAGGGGGCAACGGACTTTTTCATTTCACACCTCAAAAAGGGAATTTCAGGCTCGACGTAGGGTCAATGATAAAGGGCGGGTTGGCGGTGGCTAGAGGGACGTGGCGGTGGGATTCGGAAGCGGCAACTGGACGGTGGGACAGGGGTGGAAAGAGATAAGAATTAACGCAGAGGGCGCAGAGACGCAGAGGACACGGAGAGTTGGGAGGCAAGACCCAGCGGTTGAGATCCTTCGTCGCACAGAACGCTCCTCAGGATGACAACGCTGTTTGACTGACTTGATTGTTACTTGGAGTCGTTGGTGGACCAGGTGGCGCCGGCGTCGTTGGTGGCGAAACTGTGTTTGTGGGATGGAGTCCAGACGGAGGCTCGCTTGGCGTCTTCGGCGTTGACGCCTTCGATGTCTTCGTTGGTGGGGGAGGCGAGCTTGTTCCAGTGTTTGCCGCGATCGGTGGTGAGGAGAATGGTGCCGGCCTTGCCGACGATCCAGCAGACCTTGCTGGTGGGGGCGGAGCCGGCGGTGAGATCGGCGGTGACGCCGCTCTTTTGCTGCTCCCAGGTGTGGCTGGAGTCGAAGCTGAATTCGATTTTGCCGTGAGGCCAGACGCGCCAGGCGTAGGGTTCGGGGGCGAAGATGATGACGCCGCCGCCGGGGAGATTGCTGGGGAATTGGGCGGCTGGAGCGGAAAGCCCGGCGTGAGAAAGAGCAAGAAGCGAGAAAAGGAATGCTACGGCGAAGGCGGGTGGCAACAAACGATTCACGTCGATGGTCCTTCCTTCTTAGGGATGAAAGTCGCGGGCTGTTCTGTTGGATGAGTCATCGTCGTTGAGGGCTGCTCGTTGGATGATTCTACTCTTTGCGTATTCCCAGCAGCGGAGAAAGAGTTCCCGTTGATTGACGGGCCTGATCGTCAGAAACGAGGGAGTGAGACCAGCAGGAAGAATTAACGCAGAGCTGAGCGGAGGACGCGGAGAGTTGGGAGACAAGACGCGGCGGTTGAGATCCTTCGTCGCAGAAACCGCTCCTCAGGATGACAATGAATTTGGGGATCGAGGTGATGAGGACTCTAAACCTGCACCCTTGAAAAGCGAAGGGTGCGGCACCCGCAAGCCTTCGTCGATGAGCGGTTGAAATCCTTCGCTTCGCCTGCCTGCCGCAGGCAGGCTCAGGACGACAGGCGGTATTAGTTGATGATGTTGGCGGAGGCCGACGGCCCGCGACCGATCACAAAAGCGGCGATAAATCGCCGCACTCCAAAGTTAGAAGAAGGGTGCGGCAGCCGAAGAGCAGACCACGCACCCCAATAACAGTCCAAGACTCGCCTACAGAAGGCGAGAGTGGGCGCCCGCACTCAAGGGCATTCGTGATAGCGCCGACTAGCGATGCCTGGCCGCGAGCTTGCGGTAGGTGGCAAGAGCTACCAGGGACGCGCCTACGGCCTCACCCAAGCTGGCGAACATGACGTTCAGCGGGCTGTAGGTGACGGAGACTCCGGCGAATCTCATGGTGGAAAGCGATGACGCTTCCGTGCGAATGAGATTGGGCACGATGATGCCCGCGACAAACAAGGTGGCCAGCAGGGCGCACATGATGCGAACGAGACTGATGCAAATGCGGATGTTCATATCTTCCCCTCAGAAGATAGCGAAATGACGGACGCGGGATGTAAGGGCACGGTTGGGCCCAAACGGACACGGAGTGGCGGGGAGGTTTCTACGGTGTAAGTCCTTGAAGAAGGGGAGGCTAATTTTCTTCCTGGCGAGATGTGCGCAATGGAGAAATAGCGGACAGGTCGCGGTGGGCTGGGCGAAGTAGGATTTCCGTCATCGGGGGATGACGGAAAAGGTCAGGTGCAGGCGGGGAGGAAGAACGCTCAACGCAGAGGCGCAGAGGGCGCGGGGAGCTGGGGGGGCAAGACGGTGGTTGAGATCCTTCGTCGCAGTTCGCTCCGCGAACTATACGCTCCTCAGGATGACAGTGAATTCGGGGTTCGAGATGAAGGCGGCTTTATGTCCGCAAACTCGAAAAGTAGAGGACGCGGCACCCGAGCCTCGCTAGTTGGTGGCGTGTGCGGGGGAGGGGCGTATGGACTGGGAGAGTTGCTGCTGGTAGAAGGCGACGGCGTTGGAGTATTTGGGATTGGCGGGTTCGAGGACGGCGGCTTGTTTGGTGAGGGCGAGAGCCTCGGCGGGATTTTTGGCGGCGACCAGTACGGCGAGGTTGTAGGCCGCGGCGGGGTTGGATTTGTCGAGTTGGAGAGTTTTGCGGAGCTCAGTGATGGCGTCGTCGGGCTGACCCTTTTCGGCGAGAAGCAAACCTAAATTGAAATGAGCGGCGGGCTCGTCGGGTTCGGCGGCAATGGCGCGGCGGAGTGCGTCTTCGGCTTTGGGGAGATTGCCGAGCTGGCTGTAAACGACGGAGGCGTTGACGAGTGGGGCGGCGACGCCGGAACGGAGAGCAGCGGCGCGCTCGTATTCCGCGGCGGCTTCGTGGAGTTCTTTGCGATTAGCGTGGAAATTGCCGAGGTTGAGATGTTGGGCGAAGTCGTCCTGACGGGTGTTGAGCGAGGCGAGATATTCCTGAGTGACGGATTGAACAGACGCGCGGAGCGTTTCGTCGATGGAAGCAGGAGGAACAGCACTGAGAGCGGCAGCGGCGCGAATGCGGACGAGGCGGGTGTCGTCTTTCGCAGCTTCGGCGACGAGATTGATGGCATGGGTGTCGAGGCGCTGCGAGAGGACGTCGATGGCGGAAGCGCGAACGAGCGGGGAAGGATCTTTGACAGCGGATTCGATGGCGTCGAATTTTTGGGGATCGGGGCAGGAGAAGAGGAGACGGATGAGGGATGCGGCGAAGACGGAGTCGTGATTCGGGTCTTTGATATACGCGAGCATGGCGGGGAGTTTGGACCAGTCGCGTTTGCGGGCCGCGTCGATGAGGGCAGCTTGGGCGAGGATGGGAGCCTGATAGTCGTCCTTATGCCACTCGCGAACTAATTTGTCGGACCAATGCGCGTCTTTGTCCTTGTGGCAAATGTTGCAGGCGTTGGGGGAATGGTAAGCGAGAGTGGCGGAGGGGGAAGGTGGACGCATGGAGTGATCGCTGCGGCGCATGTGGGCGTAGTCGGTCATGGGCATGTGGCAGGAGATGCAGCGATCGCCGAGGCTGCCGGTTTTGTGGTGGGAGTGGGCGGTGGAGTTCTTGACACGATCTTCGTGGCAGGGAAGGCAGGCGCCGTTGGGGTCGCCGGTGGCGTAGCGGTAGCGTCCGGAAGAAGTGTGGCAGTGGACGCAATCGAGTTTGCCGGATTTGACGCAAGGGCTGAGGAGCCAGGACGTGTAGGTGTAGTTTTCGCCGATGTCGAGTCCGTCGGGATAGTAGTCGGCGTTTTCATAGGCGGAGAGGGTGAAGTGGTCGAAGAATTTGTCACCGGTGCGGAAACCGGTGGTGAGAAGCGCGGCTTTGGCATGGCAGGAGCCGCAAGCGTCGTTGCGCTGAGCGTGGGAGAGATCCTTGAAGCTGATGAGGCCGAGTTCGTCGGGGGTCTTGCCGGATTTTTCGGCGGCCTGATAGAGGCGGACGTGCTTGCCCGCGGGGCCGTGGCAAGTTTCGCAGTTGATGCCGGGTTCGCGCCAGGTGGTGTTGTAGGAATCGTTCGCGGCTACGTAGTTGGTTTCAATCTGGCTGACGTGGCAGCCGTAGCAGGAAGTGTTGAAGGTGAGAGCGCGGTCGCGCCAGCCGACAGGATCGGAGCGGGAGATGTTTTGGTGCATGGTCATGCTGCGGGTGGAGTCCATCCAGGTTTTTTCACGGACGTCGTAGGCGAGAGGAAGGACTTGAAGGAAGCCGCGATCGAGCGGAGTAAGGAAGTAGTAGACGTTTTTGCCGCCGAGAGTGAATTCGATAGGGTAGCGATGCTCGCCGGTGGGCGAGTGCTCAAGGATGGCGCCGCCTTGATCGGTGAGGTCTGTTTGGTAGGTGACGTTGCCGATGCGGATGGCTGGGCTGTCGGCGATGGCTTCGGAGCGGGCGAGTGCGGGAGTGTAACGCTGCATAGCGAGCCCATGATGCGAGGTGGACCAGAGTTCGTAGAATTTCTCGTGGCAAGACTGGCAGGAGGCAGAGCCGACGTAGTCATTGGCGGAGACGATGGCGTTGGAGTTATGGTCGCGGCGAATGGAGTAGGCGCCGAAAACGAGTGCGATGACGGCGAGAATGAGACCAAGGAAGGCGAAGCGATAGCGCAACATTATGATTTGGCGATCCCTGCTGCGAATTGAGGCGGAGTAAGGCTGCGGTCCACTGTACCGCGGAAGGGGGAGCAAGACCAGCAAGGAAGGAGCAGGCGAATAGTTGGGAAGGTGGCGAAGTGTGATTGCTATCATAGGCGGCAAGGGGCGGTTCTCGTGCGATCATGCGTAAGACTATGAGACTGCGGAAAGCTTTGTATGGGACATTGTGCGCGGCGGCGTGGTGGTTTGCGATGAGCGTGGCTCGGGCGCAGGAGGGAGCGCCTGCGGCGACGGAGAGCCAGGCGCCGGCGCAAGCACCAGGCACTTCACAAGCGGCAGCGACAACAGCGGACACGAAGGAAATTCAGACGGAGGTGGGAGATCGCGACCTCACATACCTGCGGACACGATCGGTGTTTCGTTACGACTACAAGGAACAGGACGGCCCGACGTAAACGAACAAGTTCCGGTTGAAGTTGCTGTACGCGTTCGGACCGCACCAGCGGATGGGTGTGGCGGTAGAGGTGCCGGTGATGTGGCAGAACACGGCGACAGGAACGACCGTGTTCGGATCAGGGGATACGGAGCTGACCGCGGGAGCGAATGTGATTTACCGGGAGAGATTCCGGACCGGATTCGCGGGACAGGTGATCTTTCAGACAGCGAGCGAGCAGGCGCTGGGCGGAGGGAGCACGAAGCTGAAAGGGTCGTGGGGATTAACGTGGGTGCTGACGAAGCGATTGGAGTTTACCGGCGCGTTCAGTTACAAGCAGACAATTCAT
>Ga0207761_1000916_pt1 | contig 10122 bp, 11 predicted proteins | sample LuqExpMetageno34_FD_187792 | JGI IMG/M metagenome (GOLD analysis project Ga0207761, IMG submission 187792) | Tropical forest soil microbial communities from Luquillo Experimental Forest, Puerto Rico - Sample 34 (SPAdes) | ecosystem: Environmental > Terrestrial > Soil > Tropical forest ...
CCCCGCCGTAGGAGCCAGGTTCGTCGGGCACAACCGCGGCGGTCCGCGCCGCCTGTTCCGCTGGTCACGGCAAGGCCGGGTCCTCGCCGCCGACCGGCGGCCGCGAATTCACCTTCGTCACCGAAGAGGGCGGCCGGGAGTCCACGGAGTGGCGCTACCGGATGGAGCCGACGACGGGAGGGACCAAGGTCACCGAGTCCTACACCGTGCGCTGGATCCCCACCTGGGCCCGGATCCTCGACGTGCCCACCAACCGCCACCGCGAGCTGCTCGAAGCGATGGACCACACCCTCACCCATCTCAAGCGGGCCGCCGAGTCCGTCACCATCGAAGGAGGCACGTCATGATCACCACCTATCGCGCCGCGCCGGACATCGACGTCCTCACGACCGCGTTCCCGGTGCCCGGGTTCGGGCTGATCCCGGTCAACGCTCCTCGTCGACACCGGACCGGTGATCGAGAGCGACGACTTCATGACGGCGCTCCGCTCGGTCATCGACCCGGCCGACATCCGGTGGATCTGGCTGACGCACACGGACTTCGACCACATCGGCTCGCTGCACCGCATCTTGGAGGGGAACCCGGACGTCAGGGTGATCACCACGTTCCTCGGCGTCGGCATCATGTCCCTCTCCGCGCCGCTCCCGATGGACCGGATCAACCTGGTCAACCCGGGCACGCAGGTCACGCTCGGCGACCACACGCTGAACGCGTTGCGCCCCCCGGCCTTCGACAACCCGGTGACGACCGGCTTCTACGACACGACCTCGAAGACGCTCTTCAGCGCGGACTGCTTCGGCGCGCTGCTCTCGGAGGTCCCCGAGCGGGCCGACGAGCTCAGCGAGGACGCGCTGCGCCAGGGCCAGGTCTTCTGGGCCACCGTCGACTCGCCCTGGCTGCACCGGGTCGACCGCGCCGTCCTGGCCGGCGAGCTCGATGCGCTCACGGCGCTCCAGCCGGAGCTGGTGCTGAGCAGCCACCTGCCGGCCGCACCGGGCTCGATGTTCGACCGCCTCACGGCGTCGCTGCTGGCCGCCCCCGACGCCACGCCCTTCGTCGGACCGGACCAGGCCGCGCTGGAGGCCATGCTGGCCGAGATGCTCCAGGGCGACGCCCCGCCGGCCTGAGCACCCGGAAGCCCGAGCACCAAGGAGGCATCCTGGGGGAGTGACGGTCCTGCGCATCGGTCTCGAGGTCGGGCAGACATGGACCTTCGCCAGCGCGCTCGACTGGCCCGGATGGTGCCGGCGCGGGCGGGGACAGGACGACGCCGTCGACCGCCTGCTCGAGTACGCGCCTCGCTACAAGAAGGTGGCCGGCCGCGGCTTCGAGGTGGGCACGCCGAAGGTCGTCGGCCGCGTCCAGGGCAACGCGACCACCGACTTCGGGGCGCCGGGGATGCGGGGCCTGTGGGACGACGAGCCGCTCGACGCCCGTGAGACGGCGCGCCAGGTGAAGCTCCTGCGCGCCGCGTGGACGGCGTTCGACAAGGCCGCCGCGGCGGCGCCGGCCGAGCTGCCCAAGGGTCCCAGGGGGGGCGGCCGGGACCGCGACGGCATCAGGGAGCACGTCCGAGAGTCGGAGCGCTCGTACGCGCGCAAACTGGGCGTGCGGCTGCCGCCGCGCACACCGTGGGACGAACAACGCGACGCCATCGCGGCGGCGTTGACGGGGCCCGGCGGCAGCGAGGCCGGCGGTGCGTGGCCGCCCCGGTATCTGATCAGGCGGACGGCCTGGCACGTGCTCGACCACGCGTGGGAGCTGGGAGACAAGACCCCGTGACCACCTTCATCACCCGCTACGACACGTCGGGTCCCGGCGTCCGGCTCGCCGTGAAGGACCTCATCGACATGGCGGGCGAGCCGACGACGGCGGGCTGTCGTGCCGTCGCGGCGCAGGCCGAGCCGGCCACGCAGGACGCCCGCTGCTTGGCGGGCGCACGCGCCGCCGGTGCACGCATCGTCGGCCGCACCAACCTGCACGAGCTCGCGCTCGGCGTGACGGGAATCAACCCGTGGTACGGCACGCCGGTCAATCCGCTCGACCCCGGCCTGGTGCCGGGCGGATCGTCCAGTGGCTCGGCCGTCGCGGTGGCGACCGGGGAGGCCGACGTCGCCTACGGGAGCGACACGGGCGGATCGGTCCGCATCCCCGCGGCGTGCTGCGGAACGGCCGGCCTGAAGACGACCTGGGGCCGCATCCCGCTCGACGGCGTGTGGCCGCTGTCGCCGAGCTTCGACACCGTCGGACCGATGGCGCGCGACGTGGCCGGGCTGGTCGCCGGCATGGAATTGCTCGAGCCGGGCTTCTCCACCGAGGTCGAGCCCGCGGCGGCGGCGGGGCTCCGGGTCGGGCGGCTCCCGATCGACGCCCACCCGGCCATCACCGACGCGGTGCGCCGGGCGCTGGACCTCACCGGCTGGGCGTGGCGCGACGCCGAGGTGCCAGGCTGGGACGACGCGACGATGCAGGCGGGACTGCTCCTCCTCGTCGAGGCCTGGCATTCGGACGCGGAGCTGGTGGCCGACAATCCAGACGGCATCGGCGAGGACGTCCGGAGCCGGCTCGAGCTCGGCTCGGCCTTCGACGACGCGGCCGTGCGCGCGGCGTGGCTGGCCCAGCGCGAGTGGCAGGCGACCCTCGAACGCGTCTTCGACGACGTCGATGTCCTCGTCACACCGACGCTGACGATCTTCCCGCCGCGGATCGAGGAGGGCGAGGACCTCCTCGCCTCCCGCTGCACCTTGCCGGTCAACCTGGCGGGTGTGCCAGCGCTCTCGCTGCCCGTCCCCGCGCGCGGGCCGTTGCCCGCCAGCATCCAGCTCATCGGGCCTGCGCACAGCGAGGCGCGACTCGTGGCGGCGGGAGCCCTGCTCGAGGCGGCGGTGGCCTCCGGCTGAGCGTCGCGGCGAGGTCCCCCGGGCCAGCAGCCCGTAGGGTGGCCGAGCCGTGAGAATCGATGTCTGGTCCGACTTCGCGTGCCCGTGGTGCGTCCTCGGCCTGCTCCGCCTCGACGCAGCGCTGGCGGACTTCGAGCACGGTGACGCGTTCGAAGTGGTGCACCGCGCCTTCGAACTCGACCCGCGCGCGCCGAGACGCCGCGAGCGGACCATGGCCGAGGCGGTCGCCACCAAGTACGGCATGAGCAGCGAGCGAATCAGGTCGGGCCACCAGCGGATGACCGAGCTCGGTCGCGAGGTGGGGTTCACCTTCGACTTCGAGCGCGTGCAGCTCGGCAACACCTTCGACGCCCATCGCCTGGCCCGGGCCGCTCGCGGCCGCCCGGGCGAACGTGCCCTGGTGCGCGGCCTGTTCGACGCGTACTTCACCGACGGCCGGCTGCTCTCCGACCACGACGTCCTGCGCGACGTGGCCACCGGCGCCGGCCTGGACGGGGGCGTGGTGGGAGCGGTGCTCGACGACGAGCTCTACGGCGACGAGGTGCGGGCCGACGAAGCCGAGGGGTACGACCTCGGCGTGACCGGCGTGCCCTACTTCCTGATCGCCGGGGCCTGGCCGATCCCGGGCGCGCAGGACGTCGAGACCCTGGGCATCGTGCTGCGGCGCGCCTGGTCCCGACTGGGGGGCTAGGACATGGTGTCGAGGATCTCGTCCACCATCTCGACCGAGGTCTCGGGGTGCAAGAACGCGAAGCGGGCGACGGTCTCGCCCTCCCAGCTCGTCGGCGTCACGAACCCGACCTGGTCGTGCAGCAACCGGGCCGACCAGTCGTCGTACTCGGGCTTCGTCCACCCGTGCCGGCGGAAGAGCACGATGGACAGCCCCGGCTCGCGCACGAGCTCGACCTCGGGGCGGGCCTCGATGCGCTCGGCGGCCCTGGCCGCGATGGCGAGCCCCGCTTCCACGGCGTCGACGTAGGCGTCGAGCCCGTTGACCGCCATGGAGAACCACAGGGGCAACCCGCGGGCCCGCCGGGTCAGGTGGTAGGCGTAGTCGCTGGGGTTCCACTCCTCGGGGTTCTCGTGGAGCACCTCGAGGTAGTGCGCGTCCTGCGTGTGGACGGCCTTGGCGAGGTTCGGCCGGCGGTAGACCAGCGCCGCGCAGTCGAAGGGCGCGAAGAGCCACTTGTGGGGATCGACGATGAACGAGTCGGCCCGTTCGAATCCGCGGAACGCCTCGCGGACCGAGGGTGCGAACAGGGCGGCCGCGCCGCCGTACGCGCCGTCGATGTGGAACCAGAGCGCTCGCTCCGCGGCCACGTCGGCCACGCCGTCGAGGTCGTCGACGATCCCCGCGTTCGTCGTGCCGGCCGTGGCGACCACGCCGACCACGTCGTCGGCGCACGGATGCTCGTGCAGCACCGCCCGCAGCGCCTCGCCCGTCAGGCGGTGCCCCGGGACCGGCACCGTCAGGGCGCCGACGCCGAGCACCTGGAGCGCCTTGCCCACCGACGAGTGGGCGTCCTCGCTGATGGCGATCAGCGGCCGCGCGGGGGCGTCGGCCTGACGGCGGTGCGACGCCGTGTCGCGCGCCACCATGAGGGCCGACAGGTTGCCGGCCGAGCCACCGGAGACGAAGCAGCCGCCCGCTCCGGCCGGGAGGCCGGCCCGCTCGGCCAGCACGCCGAGTGCCTGGTTCTCCGCCACCACCACGCCGGCGGCCTCGAGCCACGAGGTCCCGTGCAGCGAGGAGCACGAGACGAACATGTCGAAGAGCAGCGACGCCTTGGTGGGGGCGGCGGGGATGAAGGACAAGAAGCGCGGGCTGTCACACGAGACGACGGCGCTCGACAACTTCTCCACGAAGAGGCCCAGCACCGTGGCCGCATCGTTGCCCTTCGCCTGCATCAGCCCGGTGAGCTCGGCGTCGAGCGAGTCGACCAAGCCGCCGAAGTCCAGCGGCACGGGATCGAGCGACAGCCGCTGCCGGCAGGCCGCCAGGATCAGCTCGGTCATGGCCGGGTCGTAGTCGAACATGCCGGCCGACATCAGGCCGAGGGCCGGTGGTCGTCGCCGGCGGGGGGCCGGCGCACCGCGCGCCACGCCTCCTCGGCGCGGCTCGAGACCTCCTGCAGGGAGGCGCCCGTCTCGGCCGCGACGAGCGCCACGTCGTCGAACTCGGGTTTGGCGCGGCCCTCGGTCACCTTGACGCGGACCGTCATGCCGTCCACCGTCACGTGTTGCATCGTTCGGGCGACCGGCCAGCGTTCGACGGTCGTGGCGCGGATGCCCATCGTCCCCGTGGCCTGCTGGATCACCTGGCGCAGCGCGCCCACCCGGCCGGGCTCGGCGAGCACGTGGAGCACGTGGCCGGGGCGGCCCTTCTTCATGGTCACCGCGCTCAGCCATGCATCGAGGGCGCCGGCGTCGAGCGCGCCGGCCACCGCGTGGCCCAGCTGCTCGCCGGTGACGTCGTCGAGGTTGGTCTCGAGCAGCACCGTTTCTTGGCCGCGGCCGACGGCCGCCTCGGCGCGCCGGCCGATCACGACCTGGGTGCAGTTGGGCAGGTCGTCGAGCTCGCCCGAGCCGCCGCCGAAGCCCGACCGGGTGATCGTCATGTCGGGCAGCGGGCCGAAGGACGAGCAGAGGGCGGCGAGCAGCGCCGCCCCCGTCGGTGTCGTGAGTTCCACCCCGACCTCGCGCCCGTAGGTCGGGACGCCCGCCAGGAGGCGCACCGTGGCCGGCGCCGGGTTGGGCAGCCGGCCGTGCGCGCTCCGCACCGTGCCGGTGCCGGTGGCCACGGCCGACGCGGTCACGTCGTCGACGCCGAGCACCTCGAGCGCGGCCGCGGTGCCGACGATGTCGACCACGGCGTCGTGGCCGCCCACCTCGTGGAAGTGGACCTGGTCGACGGGCCGCCGGTGCAGCACGGACTCGGCGCCGGCTAGGGCCCGGAAGACGGCCAGGGCGCGCTCGGTGACGCGGGGCGGGAGCGCAGCGCCCTGAATGAGCGCGGCGATGGCCGCATGGGTCCGGACGACGTTGTCGTCCCCTTTCACCACGGCGCGTGTGCAGGCGACACCGCCGCGCAGCGACTCCTCCACCCGCAGGTCCCAGCCGGGGAGGTCGAGCCGGTGGAGCAGCGTCCGGACCTCGTCCACGTCGGCTCCTGCGTCGACGAGCGAGCCGAGCGCCATGTCGCCGGCGATCCCCGCGAAGCAGTGGAACCAGGCGACCGTCTCGCCGCCCGGCGCAGCCGCGGTCACGGCAGCAGTCGGGCGGCGGCGCAGGCCGCGCCGTACCCGTTGTCGATGCCCACGACGGTGATGCCGGACGCGCAGGACGACAGCATGGTCAAGAGCGCGGTCACGCCCTCGAACGCGGCGCCGTAGCCGGTGCTCGTCGGCACGGCGACGACGGGGGCCGGCGTCAGACCACCGACGACGCTCGGCAGCGCGCCGTCCATGCCGGCGACCACCACGACGGCGTCCGCCATGGCGATGGTGTCCACCTCGGCCAGGAGCCGGTGCAACCCGGCGACCCCGCAGTCGTTCAGCGGCGACGGCGCGAACCCCAGCGCGGCGAGCACGGCGCGGCACTCGGTCGCCACGGGCAGGTCGGCCGTGCCCGCCGTGACGATCACGACGGAGCCCGCCCGTGCGGGGGCCGGCCGGAACACCACGGTGGCGAAGGCGCCGCAGTCGGTCTGGTGACCGGTCCCGTGCCCGAGAGCGGCGGCGGCGGCCTCCACCGCCTTGACCTGCGGGTCGGTCGCCCGGGTCACCAGCACGGGGCCGTCGGACGCGCCCAGGAGCTCCTCCACCACCGCGGCGCAGTGCTCCGGGGTCTTGCCCGGGCCGTACACCGCCTCGGGCATGCCCTGGCGCAGGTCGCGATGGTGGTCGACCCGGGCGAACCCGAGGTCGGCGTAGGGCAGCCGGCGCAGGCGGCGCACGGCGTCGTCGGGGGTGACGGTGCCATCGGCGACCTGCTCGATGAGCGCGCGCAGCGAAGAAGCGTCCATGACCTGCTCTATCCTGCCCAAGTGTGAACCCCCCTGCGACCTGCGTCGCCTATTTCGGCCCGGCGGCCACCTTCACGCACGAGGCTCTCCTCACGCAGCCCGACCTGGCAGGGGCCGACCTGCGGCCGCTCGGCGCCATCACCGACGTCCTCGAGGCCGTGGCCCGCGGAGAGGCCGACCTGGGGTTCGTGCCGATTGAGAACGCGATCGAGGGCACCGTGAGCGCCACCATCGACGGGCTCATCCACGACGTCGAGCTGCACATCCAGCGTGAGGTCGTCATGGACATCCATCTCCACCTGATGGCCCGTCCCGGTCTGGCGCTGGAGGACGTCCGCACCGTGTCCTCGTACCCGCACGCGCTGGCCCAGTGCCAGAAGTACCTGGCCAAGGCCCTGCCGGGGGTCGAGCAGCGGGCCGCCAACTCGACGGCGGACGCCGCACGGGCGCTCGGGGAGTCCGCGGGGACGGACGCCCGCGCCGAGGCGGCCATCGCGCCCCGCATCGCCGCGGAGCGCTACGGCCTCACCATCATCGCCGAGGACGTCGAGGACCACCCCGAGAACCAGACCCGGTTCGTGCTCGTGGCGCGGACGCGGGTGCCCAAGCCGACGGGCCACGACAAGACGAGCATCGTGTGCTTCCAGCGCGCCGACCACCCCGGGAGCCTGCACGGGATCCTCGGGCAGTTCGCCGCGCGCAACATCAACCTGACCAAGCTGGAGTCACGCCCGACCAAGCAGGGGCTGGGCGACTACTGCTTCGTGATCGACCTGTCTGGTCACCTCGGGGACGAGGTGGTTGCCGACTGCCTGCGCGACCTGCACGCCGGCCTGGCCGGCGTGAAGTTCCTCGGGTCGTATCCCGCCGCCGGTGAGCACGGGCCCGAGCAGCGCCGGCAGGCCGATGCCGCCTGGCAGGCGGCCGACGACTGGCTCGGGGCCCTGCGCAGTGCCATCGGCTGAGGCACGCCGCCCCGACGGCCGGCGCCGGGTCGCTGGTACATTGCGCGTCGGGGAGCGACCCGTGACGCAGCTGCAGACGATCGACGTCGACCAACACCTCTTCGAGTCGAGGACCACCTGGTCCGACTTCATCGATCCGGGCCAGCGCGACGACGCGCTGTCGATCACCGACGACGACGGGGGCTGGCCCTGGTTGACCTGGCGCGCAACCCGCATGACGCCCCTCGAGGTCCCCATCCCCGAGCGCTCGTCGCTGATCGGTGAGGACCGTCTGCGGCGGGTGCGGGGCGAGCGGGCGCCGGCCTCCTTCGAGGAGCTGGTGCCCGAGTCGTACCGGCTGGCCGGGGCGCGCCTCGCCGCGATGGACGAGTTCGGGCTCGACGGCGTGGTGCTCTTCCCCAACTACGGCCTGCTGTGGGAGAACCGGCTCGCCTCTGACCGCGCCGCGCAGCGGGCCAACGCGCGGGCCTACAACCGCTTCGCGGAGGGCGTGTGTGCGGACGGGAGGGGTCGCCTCTTCGCCGTGGCCCACGTCCTGCTGCACGACCCCGACTGGGCCGTGGCGGAGATCCGCCGGATCGCGGCCGAGGGGACCCGGCTCGCCATGGTCGCCCCGGCACCGGTCGACGGGAAGCCGCTCTCGCATCCGGACTTGGACCGCGTCTGGGCGGCCTTCAGCGCCGAGGGCGTGGCCCCGGTGTTCCACGTCTCTGAGTTCGAGAGCCCACTGCATCCCGCCTGGCGGGAGGGTGAGCCCGAGGACGGCGAGCGCCTGTTCGACTCCATCTTCTTGTACCTCGCACCCGCCGTCGCGCTGGCCAACCTCATCCTCTTCGGCGTGCTCGAGCGCTTTCCCGAGCTGCGCATCGGGGTGATCGAGCTGACGGCGAGCTGGGTGCCGCACTTCTTGCTCCACATCGACGGTGCCTCGGACTTCTACGCCGAGCGGCACGGCGAGCCGTTCCGCAGGCTGGCGGCGCGCCCGTCGCAGTACTTCCTGCGCCAGGTGCGGGTGGCGGCACTCCCTTACGAGATGCCCAACCGGCTGGTGCCCAAGGTGGGGGACGACACCTTCATGATCGGGAGTGACTGGCCACATGCCGAGGGCGTGGCGAACCCGATGGCGGCGGCCGAGCGCGCCGTCGCCGGACTCCCCGCCCCGGCACGCGGCAACCTGCTCGGCGCCAACGCGGCCAGGCTGCTCGGGCTGTGACCATCGACCTAGAGGCCGCGGCGGCGGAGCGCCAACGGTTGCGCGACCGCTACCTGCGCGAGCCGAAGGCGCGCCCGGCGTCGGTCGCCCGGGGCGTGCACCATATGGCGCTCATCTGCTCGGACGTGGAGCGCACCATCCGCTTCTACCAGGAGCTGCTGGGGTTTCCGCTCGTCGAGCTGTTCGAGAACCGCGACTACAAGGGCTCGACGCACCTGTTCTTCGACCTCGGCCACGACAACACGTTGGCCTTCTTCGACTTCCCCGACCTCGGTCTCGGTCCCTACACCGAGGTCCTCGGCGGCTTCCACCACCTCGCCATCTCGGTCCCGCCCGAGCAGTGGGAGGCGGCCAAGCGACGCCTAGAGGAGGCGGGAATCCCGACGCACATCGAGAGCGAGATCTCGCTGTACTTCTCGGACCCCGATGGCGTCCGCCTCGAGCTCATCGCCGAGGACCTCGGCTCGCTCTACGGCACGCCGCTGCACTGATGGCCGTCACCGGCCTGGCCAACCTGGCCGTGAAGGTGGCCGATCTCGAGGCTGCGTGCGCCTGGTACGGCGCGGCCGGCGCGACGGTGAGCGAGCCGGTCGAGTGGGAGAACGGGCGCCGAGCCGACGTCCAGCTCGGCGCACTCTCGCTCACGCTGTTCACCCACGCCATCTACGAGGACGTCACCGCGCTGCCCGCCGAGGGCTTCTTGCACCCCGCCCTCTTCGTCGACGACCTCGACGCGGAGCTGGCGCGCCACCGGGTGCTGTGGGGCCCGCGCGTCGTCAGCGGCGCCTTCGGCACGCGGCGCATCGCGTTCGTCGAGGCGCCCGGCGGGATCCGGCTCGAATTCATGGAACAGCTGTCGACGCCACCGTCGGACTGAGTCGTCACGGCGCGCGTGGCGCGTCCTGCCGCCGCCGGCGTGCCGTCCCGACGGCCGTTCAGGATCCCTCGAACGCCTCGTCCAGTTCGAGGCGCGGGGCTGTGGCCTGTTGGCGCGCCGTCACGCGCCGGGTGAGCTCGCGC
>Ga0207761_1000917_pt1 | contig 10104 bp, 8 predicted proteins | sample LuqExpMetageno34_FD_187792 | JGI IMG/M metagenome (GOLD analysis project Ga0207761, IMG submission 187792) | Tropical forest soil microbial communities from Luquillo Experimental Forest, Puerto Rico - Sample 34 (SPAdes) | ecosystem: Environmental > Terrestrial > Soil > Tropical forest ...
GCAGCAGTCTTTTAGAGGCAGCTACCGGAAGCTCATACAACAGAAAAAAGGAGCATTGCAATGAAGACGAGAACACTCATACTCGCAGGTTTCAGTTTGTTGCTGTGGACGATGACGGCTGCGGCCGAGCAGGCCGCACCAGCATCGGCGCGGCATCTGGCTCATAAGCAGGCAGTCCAACTGATCAACAATGCCAGTACGCCGGAAGACCATCGTGAACTGGCACAGTATTTCCGTCAGGAAGCTCAGCGGAAGAGACAAAAAGAACAGTCCTACAGAGAAACAGCAATGACCTATCGGCTGCATCCGCCTCGTGTTGACCTCTACCGAAACGTGTCAATGGCGGACAGTTACAACAAATGGGCTGATGAAGCACGGGCCACGGCTCTTGCCGACGATCAACTGGCAATGTTCCAGAACAAACTTGCGGAAGGCCTAGTGCAGTCGAAGTGACCTCACAAGGTGTGACGGTGCATGGTTCATAGATCGCTCAACAGCCGCTAGTTACAAATCCTCTGTGATTGGAAGACAACAGCTCTTGAAAGCGGGCCTACGCAGAGCGGGCGGAAATAGCAGGAAAAAAGGAACGGGAGAATTCATATGAACAAGCAAGCGCTAATACGACTGACAAAACGGAACATCGCAATGAACATCAGAACACTGATATTCGCAGGTTTAAGTTTATCGCTGCTGTGGACAATGACGGCGGTCGCCGCCCCGGCACAGCAGGGGCATGCACTCAAGGTTGGGAAGAAAGGCGAGATCACTCTCACCAAGCCAACAACGGTTGGAGCCATAGTGTTACAACCGGACACCTATGTTGTTCAGCACCGCGTATCCGGTGGCAATCACTTCGTCCGCTTCGTTGAACTGAAGCAAGTGGACGTCCAGCCCCCCACGGAGCTGCCCTATACATACACCGAACAGGATAAGGCGGGAGAGATTCCATGCCGGGTCGAACCCGCAGCCGGACCGATCAAGGAAACGACGGTGTACACCGTGACCGAGAACGGCGTTACGCGGATTACGAAGGTCGCGATCAAAGGGGAAGATGTTGTGCACGTCTTTTGATTGGAGCACAGGTTGTCGCCCTGACGCCCAATCCTTCGGGCGCGAGTGGCCTCGGCCTGAAGCTCTGGCCTGCTCAAGAACGACACTGGGGTCCGAGAGCATTCACCTAGGCCGTCCGTTCTGCGCGCTTGTCATCCGGCGAGGAATGGCAAAGGCGATGGCCAACCGCGTGCGACAAGCGAAGGCGCAGCGATACCACGGGAGCAACGATGACCAACACGGTACGAGATTTCTCCATTTCGGTGCGCGCAACGGTCAGTTATCAACGAGCACTTGCAAAGCTACGCGAAGCGTTAAAGCGGCACGGCTTCGAGACTCTTTGTGAGCTCCCGCTGGACCGTGAACTGGAACGAAAAATCGGTCTGCACCCGCAGCACTGCACCGTCTTCGTGGTGTGGAGCCCATTCCACGCCTACGCGGCGGTGCTGAGCGACCGCGACGGTGGACTGCTTGTTCCGTTCAACCTTTGCGTTGCCCGGGATGGAAGTTCGACTTTTATTGCCGTGATGAATCATGGGGCCTTGAGCCCAAATGGCGCCCCCCTTGGCCTCCAAATGTTGGTGCGGCTCTTGACGGACAAGATCCACGAGGTTTTGGTGGAGGCAGCCATGTCACCCGCGCCTGGCCAATACCGCCAGGCGCGGGTGACCGACGCTTGCAGCTGAATCAAGGGAACATTTTCAAGCTCGCCGGCTTTGACCGGCGCGAAAGGAGAGTTGCGATGCCGCGAAAAGAGAACTTCAAAGCCGCAGTGACGACCAGCGACGATCTGTCATTAGAGCAATTGGAAGAGATTCGCCAGCGTGCATACGAATTGTACCAAGCACGAGGGCGAGAAGAAGGTCACGATCTCGAGGATTGGCTTCAGGCCGAAGCCGAGATCGTCGCAATAAAAACGGACGCGAGAAAGCCATAGTGCATTCCCCAGCTGCAATAGCGGTCGCGCATTCGTCAGCTGAGACGCCAGCGCAAACAGCGGGCGAGCCGTCTGCCTGAGGAGTCTGGCCATTGAAGCCTGCAATAGAAGCTGGGCTGCCGGGGACCCGACTGCCCCAGATGCGCCAACCGACGCCTGATGTGGGGAAATACACAGTACGGTATCCGCTGGATATATCGTAAGTTGCTGATCTTTATAGTCGATGCAGAGAGGAACAGAGTGGCAGAATACGTGCTGTCTAATAACACGAGCGGGGCTCTAGTCTTTCATATTGGAATGCCCGCTATTTAGTTGCATTTCTTAATACCGAGCCGAGTGATGGTTTCCACCCAGGGATGTGACAGAGATCACTTGCCGGTGTAACGGGGTAGTAATAGGATCGATGAGAAGTCGTGAAGCACTTGACCAAATTCGTCACTGCATTGCTCGCAATCGTGCTGTTTGGGCCCTCTTTTTTGGCGGTCGCAAATTGCAGTGCGAAGCTGGCGATGGCTGGCCACTGTGGTGGCGAGCATTGCCCGATGATGCTGCATGCGAGGCAACAGGCGAATACGCAAGTCTCCGAAGCACCCTCGGGCAAAGGCTCCTGCTGCAAAGTCACCACGATTCCTGTCGCTACACATGAGCCCGCGACTAGTCCCATAAGCCAAGTCACAATCGAGCCGAACGACATTCAAGCGGCAACCGTCCCAGCGCCGGTAACTTCAGCGCCAGCTTCAGCCGCGCGGAATGACGTCTTGCTCGCCGCAGCACCGTCCCCTCAGGCCCTCCTGTGCACTTTTCTCGTCTAAATTCCCGCCTCCTTTAGCCGTCTTTCTTCCACACAGAGCAACAGCACCAGATCTTTACGTTTGCACGGCAAGAGGGTTCCACATGAAGAAAATGTTTCTGATATGCGGGTTCGTTGCGGTCATTTCAGTCGCCACAGCGGAAGCGCAAACGGCATCGGCTTCCGTTGAACAGAGCCTTACATCCGGCGTGCAGGCAGGGATAGCGCAAGAACCTTCAACTCAACCGACGCCCTCTTTGGACGCTTTGATCGTTCAGGCACTAGCGAAAAATCCTGGTGTGCAGGCCGCCTTACACGCGGTCGAAGCACAGCGCCGCCGGGTACCACAGGCCAAGACACTGCCCGATCCCATGGTTGGGGTTGGCTGGGCGGGCAACATTGCGCCGTTCAGCGTGCAGGAAGGCGATCCTTCCAGCTATCGCGGTGTTTCTGCCTCGCAACAGCTGCTGTACCCCGGGAAGTTGAAACTGCGTGGTGAGATTGCGTCGAAAGAGGCTGATGCCACCTATTGGGACTACGAGGCTGTACGGCGACGCCTTACTGCGGCAGTTAAGTCCGCTTATTACGACTATTTTTTCTACGACAAGGCAATCGAGATTACTCACAAAGATAAGGACTTGCTGCAGAAACTGGCCGCTATCGCGGAAGCACGATATCGCGTAGGCAAGGGCATTCAGCAGGATGTCTTGAAGTCGCAGACGGAAATATCTTTGCTGCTTCAACGGTTGACGGTGCTGGAGCAGCAACGCAAGACGGCGCAGGTCAGGCTGAATACCCTATTGGCCCGTGATCCGGAGACAACTCTGCCTCCAGCAACCAACATTCAGCAGGCTAGCCTGAACTACACGCTGGACCAGATCTATCAGTTGGGGCGGGAAAACGACCCCGGTCTTCACCGTCAACAACAGATGGTCCTGCGCAATGAACGGGCGATCAACCTGGCGCAGAAGGATTATTATCCCGACATGAACGTGGCTTACGTATACCAGCAGAGGCCAGGCTTGCCGGATATGAACGGATTCACGTTCACGGTCAATGTACCCGTTTTTTACAGGACGAAGCAGCGGGAAGAGGTGAGGCAAGCCACGGAAGAAAAGATCAGCGCCGAGCGCAGCAAAGATGACCGGCAGAACGAAGTCAACTTTGAACTGAAACAGCAGTACCTGGCCGCGAAGGCCTCCGATGACCTCCTGCGGTTGTATTCCGAAGGCGTAGTACCCCAGGCTTCGTTGGCATTGGAATCTTCCATGTCGTCCTACCAGGTTGGCAATGTCGATTTCCTAAGTGTGCTGGGAAATTTCAGCACGGTTCTGAACTACGAAATCGACTACTACCGCGAACTGGCGAACTACCAGATGGCGTTGGCGCAGTTGGAAACGATTGTAGGGGTCGATCTCACTTCCCCTCACAGTCCATCGCCGCAGCCTCCATTGGCGCCTCGCGTAACTCCACCTGGGCAGGCGTCGGAAAACTCGCGGATGTGAGGGAAATAGAAATGTTCACAAGAAACGATATGCGATTGTTCGACGACATGAGAGCTCTTGGACTCGTTCTCGAGAGAAGAGCACCGTCAGATACTAGTCGTCCTGAAGGAAGTCTTCAGTGAGTCGGATAGCGCCGCTGAGCCCCACGCTGGCGGCCGAAGGAGCGTAATGATGTTTCGCAGGATCCTACGTATTGCTGCACTGCTTGCCGTAATCGCCCTCGCGGTCGGCATTGTATACCGCGGGAAGTTCGCCACTTACTTTCGTCAAAGGGAAACGGGGCGCAACACCGCAGCTTCTTCAGGCGAGCGGAAGGTTCAGTACTGGTACGACGCGATGAATCCGCAGCACCACTATGACAAACCCGGCAAGGCGCCCGATGGTATGGACCTGGTGCCGCAATATGCGGATGACAGCGCCGGCAGTAGCCTGGCCGGACAGTCAACCCGGGAATCGTCCAAACCGGACATACTTGGCGAGCGCAAGGTCCTTTTCTGGTACGACCCCATGCACCCAGCCTACAAGGCCGATAAGCCAGGTATCGCTCCCGATTGCGGTATGCAACTTGTGCCTAAGTACGCGGACGAGCAAACCAGCCTGGCGAAAATGCCCGCCGGAACGGTCATGATCTCACCTGACAAGCAGCAGTTGATCGGTGTCCGTACCGGGAAGGTGGAAAGACGATCGTTCGAGCGCACGATACGCACCACAGCCCAGCTCACCGCAGACGAAACGAAGATTGCGCACGTCCACGTCAAGGTGAGCGGCTGGATTGACAAGGTCTATGTTGACTACGTCGGTCAACTCGTGAAAAAGGGGCAACCACTGTTCACTCTCTACAGTCCTGACCTGGTGGCAACGCAGGAGGAATACCTGATCGCAAAGCGCGGACAGGCATCTTTGGGAAGCTCGCCCTTCATGGAAGTCTCCACTGGCTCGAATTCGCTGTTCCGGGCGGCGCGCGACCGCCTCAAGTTGTGGGACATCAGCGACGAGCAAATCAAGAAGCTAGATGAAACCGGCGAAGTCACCAAGAACCTGACCTTCTACTCACCGACCAGAGGCTTTGTGACCGACCGCAAGGCGTTTCCGCAAACCTCGGTGACCTCAGATACCGAGCTGTACACGATCTCCGATCTTTCAACCATCTGGGCCAACATGGACGTGTACGAGTACGAAGTTCCGTACATCCACGTGGGCCAGCCCGTTGAACTGCAACTCAGCTACTACCCGGGAAAGACATGGCACGGACACGTCAGCTACATCTATCCGATGGTCGATGCTCAGGCACGCACCTTGAAGGTCCGCATTGAACTTCCCAACCCTGAGATGGAATTGAAGCCGCAGATGTTTGCCGATGCGCAACTGAAAGTTGACTACGGAAGCAAGGTTGTTGTGCCAGCTGAGGCCGTCCTGGATTCCGGTAACGAGCAGATTGTTTTCGTAGTGCGTGACGGAGGCATGTTCGAGCCGCGCCGCATCACGATGGGGCCCCAATTCGACAATCTCATTGTTGTGTTGTCCGGGTTGAAACCAGGCGAAGAAATCGTCGTTTCCGGCAACTTCCTGATCGATTCCGAGAGCCGCCTGAAAAGTTCTATGGGCGGAATGCAGCACTGAGGAGGACAAGATGAGTGCTCAGAAGAAAACGGGCCTCGCAATATTCGGCCTCGTGGTGTTGGCGATGCTAGGTCTCGGCTGGCACGAATTCAGAGAATTCCGCACTCCGAAGGAATGTGGCTTTTGTCAGCGGCCCTTACGGGACAACCTGCGCGTCGTGGTCGAGATCGGTGGACAACGGAAGGAAGCGTGCTGTCCACAGTGCGCCGTAAGCGAATCGCGCCAGGAGCACAAGCCAGTGCGCCTGATCTCCGTACGCGACTACCCGACCGCGAAGGTGATTGACCCGGCGAAAGCGTATTACGTCAATCACAGCCGCGCACTCGCCTGCAGCCACGATGCAATGCACATGGATGAGATGAAGCATACCCAGGACCTGACGTTTGACCGTTGCTCGCCCGGCGCTTTCGCCTTTGCAAAGAAAGAAGATGCGGAAGCCTTCATCGCGCAAAACGGCGGACAGATTCTGAGTATGGAGCAGCTGCTCGGAGAGGCACAAACGAAATGATCAACAAGATTATTGAATTCTCGGCAAAGCGGAAGTTTCTGGTGTTCCTGCTGGTCGGAGCTGCCGTTCTCTTCGGTTGGCAGTCCTACAAGAACACCAAGCTGGATGCGATCCCTGACCTCTCCGAAACGCAAGTGATCGTTTACACCAAATGGGACCGCAGCCCCGACATCATGGAAGATCAGGTGACGTATCCCATTACGTCAGCGCTGTTGGGGATGCCCAAGGTGAAGGACATTCGCGGCTTCAGCGATTTCGGCTATTCCTACGTCTACATCATCTTTGATGAAGGCACGGACATCTACTGGGCGCGTTCACGAACGCTGGAGTATCTCAACTCGGTCACACCTCGCCTCCCGAAAGGCGTGAATGTCGAACTCGCGAAGGACGCCACCGCTGTCGGATGGGTCTTTGAGTATGCCTTGGTTGACACCACTGCACAGTACAGTCTGGAACAGATGCGTACGTACCAGGACTGGTATCTGCGCTATGCGCTCCAGTCCGTGCCAGGCGTGGCGGAGGTCGCTCCCGCTGGTGGGTTTATCCGTGAATACCAGGTCAACGTTGATCCCAACAAGTTGCTCGGTTACAAGATCCCGATCGACATGGTAATAAGCGCCATTCAGAAGGGAAACAACGATGTGGGCGCCCGGCTGGTGGAAATGACAGGCCGCGAATACATGGTGCGAGGGCGTGGGTACATCAAGTCCCTGAAAGACATTCAAGACATCGTAATCATGTACAACGCGCTTACGGGCACCCCGGTACTGGTACGCGATGTTGCCACTGTAGTCTACGGACCCGAAATCAGGCGCGGCGTTGTGGAACTCGATGGACGAGGCGAAACCGTGGGCGGCGTGGTCATTATGCGATTCGGGGAGAACGCCGAGAAGACAATCCAGCGGGTGAAGGCCAAATTAGCTGACATCGAGCCCACGCTGCCCAAGGGCCTGAAGATCGTCACTACTTATGATCGATCGGAGCTGATCGATAACGCCGTCGACAACTTGAAGCATACGCTGACGGAAGAAATCATCATCGTGAGCCTGGTGATCCTTGTCTTTCTCTGGCACTTTCCCAGTGCGATTATTCCGATCATTACGATTCCGGTCACCGTCATTCTGATCTTTATTCCCATTCAGATGAGCGGGATGACGGCCAACATCATGTCGTTAGGCGGAATCGCGGTGGCGATTGGCGCCATGGTCGACGCCGCCATAGTGGTCGTAGAACAGACCCACAAGAAACTGGAACACTGGGAGGCTGAAGGGAGACCGGGCGACTACCACAGTGTCGTGATTTCGGCCGTCAAGGAGGTCGGTGGCCCCAGCTTCTTCGCGTTGCTGGTCATCGCCGTTGCCTTCCTTCCGGTGTTTACCCTGGAGGCGCAGGAAGGCCGTCTGTTCAAGCCCCTCGCCTACACCAAGAACTTCGCCATGGCTACCGCCGCCTTATTGGCGATTACGCTCGATCCCGCGATGCGGCTGCTGTTCACTCACATGGAGAATTACAACATCCGTCCCCGCTGGTTGGGGAACGTAGTGAATGCGATTCTGGTGGGCAAGATCCACAGCGAAGACCATCACCCCATCAGCCGTCCACTCATGAAGCTGTATCACCCGGTCGTCGAGTTCGTACTTGAGCACAGATGGAAGACGATCGCGGCAGCAATCTTGGCGATGGCAGTTACGGTGCCCATCTTCTTCAAGCTAGGCTCCGAGTTCATGCCTCCGCTGGATGAGGGCACGCTCCTGTACATGCCGTCCACTCTGCCAGGTATTTCCGCGGCGGAGGCATCCCGCATCTTGCAGGTGCAGGACAAGATCATCAAGCGCTTCCCGGAGGTCGAAACGGTATTCGGCAAGGCCGGCCGCGTGGAGAGCTCAACCGATCCGGCTCCCTACGCCATGATGGAAACCGTCATCGTGCTCAAACCACACGAGCAATGGCCGACGCATCCCCGCTGGTACTCCGGTTGGGCTCCAAAATGGATGACGAGCTTCTTCCGCCGCTTCTGGCCGGACCACCAGTCAACTCAGGAATTGGTGTATGGCCCCGGCGGCATGAACGAAGCTTTACAGATACCCGGCATCGCTAACGCCTGGACGATGCCGATCAAAGCCCGCATTGACATGCTCACCACCGGCGTTCGCACTCCTCTCGGGGTAAAGGTGCTGGGTGCCGATCTTGGCGAAATCCAGAAAATCGGCGAACAGATCGAGATGGTATTGAAAGATGTTAAAGGAACGACCAGTGTTTTTGCCGAGCGCACCACGGGCGGATATTTTCTCGATTTCACGCTAAAGCGTGACGAACTCGCACGTTACGGTCTCACAATTGAGGCCGCCAACGATGTGCTGATGTCGGCAATTGGTGGAGAGCCGGTAACCACGACGGTAGAAGGACGTGAACGGTATCCGGTAAATGTGCGCTATCTGCGCGACTATCGCAGCGACCTTGAGGCGCTAAAACGCGTACTGGTTTCCACCCCTTCTGGCGCACAGGTACCGATGGGACAGATCGCCGACATCTCGGTCAAGACAGGGCCCGGCATGATCCGCGATGAAGATGGACGTCTCAGCGGCTACGTCTACGTCGACGTATCCGGCCGTGACATCGGAAGTTACGTCACTGATGCAAAACGGGTGGTTGCAGAGAAAGTTACCGTTCCGGCCGGCTACCAACTCGTGTGGAGCGGACAGTATGAGTCGATGGAGCGTGTCAAGGAGCGGCTGAAGATTGTGCTGCCCATCACGTTGCTCATCGTCTTTCTGTTGCTCTACTTCAATACCGGTTCTGTAACAAAGACGGCGATCATTCTGTCGGCGGTCCCCTTTTCGGCCATCGGCGCGGTTTGGTTGCTCTACCTACTGAACTACAACATGAGCATCGCCGTGTGGGTGGGATTGATCGCGCTGCTTGGGGTCGATGCCGAAACCGCCGTCTTTATGTTGCTTTACCTGGACATTGCTTACCACGATGCCATTCGAAAAAGTGAAATGCGCAATTGGGACGACCTGCGCGAGGCCATCGTGAACGGCGCCGTCAAAAGGCTTCGTCCCAAGGTAATGACTGTGGCGTGCATGTTGTTCGGCCTGCTGCCGCTCATGTGGTCCTCGGGAAGTGGAGCCGATGTGATGAAGAGAATCGCCGCACCAATGGTGGGGGGAATTATCACGTCTTTTCTGATGGAGCTTGTGGTTTATCCGCCGGTGTACGCCATCTGGAAATGGAACTGGGAAGTGAAGCCTGCTCTGAAAAAGAACCCAGCAGGTTTGGAACTCGCCCCGGTAAACGAGGTGGTGCATGTATAAAGCACTCTTTACCGGCGCAGTCCTGGCTGTCTTGGGATTTGGACTGTCGAGTATTAGCGCTCAGTCAAAGCTTGCAGTTGTAGCATCCATACAGGCCCCTGACGAATTCTCCGCCATTCACGATTCGCTGGACCGCACGGCGAACAGCCTCCTGGCCGATGCGGTCCAGCGCATGGCCGATGCCGCCAATGACGATCGTGGTCGTGTGGAGCCTGATACTCCTGAGTCGCTGGTCCGCGACTTCGATGAGAATTATCGTCCCAATGTGTCCCACGGCGTCGCTGCAGCGCTGGGGCGCCTGGATCAGTTGCGCCCTTTGCTGAATCCCATCCTGGAGCGTGAAGGTGTTCCGCAAGAGATAGCTTCCGTCGTCATCGTGG
>Ga0207761_1000921_pt1 | contig 10085 bp, 7 predicted proteins | sample LuqExpMetageno34_FD_187792 | JGI IMG/M metagenome (GOLD analysis project Ga0207761, IMG submission 187792) | Tropical forest soil microbial communities from Luquillo Experimental Forest, Puerto Rico - Sample 34 (SPAdes) | ecosystem: Environmental > Terrestrial > Soil > Tropical forest ...
GAGCCGCATCGCCAGCCAGCCCGCCGGGACCGACATCAGGAAGTAGCCGAGATAATGCGCAAACTGGACCCACGCGGATTGCGATTTGGTCAGCCCAAGCTCCTCCTGGAAGTGCTTGTCCATCACATCGATCATTCCGTTGCAGAGCCCCCACAGGAAAAACAGCGAGGTCACGAGGATAAACGTGAACACGAGATTCCTGCCGTCATCCAGTACAAAGATGCTCTTCCTGTTCGTACTCATGCTGTTGAAATCGATTCTATCAGCCGTTGTGGGGCGTACTTCAGCGGGGCCGCCGGCGAGCCGGTGCGGGCGGGGTAGTATCGGCAGAAACGCGACAGCCTGTGCAGATTAACGGCCACGGCTTCCGCGACCGCGAACGAAACTACGAAAAACCAGACGGGACGGTGCGCATCGCGGTATTGGGGAATTCATGGACTGAGGCGCTGCAAGTGCCGTTGGAGAAGTCCTATCCCGCCATCGTCGGCCAAGAACTCACCGAAAACGGATGCTTCGCGGGCATGCACGTCGAAGTGCTGAACTTCGGAGTCGCGGGCTATTCGACGGCGCAGGAGCTGCTGGTGTTGCGGCAAGAAGTGTGGCGGTACAGTCCGGACTTCGTGTTGCTGGCGTTTTACCCTGCGCGAGACATAGCGAACAACGTGCGCGAACTGAACAATGCAGCGAGTCCCGAGCAATCTCCGTACTATGTCTATCGCGAGGGCCAGTTGGTGGAAGATGACGCGTTTCGCGAGCTGCCGGCGCTGCAGCCGAGACAGGTGGAGCTGCAAAAATTGCGCTACCGGATCAACGACAGTTTCCGGACGCTACAGGCAATCAGTGCCATACAACGTGCTGAGAGACTGCGGATTGCCACGACTGAGGTAAAAGAGCGGGCGGGGAAAGTTGGCTGGGAGAATCTCGAGTACAGCATTTACGCGGCGCCACAGTCTGCGAGCATGCAGCAAGCGTGGCAGGTGACTGAGGGGCTTCTGGAGATGATGCGGGACGAAGTGAACTCGCATGGCGCGGAGTTTCGAATAGTTGTTCTGGCTACCCGCCCGCAGGTAATTCCAGATGCGGCGAAACGCGCCGATTTAATGGCCAAATTAGGCGTGAAAGATTTCTCTTACGCGGACCGACGAATTACAGAATTCGGCGCGAAAGAAAAGATCCCGGTGACAACATTGGGACCTCCGCTCGGCGCTTATGCAACCGAGCATGGCATCTACCTAAACGGGTTTAACGAGCACAATTGGGGCACAGGCCATTGGAATGAGACGGGGCATCGCCTGGCAGGGGAGGCGATTGCCGCGGAGCTATGCCACGAGATGAAATCACCTTCGCAAGCAGGTGCGCGGTGAGCGTGCGAAGAGCATTTTGCGAACAGTTGGAGTCGACCCTGCGCAGGAATGCGGAAAGAGTCGTGCTGCGGGTAGTGACTGGCCCAAATTTTGAAACGCCGGTCGAGTTTACAGGCGCCTCGCTACTGAGCCGCTCGCAGAGGCTGATGGCTCAGTTTTCCACGCAAGAGCGCGACGTGGTGTTGTTGCTGCTGCCGCATTCATCCGAGCTGTTTCTTATGCAACTAGGCTTCGTGCTGAGCGGCCGAGTCCCAGCGATTCTCGCGTGGCCGACGAGCCGTGTCGATCCGGAGAAGTACCAGCGGAACCTGGTGCATCAGTTGAGCAATCTGCCTGCGGACCTGCTGATTACGCTGCCGCGCCTGGCGGAGAATTTGGCGGGAGCGCTTCCGTATCGGGTTGCAGGGTTGCCGGTTGAGAACGCAGCCAGCTTGGAGAAGATGTTCCCAGTGGGCGCGGTGAGTGAGCGGCTCGAAAACCACAGGAAAGCCGACAGTGAATCGAAGGCCGGGGACGATGTGCTGTTCCTGCAATTTTCCGGGGGAACTACGGGTGCGCAAAAGGCAATCGTTGTGACCGCGCAGATGTTGGCAGCACAGCTGAAGAGCCTTGGCGAAACGCTGCAATTCACCGAACGCGACTGCGTGGCGTCCTGGTTGCCGCTGTATCACGACATGGGCTTGATTGCTTGCTACTGGGCGCCACTCTGGCATGGAGCGAGTTCCGTGCAGATCGGCGCCAATGATTGGGTGATGAATCCGGAACTGTTCCTGAGCTACATTGACCGCGCGAAAGCAACGCTCTGCTGGCTGCCGAACTTTGCGTTTTCCTACTTAAGCCAACGGCGCGAGTTGATGCGCAGATCGCACCATCTGGGAAGTGTGAGGGCCTGGATTAACTGCTCCGAGCCCGTGCGCGCGCATTCGATGGAAGAGTTTGCCACGAAGTTTGGTGACTGGGGCGTTAGGAAGAAATCGCTGCAGACTTCGTATGCAATGGCGGAGACAGTGTTCGCCATTTCGCAATCGGAGTTGGAAGAGGAATTGCCAACCGTCGAGCGTGCCGCAGTAAATCGCGGGCCGCAGAATTATTCGGAGTTGACGTTTGACCTGATCGATGACGTGTATGTGTCTTCGGGCAAGCCGCTGCCGGATACAAAGGTGAAGATTGTCGCGAAAGATGGCTCGGTTTGCGGTGAGGCGACCGCTGGCGAGATTCACGTTCGGACGCCCGCGCTTTTTTCGGGTTACTGGGGCACGGAAGGATTCCAGACGCATACGTTGCTGGACGGCTGGCACGCGACCGGGGATTATGGCTTTCTCGCCGGCGGGGAAGTTTACGTGATTGGCCGCTTCAAGGATATCGTGATCGTGGGCGGGAACAATGTCTTTCCCGAAGATGTGGAATGCGTAGTCAATGCGACCGAGGGGATTTACCCGGGGCGAGTGGTTGCATTCGGTGTGGAAGATAGGGACTACGGAACGCAGAGCCTGGCGATTGTGGCCGAAACAAAAACCGGAACCGATGAAGAGGCGACGAACAGACTCGAAGCGGCGATACGCAAGTCCGTGTTGACAAATGTCGGCATCGCGCCGCGCTATGTGGCGGTGGTGCCGCAACGTTGGATCGTGAAGAGCACCGCGGGAAAAATTTCGCGACGCGAGACGCGCGAGCGATTCTTGCGGGAAAAATTGACGGCGGTTTCAGCTTAGGAGGAGTCGTGCTCCCGGATACGGCCACAATTCGAAGCGCGGCGCAGGCAGCGGCGTCGGAACTGACAGGCAGAAGCATCAAGGACACGCAGAAACTGGTGACATCGGGGCTGATCGATTCACTTGCCGTGCTGAAGCTGATCTCCCTGCTGGAAGTGAAGCTGAACATTGTGATTCCACCTGAAACGCTGCAGCCGGAGGATTTTGACGACGTGGCGCTGATCGTAGAGACCATCGAGCGCGTAGCGCGAGCGTCGAAGTAAGGGACCAAGCTGGCGAACCGCCGATGGCCTTCAATTCTCTAACTTACCTTGGCTTTTTGCTTGTGGTGGCAGCCGCTTTCTGGGCATCGCCGGTAAGGGCGCGCCGTTCGCTGGTGCTGCTGGCCAGTGTCGCATTCTACGCATCGTGGAATTTGATGTTTGTCTGGCTGCCTCTGGTGGTAGCGGGATTCGTATTCGTGTGCGGCAAGGCGATGCAACGCGATCCGCAGAGAGCCAAGAGATGGGTTTGGATTGGAGTGTCGGGCCTACTGGTTTTGCTGGCCGCGTTCAAGTATCGAGTGTTCTTCTTGGATAATCTCGCCTGGGTGGGAATTCCTGTCGGCCATCCTGGAGGCGGGTTGGTATCGTCGATCGCGTTTCCTGTGGGGATTTCGTTCTACACCTTCGAAGCGATCGCGTATTTGATCGATGTGCGGCAGGGCCGCGTAAGAATGCCGGCCTTCGTAGACTTATGCCTGTTCTTTCTCTTCTGGCCTAACATTTTGTCTGGACCGATTGTGCGGGCTCGCGAGTTGATGCCGCAACTGGGTTTTGCGAGGGCGTTCGAGCCGCGGTTCGCCTTCGAGGGGTTCGACCGGATCATCTGGGGACTGGTGCAGAAAAACGTGATCGCCAATGTGCTGGGGATTTGGGTGGACCGCGGGTTTGGTTCTAGAGCTTCGGCATCGCTTTCGACGCCGGATGCCTGGTGTCTGGCGATTGCGTTCGGACTGCAGATCTACTTCGATTTTGCCGGATATACAAATCTGGCGATTGGGGCAGCCCGGCTCATTGGAGTGACATTACCGGAAAATTTTCGGCAGCCGTATCACGCCGCGAGTCCGGCGGATTTTTGGAACCGCTGGCATATGACATTGTCGCGTTGGATTCGGGATTACTTGTTCTTCCCCATCAATGCACGATGGAAAGGCGCGCCAGTGCCGTTGTATCTGAGTCTCGTTGGAGTGATGGCGCTGGTAGGCTTGTGGCATGGAGCAGGATGGGGTTTCCTGCTTTGGGGAACGATGCATGGAGTCTATCTTGCGGTTTACCGAGTCTATGACGGATTTGCTGCCGGTCGTCCGGCGATGAAAAGCTCACGGTTTGCGGCGGTTCTCTGGCGAATCGGGACTTTGGCCGCGGTTGTTGCGGCGTGGGTTCCGTTTCGCGCGAACTCGCTGGCGAAAACGGCCTCGATCTGGGCGCCGATGTTCTCGCGATTTACGTGGCGGCCTGAATATAGCGCGTTATTCTACGCATTCACATTGGTTGTAATTCTGTTTTGTGCGGTCGAGCCACTCTTAATGGGCGTACTGCAAGAATTGGAAGAACAAGCCGGGGAAACGGGGCTGTCGATGTTTCGAATCGTTTTCCGGCCGGTGGCTTATTTGTGCGGTTTCGCGCTGTTTCTGCTGTTCGATCAAAGCTACAGCCAGTTCATCTATTCGCAGTTCTGACGCTCACATCACACGCGTGCCGTCAGGCAGGAAAACAGGAAAACCATCGCAAGGTTGGGCGCGAATCAACTCCTGAGCGGCAGCCTGGCGATTGTAATCAAAGAGAAAAAATCCAAATTTGTAATGAAGCGTGAGGTCTTCGGGGTGTTGCTGGATGGCCCACTGATATTGGGCGAGCGTGTCCTGAGGCGATTCGGTAGAAGTGGAACGGGAGAGCAGGCTCTGCAGCTGCTCTGAATGATTCAGCTGACCGGTGAAGGGAGGCCGCTGAAGGCGTTCAATCATTTCCGATGCTACGCGGGCGCGATCATGAGCGGTGAAGGCAAGCAGGCGCTCACACTCGTCCTCGTCTGGCGGTTCGATGTCGACGGCGTTTGCGGCTGCCGGAAGAGTCCTGATGACTTGTCGAAACGCCGAGCGGGCGAGTAAATAGCTAGCTACAGGCGTCAGGTGCACGTGGTCATAGAGCAGCTCGCTGCCGATGATGCCGTTGCGGCTCAGGTTGCTGAAGAGGGCCTGCGTGTCGAGCAGTTGCACTTGCGGTCCAGAAGTGGCGGCGACTTTGCGGATGGCCTCATTGGTGCGCGAGTCAGCGCGGAAGCGAAGAGTGTCGAGGTCGCGGGCCAATTCGTAGCGCTGCTTCGCTGAAGTATAGTCGCCAAGGTTCCAGTAGCACCGCGCGATACGGAACTGCAGTTCGGCGTACTGGTCATCAATTTTTGCGGCGTCGAGATACTGCTGGAGTGCTTCGGAGTAGGACCCGGAGGTTTCGAGGGCTTGGGCGTGTTGAAGCAGTTCCGACCAAGTGCGGAGCAATTCTTGGGTGATTCCTTCGCGATGGAGAGAGGCGAAGGGGGCGCAATCCCGCAGATTCGTCAAGACGGTGCTGAGCAAGACGCGAGCGCCGGAATCGTGAGCGATTTGGGCAATTTCGCGAAGATTGTGTTCGAAGTTGCGGTAGGCCTGGGGCATGCGCGGCGAGTTGGCGCGAACTTGTCTATTGAGGAACATTTCCATGCCGCGCCATTCGGCCGGTGCTTTACCGCTCTCCGTGAGAAGCTGGCCGATTCGCGAGGAACGCGCAAAAATGCTGGCGTGGATGACCGGAAGGCTCATGGAGGAGTTGGTGAGAACGGTGCCTGGACCGTAAGGGCCGACCACTTCATTGCTTCCCGCATAAACCACATAGAGATCGGGATGATAGTCGGCGAGTTCCCGCGCAATGATCACACTGACATGCGAGTTGATCGCGACCATACCGGTGTTGACGATTTCGAATTTCGTGCCCGGAAAACGCTCGCGCAGCATCGCTTCCAAATAGCGGCCGAAGCCATAAGCGAAGTCGGGATCACCCATTGCCGCCGATTCGCCCAGAATCACGATGCGGTAGGTGTTCGGAGGTTTGTTGGGAGTGAGCGAAAAAAACTGTGGAGTCTTAATAATGCCGGGAGGAAAGAACGGTGCGGCAAAGAACATGTTGTAGCACATTGTGGGCTGTCCATGGACGGTGCAGGAATCCATCAGACCGGTTTCATGCCCAACATGGAAGAGGCGCAGGGCTCCTTCGACTAAGGCCAGCAGAAGAATTGGCGCGACGACGGCGAAAGCGATGCGCGGCAACCAGAAGCGCAAGGCCGAAGGCGGGCGAACTGCGGAGACGCTAGTGGCGGTCATGGCTGGCTCACGCTATTCGCAACCGTGGGACCTCGGCGAGCAAAGACCGTGGCAATATCGTCGTGGTAGACAAGGCTGAAACGGGAATCGATGGTGAGCAACTTCGCTAGAGGAAGCTTCGAATCGAGGATCACAACTCCAGCCTGGTCCAAGTAAGGATCCGTAGCGTACGAGGGGAAACCTGATTCCGATTCGTAGAAAAGCTTGTCGAGATCGTCGCCATACAGATCATTTCGGCCGTCCACGGCCACGGGCAATTCGGGGAGATACCACATGAGGAAGCCGCCCCAAGTGAGGTTGTTATAGAGGGGACCCGGAACGGGGTTGCGCCGGAGAAAGTTGAGGGCATTAACGGGATAGTCGGCGCTGATGGAGCGGTCGATGGAGCGCATGGTAAAATCGGTGGCGGGTGCGGCGATGAGAAGAATCAAGACGACGGCCGCCGTCACAATGGCGTAGCTGCGCCAAGAATGCCTGGTCGACGGTTCGGCAGAGAGCAATTCTTCAGTGTAGTCGGCAATACAGGCGGCCGCGGAAAAGCAGAGGAACCAAGCGTCGCGCATGGTGCGAAATGCGACGACGCATGCAAACGTAAGTAGTGTCAGCCTGAAAAGATCGAGTTTCTTGCGCCAACCCACCGCATAAAAGCCTGCCGCAACGATGAAGAGTTCCGCGAAGTGGCTGTAGCCACGAAAGCTGAGCGGTTGGAGTTCACTGATCACGGAATACGTAAATTTTGCTTTCGAGTAGCTCAAGACTACCAGGTAGGGCTTATAGAAGTTCGGCCCGACTAACGTTGCAGCCGCGCACAGCGCAAAGACCAGCAGTAAAGATTTCAGTGGCAACACGGGCGCGAGCAATCGTTCGGGACGGTAATTGAATCGGTCCGCAATGTTTTGCAATACGTTGACGCCTGCGAACAGTCCGACGGCAAACAGGCCGTAGATGAATTGAATGTGGAGATTCGCCCACAGAACAAACACCAATGGGAGCCAGTACAGAATTTGAATGCGAGCGCGGCGTTGCGCTTCGAGAAGTAGCGTCAAAGTAACGGCATACAGCATTTCCGAAAGGAACATGGGCCGCGGCATACCATTGAACAAAAAAGCGGAGCACGCCACTGCGGCGAGAATGGAGGCGAGCCAGAAGGTGCCGGAAAGACGGTATAGCATCCAGTACATGAAAAACCCGACCAAGACCGTAAGCGCGACTCCGAAAACACCTACACCGACAAGTCCACCGATCGAGTAGGACGCGGAAAGAAGCACTTCATAGCCCCAACTGTAAGCGACCCACGGGAGATTGGCAGCGGTGCGGGAAAGAATTCCGGTGTGTGGAAGCGCCGAGTTGGTGATGATCCAATCCCCGACTTTGAGGTGCCAGAACAGATCGGGGTCGCGGACCGCGTATTTCAGTTGCAAGGCATGGATGCCAATGACCGAGAGGTACAGAACAAGCGCGGAGAGTTGGACCCACTTATTGCGGAGAAAGTTCATGAACCCGTGGCAGTGGCAGCGAGCGGCTTCCATTCCGCGGTTGATTGTTCGCCCGCTTGGCCGGATTCGTGGTACTCGCCGTCTTCATTTACGGCCCAGACATCGTAGACCGGTTTGCCGGCAAGAATATTCCGCGCTGCGAGCATGGCGGTCATCATGGCATGGTCCTGATTGTTGTATTTGTGCATGCCATTGCGGCCGACGAGATGGAGTGCAGGGAATTGGGAAGTGAGAGCTTCGCGAATGATCTGGACGTGGCGCTTGTAATCGTCATCGTAAACGGGATAGGCCTTCGACTGGCGAATCACGCAGCCGTCGATGACATCCGCCGCGTCGGCAAGCTTGACTTGTTGTAACTCCTTTTTCGCAAGAGCAATCAGGTCGCTGTCCGCACTGTTCCAAAGGCCGTCGCCTTCAAAGCAAAAATATTCCAGGCCATAGCAGCAGAAATTGGGGTCCGGAACCATTTCCGGAGACCAGGATTTGTAGTTCTGGACGCGGCCAACTTTGACGTTAGGGTCGTGGATATAAATCCAATTGTCAGCAAAGCGATTGCGTTCCCGCAGAATCAGGCCGACGGTGAGGAAGTCGCGATAGCGGAGGGAGTCGCCCGATCTGCGGACCGAATCGGCCACTGGCGGCTGGAGTTGAGAAACGAGTTGACGAACGGGCATGGAGGAAACGAGGTGCTCGCCCTGAAAGAGCTCACGGTGGCCATCACGGGTAGTGGCGGTAACCGTCCACAGACCGGTCGAACCATTCCACGCGCAAGAGTCGACGCTGCGATCGAGGAGGACCTGGCCGCCCATCTTGCGAACTTTGTTGGCACAAGCCTCCCACATCATGCCGGGGCCGAGTCGCGGGTAGCGGAAGGTGTCGATCAAAGTTTTCACGACGTTTGCGCGATCTCCAGAAGGTTTTTGCGGGAATAGTGCATTCTTGATGGCAGACCCAAGGGAAAGGCCTTTGATTCGTTGCGCCGCCCAATCGGCAGAGATTTCCTTGCAGCTCATGCCCCACACTTTTTCCGTGTAAGTCTTGAAGAAAATGCGGAAGAGCCGGCGACCAAACTGATTGACGACCCAGTCTTCGAACGATTTTGGGTCCCTCGTAGGATGCAAGCGCGCAAAGAGAAACGACAAGACACACAACGCGGACTGGACGATACCGAGTTTCGAAAGCGCTTCGAACGGCTTCAACGGATATGTGTAAAACTGGCCGCCATAATAGATTTTCGACGAGCGCGGGCGCTGCAGCATATCGGCGCCAAGAATCTCGGTCCAGAGATTTTCGACCTCGTGGGATTTCGAGAAGAAACGATGGCCACCGATATCAAAGCGATAGCCCCGGTATTGGACGGTTCGCGAGATGCCGCCGACGTATTCGGGATTGCTTTCCAGTACGACGACAGGTTGACCCGCTTTCGATAGCTCATACGCAGCGGTCAGTCCGGCGGGTCCGGCGCCAACAATGATGGCTTTGACTGGCGGTACACTCACGCGTTACTGCCTCCGTTGAAGGTCCAGAGCAGGGCGAGGCGGCTGGCCGGCATCAATTGCCTTGCGCCTGCGCAATCAGCTGCTGAACTTTCTCTTTGTTCGCATAGCCGGGATTCGTGTCCAGCAACTTTTGCCATGCCGCAACGGCGTCCTTCGCATTCTTCTTCCCCTGCCACTCTACAATACCGAGGTTGAAAAGAGTGTCGGCCTTGGCCGGATCATAGGCAAGCGCCTTGTTGAACTGCGCAATTGCGGTATCGGCGTCGCCGTTATACCAGTAGGCGGTGCCGAGATCGGTGCGAACCGATGTGTCACTCGGTTGCGACTTCAGAGAGCGTTCGTAATAGTTGATGGCCTCGGGATATTGCTTCGCGTCGTAGTAGATGTTCCCGATCTTAGACAGCAGACCCGCGTCCGTGGAACCAGTCTTGAGCTGTTCCAACAGCGGCGCAGCCTCCGAGTCGGCGGCCTTCTTCAGCTCGGCTTGCGATGGGAGTGCCGCGATCGGTCCGAGATCAGGCAGCGACCCTTGTGCCGGAGCTGGAGCAGGCATAGGGGAAACCACCGCCTGCTGGGCCACTGAAGGGGAGGGAGCGGTGGCTCGACGGAGAATCCACCCG
>Ga0207761_1000922_pt1 | contig 10078 bp, 8 predicted proteins | sample LuqExpMetageno34_FD_187792 | JGI IMG/M metagenome (GOLD analysis project Ga0207761, IMG submission 187792) | Tropical forest soil microbial communities from Luquillo Experimental Forest, Puerto Rico - Sample 34 (SPAdes) | ecosystem: Environmental > Terrestrial > Soil > Tropical forest ...
CAAGGCTGTGCGCGCGGCCGCAAAAGAGATGCTGAGGTGACGAGCGGCATTGCTCTCTCCTTCACCTCTCCCCGCGCGCCAAGAGAGGTTGACCGCGGAAGCGCACCCGAAGGCAGTCGGGTGAAGGGGCCGATCTACAGTCCGAGCATTTGGGAGAGTTCCCCTCACCCCGACCCTCTACGCGCAAGCGGGGAGAGTGGTTCGAGCTGCGGTGCATAGCTATGTCTGAGCAGAAACGAAACTTCGTCGGCCGCTCGGTCCCGCGGCTGGAAGACCGCCCGCTGCTGACCGGTCAAGGCCGCTTCGCCGCCGATATTTCGTTTCCCGGGCAATGGTCGATGCGCGTGGTGCGCTCGCCCATCGCGCACGGGAAGATTATTTCGATCGACGCTAGTAAAGCGCTGGCGTTGCCAGGCGTGCACGCGGTGTGGACTTACGCTGACGTCGAGCATCTTCCGTTCATCCCGTTTCGTCTCACCGGCCTCAAGGCGCTGGAGCCCTATCAGCAGCCGGTGCTGGCCAAGACGATAGTGCGCTATGTCGGCGAACCAGTCGCGGTGGTCTTTGCGGAAAACGCATATCTCGCAGAGGACGCCGCCGACCTTATCGACCTTTTGATCGAGCCGCTGCGAGCAACGATGCTCGCGACCGAGGAACCGAGCTTCTACGAGCATGACAAGTCGACAGAACCGTCAGTCCTGCAAAAATCGTATGGCGACGTGGACGCGGCCTTTCGTACCGCTCATGCCATTGTATCGCTTGAGCTCTCAGTCGGACGGCACAGCGGCGTGCCACTTGAGACGCGCGGCGCGTTGGCCCGTTACGACGAGGCTCGCGATCTGCTGGAACTGCACGGTGCCGCCAAGGTGCCGCATTGGAATCGCGACACGCTGGCGCAAATGCTTGGGCGGACGAAGGTATCCGTCCAACTTTACGAGGGCCATGTCGGCGGCGGCTTCGGCATCCGCGGCGAGATCTACCCGGAAGACGTGCTGGTCTGCGCGGCTGCACTGAAATTTCGCAAACCAATCAAATGGATCGAGGACCGGCGCGAGCACCTGATCGCGGCCAATCACTCGCGCCAGCAATATCACTGCGTGCGCGCCGCCATCGACAAAGACGGCCATATACTTGCAATCGAAGACGAATTTTTTCACGACAACGGCGCCTACATGCGCACTCATGCGGCCACGGTGCCCGACCTCGCCGCTGCCATGCTGCCTGGGCCCTATCGCGTGCCTGCCTATCGCGCCACCGGGCACATCCGCCTGACCAACAAGACGCCCTGCGGCACCTATCGGGCTCCAGGCCGTTACGAATCCACCTTTGTCCGCGAGCGGCTAGTTGATGCAATCGCAGCAGAAGTCGGCGTGGACAAGGCCGAGATCCGCCGCCGCAATCTGATTGCGAAAAGCGCGATGCCCTATGCGCTCGGCCTCGACACGCTCGGCACAACCATCGTTTACGACTCGGGCGACTACGCGCTGCTGCTCGACAAAGCCTTGCAGGCCGCAAGCTGGGACGAGGTGCAACAACAATTGAAGCAGCGCCGTGCCACCGGAGAAAAGGTCGGTGCCGGTGTGGCAATGTTCGTGGAGAAGAGCGGGCTCGGTCCGTTCGACACCGTGCGCGTCGAAGTGACGCCGGCGGGCACGGTCGAGGTGATCACCGGCGTCGCCTCCATCGGCCAGGGAGTGGAAACCGTCGTGGCACAAATCTGCGCCGACGCGCTTGGCATTGACTACGCCTCTATTCGCGTCATCCACGGCCAGACTGATCGCATCGCGCGCGGCATGGGCGCTTTTGCGTCGCGCGTAACGGTTATGTGCGGCGAAGCCACGCGTCTCGCAGCTACGAAACTGCGCGTTCAGGCCCTCGCTTGCGCGGCCCAGCTCATGCAGACAAGCGCCGATGCGCTCGATATCGTCGACGGCGTCGTGATCCGCAATGACGGCACGGGCGCCTCGATGACGCTCGCCGATGTAGCGAAAGCGACGACCGGCGGTTTGAGCGCCGAGGACACGTTCGAGTCGACGCATATGGTCTACCCTTACGGTGTCCACGTCGCCGTGGTGCGCGTAGACACTGAGACTGGCGGCGCTACCGTCGAGCGTTATGTGATTGCCTACGACATCGGCAGGGCGGTCAATCCCAAACTGGTGGAAGGCCAAATCGCCGGCGGATTGGCTCAAGGCATCGGCGGTGCGTTGCTGGAGGAGTTTCTCTATGATGAAGCCGGCGAGCCGCTGTCGGTCAGCTTCGCCGACTATCTGATGCCGACCGCGCGCGAGGTGCCGGAGCATTCCGTCATCGTGTCCGAGGACGCGCCCACCCCGCTCAATCCGCTCGGTCTCAAAGGCGCCGGCGAAGGCGGCGCCAATCCAGTGGGCGCGGTGATCGCTTCGGCAATCGACGATGCGCTCGGCATTCCGGGCGGGGTAACGCAATTGCCGGTGACGCCGCAGCGGCTGAAGGCAATCATCGCACGATACGCAATGGCCAACACCCGGACGTTGGGCCCGGGCGCTGAAACTTAGCCATGCCGTGTCAGCACCGGAAATAACGGCGGTGACCGCTCCGAGTCACGCGATAGCAATATCCGGGACGGGTCGCATCGGCAATCACGGCTCCAGCCACGGCACCAATCAGACCGCCTGCTAAGGCACCACCCGCGGTATGGCTTACCACGCCGCCGATCACGGCGCCGGTCCCGCCTCCGATCAAAGCCCCGCCCAGCATGCGATCTTCCCGAGCGGTCTGGCAGCCGGCGAGCGCCAAGGCCAATAATGCCATCACAAATATCTTTCGCATGTGCATACTCCATGTGATTGGTCAATCGCGGTCGCAGCGTTCGAATGCAAAGTCCAACCGTGTCTATTCTGTGGCACCAACAGCCACTTAACTGCGGCGCCCAGTTGTTTCTACGTCCGGAGACGCTCAGCGTTTGCAGTAGGTTTGCGGGGTTACGTGCGCGACGACGTAAAAAGATCAACCGAGCTTGCGCAGCAGGTTACCGATCATGCGCTGCTCGTCCGCGCTGAGCGGCGTGAGCGTCGCGGCGGTGATCTCGGCAGCAACCTTTATCGCCTCCTCGGTTATTTCGCGGCCGCGCTCGGTCAGCGTCACCGCGCGGCGGCGGTGATCGTTCGGATCGTTAAGCGCAGAGACGAAGCCGCGCGCCCCCAGACGGTCGACCACGCCCTTGATCGTAGCGGCATCGAGATAGATCAGCCGGCCTAGGTGGTTCTGCGAGCAGGGCCCGACTTCGTAGAGCTTGGCGAGCGCGGCGAACTGGGTCTGGGTCAGTGCCTCGACCATGCGGCCGGTGAAGATCGCGGTGTGCCGCTGCATGGCGACCCGCAGCAGGAAGCCTACCTGCTGATCGAGCACATATCGGCCGTCGGCGGCCGTCTCCGCCGCGGACACTACGACTTGGAGTTTTTCACGTCTCATCGTCGGTCCGTTTTTTATGTCGCGTACCCGACAAAGGGCGAAAGGCCTAACTTGTGCTTTGCTCCTGGAAATATGTGGGTTGCGGCTCGACCTGGCTAAACCGTCAGATAGGCCCGCTGCACATCCTGGCAATCCGCAAGTTGCGTCATGCTACCTTGCCAGTGGATTTGGCCTTTTTCTAGGACATAGACCCGGTCCGCCACCAGGCGCGAAAAGTGCATGTTCTGCTCGGACAGCACGATCGCCAGTCCCTGCTTTTTCAATTCGACGATGGTATTGGCCATCTGCTCTACGATCAGCGGGGCGACGCCTTCCGACGGCTCGTCGAGCAGCACCAGCAGCGGGTTGCCCATCAGCGTGCGCGCGACCGTCAGCATCTGCTGCTCTCCGCCGCTCATGCGATTACCCAGCCGGTTTGGCATCTCGGCGAGATTAGGGAACAGCGTGAATAATTTCTCGGGTGTCCACGCCGGCGCGGGAGCACCATCAGTGAAGCGCCGCGGCGGCTGGCGGCCGATGTCGAGATTCTCCATAACCGTGAGCTCGACGAAAATGCGGCGGTCCTCGGGCGTATAGCCGAGACCGCGCCGCGCGATCTCGAACGGTTTGAGATTGGAAATGTTCTCACCGTTGAAGCGTACGGTGCCCCTGCGCTCGACTATGAGGCCCATGATCGCCTTCAGGGTGGTGGACTTGCCGGCGCCATTGCGCCCCATCAGCGCTACCACCTCGCCGCGGCCCACTGTGAAGCTCAGATCGTAAAGAATGCGTGCGGCACCGTACCAGGCGCTCAAGCCGTCGACGGTAAGCATGGGTTCGCTCATAATCCGGCTCCGGCTGGCGCAAAGGTCCTGCCGGTGCCGAAATAGACCTCGCGCACCTGCGCATTATTGCGGATTGCGTCGGCATTGCCTTGTGCGATCAGCCGTCCGCGTGCCAATACGATAATGCGGTCAGCATAAGCGAACACCACGTCCATCGAATGCTCGGTAAACAGCACCGAGATGCCGCGCTCGGTCACCAGCCGCTTTACGAGCGTGATCAGATCGTTGCGCTCCTTCGGCGCCATACCGGCAGTCGGCTCGTCCATCAGCAAAAGCCGCGGCCCGTTGGCGAGCGCGATCGCGAGCTCGACGCGCTTGACCTCGCCATAGGCGAGCTCGCGGCTCGGCCGATCGGCGGCCTCGCGCATGCCGACTTGCGCGAGCAGATCGAGCGCGCGCTCGCGATGCCTACCGGCTGCCGACCGCCACAGCCGGTAAGTTTCGCCGGCATGCGAAATCAACGCCATCTGAACGTTTTCGGCCACCGTCATCGACGAGAATGTGGCGGCGACCTGGAAGGTACGCCCGACACCAAGCCGCCAGATTTCGCGCGGCGCACTGCCCGCAATATTGCGGCCGGCGAACATGATTTCGCCGGCATCCGGTCTGAGCTGCCCATTGATCATGTTGAAACAGGTCGACTTACCGGCTCCGTTCGGGCCGATCATGGCGAGGAATTCCGCCGGTGCGAGGTCAAAGCTGACATCATTGACGGCGAGCACCCCGCCGAAGGCCCTGGACAGTTCGCGCACGGCGAGCACGCTCATGGTGCGCCCCTGCCCTTGCGCCACAGCGCCGCGAAGGCGCCGACAATGCCCTGCGGGAAGGCGAGCACTAGCAGCAGGATGATGCCGCCAAGCAAGGCTCGCCAATATTCGGTCTGCCGCATCACGGTGTCCTGCAGCACGGCGTAGACCGAGGCGCCGACAATCGGGCCGGTCAGCGTCTGGATGCCGCCGAGCAACACCATCACTAGGCCATCAATGGAACGGCCGACGTGAATCGTCTCCGGCGCGATCGAACCCTTGGCAAAAGCGAACAAGCCTCCGGCCACGCCGCAGACGCCGCCGGCGATGGCAAAACCAAGCCAGTGTACGCGCTTGACGTCAATCCCGATGGCCTCGGCGCGCAACGGGGAATCGCGCCCGGCGCGCATGGCATACCCGAACGGCGAGAATAGCGACCGGCGCAGTAGCAGCACGCCGATCACGGTAAGCAGTAGGGTTAGCAGGAAATAGAGCCAAGCCTCGTCGAAGGGCGGCGTCGGCCATATCCCGATCACACCATTGGACCCGCCGGTAAGCCCTTCCCACTGGAACACCGCGGCCCAGACGATTTGCGCGAAGGCGAGCGTCAGCATGGCGAGATAGACGCCGGACAGCCGCACCGCGAACCAGCCGAACAGCAATGCGCCGGCAAGCGCCACGAAGGGCGCGGCTATGAGCGCGATTCCCATCGGGACGCTGAGCCATTTCACCAGGAGCGCCGCACCATAGGCGCCCAGTCCGAAATAGGCGGCGTGCCCGAACGAATGCATGCCGCCAGGACCCATGATGAAATGCAGCGAGGTCGCGAACAGCACCGCAATCAGCACGTCGATGCCAAGGATCAAGAGATAAGGCGAGCTCGGTGCGAGCAGCGGCAAGCAGAGCAGCAGCACCAGCACCGTAGCGCCGAGCGCCTTCAGCATTGGCGGCGCCGGCCGGAGCGGCTCGTCCGGCTCGGCAATCGAGCGAACCACCGCCTGCGCACTGCCGAGTAGACCGTACGGCCGCGCGATCAGCACGATCGCCATCACCAGAAATTCCGCCACCAACGTGAACTTGGAAAAATTGATGCTGAAAATACCGAGGTCAACCACGCCTATGCCGATGCACAGCGCCTTGACCTCGGCGATGACCACAGCGGCGAGGTAGGCTCCGGTCAACGAACCCATGCCGCCGACCACCACCACCACGAAGGCATCGCCGATCGCGATGAGATCGGCGGCAAGATTGGCTGGCTCGCGCGCAATCTGCAACGCGCCGCCGAGGCCGGCGAGCGCCGCGCCGAGCGCAAACACAGACGTAAACAGGATCGACTGATTGACGCCGAGCGCGCCGACCATCTCGCGGTCTTGTGTGGCGGCGCGCACCAGCCGGCCGAAACGCGTGCGCGAGATCGCCAGATGCAGGATCAGCAACACCAGCGGCCCGACCACCGCCAGAAACAGGTCATAGCTCGGCAGCCGGCGCCCGAGTACCTCAATTGCGCCGCGTAGGCCGGGCGCGCGCGGACCGAGCAGGTCCTCCGGGCCCCACAGCCAGAGCACGGCGTCGTTGATCACCAGCACCAGCGCAAACGTGGCGAGCAGTTGGAACAGTTCCGGCGCGCGGTAGATCCTGCGGAGCAGCACGATCTCGATCGCCGCGCCGATGAGACCGATGACAAGCGCAGTTGCGACGATGCCACCCCAGAAGCCGAGCGCGCCGCCGATCGAAGTCGCGAACGAATAGGCAAGGTAGGTCCCCAGCATGTAAAGGGACCCGTGCGCGATGTTGATGATGCGAGTGACGCCAAAGATCAGCGATAGTCCGACCGCGACGAAGAACAGGCCGGAGGCGCTGGACAGCCCGTTTAGCGCTTGGAACAGGAATGCGTTGAAGGTCATAGCGGCACTTATCCCTCCCCTTCAAGGGGAGGGCGACTGCGAGCCACCGGGTCCATGCAAAGCGCGGTCCAATGATAAACTCCGCGAGCAGCCGAGTCGGGCTTCATATCGGCACGGTTACCCTACCCGGTCGGCTTCGCCGGCCACCCTCCCCCAAAGAGGGAGCGGGATAAAGCGCTCAATTCGCGTCCGCCGGCCGCAGTTTCTTAACCTCCGCGTCGCTCGGCAGCACCGAGGCGCCGTCGACATATTTAAATTCGACCATGGTGCCCTTGCCGCCTTCCAGCGCGAGCTTGCCGACATAGGCTCCCATAGTGGCCTGATGGTCGCTCGCCCGGTAGTGGAACGGGCCGAACGGGCTGTCGACCTTCAGGTCTTTGAACGCCTCAACTAGCTTCTCGGTATCCGTGGACTTCGCCCGGGCAATGCCAGCGGCCAGTGACTTCATCGTTACGTAGCCCACGATCGAGCCAAGCCGCGGATAATCGTTGTATTTCTTCTGATAGGCGGCGAGGAATGTCTGATGTTCCTTGGTCTTGATCTTGTCCCAGGGATAGCCGGTGACCACCCACCCGACCGGGGTCTCGTCCTTGAGCGGGTCGAGATATTCCGGCTCACCAGATAATAGGCTTACCACCATTCGGTTCTTGAATACGCCACGCGTGTTGCCCTCACGCACGAACTTGGCGAGATCGCCGGCGAACAGCACGTTGAAGATCGCATCCGGCTTGGCATCGTCGATAGCCTGCGCCACCGCGCCGGCGTCGATTTTTCCGAGCGGCGGCGCCTGCTCGGTGACAAATTCGACGTCTGGCTGCGCCTTCTTCATCAGCGCCTTGAAGTTCTCAGCCGCCGACTGGCCGTATTCGAAATTCGGATAGACCAACGCCCAGCGCTTCTTCTTGGCGCCGGTCGCCGCCGGCATCAGCATAGCCACCTGCATGTAGGTCGAGGCGCGCAGGCGGTAAGTGTACTTGTTGCCGTTCTGCCAGGTGATCTTGTCAGTGAGCGGCTCGGCAGCGAGGAAGAACACTTTCTTCTGGCCGGCAAAATTGGTCACCGCCAGGCCAATATGCGACAGAAAGGTGCCTGCAATCATAGGCACGCCTTCGCGCGTCACCAGCTCTTCCGCAACCCGCACCGCTTCGCCGGGATTGGCGCCGTCGTCGCGCGAGATCACTTCCAGCTTCTTGCCGAGCACCCCGCCATGCGCGTTGATCTCCTCGACCGCCAATTCCCAGCCCTTCTTATACGGGTCGAGGAACGCCGGTTGCGACTTGTAGCTGTTGAGTTCGCCGATCTTGATGGTCTGCTGCGCGGCAGCCGGCGTAGCGAGGCTGACCGCGAGCGCGAAGTAGAACAGGTGACGCAGTCTCATGACGAAGGCTCCCTGCGTGGCGCCAACCGCACACGCGATGACACAACGATGTCCGTCGACGGGGCGGCGAACTTATTTGTGCGGAAATAGTCCGACCATGAAGCCAATGTTGTCAAGCAAACTAGAAGACGCAAAAGTCCACTCATTACTGCGGATGCTAGAATCCAGCCAGGATCCCCGCTTCCGCAGGGACGAGCGAAGACGACACGCCTAGCCGCGCGGCCGATCGCGGAAACGGTCCATGAGCGGCTTGTCCTGGCCACCGTCGATCTCGATCATGGTACCGTTGACCATTTCCATTAGCGGCGAAGCCAACATTGTGACCAGGTTCGCTACCTCCTCCACCTCCGCGATACGGCCCATCGGGATCGAGGCCGGCGCCAGTTTGTCCGCCTCCTCATAGGAAATCTTCATATCGCGCGACATCGCCTTGACTAGTCCAGCCCAGCGCTCGGTGCGCACCGGACCCGGATTGACCGCAACGAAGCTGATGTTGTTCTTGCCGTATTGGCCAGCGAGCGAGAGAGTGAGATTCTGCCCCGCCGCATTGGCCGCGCCCGGGCAGATCTCCCAGTAGGACGGCTTCACGCCGTCATTGCCAATCAGGTTCACCACCCGGCCGCCGCCCTGTTTGACCATAATTGGCAGCACGTAGCGCAGGCAACGCACATAGCCCATGAATTTGAGCTGCAGGCCCTTCTCCCAATCGTCCTCGCTCAAATGTTCGATCACACCACCGGCGGCCGAGCCTGCATTGTTGACCATGATATCGATGCGGCCGAGTGCCTGGTAGCCCCGCTCGATGAAATTCTTGGCGTCGGAGTCTTTGCGCAGATCGGCGGGAATGGCGACGATCTTGCGGCCGGTCTCCTTAGCGATCTCGCTGGCGGCGCCTTCGAGCGGCCCCATGCGACGCGCGCAAATCGCCACGTCGACGCCTTCCTTGGCTAGCGCGCGGGCAATACCCTTGCCGATGCCTTCGCTGCCGCCGGTGACCAGCGCGGTCTTGCCTTTGAGCTTGAGGTCCATGGTGATCCACCTCAGTTCATTTGATTTGGCTTGTGTGCGAGCCAGCGACCCGCTTCGGCAGCGGCGAACAGTTCGGCGAGCGCGGCGTTGAACGCTGCCGGTTCCTCGCTGGTGATGGTGTGTCCGGAGCGCGGAATGACCAGCAGCCCGGCGGTTGGCACAGTACGTTTGAGGAAGATGCTGCCGTCTAGGCACCAATCGTCCTCGTCGCCGACGATCACCAGCAGCGGCACTGAAAACTTCTTTAGATCCGCTTCCATCTCCCACAGAGTCGGCCGCTTGGCCTGCAGACGCAGCATGGTGAGCGAATGGCCCTTAGCGGAATGCTCGCTGAGCATCTTAGCGAATTCGGCAAAACCACGCGGGTCTTTGTTCTTCTGAGTCTGCCGTACAGGCCCGTCTGCATAACGCGTCGCAGCAGTGGCAAAATCCTCTGCGGCGAACATCTCGCCGGTCGCGCGCGAGGCCGCCCGCATCTCCTCGACCTTTTTCTGATCCGGGCTTGAGCCGTAGCCGCAACCTGCCGCGGTCACCGAAATACAGCGCTGCGCATATTTAATGCCGACATGCAAGGCGGTGGATGCGCCCATCGAATGGCCGACCACATGCGCTTTCTCGATTTCAAGCGCGTCCATCAGCGCGAGTACGTCGTCTCGTGCGATCTGCTGGCTATAGCGAGCGCCGTCGTCGGGCACGTCGGACGGAGGATAGCCGCGCTGGCTGTAAGTGACGCAGCGATGCGCG
>Ga0207761_1000923_pt1 | contig 10077 bp, 10 predicted proteins | sample LuqExpMetageno34_FD_187792 | JGI IMG/M metagenome (GOLD analysis project Ga0207761, IMG submission 187792) | Tropical forest soil microbial communities from Luquillo Experimental Forest, Puerto Rico - Sample 34 (SPAdes) | ecosystem: Environmental > Terrestrial > Soil > Tropical forest ...
ATGGTATGATGCAGTAGGTCGGGCGCTGGTCCCGCGCAACGCACCCTGTGAACCCCGCCAGGTCCGGAAGGAAGCAACGGTAACAGGTCACTGCTGTGTGCAGCGGTCAACTGGCGCCTGACTTTTTGAGCAATTCGCAATTTGCTTCTGGCGCGTCCGCTTACCAGGCGGTTACTCCGCATGGACATTCTGTAACACGTCGTTGACAATGGGTCTTTATTCATTCTGCCCCAGAAGCTGACGGAGAAATCGATTGTCCAGTCCTGTTCGCGCCAAAATTGTCGCCCTGGGAACCTACGTTCCGCCCCGCATCCTCAGCAATCAAGACCTGGAAAAGATGGTCGAGACCACGGACCAGTGGATCTTGGAGCGCACCGGCATCCGCGAGCGTCATATCGCGGAGCCGGGTGTGGCGGCCAGCGATCTGGCAGTGGAGGCGGTGAAGAAGCTGCTGGAGAGCCATCCTTTCGACCTGCAGGAAGTCGACCTGATCGTAGTGGGCACGGTGACCCCGGACATGATGTACCCTTCGACGGCTTGCCTGGTGCAACACAAGCTGGGAATTGCGAACACCTGGGGATTCGACGTATCGGCAGGGTGCTCGGGCTTTCTGTACGCGCTGAATACCGGCGTGGCCTATGTGGAATCGGGCAGGTACAGGAAGGTGCTGGCCATCGGCAGCGACAAGAATTCCATGATGGTGAACTACGGGGACCGCGCGGTGTGCATCATTTTCGGCGACGGCGCCGGGGCGGTATTGCTGGAACCTGCAGAAGAAGGTGAGCCGGGAATCATTGACCATGTTGCCCAAATCGAGGGTGCGGGAGGGCAGTACTTGTACATGCCCGGCGGAGGCAGCTTGCATCCAGCCACGCACGAGACTGTTGACAAGAAGATGCATTATATTCATCAGGATGGGCAACAAGTCTTCAAGTATGCGGTGAGGAAAATGGCGGAGATGACAGGGCGCATTCTCGAGCGCAATCACCTGACCGGCAGCGACATCGATTGCTTCATCGCGCATCAGGCGAACCGGCGGATCATCACCGCCACGGCTGACCGGTTGAAGATGCCGGAGGGGAAGGTCATCGTCAACATTGACCGTTTCGGAAACACCACCGCGGGAACGATTCCACTGGCGATGCAGACGGCGCTCGAGACTGGGAAGCTGAAGAAGGGCGACACGGTGTTGCTCGCGGCGGTTGGCGCCGGATTTACCTCGGGAGCGACGCTGCTGAAGTGGGCGTACTAGCGATAGACTTCGCGGCGACGACCGACCTTCAGTACGAGGATGACGAGCCGGTCGTCCTCGATCTTCGCGATGAGGCGGTAGTCTCCCACTCGGTATTTCCAAAACTCACCCAGCCGCTCACCTTGCAGTGCCTGTCCGATACTGCGCGGATTGTCCAGTTTGCCCAGGCGCTCGCGAAGGAACTTGATGATGCGGCGCCGGATGGCGGGGTCCAGTTTTTCCACTTGACGGAGGGCGGTTTCTGTAAACTCAATTGTCCAGGCCAAGGTGCTGCCTCACCTCGTCCAGGGTGTAGGTTTTCTCTTTTCCAGCACGAACGCGTTCCAACACCTGCTCGGCGGCGTAGATATCTTCCAGGTCTTCGAGATACCGTAAGATCGCCTCGCGAGCGTAGAAAGTTTTTGTGCGACCGGTGCGCCGGGCAAGCTTTTCCAGGCGCTTCTCGATGGATTCGGGTAGACGGATAGCAAGCATCTCAGCCTCACTATACAAGTATAGCACCCACTCGTGATCCGGGTAAATCTACGTCTTCCGCGGTTCTGTCATCCGCGCCGGATCGAGAATCTCTTTAATCTGCTCTTCGCTCAGATAGGCTTTCTCGCGCGCAATTTCGATGATGGTCCTTCCCGTCGCTACGGATTCCTTGGCGATTTCCGCAGCCTTCGCATAACCGATGTAAGGATTGAGCGCCGTTGCCAGCGAGACGGTGCTTTGCGCGTACGTTTGGCATCGCTTGGCGTTGGCGGTGATGCCCTTGATGCAGAACTCCGTCAACTGGCGCAGCATGTTGGTCATGATGGTGAGGGAGGTTAGCACGCTGTGCGCCATGGTGGGCATCATGACGTTGAGTTCGAGTTGACCGGCCTGCACGGCCAGCGCGACGGCGGTGTCATAGCCTATGACCTGGAACGAGACCATGGCTGCGAGTTCGGCCATCACCGGGTTGATTTTGCCGGGCATGATGGAGGAGCCGGGTTGCAGCGCGGGCAGGTTGATTTCGGCGAGGCCGGTGTTGGGGCCGGAGGCCAGCAGACGCAAGTCGTTGGAGATGCGGATGACTTCGAGCGCGAGATTGCGCAGCGCAGAGCTGACTGCCGACATCGCCAGGTTGGACTGCATGGCGTAGCGCATGTCGTCCACCGGAGTGAGTTTCTGGCCGGAGATGCGGGCGAGATTGGCGACGGCTCGCTCGCGGTAGTCGGGATGGGTATTGATGCCAGTGCCGACAGCCGAGCCTCCGAGGCCGAGTTCGCGGAGCAGATCGGATTGCTGTTCGATGGCTTTCTTCGCGCGCGCGATGGCTCCGGCATAGGCGGTGAATTCCTGGCCGAGGCGCATGGGGACGGCATCCATCATGTGGGTGCGGCCGGATTTCAGGATGGAGTGGAATTCGCGGCCTTTGGCTTCGAGCGCGGCGGTTAGGCCGTCGAGAGCGGCATAGAGCTTTTCCAGTTCCAGCAACGTAGCCAGGCGCATGGCGGTAGGGAAGACATCATTAGTGGACTGGCCGTAATTGACATGGTCATTGGGATGCGCGTGTCGGTACTCGCCAAGCTTGCCGCCTAGGAGCTCGGAGGCGCGGTTGGCGATGACCTCATTGGCGTTCATGTGGAAGCTGACGCCGGCTCCGGCTTGGAAGACATCGACCACAACATGCGCGTGCCACTGGCCGCGTTGAATCTCCTGGGCGGCTTGGATAACGGCGTCGGCGGTTCTAGCGTCGAGCAGTCCGAGATCGCGATTGGCTTCGGCGGCGGCCTCCTTGACCATGGCGATGGCGCGGATGAGAGTCGCGTGGGCGCGGAGGCCGCTGATGGGGAAGTTCTCGATGGCGCGAGCCGTCTGGATGCCGTAATAGGCGTCGGCAGGAACTTCTTTGAATCCGAGGGAGTCTTTTTCGGTGCGGGTGGACATGGGGGCCGCCTCCAGCAGAGAGATGATAGTGGAAGGAGGAAAGCTTCCGACGAATTGCTGCTACCCTCTCGCTGTGCAGGACAGGTAGGGCAGCCGACAAATAAGAGATGCCCGCGGAACCCAGAGTTTCCGTTATCAGCCGCAGCACTTTTTGAACTTCTTGCCGCTGCCGCAGGGACACGGTTCATTGCGGCCGATCTTCGGCTCCGCGCGGTAGATCGGCGCGAAAATGTCGGGCTCCGGCCGCCGTAATTTGTCGGGCAAAAGAAGGTCGTCTCGAACTGTAGGCTTTTGATTCTCGCGGAAGCAATACCACCACGAAAGCTCGCTGTGCACATCGGATACGAGCAAATAGTCGTGTCGAAGCCGAGCCATCGCAGCTTCCTTGCCGAGCGCCAGCGCCCGTTCAACGTCGTCCCAGCCGATCATCCTGGGATCGATCAAGTCGTCGTCATAAGCCTGACGAAGTTCTTCCATCACCTCCCCCGGCCAGACATCAGCACAACCATTGGCCAACCATCCCCATACGTCGTCAGAGGTGCGCGTGAGTTTCCGGAAAAGGACCTTGAAATACGCAACAAGCTCGTCGCGGCTGAGTGTGCCGCACGCGCACAACGTTACCAGTCCGGTCAGACCCGCCGCCCTCACAAATTCGTTTGCTTTTTCGTTCTCAATGAGTTCGGTGATTCCGCTGGTGTCACCGCCGGAAACCGAGGCAAGGATTTTGCCAAGCCCCTCGGTGACAACGTAGTCGACCAGATCAAAAGCGAATTCACCGGGCGCGGAAAAGATATTTATCAGCAGCGGGTAGGCGCGAGTCTCCCGGAATTGCGCCAGGAGATACATGGCATAAATATGGTCGAAGCGCCGGTGATCCTGAATGTACGGTTCCGGGTCGCGGAGTGCGCCGTCGAGGGTTTCCAGCAGGGCGGGAACAATTTCATCGCGGCGGAGTATCGCTTCGGATACGGCTTCTCGCGCGTAATGTCCGTCGGTGCTGGAAAGAGCTTTAAGCGTTTGTTGCAGGTTCATGTCGAAGTCAGATTAACATCGACTCCGCGCGACGCGCGGCGGCGGAGGATGCGAGGCGAACGAAAGCCGCCGGCTTCGCGTACCAGCGGCTGACTCGTTGGCGATACCTCAATCTAACTAATTGCGACCAACTCCGCGATCTTGGCCTGCCACTCCTTCGGGCCGGAGTGGTGCACCGCGTTGCCGTTCACGTCCACAGCGACGGTCACGGGCATGTCCTCGACGTCGAATTCGTAGATGGCTTCCATTCCGAGGTCGTCGAAGCCCAGCACGCGTGACTTCTTAATCGCTTTGGACACGAGATATGCCGCGCCGCCGACGGCCATAAGGTACACCGCCTTGTGGTCGCGAATAGCTTCTATGGCAGCCGGACCGCGTTCGGCCTTGCCGACCATACCGAGCAAGCCGGTGTGTTCCAGCATCTGGCGAGTAAATTTGTCCATGCGAGTGGCAGTGGTGGGGCCGGCGGGGCCGACGACCTCGTCGCGCACGGGATCGACCGGGCCGACGTAATAAATGAAGCGGTTTTTGAAGTTCACCGGTAGCTTCTCGCCACGGTTCAGCATGTCAGTCATGCGCTTGTGTGCGGCGTCGCGCCCGGTGAGCAGCTTTCCGTTGAGCAACAGCACTTCACCGGGCTTCCAAGTCGCGACTTCTTCGCGAGTCACGGTGTCGAGATTGACGCGGCGAGCACCCGAGGCCATGGGGTCGTAGGTGAGTTTCGGCCAGTCGTCGAGCGAGGGCGGCGTGAGCGCCACCGGGCCCTTGCCGTCGAGGACGAAATGGGCGTGGCGAGTGGCGGCACAGTTGGGAATCAGGGCGATGGGCAGGTTGGCGGCGTGGGTGGGGTATTCCTTGACCTTCACGTCGAGAACGGTGGTGAGTCCGCCGAGTCCCTGCGCGCCGATACCCAGGGCGTTGACCCTCTTGTAGAGTTCGAGGCGTAGTTCTTCGGCGCGGTCTTTGGGGCCGCGGGCAATCAGTTCTTGAATGTTGATGGGCTCCATCAGGGCTTCTTTTGCCAGCAGCATGGCCTTTTCAGCGGTGCCGCCGATGCCGAGGCCGAGAATTCCAGGAGGGCACCATCCTGCGCCCATGGTGGGAACGGTCTTCAGCACCCAATCCACGATCGAATCGGACGGGTTCAGCATGACAAACTTCGACTTGGCCTCCGAGCCCCCACCTTTAGCGGCGACGATGACGTCGAGCTTGTCGCCGGGAACGATGGTCATGTTGATGACAGCAGGCGTGTTGTCTTTCGTGTTCTTGCGCGTGCCACCGGGATCGGCGAGCACGCTGGCGCGCAGCTTGTTGTCGGGGTGCAGGTAGGCGCGGCGCACACCCTCGTTCACCATATCTTCGACGCTCATGGTCGCGTCCCACTGGACGTTCATGCCGACGCGGAGAAAGACGGTGACGATGCCTGTGTCTTGGCAGATGGGGCGGTGACCTTCGGCGCACATACGCGAGTTGATGAGCAACTGCGCGATGGCGTCGCGGGCAGCGGGCGACTGCTCTTTTTCGTACGCCCGGGTCAGGGCGCGAATGAAGTCGACCGGGTGATAGTAAGAGATAAATTGCAGCGCGTCAGCCACGCTCTGGATAACGTCGTCCTGTCTGATGACGGTCATGTTGGCCTGCCGTAAAGAGATTGGCTCGGGCGACGCGGTCGAACGAGAAAGGGACGCGAGGCGCCCGTGCTGGAGGAACCTGAAAGTATAACCCCCGCGCAACCGTCAAGATTGTGACGGATGCACCGAGCAGTTCTCCGGGGTTTCGGGTTGGTTATAATACGGCACCTGCATGGGTGGGGTAGTGTGACTTCCGCCGGCAATTGACGCGAAACCTGGAGAGGAACCCAATGGCGAAACCAGAGGCGAACAACAAACGCCAGAGACAAACTGCCAATCGCGGCCAGAGGGGCGCGCCGACTAAGCGCTTGCAGCAAATGAGCCAAGGTACGGCGCAGATTGTGAAAGACGCTGCCGCATTGCTGGACGAAGAACTGGCCGCGGGCATAGTGGCAGCGAATCAAGTACAGCGGCGCTTCCGGAGAGAGCGGCGCATCGACCCGGCCGATTTCAGCAATGCGCTGCAGCGCTTCCAGGCAGACGCACACGAGGTCATTACGCTGCTCAACGAGCGGCTTGACGAGATGCGCTCGGACGAAAACTTTGCCGTGGTCAAAAATCTGATGAATCGCAGCCACGACATGGTCGACCTGGCGGTGGAGATGGTCAACAGCAGCGCAGAGGTCGCCACCCAGTTGGCAAATTCGCCGCTCGCAAAGCAAGCGATGGGACGCCGTGCCGGTCGCAAGCGCTGAACCGGTGCGGCATCCCCGAAGCAAGAGCCGGGGCACCAATCGCAGCTTCGAGCGGCTGCTGGCCCACTATCGCGACGTTACCAGCCGGCACCTTCTACATTCGATACCCGAAAAGGGCCCGCCGTACCTTTATGAATTGGTATCGGAATACCCAAAGCGAATGGGGAAAGGCCTGCGCGGTGCTTTGTGCCTTGCCACATGCGCGGCACTGGGCGGCAGCCGCCTGCAAGCACTAAACTCGGCAGTGGCGATCGAGTTGCTGCACAACGCCTTCCTGGTCCACGACGATGTGCAGGACGGCAGCGAGTCACGCCGCGGCGGACCGACGCTGCTGAAAGAACATGGCGTTCCCATCGCCATAAATGTGGGCAACGCGACGAACCTGCTGGCGCTGCGCCGTCTCATGGAGAACCGTGGACTACTCGGTCCGCAAGCGAGCTGGCAGATCATGCAGGAAACCGAACGCATGATGACCTACTCGCTCGAGGGACAGGCCATCGAACTGGGCTGGATTCGTGACAACGCCTGCGATCTGAGCGAGCGCGACTACATGCAGATGTGCCTGAAGAAGACGTCCTGGTACTCGTTCATCTATCCGATGCGGGTAGGAGCGCTGGTAGCGCGGCCGGGACGGCTCAGCGACGAACAGTTCTGCCGGTTGGGATGGTACTTCGGAGCGGCGTTTCAAATCCAGGACGACATACTGAATCTGACGGGAGATTACGGCAAATACAGAAAAGAGATTGCAGGCGATTTGTGGGAAGGCAAGCGCACCCTCATGCTGATCCATTTGCTGGGACACTGCACAGAGCGTGAACGGATTCGGCTGCAGCGGTTTCTCGGACGGAGCCGACAGGAACGCAGCGCTGCGGAAGTTGAGTGGGTTTACGACATGCTGCTGCGCTACCGAAGCATTGACCATGCCCGACGTGCGGCGCGCCAACTGGCGGGTGCGGCCCTGCTGGAGGGTTTGGCAGCCTTCCGCGGGCTGCCGGATTCGCCGGAGAAACGATTCGTTCTGGAAATGATCCTTTACGTGGTGGACCGCGACCGGTGAGAGGTGTGCTCGGACGAAAAGGCCGCACCATCGACCGGAGAGACAAGTTATCCTGTCAGAATGGAACCAGAGCCAACTCGCGAGATTCAAATATCAGAACAGTTTGATGTTGTCGTGATCGGCGCCGGCCCAACCGGGCTCGCCTGCGGAATCGAAGCCACGCGCGCGGGATTCACCGTGACCAACCTCGATAAGGGGTGCCTGGTCAACTCGCTGTACAACTATCCCAGCAACATGACGTTTTTCACAACGCCAGAACTGCTGGAGATCGGTGACATTCCCTTCGCGAGTCCGAACCAGAAGCCCACGCGCCAGGAGGCACTGGAGTATTACCGCAAAGTGGCCGAGCATTACCAACTCGATGTGCGGCAGTACGAGACCGTCAAGAGCATTGAGGGAAGCGACGGTAACTTTGTGGTGCGAACGCACAACCACCACGAACGCGAACGCGAGTACCATGCGCGCAAGCTGATCCTGGCAACAGGGTATTACGATCGGCCTAATTTAATGAAGGTCCCTGGTGAGGACTTGCCGAAGGTCATGCACTACTACCGCGAGCCACACCCGTTCTTTGGGACTGACGTGTTGGTCGTTGGCGGCAAGAACTCGGCGGCTATTGCTGCGCTGGAATTGTGGCGCCATGGAGCGCGGGTGACGCTGGTGCACCGGCGCGACAGCATCAGCCCGTCGGTGAAGTACTGGATCAAGCCCGACATCGAGAACCGCATCAAAGCGGGGCAGGTGAAGGCGTACTTCAACAGCACGGTGAAGGAAATCGCGGCCGACCACGTTGTACTGAAGACACCCGCCGGTGAGGTGAGGCTGGCGAATGACTTTGTGTTTGCACTGACCGGGTATCACCCAGATTTCGAATTCATCTGCAGTCTGGGCTGCAGACTTCGCGGCGACGACGACAAAAAGCCGGTCGTGAACCCGAAGACGCTGGAGAGCACCGTGCCCGGCATTTACCTGGCGGGCGTCATCATCGCAGGCACACGCACGAGCGAGATTTTCATCGAGAACGGGCGATTCCACGGGCAGGCCATTGCGGCCGACCTGAAGACGAAATTGAAGCCGGAGCCGGTTTCAACCTGAGTACGATCGTCCGATAGACTTGGTCGCGTCCCCTTCCTCAATGCCGCCTGCTGCGGCAAGCTCAGCCTATGTGGAGGAACTCATGACTCGTTTCAACGGTTGGAAAACTCTTTTCCTCGCGGGTCTTTTGTACTCGCTGTTCGCCTACTGCTGTTTTGGGCAAGAAGGGCATGCCTGGGGTTATTCGGGTGAGCACGGCCCCGACCACTGGACAGAGGTCAGCGCTACTTGTGGCTTGGGTAAGACTCAATCGCCTATCGACATCGTGGACCCAAAGAAAGAAAAGCTGCCGGCGATTGGTTTTTCGTACCATGCGGCGCCGCTTAACGTGATCAACAACGGTCATACGATTCAGGTCAATTACGCGGCTGGCAGCAGCATCGAGCGTGACGGTAAGACCTATCAGCTGGCGCAGTTCCACTTTCACCACATGAGCGAGAACGCCATCAAGGGCCAGCACACGCCGATGGAGCTACACCTGGTCCACAAGGACAACGACGGCAACCTGGCGGTCGTGGCGGTGATGCTGAAGGAAGGCAAGGCGAACAAGCAAGTAGCGACGGTTTGGAGCAATCTCCCGGCGGTCGAAGGTAAAGAGAACACCCCCGCGTCAGTGATGGTGGACGCAGCGGGGCTGCTGCCGCATAAGCACAAGTACCACACATTTCCGGGATCGCTGACCACACCGCCGTGCAGCGAAAACGTGCTGTGGTTGGTGCTCGAGGAGCGGGTGACGCTGTCGAAGGAGCAGATCGCGAAGTTTGCGGCTGTGTATCCCAACAACGCGCGTCCCCTACAGCCGCTGAACGGGCGAACGGTGCTGGAAAGCAAGTAGCGGCACGACTTTTAGTCTTGAGCTTGGTAAAGGCTGGACTTCACGTCCGCAGTGGCGGCGAGTCCAGCCGATTTTATTGTTCGGCGACCATGCCATCACAGATTGGGCTTTGATAGACTTCTGCGCAGGTAAGGCCCGCCGGGGACCCTTGTTCAGGGGTGCGCAACCCTTCGTAATCCAGAACAGCTGAGCTTAAGGAGCTAGATATTATGAAGAACGCTGCTAATGATGAATGGTCGCGAAGGGAACTGCTCAAGACGGGACTGACGGCGACTGCGGCTGGCTTTTTCGCAAGTGGCCTGAGTGCGGTATTACCTCTGAGCGTGCAGGCCCAGTCCACGCTAACTCCGAGTGCCGCTCTCGATGAGTTAATGGCAGGCAACAGACGTTTCGTATCCGGACAGTTGACTGCCCATGAACATGACCTTGCCATACTGAAACAGCACACAGAGGAGAAACAAGAGCCGTTCGCGGCCGTACTTTCGTGTGCGGATTCGCGTGTGCCAGTCGAGCTGGTTTTCGACCAGAGCATTGGTCACATTTTTGTGACTCGCGTTGCCGGAAAT
>Ga0207761_1000927_pt1 | contig 10048 bp, 10 predicted proteins | sample LuqExpMetageno34_FD_187792 | JGI IMG/M metagenome (GOLD analysis project Ga0207761, IMG submission 187792) | Tropical forest soil microbial communities from Luquillo Experimental Forest, Puerto Rico - Sample 34 (SPAdes) | ecosystem: Environmental > Terrestrial > Soil > Tropical forest ...
AATTCAATGATCGGCATGTCGCCCTGCCCCGGAAAACACCGGAAATGGCGGCTCCAGGACAACACGTCCATGTCGAGCCAGGGCGCATCGGCAAGCTGTACTAGGAAGATGCGGTCGCCGGGAATTGAGCGCAACGGCTTGAGATCGGTCTTGCGCGCATAAGTGTGGAAGGTGTCGAGCACCAGGCCGATAGCTGGGTGGTCGGCGCGCCGCACGACCTCCCAGGCGTCGCGGTAGTCGCTAATGTGGCGCCCCCATGCCAGTGCCTCAAAACCAACTCGCAGCCCGCGTCTAGCTGCTTGTTCGCCAAGTTGCTGGAAGTCGGCGGCAGCGCGGTCGATACCGCCGAGCGAGTCCGGTGATACATTGCTGCAAACCATAAGAAGATCGCAGCCGAGTTCTTGCATGAGATCAAATTTGCGCTCGGCGCGATCAAACGTGCGTTGCCGTTGCGGCGCTGGCATGCCTTCGAAATCACGAAACGGCTGAAACGTAATCGCCTTCAAACCCAGATCGGCCATTTCCCTGGCGACGTCAGCCGGCGCGCCGTTATACGACAGCAGATCGTTTTCAAAGATTTCGACGCCGCGAAATCCCGCGGCGGCGATCGCTTGCAGTTTTTCGCTCAAGCCTCCGCTCAGGCAAACTGTGGCAATGGACGTCTTCATTGTATCGTTCTCCGGTTTTCCAGCCCCAGCTTAAATCGGCTCCGCCATTGCCGCGTCACGCGCGGCGAGCGCCGTGGCAAAGGTACGGTTCATGCGCGCAACATCCGGCTCGATGCCAACGAACAGCCGAAATGCCTCGGCCGCCTGATGCACGCACATCCCGCCGCCGGTCAGGATGCGGGCGCCCTTGGCGGTCGCGGCCTTGATGAACGCGGTTTCGATCGGCGTATAAATGACGTCGGCGGTCCAATGGTCCGAGCGTAAGGTTGAAACCGGAATCGGATTACCCGGAAAGCCATGCATGCCGACCGGCGTTGCGTTTATGACGCCATCGGCGGCCGCAATGTCGCCTTCAAGATCGCTGCCGAGCCGGCAGCGCGACGCGCCGTAATGCTTTACGAGATCGGCCATAAGTGTATTCGCACGCGCGTCGTCGCGGTCATGTAGGACCACAGACGCAGCACCGAGGTCCATCAGGGCAAATGCTACGGCGCGGCCGGCACCGCCCGCGCCGACCAGCACCACGATTGCAGCGTCCGCGCTGGCGCGGCCAAGCCCTTCCTCAAAGCTGCGTCGAAAACCACGGCGGTCGGTGTTGTAGCCGGTCGTGCGGCCATTGCACGCAATCGTGACGGTGTTGACCGCGCCGATCTGCTCAGCCTCGCGGTCGACCTCATCGAGAAGCGCTAGGACATCCTGCTTGAACGGAAATGTGACATTGGAGCCAGCGAAGCCGGCGGCCTTGACCGCATCCAGCAATTGCGGAAGGCGCCGCCCCGGCATTTGATCGACATCCATTAGATGGTAGTAGCCGTCGATCCCGGCGGCGACGAAAGCATCAGCGTGGAGTGCCGGCGACAGCGATTTCATGATGTTCGCGCCGATCAAGCCGACAAGGACCTTGCGATCGTTCATGGCGCACCCGCCACCGGCGCCAAACCGCCGCCGAGAAACAATTGCGCGATCCTTGAATCGGCGAGAATGCGCGGCGCGGTGTCCTCGATCCGGGTTTGCCCCTGCTCTAGAACCAACCCGTAATCGGAAATCTGCAGCGCCTGTTTAGCATTCTGCTCGATCAGCAGGATCGTGACGCCCTTGTCGCGCAGGTCTTTGAGGATTGCGAAAACCTCCTGCACCATCAGCGGCGATAGGCCGATCGACGGCTCGTCGATCAGGATCAGCTTGGGGTCGAGCAGAAGACCGCGCGCGACTTCGAGCATTTTCTGCTGACCGCCCGATAAGGTCGAGGCCTGTGCATTTGCCTTTTCCATTAGCATCGGAAATCGTTGCATGATCGCGTCCAACCGAGCGGGCAGACTGGCCTGGTCAGCCAAGGCGACCCCGCCGAGCTCCAAATTGTGCCGCACACTCAACTCGGGAAAGATATTGCGGCCTTGCGGCACATAAGCGACGCCGGCGTCAAGAATATCGCGCGGTGAAAAATTCGTGGTGACGCGGCCGTCGAACGTAATCGTGCCGACGCGCACTGGCAACAGGCCGTAGACCGTCTTGAACAGCGTCGATTTTCCGGCACCATTCGGCCCGATCACTGTTGTGATCGCGCCACGTCGAATGCGCGCAGTAGTGCCGTTCAAGATGGTCATCTTGCCGTAACCGGCAAATACATCATCAAGAACGAGAATCGGCGCTGACGCGCTCATGGCGAATCCATTCAGTGCCCGAGGTAAGCTTCAATAACGATCGGGTTGCGGCGAATTTCCTGCGGCGCGCCCTCGGCGATGATGCGTCCTTCCGCCAGAACCAGAACCCGCGTGCAAAGCGCCATGACGAATTCCATCTGGTGCTCAATGACGACGAAAGTGGCCTTGCGCTCGGCGTGGTAGGCCTGCAGCCGTTCGCGCAAATGGCCGAGCATGGTCAGGTTTACGCCGCCGGCTGGCTCGTCGAGCAGCACGAGCCGCGGCCCGGCCATAAAAGCCATTGCGGCATCGAGAAGTTTTTGTTGGCCATAACTCAGCATCCCGGCCTGTTCTTCCGACAAATGTGACAGGCGGAAGAATTCGATCATTTGATCGGCGGCGGCGCCGAGCCCCGCATCGGCGGCGCCGATCAGGCGCGAATACATCGAGCCTTGATGCTCTTGGCCCGCCAAAATGAGGTTGTCGCGCACCGAGAGCTGCGGGAAAACCTGCAAGAGCTGGAAGGTGCGGCTGACGCCGAGGCGATTGAGATCGCACGGGCGCATGCCGGTGGTCGGCTTGCCGTCGACCCGAACCTCGCCCGCGCTCGGCGTCAATTGTCCGAGCACACAGTTGAACAGCGTGGACTTGCCCGAGCCGTTCGGCCCGATGATGCCGAGGATCTCGCCGTCCCGGACCTCGAAAGATACGTCGCTTACGGCGGTGATGCCGCCGAACGACTTGCGCAAGTTGGAGACCTGCAGGACGGGGGTCATTGGCCGACCCCCTCCGAGCGCAAAATGGGCGACGGCGTGCGCCGTCCCACCGCCTTCAGCGCCCGTTCCACCAGCCCGAGCAGGCCCGACGGGCAGAAGGCCATCATCACCATGACGAACATGGCGTAGACGATCAGGTAATAGCCCTCCGTGATGCGCATCCACTCCGGCAGCAGCACCGCTACCAGCGCGCCCAGGAAGGGCCCGAAGAAGTAACCGCTGCCGCCGACGATCACCATCAGCAGCAAATTGAACGACATGCCGAGCCCGAACGAATTGGGCTCGATGTACTGCACCAGCGGCGCATAAAGCGCGCCGGCCAAGCCGGCGAGGCTCGAGCCGATGGCAAAGGCTATAAGCGTGTAACGCCGCGTGTCGAGGCCAAGCGAGAGTGCACGAACGGGGTTCTCGCGCAGCGCCACGAAGGCCCGCCCCCACGGCGAGCGCAGTATCCACCATGTCGCCAACGACAGCACCGTCAGCGCGCCGAGGCAGAAGAAGTAGAAGTCGAGCGCCTTCCCGGTCGACCAGCCAAAGAACGCCGGCCGCGCGATGCTGTTGATGCCGTATATGCCGTTGGTCAGCCATTCCTCGTTGCGCAGCACCAGGAAAACCAAAGTGTTGAAGGCGAGCGTGACGAAGGCGAGATAGTGGTGCTGGACGCGCAAGGCCGGATAGCCGAGCACCCAGCCGACGGCGAAGCAAAAGAGCCCGGCCGCCACGAAAGCGGCCGCATAGGGCACATCGGCCTGCGTCAGCAGCGCTACCGTGTAGGCGCCGATGCCGACGAAGGCGCCTTGCGCCATTGAAACCTGACCGGCATAGCCAAGCGTGAGGTTGAGCCCGATCGCCGCAATGGTGAGGACCGCCCACATCGAAATCAGATAGATGCCAAACGGCTTCAGAAAGAACGGCACTGCCACGGCGAAGACTGCGGCGGCAGCGACCAGGAAGGTCCCCAAGCGGTTCATACCGTGCGCTCCTCGACCCGGCCCAGCAGGCCTTGTGGGCGCAGTAGGATCACCGCGATCAGGATGATCAGCGGGAAGGCGCCGCGGTATTGCGACGACAGATAGGCAGCCGAGAGATTATCGAGGATGCCGAGGATGACGCCGCCGAGGATCGCGCCGCGCACCTGGTTGAAGCCGCCGATGATGGCCGCCAGGAAGGCCGCGATACCAAGCGTTTCGCCGTTGGTGAACTTGGCGAGATAGATCGGGCTGATCAGGATTGACGCGATGGCGACCAGCACGCCGTTGATGAGAAAGGTATAGAGGACCATCCGCTCGACCGGGATGCCGAGAATGCGCGCCAGTGTGGGGTTCTGCGCGGTCGCCTGCATGCAGCGGCCAAGCCGCGTCTTATTGAGCAGGAAGTGCAGCGCCAGAACGGTGGCGACCGCGATTGCTAGCACCGCCAGGCTTTGCAGCGAGATCACCGCGCCGAAGACGTTAAGATCGGTCGCCGGCACCAGCGCCGGAAACGGCTGGGCCTGCGAGCTATAGAAATCCTTGGCTGCCTCTTTAAGAAACAGCGACAGCGCGATCGTCGAGATGACCAGCGGCAGCACGCCATAGCGTAGCATCGGATCTACGATGATCAGCTTGAACAGCAGGCCGAGCACCACGATCGACAGCAGCAGGCCGATGAGCGTCGCCAGCCAAAACGGTGCGCCGAGGTTCATCGCCGCCAGGATGAAGAATGCCGGCAGCATGACGAACTCGCCCTGGGCGAAATTGATCGTCTGCGATGTCTGCCACAAGAGCGTAAAGCCGACCGCGATTAGGGCATAGATGGCCCCGGTCGCGAGCCCGGACACCAGAAGCTGGATAAAGGACGCCATTGGTCTTCAAGGTTGCGTCCGCCCGGTGCTTGGGGCCGGGCGGATGCTTTGGTTGAACGATCGTTACTTGCCGAGCTTCGGCAGGGTTGCGACGATCTTCTGCTTGCCGTTCACGACCTCGCCCAGGAAACTTTCACGGTCGATATCGCCGTTCTTGTCCCAAGTCGCTTCCATCAGGATGCCGGGCTCGTCCTTGGGCGTGATGGTCATTCCATGCGCAGCCTGGGCGAAGGCCTTGCTATCGAACTTGCCGATCTTCTCGGTCACATGCTTGATCATGTAGACCGCAGTGTAACCCTTGATGCCGTTGTGGTCGCAGACATAGTTGAAGCGCTTCTTGAACTTCTCGCCAAACTGCTGCACGGCCGGGATCGGGGCATCGACGGTAAGGCCAACATGGCCGCGCACGCCGTCGGCCGCACCCTGCGCCAGATCGATCACCTTCTGCCCGAGCAGTGTGGTCTCTCCGAGCAGCGGCGCCTTGATGCCCTGCTTCTTGGCTTCGCGCAGGAAGCGTGCGCTTTCTTCCTCGTTGACGTAGACAAAGATCGCGTCGGCATTGGCGGCTTTGATCTTAACGACGTCGGCCGAGAAGTCGGCCTGGCCGGATTCAGTCGAGACGTCGGCGACGACTTTGATGTTGCGCGCCGCCATCTCCTTAACGAAGGTATCGCGCCCGCCCTTGCCAAAATCGTTGTTCACCCACAGCACTGCGACGGTCTTCGCCTTGATGCCGTCGCGGATGTAATTGGCGATCTTCGGCATGCTGAACTGCTGGCCGAAGGAGGTGCGGAACACGTAAGTGCCACCCTTCTGGGTGATCGCCGCGGCCTCGCCGCCGACGATCTCGGGGATTTCAGCCTGCTGCGTCAGCGCCATGTCGACCAGCACCGAGCCAGAGAACACCGGCCCGATCACGACGTAAGGCTTGTTGTCGAGCACCTTCTGGAGCTGCGCGCGCGAGATGCCGGCGTCGCTCTGCGTGTCGAGCACCGGCGTTTCAATTTTGCGGCCGAGGATGCCGCCCTTGCCGTTGATTTCGTCGATGGCCATCAGCATGCCATCGCGGAAGTTGGTGCCAGACACGGCGCCGGCTCCGGACAACTCGAGGATGGCTGGAATGTACACGGTCGATTGGGCCAATACCGGACTGGTGAAACCCAGCCCCGCGGCCACCACCGCTGCGAATAATCCTGAACGGCTCATGAGTTGCTCCCTCCTTGTTGATTGATGACTTGGCCCGTTGCGTTCGGGCTTCTGGCGAGCGGCGCGCCTTGTCTCGCTGGGGCGCCTCCCACCGTCGCCTGCCGGACCCTTGCTGACGACCCCCGCGGCGTCAATAACCAAAACGTGCGGGAAACTTAACACCATGTTATTTTTTGTAGAGATTACGTCCCGACGCCGTCTTCTTCGACACGGCCACCGCCGCCATTCGCCCCCGCAACGCGTTCACGAAGCGCGCGCCGTAACTCGATAGCGGCGCGTCCTTGCGGTGAACAACGTACGTGTCGAACACCGTGGGTTCGACAATGTCAAGGGCGCGGATGTTGAGCCACTGGTCGCCGGCAAGCGTGAACTCGTCCATCACCGCGATTCCGAGGCCCTGCGTCACCAGTGCGCAGACCGTCGAACCGAAATGCGCGTGGATCGGCACTTCGGAGTTGAGCGTGTGACGCGCGAACAGGCCGGACATGATGCGACCATAAGGGTCGCTCGGAGAGGGGGTATTTTGCGATCTCCCGCGCCGTCACCCGAGACCGGCGCGACAGCGGGTGCCCCTCCGGCGTGATGCATTTGAGCCGTCCGCGCGCGAGCGGCTGGAACGCCAGCATCGGATGATCGAATTTGTCACTGAGCGCGACCAGGTCGCCTTTGCCGAGCAACAGATAATCGACGGCGTCCTCGAGCTTGAGGATATCGATGTCGATGAGCAGGTTCGGGAACACCTTCCGCAGGTCGGCGACTGCGCGCGGCACCATGACGTTGGCAATGCTTGGCACTGAGCCGATCCTGAGCTCGGCGCTGACGCCGCGCTTGATGCGCGAGATGACGAATTGCAGATCTTCGACCTTGTCGTAGACGCCGTTGATCTGGTTAAAGATCGCGCGCGCCTCCGGCGTCTGGCTGTAGCGCCCGGCCTTGCGCGTGAACAGCTTGACGCCAACCGACGCTTCCGCGTGCTTCATGATGCGGTTGACGCCGGGCGAGGACACATTTAGCAAGCGCGCAGCGTCTCCGACAGTGCCGGTCACCATAATGTCGCGGATGACTTCGATTTGGCGCAGCGTGAGCATCGGCCTGACCATTGATATCCATCTAATTTGGCGGAGAGCGTAACAGGTCTAGCTAGGCAAGCCATCTTCCAATGCCAATGGCGCTATGAATGCCGATCACCTCAATCTATTGTCCCGCTCGACGCGAACGTCGAGGGGATCTCAGTGATGAGCATTGCGGTGAATGGCGCGACCCGGCTGTATATCATAGTCGGCGACCCGATCGCGCAGGTGCAATCGCCGGCCGGCATGACACAAGCCTTCGCCGCGCTAGGCCGCAATGCAGTGCTAGTGCCTGTTCATGTGTCGCCGGCGGATTTGCCTGGATTTCTCGAAGGCATCAGCCGTGTACAAAATCTCGACGGCATCGTGGTGACCATTCCGCACAAATTTGCCTGCTACCGATTTTGTACCTCGGCAACTAAACGCGCGCATTTTCTCGGTGCAGTCAACGTCATGCGACGCGCGCCGGACGACGGCTGGTTCGGCGAAATGCTCGATGGGCTGGGCTTTGTCGGCGCCCTACGCGCCAACGGCTGCCGGCCGGAGGGCTTGCGGGCACTGCTGGCAGGCGCCGGCGGTGCCGGGTCGGCTATCGCCTTTGACCTGATAGAAGCCGGCGTGCGCGAACTAGCGATCCACGATATCGACGCCAAGCGCCGCGATACCTTGATCGGCCGGTTGACCGCCAAGCGTAAGACGCCGGTGTTCGCAGGATCGGTGGATCCGGCCGGATTCGATCTCATTGCCAATGCCACACCCGCGGGCATGAAACTCGGCGATGCCTATCCAATAGACGCTGCACGTTTGAGGCCTGAGATGTTCGTTGGCTGCGTCATTACATCGCCCACTGTTTCACCGATCGTCGAGGCGGCGCAGCGGATCGGCTGCAACACGTCCATTGGTAGAGATATGTATGCAGCCGAGCAGAAAATGATGCTAGATTTTCTTCTTGGCGACGCCGAACCGTGATGCGTTAAATTGAAGCGATCGCAGATCGTATGTGCTGCGTCATAGATGTGAAATTCAAGCTTGAAAAAACGGAGCCGAGCATCACCAAAACGGGCCCCGGTAAGGATTCAGCCGTCAGACGCTCGGCAAGCTGGGCGATTGGCGCGGAGAGGATGACCTGATCGGAACGCGTCGCGCGCGCAATGGCAACCGCCGGCGTCTGCGGATCGAGCCCCGCCGCGATGGCGCGTTGGGCAAGGTCTGCCAGAGTACGGGTCGGCATGTAAATCGCAGTGGTGGCCGAAGGATCGGCGAGGCTCCGCCAGTCGAGATCGGCCGGCAGCCTGCCGTCTCGGGCATGACCGGTGACATATTGCAGCCGCCGCGCATGCTCGCGGTCTGTCAGCGGCAGGCCGAGACTTGCGGCAGCTCCCTGCGCCGCTGTGATGCCGGGCACCACCTCAACCGCGATGTTAGCCTCCCGACAAGCCGCGATCTCCTCACCTGCTCTGCCGAAGATCAAGGGGTCGCCTCCCTTCAATCGGACGACCCGCTTGCCTTGCTTGGCGAGGCTCACCACCAGTGCATTAATGTCGTCCTGTTTGCAGGACGGACCGAAACCGGTCTTGCCGACCAACAATTTACGTGCCTCGCGGCGGGCAAAGTCCAAAACGTCACGTGACACGAGATCATCGAACAATATCACGTCGGCCGATTGCAACGCCCTAACCGCCCGCAGGGTCAGCAGTTCGGGATCGCCTGGGCCGGCGCCGACCAGCGTGACCGAGCCACTCTCAACGGCGCTTCCCAAAGCACTTGCCTGAGCGGCTAAGCGCTCGTAGTCGCGCTTGCTGGGTTCGTTGTCCGGGTTGCCAATCGCCTGCGCGGTGAACAGCTGCCAGAACTTGCGCCGGCCGGAGAACGAGAGGCCCGAAGCTTTGACCACATTGCGCCAGCGCGCTGCGGCCGCTGCCCAGTTGGCGAAGCCTTTCGGTAGCAAGGCTTCCAGTTTGGCTCGAATCGCCTGAGCGAAAACCGGCGCCGCGCCATCGGTCGAAATGCCGATCACCAATGGCGAACGATTGACAATAGCGCCGAAGGAAAAATCGCAGAACGCCGGCTTGTCGATTACGTTGACCGGCACACCAGTGGCCCGCGCGACAGTTGCAAAAGCTGCAGCGTCCGCATCGTCCTCGAAGGTGCCGACTGCAACCGACGCATCGTCAAGATCGTCCGCTTTCCAGGCACGCCCGAACAGCACGATCTCGCCGCGCGGCGGATCGCTTGCAATCTGCAGCATCTCGTCCGATAGCTCTTCGGCATAGACTTCGACCCGCGAGCCGGAAGCCGCCAGCAGTTCCGCCTTCCAGGCCGCGGCCGCATTGCCGCCAACCACCACCGTGCGCTTGTCCTCCAGCGCAAGAAACACCGGCAGCCGCGCCAGCGTCCCCATGCGCGCAGACTGCGTCTCAATAGGTATGCGTTGCGTCTTCATTCCGCGGCTCGGGGTGCGCCGATATTCGCGTGGAAATCGCGGCCATTGCCGGTGGCGGCGACAAAGCCCGCGCGAATAGTGAAGTCGCCCAAGCGTTCACCCATCTGTCGATCGACTGCATAGGCGGCAAAAACCGGATCGAGCGTGGCCACGATCCCCGCGTGATCGAGGTCTTCTGCATAGAGCTTGGATAGCCGCGAGCCGTCGAAGGCCGCACCGAGATAAAGATTGTAGCGGCCCGGTGCTTTGCCGACCAAACCGATCTCGGCGAGGTAAGGCCGAGCACAGCCATTCGGGCAGCCTGTCATACGGATGACAATGTCGTCGGCAGAAAGCCCGTATGCGGCAAGTCGGTCTTCCAGAACTGTCACTAGATCAGGCAGATAACGCTCGCTTTCGGCG
>Ga0207761_1000930_pt1 | contig 10039 bp, 6 predicted proteins | sample LuqExpMetageno34_FD_187792 | JGI IMG/M metagenome (GOLD analysis project Ga0207761, IMG submission 187792) | Tropical forest soil microbial communities from Luquillo Experimental Forest, Puerto Rico - Sample 34 (SPAdes) | ecosystem: Environmental > Terrestrial > Soil > Tropical forest ...
CCGGGTCCTCGGGGCGAATGAATGCCTGGAAGAAGCGCACACCGCGTTCGACGAGCGTTTGCCGCAGCGCGTCGAAGCCGGGCATTTCTCGTAGTCTTTCGTCCTCGAGCGGCAGAAGAATCTGCGTCGCGCCGTCGAGGGCATTCTTGAAATTCGCTTCCGCACGACGGCGCTGGCCTTCCTCGCGGGCGCGCGCGGCCTCGTCCAACTCGAATACGGATGAGTTTATCCAGCCATCACCAATTGCTGCGGCACGCTTGAGCGCCCTGTCCGAATTGCCGCCGCAGATGATGGGAATATCCGTCGCATAAGGAAGGATCATCACGGACGGAAAACGGAAATGCTTACCCTCATGTTCGAAGAACCCACCCTTCCAGGCCTTTTTAAGTATCTCCAAGGTCTCATCCATTCGGCTTCCGCGATTGTCGAAGGGAAGTCCCAGGGCTTCGAATTCCTCGCGCAGCCAGCCGCTTCCGATGCCGAGTTGGAAACGACCTCCCGTTAGCGCATGCATCGTCATCGTAGCGCGCGCCAGGATCAAAGGGTTGTTCAACGGTACTATGGTGATCGATGTGCCGATCTTCAGGCGCTTAGTCGATACCGAGACAGCAGCCAAAACTGGCAAGGGATCCCACAATTCATGCTCGGAAGAGAGCGCCAGCTGATGGGACAGCTTGGCAGGATGATTGCTGACATATTGGCTAGGGACGACGTAGTGCTCGCCGATCCAAAACGTCGTGAAGCCGAGGTCTTCGGCTGTCCGTGCCATTTCCAAAATCTCGGCAACCGGGTAGTTATAGGTGGCAAATCCGAAATTGATGCGTCCCTGACCCATTTTCCTAGCCTAAGATTGCCGGCCGAAGATTGCCGGGGTAACTGATCGCCTCGTATCCGGACTGCGCTACATCAAGGGCGTGTACTTCGCGATGTAGTCCTGTGAGGTCGGCAAATTGTAGTACGGTGAACCCATGTGAGGCGCGTAGCGCTGAATTCTGTTCTCGCCGTCGACTTGGAATAGCGCACAACACGAGGCAAGCAAATTCGCCGTCCGCCCGGTGACTGATGCGAAATAGTAATCGCCGCGCTCTAAAAACTCCGTATCGGCAACCAGTGACAGCTTGCCCACTCCCGTGATCCGGTGGGTTGAATCTTGCGGCTTTCGCGCCTCAATCAAGAACCTCCTTATTGTGTCGCGTCCGCGCACAAAAGGTTCCTTGAGCTCGGGTCTCCAATTCTTCACGAAGGGATGCCCGTATGTCGCGTCATCGGAGAAGCAATCGATGAGATCTGCCAGATCCCAACGATCAAGCGCCCGATAATAGCGATCCAACATCGCAAATGGCGGCTCGAGCTCTTGGCGCTTTTGCGTGTCCATGAGCATTTGACCTCCCTTGGCAGGGCCATGTCGCGTCGCCAAGTGTCGCGTCGGCCGCTCCTTTTGTTATCGCAGTTTCCCGGAGACGGGCCCGTGCATCAACTCGCAAAGAGGATTTCTGTCTATATCGTGGACAGAAAATTGGATCGCGGAAGCGTCCAAGCCGCAACGATTTATTTGGGCAGAATATCGGCGGGCGGACCGTGCATGGACCATGCAGCCAACTCGAGCATGGCGACGTGCTGGGCCTCCTCAAAATGAGCTTTCTTGATATTTCTGATCAAAGCTTGGCGCGTAAATGTGCGGACCAATTTAGGTTGTTTCAATATGAGTCGCGCGAGATCGTGAGCGCGAGAAACAAGCTTGTCCTTGGGTACGATCTCATTCACCACGCCGAGATCTCGCGCTTCCTGCGCACCGATTTCCTGGCCGGTCCACAGAAAATAGCGCGCGCGATTGGGTCCGAGAAGCATTTGCCACGTCAGGCTGACACCGTCCCCAGGCACAAGACCAGAGGGAAAGTGCGGCAGATCCTGGAAAACGGTATCAGGTGAAGCCAACACGATATCCGAAAGAACTGCGAGCTCCGAGTGGACTCGAATCGGGCCATTAATGGCGGCGATCACTGGCAGGTGAAGGGCGAAAAGATGCTCGTGAAACGTCGGTCCGCCCCTATTGCCCCAATGAGTCAGCGCGACCGTTCTATTCGGCGGTTCGGTGGGTCGATAATCGATCGACCCGATCATCTCGGCGCCGGTGCCAGTTAAGATCAGCAAATTGTTTTCACGATCTTGCGTGAGGTCTGCGAGTGCCGGAGCCACATCGCTGAGCGCTCGAAACGACCAGACGAGAGGCCCTCCCTTTGTATGCCAGCGCCACGTCAGGATCCCGTCGTCCGTACGCTCGAAATGGATGTTCTCGTACTTGTTGCGGTATTGATCGAGTTTGGGCAAGTGTGTGCTCCGTTAGTCATGCGGTTCATAAGCGGCGACGAAAATCTCCAAACAAATCTAGCTCCTTGCGCGCGCCCCACCGGCTTCAGCCGCAAGCGGTTCTATAACTAAAATGGCCATTCAGTCAGCTCCGAAAGCTTAAGCACGGTGTCCTTAATTGCCTCTTTTGTGTGTTCTATGTGCGCCCGCGTCATCCTTTCATTTTTGGCAACGACGCTAACAGCTAGCTTCGGTATGCCTGTTTTCGCATGAATAGTCATGGCGACGGCCGTCAGTCCCAGTGTCGCTGAATTTCGCTGGACGACAACGCCATTTGCGCGAGCCTGCTCGACCTCGCGGAAAATTCGTTCCTCGCTCATTCGACGATAGCGCGTCGCACTGTATTTATTGTGCGCCAGAATCTTGCGAATCTCGACATCGGGAAATTCGGCAAGAAGCGCGATGCCCGTGCTTCCGTATCCGAGGGGCCGGCGTCCGCCAATCGCGACTTGATTACTTTTCAGACGCGTCGATCCTACGATCTCTTCGAGACATATCCCTTCGAATCCGGAACGCATTTGCAGATAGACCGTATCGCCCGTTCGCCTTGATAGGTCTTGTAAGAGTGCCCTAAACTGTTCTGTAAGGCCTGAGCCGTGATAGGTGGCGAGCCCGAGTTCGAAATTCAAAGGGCCTAAGCGATACCTGCGGCTTGCCTCATCCTGGGCGACCAAGCGCTCCTCGATCAAGCATTTTAGAATTCGCCTGACGGTCGGATGCGGAATACCCGTCATCCTAGAAAGCTCAGTCAACCGGGCGCCCGATATCTCATTGTGGGAGAGCAGGCGCAGAATCGATATCGCCCGTGTTAAGGTTCGTACCCCCGACAGATTCTTTTCGTCATTGTCTTTGCCGGCGTTTGTCTCGTTCGCGGCAAAAGACGGACGCCCGCTTGCGGGCTCGCGATCGGCGTTCGGACTATATGTTCTCGACATCGATCTGTCCCTTCTGCACCTAGCAACAGACCTCCAGGGCCTCGGTGGCGCAGCGTTTCTTCAAAGAGGATTGGCCAAATCGTTCTCGCCGCATGAGATATCCAGAATAGCAGCAGCTGACCGAATAATAGCTGCGGAACTCGGTTTCTAAAAGAGGTGACATCGTTTTGGTACCTGAGGTGATAGGAACATAGAAGCTAGGACCTGCTTCAGCTCGTGCTTGTCTAACGAGAGCCTATTGAATCCCGCGGCTACTTTACGAGACCGCACATAGCGACCGGCGCGTCAAATCTATTTCTCGATGGGAAAAAGAGTTTTGGGCATAACCTAACCGGATATGCGAGCAGTCCTGCGAAGTTACCGATGCTGGTATTTGCCCCTCTGCGCAAAGGCGCTTGCCGGCTTTGCTCCGTAGACGGACGCGTGTCGAGCCAACGGCGCGGGGAATTGTGAAAAGCCCAGTCGCTTCGAAAATGTCCTTGGCGATTACATGCGTGCGATGCGCTCGTCTTAGAGCCCCCTGAAGGGGACAGCGCTGTCGACGCCATAGGCTTCGAAGCTCGCGGCCACAGCTGGACCGTGTATTTTTCACAAGCTGGACGCTCGTGGTAAAATACAATCGACGGCTCGTGCAGGCGATCCTGTTCGGCCACATCAAATTGGCGAGATCGTCAAGGTCGAAGGCATTGCCCTCCACGAGGCACCAAAAGGGCCATGAAGTCTTTGACCAAGCCGCAGGCAAGAAATTCGCGATTGATCCTTTGGCATGGTTCCAAAGGCTGTCTGACATTTTATCAGCCGTAACGCGATGGGCCGCCGACGTCTGGGTTTTGTCCACAATGTAGACAGATGGCGTCTGGGGAGTTGATGCTGGTCGCGGCTTGCGCCAAGCTATACCACGCTTGGGGTGGGCTGTTGGAGGGAGAAACTGAGGCCCATGGAGAGGCACAAGCTCAACCGCGCGCTGCCCTCCGCGGCAGAAGAGACACCGTCGTCTCGTGGCCGCTTCGCGAGTGTTGCCAATCCCGTCCAGCGATTCTCAAAAAACGCTTTGGTGCTGCCGCTCGCTTCTGAGGCGCCCGGCGTTCCAATTCGAAAGGGTCCGCGCGTGAGCGCGTTTCTTCGTGTGCCGAGAGCGTAGGCTTAGCGGCAGGAACTTTTTGCACGGCTTGAACCAATAGGGAGGTAGTGACCATGACAATTCCACTGAAAGCGCTTCACGGCAGGATTTTGGATCTGGACTCGCATGAGCAGATACCGCAGGCCCGGTACCCGGAGTATTTCGGTGCCCGCGGCAAGCGCTTCCTCGAAGAGAGTGCCGGGCTTTTCGACATGATTGCGAAGATCGCTGATGTCAATAGTCCTGGTGACGGCCTTCATATCAATGTGCCGGACACAGCAGAGATCACGGAAAAGGCGGTGTGGGAGAAAAAGGGTGCCGGGGCGCCTTCGCACGCCGATTTGGACCGTCGCCCGGAAGTGTTGGACATGATGGGAATTCAACGCCAACTGGTGTTCCCCACTATGGGTCTTGTGGCTCTGTCGCAAACTCAAGGCGGCCTGAACATGGGCTACCTGCGGCTATCCTCGGAGGCGGAGAAGAAGGTCGCTTGGGAGGCGCTCGATGCTTACAATGAATGGGCCGCTGCGGTTACGAGCCGGCACCCGGATCGTCTGCGCGTTGCGGCAATTCTGCCGACCCACAAGCCTGGCATCACGCCCGATTGGCTGGTCAAGGAAGTCAAGCGAATGATCAAGGGCGGGGTGAAGGCCGTGTTCATCCCGGTTGGTGCGCCGCCGGCAGGGATGTCACCGGACGACGCACGCTTGGATCCGCTCTATGCGACGCTTGCGGAAGCCAATGTGGCTCTCGTCACGCACCCGCCTTCCGCCGTGGGCTTCCAGTCCCACGAGTGGTCGGTCGTGGGCAATGGGGTGACGTGGCACCACATGGCCGACGAGTATTTTGTCTCGGTGATGATCATGGGCGGGGTCTTCGAACGTCATCCGAATTTGCGGTTCGGGGTCATCGAAGCCGGTGCTTCCTGGGTCGGTCCTCTGGCTGAGCTGATGGACTTCTGGGCTGACAACGATCGTCACCCGCCGGGATTCCGCCCCCATTACAAATGCGCGATGCTGCCCTCGGAGTACATGGCGCGCAATTTGCGCGTAACACCGTTCAACTATGAGCCGGTGGAACTCTGGTTCCAGCGTTGGCCCAATCTGCAAGACGTCTACTGCTACTCGACCGACTTTCCGCACCCGGAAGGAAGGCCGTGGTCACTCAAGAAGTTCTACGAAAATGTCGCCCCGCTGGGAGACAAGATCATCGAGAAATTCTTCTGCACCAACGGCCAACTCCTCGTCCCTTGAGGCCGGCCAACGGCCCGGCACGATCATTCGGACACCGATTGATCGTGCCGGACGCCGCAGTTCGGCAGCGGCGTCCGCTAAAATCGGGCAGCCTGTTATTGAATTGTAAATCGAACTTCGTTGGTACCAGCCCCGGCAAGTGACGCTCGGTTGTAGGAGCCGCGGATCAGGACGCGCGCTCCTTTTTTTCTAGGATGAGATCTGGGTATCCATCCTTCTCGGCTGCCTTGAGCTTATCGCGATAAAATCCAACCGTCGGCGCGTGATAAAGTAGATATGCCCGTGGCTTGCCAGGCACGTTCGCGCCACTGGCATAATTATCGGCTAAATAGGCAAGCGAATTTTTCGCCATGTCTATTACGTGCTCGGTCCAACGATCGGCCGCCCGCTCGCTGACATCCACGGTGTCGACATCGTTCTTGCGGGCGAATGTCAGCAGGTCCGTGATCCAGTTGATCTGGTGTTCCGTGGACCTGAAGATGTTGCCATGCGTGCCATGCGGCCCGCCGACCATAAAAAAATTGGGAAATCCCGGCGACATGATGCCCAAAAATGTCCGCGGGCCCTGCGCCCAAAGCTCTTTCAAACGAAATCCGTTTCTGCCGGCGATATCAATCTTGTTCCAGGAACCAGTCAAAGCATCAAATCCCGTTGCCAGGACTATGATGTCAAAATTCATCGACCTCTCTGATGTTTCGATCCCCGTCTCGGTAAACCTTATGATCGGCTCTTTTTTGATTTCAATGAGATCGACGTTGGAGCGGTTATAAGCTTCGTAATAGCCGGTCTCCATGGGCGGGCGCTTCATACCGAAACCGTGGTCCTTCGGAATCAGTTTTTCCGCCAGCTCCGGGTCTTTGACGCGCGCGCGAATTTTATTCGCATAGAAATCGGAGAAGAGCTTATTGGCTCTTAGATCAGTTCCAATATCCTTGAAATTGGCGAGATAATTGCTGAGGCCAGCGCATTTGTACAAATATTCAAAATGTTCGTTTCTTTCTTCCTCAGGAACGTCAAGCGCGGACTTATCGATTATCTTGTGTACGAACCCTCCGTAATTGTCCTGAACCTCATTATGTATCTTGAGCCTCGCTCCCTTCATGGCCCTCTTTTCTTCGTCTGTGACCGGACGATTATTGAGGGGCGCGCACCAATTCGGCGTGCGCTGGAAAACAGTCAGGTGAGCAGCCTTTTCCGCAATGATTGGAATGGCCTGGACGGCGCTCGCGGCACTACCGATTGCCGCCACGCGCTTGCCCTCGAAATTCACTTCGTGTGCAGGCCAGCGAGAGGTGTGATACATTTCTCCTTTGAAACTCTCGCGACCAGGCGTGTCGGGGTAGAGCGGGTCGGAGAGTATCCCCAGCGCCGTAATCACGTATTTCGAGCGGTAAGCCTCGCAGTTTTTGGTCACTGTGGTCCACTGGCGCGTCTCCTCGTCGAAGGTGATCGAGGCGACGCGCGCTCCGAGGCGGATGAAAGGGCGCAGCTTAAACTTGTCTACGGTGTAATTGACGTAACGTTCGATTTCGGGCTGACCGGCAAAATGCTCCGACCACTCCCATTCATTGAACAATTCGTTGGAGAAGAAAAAACCGTAAGTGTAGCTTTCGGAGTCGAAGCGAGCGCCCGGGTAGCGGTTCCAAAACCATACGCCCCCGACGCCATCCCCCGCCTCTAGAAGAGTGGCTGAAAAGCCCGCGTTGACCATGCGATAGAGTTGATAGATGCCGCTAAGTCCCGCGCCCACGACGACAACGTCCTGATATGGAGCCGAGGCAACAGCGTTTTTGTTTGCGGCCATGTTTCTACCTTGCTGGATCGTTATGCTCGCGTGGACGAATTTTTGATCCGTGAGGTCCTGTCATCGGCTGCGGTCGGCTTGACCGTGGCCATCTGACATTTCCCAGTGGAGCGCTTCGTCCGACTCAAACCGATTGGGGCGCGGAAGTGCAATTGTCGTGGTTCGGGAACTCCAAAAATAGCGCCTTCCGGACTTTCGCTTCTCCGCCCGTTTTCCCGATTAACCGAGTTGTATCGGAGACAAGCCAGACCAGGGGGAGATAAGGAACCCCCTTGCATTGGCAGGATACTGCAGTATATCGGAGGTTTCTTCAAGAGATGAAATTTTGCCGAGCGGGACCGACGAGCAAAGCATGACGGATTTACTGAAACAGGCGCGTATAACGGACGAAATGATCGAAGACATGCGGGCCCGCATGCACATACCCCTGCGCCCGCGCATCGTTTGGAACTCCAGCAGCTGCTACGACAGTGTGAATCACTTTTGTCAAGGTATCGGCGACGACAACCCGATTTTTGTGAATCGCGAGTACGGCAAGACGGCAGCGCTCGGCGTGAACTTGGCGCCGCCTTCTTTTCTCTATTCCATTTGCATGAGCGTCGTGCAGATGGGATTCCCTGGAATCCACGGCTTCCATTCCGGCACGGACTGGCGCTGGTTTCGACCAATCTTGCAAGGAGAAGAACTCAAGGTTCTTATCTGGCTCGATTCGATCGAAGAGCGGCCGAGTCGAATGGGCGGCCGCAGCATAGTGCTTTATTTCTCGAACGTATTCAGTAACGGAAATGACGACGTGGTCGCTTACGCGCGAGGTCGTACGGTCCGTATGGAGCGCGGCGCGGCACGCGAACGCAAGACCTTGACGGTCGAACCCCACAATTGGGACCCGGAGGCTATCGCGAATATTGAGTCGGCCTACGCGAGCGAGAAAGCGCGCGGGGCCGAACCCCGCTATTGGGAGGACGTCGAAGTCGGTGACGCGATCGCTCCGATCGTCAAAGGGCCGCTGTGTATGAGCGACATGATTTCGTTCTACGCGGGAGCGATGGTTGCGCCGACCCCGGCGCACCGGCTTGCTTACAAAGACTATGTTCGCCATCCGCTTTGGTATTTCCGCAACAAGGAGAATGGCGGGCTTGAGCCCATCATTCGCGTGCACGAGAACATCGAGGCTGCACGAAACGCCGGCGTTCCGGCACCTTATGATGTCGGCGTGCAGCGACACGCGTGGCTCATTCACGCCATAACTGACTGGATGGGCGATGACGCTTTTCTGGATACGAACAGCGTCCAGTTCCGTGCCTTCAACTACTACGGAGACCTGCAGCGATTCACGGGCGCCGTGACGCGCAAGTTCGTCGAAAATGGAGACCACAAGGTCGAACTGGAGGTGCGCGGCACCAATCAAAATGGCGTTGTCACCATTCCTGGAAACGCCGTTGTGGTGCTTCCTACCCGCGGCGGCGTCGCTCCTGTGAAGCGCTTCAACGAGGTGCGGATAAAGCTCGCCGACCATCTAGCGTCGTTGGGCGCATCCGAGTTGTTGCGAGCCCAGCCGGGGCGGGCTTAACGGATGAGCAACCGGGCGAAACCACTGGATGGCGTGCGGGTCCTGGATTTCACGCATGCCGCGGCGGGGCCCTTTACGACTATGTTCCTCGGCGATTTGGGAGCCGAGATCATCAAGATCGAGAAACCGGGTCACGGCGACGGCGCCCGCACGATGGGACGGCCGGTCGCCGGGCTCGAAAAGGGAAACTCCGAATATCACGTCGCGCTGAATCGCGGGAAGAAGAGTGTTGTTCTCGATCTTGGTAGTAAGGACGGTGCGGAAATCACCCGGCGCCTTGCGGCCAACTGCGACATCGTCGTGCAAAATTTCCGGCCGGGCGTTATGGAGAGGCTCGGGCTCGGATTTGAAGCCTTGCGCGCGCTCCGCAAGGGGCTGATCTACTGCTCGATATCGGCCTTCGGATCGAAAGGCCCTTGGTCGGAAATGCCCGCCAACGACATAATCGTGCAAGGCGTTTCGGGAATAATGAGTATCACCGGCGAGCCAGACGGCAACCCAGTCCGCGTCGGCTCTCCGATTTCCGATCTAAGCACAGGCATGTTTGCATTGAGTGGCGTTCTCGCAGCATTACATGCGCGCGACAATCACCCCGAAGGACAGCATATTGAGGTCTCCATGCTGGAGGCCACGCTAAATTTGATGTGCAATTACATACCGGGCATCATGAAAATGGGCCTGACAATACCTCGCGTGGGCAGCGGCCATGCGCAGATCGTCCCGTACCAGGCTTTCGTCTGCAAAGATGGGCGTTATGTCATCGTTGGTGCATTCACGCGCGAATTTTGGCAGCGCTTAGCAAAGACTGTTGGGCATGCCGAGTGGATTACGGACACTCGTTTTGCAACAAATGCTGCGCGGCTGGCCAATCGCAGCGCCTTGGTCTCGGCTTTGGAGGAAATCTTCCGCGCGCGCACGCGGGACGAGTGGATTGCGGTGCTCGGAGATGCCGACATCCCTGCCAGCCCGTTACTGGAATTGCACGAGGCG
>Ga0207761_1000933_pt1 | contig 10032 bp, 6 predicted proteins | sample LuqExpMetageno34_FD_187792 | JGI IMG/M metagenome (GOLD analysis project Ga0207761, IMG submission 187792) | Tropical forest soil microbial communities from Luquillo Experimental Forest, Puerto Rico - Sample 34 (SPAdes) | ecosystem: Environmental > Terrestrial > Soil > Tropical forest ...
CTCCCTTGAGAGAGGACTCGGGCACAAAGCCAAGGTCGCCGCCGTTCTGCGAGGTCTCGGGCTGTTCTGAGAGCGCCATGGCGACGGAGGCGAAGTCCTCACCGCTATCGAGGCGGTTTTCGATGATTTGGATCTTCTTCTTGGCCTCGGCGTCGTTCTGTGCCTTGCCGGCGACGTTGGGCGCCTGCGGATTGGGTTGCGTCGTCACCAGAATCTGCGCCAGGTGATACTGCGGCTCAATCAGGTTGAACTCGGCCTTATGTTCGTTGTAGTACGCGGCGATGTCGCCATCGGTGATATTGATCTTGGAGGTGATTTCCTTGTTCAGTACCTTGTCGACGGTAATGGAACGCCGCAGGTCGGCCTTGAAATCGGCGAGGGTGATGTTGCGCGCGGCCAGACGCTTGTCGAAATCGTCCTGGCTGAAGGGGGCCTTGATTTCGGCAAGCTTGGCGTTGACTTCGTCGTCGGTGGCCAGCAGCCCAAGCTTCTCGGCGCGCTGCATCAGGATTTCGTTGTCGATGAGCTGCTTCAGGATGTTGAGACGCAGCGTATCGGCCTGCTCGGCGGTGGGCTTCTGCGGAGCGTCGGCGGTCTGGTTGCTGTAGTACTTGTCGACCTCCGTGCGCTGGATCTTGCGACCGTTAACCGTGGCCATGACGCCGGCAGTGTCTTTGGTGGTATTGCAGCCGAGGCCAGAGATCAGCAGGAAGAGCGTGACCGCCAAAAAAGTAACCCGGGCGACGCCCTTTCCACGCTTTGCGTTCGATTTCAAACCGTGCTCCTCGTGTCGGGCAGACTTGCCCTGTGCTGCTCGATCTTGTTCACCCGCCGGCACTAACTTCGGCGGGCATACTGGATTACTTGCTCGTCGCTGGGGGCTGGGCGGCCGGGGCCGGTTGCGCTGGAGGCTGCACTCCGGCGGCCAGCAGTTGCGCGTTCAAAATGGCCCGGACTTCATCGGGATCCACGGCGCCTTCCAGCTTCTGCCCGTTGATGTACATCGTCGGCGTGGCATTCAGTCCCAGCGCCTCGCCTTCCGCCATGGAGGCTTTCAGCTGCTTGTCCGGCTGTTCCTTAATGCAGGCCTGGAGGCGGTTCATGTTGGCCCCGTTCTTCTGGCCCAGGTCGAGAGCGATGCGGTCCAACTCGGCCTTCGACTTCTGTACATCCTGCGAACCGTTGATGGCCTTCTGGTTGGCGTGAACATAGTCGGCAAACTGCCAGAAAGCGGTTCCATTTTCGGCGGCGAGACAGTTGGCGTCATTGGCCGAGTGCATGGCCCAGGGATGCATGGATAGCGGAAAGTCTTTGTACACAATCTTGATGCGGTCGCCGTATACGGGCAGGATCTCCTGCATCAGGGTGGTGTGCATGCGCGAGCAGAAAGGGCACTGCAGGTCGTCGTAGTTGACCAGCGTTACCTTGGCGTTGGGGTTACCGCGGACAGGGCGCCCGCTGACGTCGATCTTGCTCATACGCTCGGAGTAGATGTCCTTGGTGAGGTCAATCCGAGTGAGCTTGGCCAGCGTCTTGCTGTCCTGGGAAAGCAGAAACTCGACCTTCTGCTCGTGGCTGTTCTCACCGCCAGACAAGGTGATCGTCACGATGTCGAACGTCGGGATATCGCTAGGGCGGCGCGGACCAACCTCCACCTTTACGCTGGGCGGAAGGTCGTACTGCGCCTGGATTTGACGCTGGATTTTCACCTTCAACTCGGGCGAGATTGCCGCCCCACCGGACTGAGGCACGCTTTGCGCCGAACACCCGGCGGTTGCCAGCAACAACAAGACTGCTACGCGTTTCATCAACAAGAGACCGACCACCTTAAAGTTTGAGCTTGAAACCTTCATTATCGCACGCAGGGCGGGCCTTGCGCAGGCCGCGAACGTGGCGGAGACAGGCCACCAGAAGGGGTCGTCAGTCCTTGTTGCTGGTCAGGATAGTAACCGGCAAGACCGCGTTCATCGAGCCGGACCGGAAGCCTTCCAGGTCCAGAGTGACGTATGTGAAGCCCAGGGCTTTGAAAATGCGGGTAAACTCGGCCGCCATGTCGGGACTGAGAGCGCGCGCCAGTTCGTCGCGGGCGATCTCGAGGCGCACAATGTCGCCGTGGTGCCGCACGCGCAACTGACGGAAACCCAGGGCGCGCAGGGCTTCTTCGCCCTGCTCGACCGCTTGCAGCGCTTCGTGAGTGACCGGGCGGCCGTACTCGATGCGCGACGACAGGCAGGCGGAAGCGGGCTTGTCCCAAACCCGCAGGCCGGCCTCGCGAGCAAGATTGCGGATGTCTTGTTTGGATAGGCGGGCATCCAGCAAGGGCGCGGCGACGCCGTGTTCACGAGCGGCCTGCTGGCCCGGGCGGTAATCGCCCTGATCGTCAGCGTTCACTCCGTACGCGATGACATCGAAGCCCTGTCTTGCGCGCAGTTCTTCCATGACGGTGAACAGCTCGTCCTTGCAGTGGAAACAACGCGCGCCGTCGTTCCGGCGATACTCAGGGCGTTCCATTTCGGCGGTTTGGAGAATGGCGAACGGGAGGCCTTGCTCCTGGGCAAACGAGACGGCATCTTGCATCTGCGAGCGGGCAAGGCTAGGGGAATCAGCCAGAACGGCCAACATGTTCTCGCCGAGCGCGCGATGGGCGGCCCAGGCGAGAAAAGCCGAGTCGACACCACCGGAGTAAGCCACTAGAACGCGGCCCAGGGAGCTGAGGTGTTGGTGCAGGCTAAGTAACTTGACGTTCAGCAGTTCGCTGTCGGGTTGGTCCTCAACCGCCATTGCTCCATTGTAGATGGTGCGGGCGGCGGGATAGTTTCGGGCTAATAGATTCTCTGCAGGCGCTTCAAATTGCCGAAGGTGCCAACGTTGGTGAGGCTGAAAGCAAAGCGGTAAGCATTCTCATTGCGCACGGGGCCCAGCGCCCAGCGGGAATACTCGAACGTGATCCCGCAACAATCCCAGTTATAGGCGCTCTGGACGGTGGCGCCCTGGAGGTACCCGTTCTTCAAATCGTAAACCATCGACTCGGCCGAACTAAAGCCGCGGCTGTTCAGGTTGCTGTAGATGAACTCCACGCGAATCTGATTGGTGATATCCGGTGCCAGGACCTGGTTAACCGTGGCAGGAATCACCTCACCGGGAACATGCATGTAAACCGGTCCGCCCAGCACGAGCCACTTGGGTGCAAGTTTCTGGACGAGAAAGATCGAGCTGGAATTCACCTGGTGGAAGACCGGGTCGTAATCCAGGTTCCACTGGAAGTCCCAGGGCCCGTTGTGCACCAGGAGACGGGAAATTATGGGCGAGGCATTGCGGGGTTGGGTGAGGAAGGCGATACCTGAGAAGTCAACCGAGCTGTCGAAGACATTTCGCTGGTTGGGCACCAGGGCACCGCCAAAATTGGGAGTGAAAAAGTACTTCTGGGCGACGGTCCAGGTGAGAAACTCGCGCGCAGCTCCGTTCTGATCGTCACACGCTGGCTGGTCCGCAGGTTTCAAGCTGTTGGCGTCCGTTGTGGGTGTATCGGGCGTGAAGTACTTAGGCCGCTGAAAACACTCGGCGCTCGATTTGGTCTTCTTGGTGAAAAGGCGATTGACGACGCCATACTCCACGCTGCTCGAGTCGGCCATGATGTCTCGGTAGTCGAAGCGGATGATATTGGAAAAATTGCTGACACCGTTTTCGTAGCGGTACGCTGCGTAAGGCTCCACGACGTGCTTCAACACGTAGCCGAACATCTTGCGGTCGAAGATGCGAGAGAGCGAAGGCGGGCGCATCTCCATGGAAGCCAGTGCGACATTGCGGTTGAGCGCCTGCGCTACTGCGATGCCGATCACGCCCGTATTGTTCTGAGTAGGAATCAACCGTTCGCTGTACACGGTCTCGCGCACGCCCAATTCCGGTCGGAACGTCCAGCCCTTGAAGAGCGTTGGCAGCGAGATGGTGGGGTAGATATCGGCACGGCCCACGACGTTCTGTGTCTGGAAGCCGGGTTCGTGGCGGGAGACGCCTTCACCTGCGACGTCGTAGGTGTACATAAACTTCGAGCCGCCGATCGGGCTTTCCACGCCCGCTATCTGAAAGCTGGGGATGTGAGCGATGTCGATGACGTCGCCGTGGATAGTGCTCTGATAGTTCTGATAGCGGGCGATCCACAGGCCCGTGAAGTTGCCCGACCAGCTCTTGCTGACGAATCCTGAGGAGCGCACCTCCGAGTTGATGGCCTCGGTAAAGCTCTGGCCGAAGGCGAGGCGGAAGAGGTAGCTGCTGAGGTAGTCAACCGACACGACGCCGCGAAAACCATAGGGTAGAGCCACCCAGCCATTCGCCTTGAGTTCCTGGCCGCCCTGGTTTTGCTTGGTTGTGGGATTTCCCTGTTCGTCGACGACTCCGTAGTACTCGGTGTGGAAGCCGTATTTCCAACCGATGTTGCGATAGTTGGCGATCTGGGCCCAGCCGCGAGACGAAAAGTAATACCCGCCGATCTCGGCATCGGAGTTGCGGTTGATCGCCCAGTAAAATGCATCGCCGAAGATGAAACCCTTGGAGTTGGATTGGCCGATCGCTGGAATCAGGAACCCGCTATGCCGGCCCAGGTTGTCCACGGGGTGGGAAACGTAGGGGAAGTAGAAAACCGGGATGCCCCGAATGCGTAGTGTCGAGTGATACATCTTGGCGTCGCCGCCGGCTTCCACGGTGGCCGTCGCCGGGTGGTACTCCCACTTCGGCTTGGGCAGTTGGCACGAAGTCAGCACGCCTTCGTGCACGCGATACAGGTCGGGGCCGAGTTTCTCAACCACCTTTCCGGTAAAGAAGAAAGGAGTGGAGGAGCGAAGAAACATCAGCTGGTTCTTGACCTGAATGCCGGTGGAGCCCGTCACGTCGTAAAACGTGCCCGTGTCGCGACTGACGTCGAAGGTGGCGTGCGTTCCCGCCAGATGCTCACTGTGAGTGCCACCGTCATACACCACGTGTCCGAAGGCGGCGATTTTGCCGGTCGTGCCATCGTAAGTCGCTTCATCGCAGTGCAGCGTATTGTTGCGAAAGCGGATCTCGACGTGACCGCGAACCTTGTAAATGTCCTGGACCTTTTCCTGCTCGTCGGCTCGAATGAGAACGTCATCGCGGCTAAGGACTACGTTGGCCGGCGGTCGTGGGGGGTTAGAGTCCTGTTCGGCAGCGCTCTGCATCTGCTGCTGAATGACCTCCTCCACGACTTTCATGCCCTCGTCATCGGGCGTGGCAGCCGCAGGCTTGGTCGCGGCGGGCTGCTGGGCAGCCGTGACGCTTTGATTCTGCGGGTCAGAAGTGCTGTCGGTCGCGGCAATTGGCGAAGCGTCTTCAGTGACCGAGGCGCTCCGTAGCTGGCTGGTAACTAGTGCGGGAACAATAAACAGATGACATCCCAGCAGCAGCATGATAATCAATCGAATGCGGGGAATCATCGAGCGCTGCGCGCTGCCTCACCGGGGAAGATGAAAAATGCGGAACCTTGCAACTTAGCACGTCGCAGGGACTCAGGCCAAACGCGATGCACCGTCGACGGTTTCACGCCGCTCTGGTGTCTTTCTAAACCCGCTGGATTATGACTGGTTGCGCCATGTTCGACGAACGAGCCGAAGTGCGCCTATGCCACAAGCCCAAAGGGGCGGCCTCCCCTCCTCGATGGAAGTCACCGGTCGGCTTGCAGACCGTGGGCCAGCGCGCCGCACGGTGAAGGAATAGTCGCGCCACGACATGACAGAACAGCAACTCTCCCACTACGAAGCCGCAAACGGATCCTCTGAGCCGGCGGAAGTTTGGCGCAACGAAGTGCAGGACCGGCTGGCGCGCTACAAACGCCGTCGCGGACGCCGCATTGAAGGCGCCTACACCATGCGCTTTCCGTTTCCCGCCGCCGAAGTTGTAGATGCGCCTACGCCCGCTCCGGAAATGGCGCCTGCCGAGGAGCTTCCCGTCGCACAGGCTGAAATGGCGGATCTTGCTGAGGCGGTAGCTGCGGTTCAGCGCGACGACTCCGCTGTCAACCTCGATGTCGAGTCCGGTGCCGAGCCAGTCGTTCCGGATACTCCGCCGGGTACCAAGGACTTGGTGCTCGAAGCGTCGCCCGCCACCGAGGAAGATGACGTAGTCTTTGTCGATCCAATACCCCGGCCGCGCCCCAAGCGTAAGGTCATCGCTTTTCCCCGGCAGGCCACAATCCCGCCGGAGGCTATATATCGCCTGGCCGATCCGGTAACACCCGAGGTGCCGCGAATTCTCGATGTGCCGGAGGAACTGGAGGCGATTCCGGCGACGCCATTCCTCGACGGATTGCAACTCGACCTGCCGGATCCAGCCGCCGAGGCGGCCAGCCGTGAGCACGTGGAGCTACCATGCCGGGCAGTGCGGGTGCCGCAGCGGATCCTTGCCGGAATCGTGGACCTTGTCGTTACGGGAGTAGCGACCGCCGTCTTTGCAGCCGTTGCTTACAAGGCGCTCGAAAGTCCTTCGCTGTCAAAGCCGCTGGTACTCGGACTGCTGGCAGGGGCGTTGGTGCTGTGGACTGCCTACCAGTACTTGTTTGTAGTGTATGCCGGGAAGACCCTGGGCATGATGGCGGCGCGCACCCGGTTGCGCACGTTTAAGGGACGCGCGCTGACGATGCGCCAGCGGCGATACCGTGTGCTTGGTTTATACCTCTCCACGCTTTCGCTCGGGATGGGACTGATGTGGGCGCTGGTCGATGTGGACGGCCTGTGCTGGCACGACCGCCTGAGCAGGACCTTTCTCGCAGCTCGCGACTGAACATCTGGCGCAATAGCCCTGCGATAGCGCTCTTGCTAACATCAAAGGGTGAGCAAGCATTCGAAAGTTCGCGTTCGATTCGCGCCTTCTCCTACCGGGCAGTTGCACGTCGGCAACGCCCGCACCGCACTTTACAACTGGCTGTTCGCCCGCAAGATGAAGGGCACGATGATTCTGCGCATCGAAGACACCGACCTCGAGCGCAGCGAAGCCCGGTACGAAGGCCAATTGCTCGAAGACCTGAAGTGGTTCGGCATCCATTGGGACGAGGGGCCGGATGTAGGCGGGCCGTTCGTGCCCTATCGCCAGAGCGACCGGCTCGACATCTACCGTGAGCACGCTGAGCGCCTGGTGAAAGAAGGCAAAGCCTATTTGTGCTTCTGTACCCAGGAAGAACTGGAGCGTGAACGTGAGGCCGCGATGGCTGAGCAGCGGTCTCCTCTGTATTCGGGGAAGTGCCGCGGACTCGATCCGGCGGAGGCGGCGCGGAGGCGGGCTAACGGCGAAGCCGCGGCGATTCGGCTGGCTATCCCCGAGCACCCCATCCGCTTTCACGACATCGTGCGCGGCATGGTCGAATTTTCGAACGAAGCGGTGAGCGATCCCATCATCCTGCGCTCCACCGGCATTCCTGTTTATAACTACGTCGTGGTTGTTGACGACGCGCTCATGGAGATCACCCACGTAATCCGCGGCGATGATCACCTCTCCAACACGCCGAAGCAGGTCGCGCTCTATGAAGCGTTGGGCTGGCCCGTGCCGGAGTTCGCCCATCTCTCGACCATCGTTGGCAGCGATGGCACGCGGCTGTCGAAGCGCCACGGCGCGACATCGATCGCCAACTTCCGCGACATGGGCGTGCTGCCGGAAGCGCTGGTGAACTATCTGGCGCTGCTGGGATGGGCTCCGACCGGCGGCAACCGCGAAGTCTTCACGCCGGAAGAGCTGTGCAAGGAATTCACGCTGGAGCGGGTCACGCCGTCGGCCGCCATGTTCGACATGGAAAAGCTCTACTGGCTGAACCGCCACTACATTAAGAAAAGCCCGCCGGAGCGCATTGAGCGGTTGGCCGAGCCGTACTTCGTGAACGCCGGATTGTTGCCGGAGAATCCGGACGAGCACACGCGGGCGTGGTTTGCGAAAGTTGTAGCGCTGCTCGCGCCTTCGGTGAATAAGCTGGATGAGTTGCCCGAACGCGCGGGGCTCATTTTCCGCGTGGATGCGGCGGCTGCGCTGGCTTCGTCCGACAACGCCGAAGTGCTGGGCGGCCCAAAGGCGAACGAAGTGCTCGCGACCTTCACCGAACTCGCCGAAGCCGATAAGTCGCCCATGGCGCCGGAGCGCTTCAAGGCCATCATGAACGAAGTGAAGGCTAAGACGGAAACGAAGGGCAAAGAACTCTTCCATCCCGTGCGCATCGTGTTTACGGGATCGCACTCCGGGCCGGAATTCGACAAGCTGATCCCGATCCTCGAAGAGGGCTCGCACCTGCCCTTGCCGGTGCATGTGATGAACACGCAGGAACGGCTGGCGGCGTTCAAGGCGGCACAAGCAGCGCGATAGTTAGGTTAGCGCTCGTCGGAGCGCCGCCCGCGCCAGGATGCGTGTCGAGTCCAACGTCGGCAGCGGCGACGTAACATCGTCAATCAGCAGCGGAATCTCCGTGCATCCCAGCACCACGGCATCGCAGCCTTCGCTCTTCATCCGGCTGATGACCTGTTGAAAGTAAACGCGCGATTCGTCGCTGAAGATACCATTGACCAGCTCGTCGAAAATAATGGCATCGATTCGGGCGCGATCGTCAGCTTGGGGCACGAGGAACTCAATGCCGGCCGCCGGCAGCTTGGTCTGGTAGACCGTGCCTTCCATGGTGTATTTCGTGCCGGTAATTGCCAGCTTGCGAAAGCCCCGTGCCTTGGCAACCGTTGCGACTTCGTCCACAATGTGCAGCCAGGGCAGCGGCGAGTGCGGAGCCACCAGGTCGAACGCATGGTGAATCGTATTGTCGGGACAGATAAGGAAGTCCGCGCCCGCCTTGGCCAACCTGTCAGCCGACGACAACATCAGGCCAGCCACTCCTTGCCAATCGTTGCGGTAGACGTGCTCCATGTACTCGCCAAGGCAGTGGGTATGCATCGAAATCTCAGGATGCATGTGCCGCCCCATGAGCGCAGGGCCCTCGTCGCAGATTGTGCGATAACACAGAGCTGCGCCTTCGGCGCTGCAGGCCACGATTCCGATGTGCTTGGGCATGTTTCCCTTCCACGTTGAGGCGATAGACAATTCCACCACGGAACAACGGGGATTACACGGACGAAACGGACTCGGAAAGACACCTAGATCTGTTCATGTGTTTTGGTGATATATAACACTGCTTAATTTAAAAAACAGCATCACGACTGTTTAGAATCAATGAGTTAGGTGGAAACTGCTCGCATCTCATTGATTCATCAGCTAGTTATACGTATCCATATCTCCCCGTTGGACTTAGCGGCCATCTATCTAGCGCTGGACACTACCATCAGGCCGAGTTCCGAAGTTTTCAAAAAGCACCCCTTGTAGCGCGCACTGGGCGCCGCGTGACCAGAGACACCTCTCCCTTGGCCCCATCAAATCCAGCTGTAATGGATGGGCAAAGACGCTGCCAAGAAGATTCAGCAGGCCAGTAAAACTAAAGTAACCACGGCGAGGGAAAATGGTAATCGGTTCCGTAGAGAGGGCCTGATACCGTCGCCGACCGGCGCATGGCCCGTCAGTGCCATTACGCTCGAAACATTGCGAAGATTTCGCGCTTGCGGCTTGGCGGCAGGAACGAGGCGCGGAACGAATTCAGCGCCAGTTGTCGCAGCGCTTCGTCGCTGAAGCCGAGCGCATTCTGTGCGATCTGATACTCGCGCACCAGGCTGGTACGGAACATATCGGGATCGTCGGTATTGAGCGTGACCAGTACACCCGCGTCGAACAGCCTGCGGGCCGAATGTTCCGCCGCCGAGGGGCAGCAGCCCGTCAAGACATTGCTGGAGATGCATGCCTCGACAGGCACCTGCTTCTGAGCTAGATAAGCGACGAGGTCAGGATCTTCGACGGCTCGCAGGCCATGGCCAATGCGGTCGGCCTTCAGTTCGCGCAACGCAGACCAAACTGACTCCGGACCAACGGTTTCACCGGCATGAACGGTGGTTCGCAAACCTTCGCTGGCGGCGCGCGCATAGACGTCGCGGAACAGCTCAGACGCGGCCCGCC
>Ga0207761_1000934_pt1 | contig 10031 bp, 7 predicted proteins | sample LuqExpMetageno34_FD_187792 | JGI IMG/M metagenome (GOLD analysis project Ga0207761, IMG submission 187792) | Tropical forest soil microbial communities from Luquillo Experimental Forest, Puerto Rico - Sample 34 (SPAdes) | ecosystem: Environmental > Terrestrial > Soil > Tropical forest ...
CGAGGTTGCTGTGATCCAACTCCACGGCGTGGGCCAAGGCCGCTTCCGCCGCGTCGTACTGCTTGGTCTCGAGAAGCACTTGTCCCTGGTAGAGGAACAGCGGCGAAGAGTTCCGATTGTGATCGATCTGCTCTTCGAGCAAATGCAAGGCGTCTGCCGGCTTGTTCTCGGCCAGATAGACGGTGGCCAAGCCCTTTATGGCATCGGCGGACCCGGGATCCCAGGCCAGAGCTTTGTGGAAAAGTGCTTCGGCCTCCGTGAAGCGTTTCTGCGAAGTGCGCAAGAGTCCCAGCTCAATGTACCCCGTTGGCCGCTCGGGAGCCAGTTCGATCACCTCGTTCAGGTCGGCTTCGGCGCCCGCTGTATCGCCTAGGTTGAACCGCGCCCTTGCGTGAAACAGGTAGGCGTCAATCGAATGGGGCGAAGCTTTTCTAAGCTGGTTGCTGATCTCTTCGAGCGCGTGCCAGTCGGCGTGTTGTGTGGCATTGGCGCCGAGCGCAATCCAGGCCTCGGCAAGGCTGGGGCGCAGGCGAACCGCTTGACGCCACTCGCTCTCTGCCTGTTGGAAGTTGCCCTGCTGGCGGAAGGCCACACCGAGCTGATAATGGCCGAAGGCGTTGTCCGGTGCGCCCTTTAAGGCCTGCTCGAGCGTGTTGATGGCCTGCTCGGCGTGATTCTGGTGAAGCTCAATCTCGCCTTTGAGCACGAGAGCTTCGGGATCCTGCGGCGATTTTCTGAGGACTTCCTGATTCTGGCTGTTGGCTTCGTCGATGCGGTTGTTCAGAATCAAAAGCTGAATGTAGGTCTTCCGGGCGGCCAGGTCATCGGGGTGCGCGGCCGTTAGCAACGCGAATTCCGATAACGCTTTGCCGTATTGCCCGCGGCCGATGTAGGAATCGCCGAGAAGACGGTAGGCGGCCGGGTCGCTGGCCAACTGCTGTTTGGCGGCGATCAGGACTTGCTCCGCCTCCGATTCCTGGCCCTGGCTGAAATAGAGCGCCGCAAGGGCCGCCCGAGCCGAAACATCCTTGGGAGCCGCTTCAATGGCGGCTTGGAATTCTCTTTCGGAGTCCGTCGAACGCTGGTTCTGTTCGTAGAACCTGGCGAGGGCCATGTGCGGCGCGGCCGAGTGAGGATCGAGAGATTGCGCCTTCTTGAAGCTTTCTTCCGCGGCCCGGACCTCGTTCATGCGGGCTTGTAGGTACGCGAGATTAAGGAACAGGACGGAGCGCTCCGGAGCCATGGCGGTCGCTTCCTTTGCTTCCTCGAGCGCCTCCGTCATGTGGCCGAGCGCCGCGTCCGCATCGGAGAGCAGCATCTTCGCATCCGCATTCTTCGGGTTTTGGCGAAGGATCAGAAGAACTCGGTCCTTGGCTTGCTGCGGTTTGCCGCCAGCCAGCTCGAGCTCGGCAAGCTCCTGTTGCACCGCAGAGTTTTCGGGCTCGAGCTCAGCGGCCCGTGACAGTTCCCGATAAGCCGAAGACCAGCTACCCAGTTTCATTTGCGTCAGTGCCATGCGGTAATGCGCCTCGGCGTATTTGGCGTCGAGCTGCAGAGCCCGTCCGTAGAAAATCAGGGCCTCCGGATACTTGGCTTGGGCAAAACTGGCATTGCCTTGTTCGAGGAATTTGCGCTTCTGGACGGCCGGATCTTTCCGGCAGCCGCAAACCGCCACAGCCAGAAAAACCAAAAGGATTAGCGTGCGAAGCGGTCCCGGCTCGCAGGCCTGGCACGGGAAGACCGCTCTAGGAGCCTTCATCGTTGACATGCTGGATCGCAAAGTGCACTTTATGCTCCGCAAAGCGCACACCTTCGCGCCGAGGTTCGGCTGGCTCTAAGACTCTCATGATCCTGAACATAACTCAAATGGCCGAAAACACAACCGGTTCGAGGGGCTTTGCAGACGGCAGATGGGGAGGGGCTGCCGGCCGCCTGTGGATACTCAGAGGGTCAAATAGGGTATTTTCCTTCCACTCCACCGTTTTTCCTCGCGGCTTCGGGAGTGATCCGTTCCGCTCGTTTGCCACTCGTTTCCTCTTAACCTATTGATATTCCATAGCTTTAAGGGAACGGTCGAGGAACCTCTGTCAATGGTTTGGCGAACCGGGTGGTCACGGTCGTGCAACGGTGTTATGTTAGGGCGACTCTGCGGGCCTCCGTGCCTGTGGCTTCGTGCTTCTTCGCTAAGCTGTGAGGGGCGAACTCAAGATGATTCGGAACGGCGAAATTACTTTGGCTGAGGTTACCCGGATTTTCCGGCGCTACTGGTGGATACCGGTCCTGATGACGACCCTGCTGGCCTCGGCCGGCTATCTCGCGACTCTCGTTTTGCCGAAAAAATATACCTCCTCGACGCGCGTGCTCGTGGAGCAGCCCACGGTTCCCACGGAGTTTGTTAAGCCCGTCGTGACCGATGATCTGAATCATCGCCTGGCATCGATGCAAGAGCAGATTTTGAGTCGTTCCCGGCTTCAACCGATTATTGAGCAATTTAATCTCTATCCCCATCTGCGTTCCGCTGTGCACATGGAGGATCTGGTCGAGAGATTGCGCAAAGCGATCGAGGTGGAACTCATTCAGCCGATGCCAGGATCGGAGAACCGGCAGCCCCCCGGCTTCCATGTCAGCGTGACGTTTGACAACCCGGCTCTCGCACAACAGATCTGTGCCCAGATTACCAGCATGTTCATGGAGCAGAACGTGAAGCGCCGCGAGCAGCAGGCCGCGGACACCACCGAATTCCTGAGCCAACAATTGTCGGAGGCCAAGGCCAAGCTCGACGATCAGGACAAGAAACTCGCCGATTTCAAGGCCCGAAACTTGGGGGTTCTGCCGGAGCAGGAACAGGCCAACCTCAGCTTGCTCGGCGGCATGAACACCCAGCTCGAATCCGCTACGCAGGCCCTCAGCCGGGCCCATCAAGACAGAGCCTTCAACCAGACCATGCTCAGCCAACAGGAAGCCACTTGGAAGGCGCAGCAGACGGGGCTGCAGAACCCCGACAGCCTCGAGCAGCAAATGGCGGTGCTGCAGGATCAGCTGGCGGCTTTGTTGTCAAGATATACGCCCGAGCATCCCGATGTGATCAAACTGAAATCGCAGATTGAAGACCTAAAGAAGCGCATCGCCGCCGACCCTGGCACAAAAGACACCGGCGGTCCCCCGACGCCCTCGTTTCGCGAGCCCGCCGCGATCCAGGAACTTCGCGCCAAGATCAAGCAGGATGATATCAGTATCGCTGAACTGACCAAGCGGCAAAGCCAGATCCAAGAGCAGATCCGCACCCTGCAGGGGCGCATCCAAGCGAGTCCGGTCGTGGAGCAGCAGTTCAAAGAGTTGACGAGAAATTATCAAGCGGCCTCCGAAATGTACAACGAGCTTCTGAAAAAGCGCGAAAATTCCGCCATGGCCACAACCCTCGAGCACCAGCAGGAGAGCGAGACCTTCAAGGTGCTGGATCCGCCGAGCTTGCCCGTCACTCCATCGTACCCGAAGAAAACCGTCTTTGTCGGGGGAGGAGCGGGCGCGGGGCTGGCACTTGCCCTTGCCACACTGTATCTCCTGGCCTTGACCGACAAGGCCATGTATACGGATCGGGACATCGAATCGTCCCTCAAACTCCCCGTCCTCGTGATGGTCCCGAGCTTTGATGCTTCGGGGCACAGTGGCTATCTGAGCCACCGGCAATCGAAGAAAGGCAGTTTCCGTCTCGTGGCAAGGACTTGATAGCTTCACACGAAGAGAGGATCGCGCCGAAATGAGTCGAATTCGGGAGGCCTTAAAAAGAGCGGCGGAAGAGCGCTCGGCCCAGACCGGTGGGCACGCGGAGGATTTCATCGATATTCTGCGCGGAGCACCGGCGCCGGCCGCAGCTCCGGCCGATCTCGGAAAGCTGGACCTGCAGGGAAGAACCGAGTTTGTTAATCCCGATTTGAACACCCTGTTCGCCGAGTGCAAGAAGGTACGCTGGCACTTTGAACCAAGATTCTCGGTTTTCGCCAATGAAGAGAACCATCGTTCCGGTGCCGAGAAGTTCCGCACCCTGCGCTCGCGGCTTTATCAGATTTCCGCCACGCGGCCCTTGCGGCGTCTGTTGTTGACCAGTAGCGTGCCGCAGGAAGGCAAGACCTTTGTGGCCGCCAATCTGGCGCAGTCCATCATTCGGCAAGCGGATCGCCGAGTCCTTCTGGTCGATGCCGATCTGCGGGCCTCGCGCCTCAATCTTACGCTCGGCGCCATGAACGAACCGGGCCTCTCCGACTATCTCCTCGGCGAAGCGCCGATCACCAAGGTGCTGCAAGTGGGTGAGCAAAGAAATCTTTGCTTTATCCCCGGCGGCAGGCTGGTCACGAATCCGAGCGAGCTGCTGCACAGCGAGAAGATGAAGACCCTCATCGACCGAATGGGGCAGATTTTCGACTGGGTGATTTTGGATTCGCCGCCGGCGATCGCGGTGCATGATGCCAGCATTCTGGCGGACATGTGCGACGGGGTTTTGTTCGTGGTGCGCGCCGGCGCGACCGAGTTTCAAACGGCCCAACGAGCGGCTGCCGAGTTTCCGGACTCGAAGGTGCTGGGTGTGATCCTGAATCGCGTCGATAGGACCGATGCTTACGGATCCGACTATTACGGATACGCGGAGGACAAGAGCCACGAAGCGGACAAGGACGGGAACGAGCTCGCATAAGTGACCGAGGCTTGCTGGCCGTCTTTGTTCTATCGCGGTCCGGTCGAATGCGTGGCGGCAAGGATCGGAATTTCTTTTTCTCCCCGCCGCAGCAGCCAATAGAGGGGCACGAGAAGGCCCAGGCCGATCAAGAAGAATACGATCCCGCCTTGGTGATGCAGCCGTCCGAACAGGAAATCGGGATGCACATATTTCGCCAGGATGGTCAGGGTGGCGATGCGTACGCCGTTCTTGACCGCCATCATGAGGAGCCCGGCGAAGACAAACACAGCCTTCTTCCAGAACCTGGTAAAGGCGAAATGGGCGACGAGTACGGCGAGAATTAAAAGGGCGATACTCGACCGGATCCCGCTGCACTCCTTTGCGACCTCGATGCTCAGACCCGGCAAATAGAAGAGGAAGCCTTCGCGGAGCACAGGTACCCCTGACCAGTCGAAGATCCATCCGGCAACGGCTGCCGAAGCGTATTGCAGCGCGTAAATGAAGCGGTTCAGAAGGGCTTCGGGTATGGGAATCGCGAAGCCGAGAAAGGCAAAAGGAAACCACGTTTGCTCCGCGGATGGGCGGCCGAAAACGGCAACGTAGCCGGCGACCAAAAACAGAATCAGGCTGGAGATCGATAGGGAAAGGCCCGCAGACGCGAGGGAAGCGGGGGGCCAGAGGGCGAGGGCCCGGAGAAGTGTCGCAACGCCGGCTAAAAGCAATGCGGGAAGGAAGTCAAAAACGCAGATTCTCGAGATTCTCGTGCGATCGCTATATAGCAGCCAGGCCGCGATCGGAGGGATCAGCAGGATGTGGGAAGCGTTGTCATTATACAAAGAGTACACAACGAGGGTGGCCAGCGCCTTCGAGAAGACGAGGCCGCAGAAAGCGACCCACAGCCCGTAAATCAGCCAGGGGTGGTGTGCGCTGTATTCGCGTTTGTCCAACGGTCTATAGCCCTTTGGGATCGTGAAAGTGCAATTTTCCGGCCGCTACGCGCGCGGCCACCGGCTCGGCGGATCGCTCACTATTGTACCTAGGGTCCGATGGCCCTCAAAGGAATGGTCTTAGCAGGCGGAGTCGGGCCGGCGTCGGGGCCCTGAACGCAGGCCGGCAACCATATGGAAATACGGAGATGGGCCCGTCTTGGCAGGTCTCGGAGCGCGGGCCAACCCTGGGGGCTGCCGGGACACGTCATGGGCAATTTGCGGCAAGAGTTTTCCTCACCACCTGGCTCTTTTGCCGCCGGAAACCGCAGCCTCATCTCGCGGACCCGCTCTCAAATCGCTAAGCATCACATTATTAGTCATTTACATGGTATGTCAAAACCTTGTGAAGGCCCTCGGTAGGGGACCGGTCTGGCAGTGGGATTGCGCTATATCAATTGCCCGAGCGGGCGGTAATGGCGGTAGCTTGAACAGATGGCTGCCAGCCTACAGAAATTGGAAAGGACACCAATTGGGCCTCGGATCAGATCAGCACGGATGGTATGCCCTGCAAGTTAGGACGCGTTGGGAGAGTTCCACGTCGCTGCTGTTGTCTGGGAAAGGGTATCAGACCCTGCTTCCCACTTACCGGGTTAAGAAGAGCTGGAGTGGAAAGCTAAGGGAAGTAAATGCTCCCTTGTTCCCGGGCTACGTTTTCTGCCACTTTGATGTGCACAATCGCTTACCCGTTCTCGTTACCCCGGGGGTCATCGCGGTCGTTGGCCGCGGCAAGGTTCCTGTGCCCGTCGAGGACGGCGAGATTCGGGCGATTCAGGCGCTTGTATCATCGGGCTATGAGGCCGAGCCATGGCCTTTTCTCGAACTCGGCCAAAGGGTCCGCATTGAGAGCGAGCCTTTTGAGGGCCTCGAGGGCATTCTCGTCCATTTCAAAGGCAATCATCGCATCGTGCTATCGGTGTCTTTGCTTCGCCGCTCGGTTGCTTTGGAGATTGATCGCGCCTCGGTCAGGCCGATGGCGGCAGGCCGGGCGGCGGTTCTTGAGCCCCTGGGCTCCCAGCGCTTACTTACAGAGGTGGTTGCTTAATTCGATGATTAATGGCAATGTTTTCCATCCGGAAGTTCCCGCCGCCCTGGAAACCAAGGACAGGGTGATCTGATGTTCGACCGTCATTCAAGCACGCCAACAGAAAAGCGGGTGCAGCCGAGGAGCGCGAAGCGGTGGTCGCCGGCTCGGCATCATGTTGTGATCCGGCATCGGGACCTTCTTCGAGAAGAGATTTTTCGTGCGATGCTGGCCCTCGAACGTCGGCGGGCAGAGCGTTCCCGGCAGCCTTTTGTTCTCATGCTGCTCGATACGAGCGCGGTGGAAGCCGAAAAGAGAGGTTCCGCTCTTTTCGAGCCGCTCGCGTCTGCCGTCGCCAGTGCGGTTCGCGAGAGCGACCTAATCGGCTGGTACGAAGAAGATTCCGTTCTTGCCGTGATCTTCACGGAAGTCAGCACAGATGAGAATTACTCCGTCACGGAGATTCTCACGACCAAAGTGGTCGACGCGTTGCAGAAAAATCTTGAGCTAGGCATTCTGAGAAAGCTGACGCTCAGTGTTCACGTGTTTCCCGAAAACTGGGACGCCGGCTGTGCCGATCGTGTAGCGGACATGAAACTGTACCCTGACGTTTCGGAAGTCGCGGCAAATCGGCGATTTTCGAAGATCGTGAAGCGCGGAATGGACATCCTCTGCAGCGCGCTATTGATGCTCATCCTGGCCCCGGTTTTGGCGGCCATCGCCCTGGCCATCAAGCTGACCTCCACGGGACCGGTGATCTTCAGGCAGGAACGGCTCGGCCAGTTTGGAAACACCTTCGAATGCCTGAAGTTTCGGACCATGTTTACGGACAATGATCCAAAAATTCACCGTGAGTATGTGCGCAGCTTTATCGCCGGAAAAGTGCAAGAGATCGGAAGTGAATCCGGCGCGGTCGCCTACAAGATCAAGAATGATCCGCGGGTGACGCCGCTCGGGCGGTTTTTGCGCCGCACGAGTCTCGACGAGTTTCCGCAGTTCTGGAACGTTCTGCGGGGCGAGATGTCCCTGGTTGGCCCGCGCCCGCCGCTGCGTTATGAGTTTGAGGCTTATGACTTCTGGCATCGCCGCCGGGTGCTCGAAGTGAAGCCTGGCGTGACCGGCTTGTGGCAGGTGGCAGGCCGAAGCCGCACCAGTTTTGATGACATGGTCAGAATGGACCTGCGCTATTGCCAGAGGTGGTCGCTCTGGCTGGACCTCAAGATCCTTCTGGCCACGCCCCTGGCAGTCTTTACCGGCCATGGCGCGTACTGATCTCCGTGGATGAACCGCCCCTGGTAAGCCCAGCTTCCAGCGTCCCCGAATTGTGATTGAGGTGCTTTAGACAATGAACGTCGTGGCAACGTGGTTCTCCCTTTCCCGAGGTGTCCTATGAGCGATCTGATGGTGGATCCTGCATCTACCGGTCCGCAAGCGCACGTCCCATCCTTCCGTCCGCAGGAAAGCAGAACTGACATGGTTCGAGTCGGTGTGATCGGTTACGGCTATTGGGGTCCCAATATCGTTCGCAACTTGCAGGGACAGAAAAACGCGCGGACCGTCATGGTCTGCGACCAAAATCCCGTGGCGCTGGCACGGGCTCGAAAAGCCCATCCAAGCATCGAAACGGTCTCAAATCCGCTGGACGTCCTGCGCTCGCCGGACATCGATGCGGTTGCCGTGATCACGCCCGTCTGGACGCACTATGAGCTGGCCAAGATGGCGCTTGAGAACGGCAAGCACGTGTTTATTGAGAAGCCGTTTACCTCCAGTTCCGCACAGGCCGAAGAACTCATCGAACTGGCGGCCGGCAAGCGACTGACCATCATGGTCGACCACACGTTCCTGTTCACCGGCGCCGTTCGCAAGATCCGCGAGTTGACCGAAAGCGGGGCCCTCGGCGACCTGTATTACTACGATTCTTTGCGGGTGAATCTGGGGCTTTTCCAACATGACGTCAGCGTCATTTGGGATCTTGCACCGCATGATCTGTCCATCATGGATCACATCATCGGGGCCGAACCCGAAGCCATCGTTGCGACCGGAGAGAAGCACCTGAACGGCGTGGAAGACGTCGCCTTCTTGACCATCTACTTCCCGCGCAACGTCATCGCGCACATAAACGTGAACTGGCTTTCGCCGGTGAAGATCCGGACCACGCTGATCGGCGGCCAGAAGAAGATGGTGGTCTGGAACGATCTGGTGGCCGACGAAAAGGTACGCGTTTATGACCGGGGCGTTCAGATCGCTTCGGGGGAGGGGATCCGCGATCTCCTCGTCAGCTACCGCAGCGGCGACATGTGGGCGCCACAACTCGAACAACTCGAAGCCCTGCACGTCGAGATGGGATATTTCGCCGAATGCATCATGGACAGCAAGGTTCCTTTTAATGACGGCCATGCCGGTCTGCGAGTTGTACGGATGCTCGAAGCAGCCGAGAAATCCATCCGCAGAAAGGGTGAATTGATCCGCTTGTGAACGAATTCTGCTCGATCGCTCCCGATGTAAAACTCGGACGAGATGTCAAGCTGTCCCGATTCATCAACCTGTATGGATGTCAGATTGGCGATGAGACAAAGATTGGTGCGTTTGTCGAAATCCAGAAAAACGCCTCCGTCGGGCATCGCTGCAAGATCTCGAGTCACACCTTCGTTTGCGAGGGCGTGACCATCGAGGACAACGTCTTCATCGGTCACGGAGTAACCTTCATTAACGACTCCTACCCGCGGGCAACGACTTCGGGGGGAGAACTGCAGACCGAGAAGGACTGGCGGGTGGAAACCACGGTGGTCAAGCGCGGGGCTTCCATCGGGTCCGGGGCCACCATTCTTTCGAACCTGGTCATCGGCGAGAACGCCATCGTGGGCGCCGGGAGCGTCGTTACGCACGATGTGCCCGCCAATACGATTGTGGCCGGCAATCCGGCAAAGGTGTTGCGCTCCATTCGAACTTCCTCCGAGGAGAAGCGATGACTACTACGGCGAAGGTTCCGTTCGTCGACCTGATAACCATGCACTGCGAGCTCGAAGTCGAATTGTTGGCCTTGTGCAAGAAAGTCTTTGGGACAGCGGGCTTCATCGGAGGCCCGGAAGTGGAAGGCTTCGAAAAGGAGTTCGCGGAGTTTTGCGGCGCCGCCTATTGTGTGGGCGTCAACAGCGGGACCGACGCACTGCGTTTTCTGCTCACCGCCGCGGGCGTCCAGGCTGGAGACATCGTCATCACGGTGCCGCACACGTTCATCGCGACAACAGAAGCCATCAGTCAGGCTGGCGCACAAACGGAATTTGTGGACATTGATCGGCGGACCTTTACGATGGATCCGGACGGACTCGCTCAATACCTCGAGACGAGCTGC
>Ga0207761_1000939_pt1 | contig 10020 bp, 12 predicted proteins | sample LuqExpMetageno34_FD_187792 | JGI IMG/M metagenome (GOLD analysis project Ga0207761, IMG submission 187792) | Tropical forest soil microbial communities from Luquillo Experimental Forest, Puerto Rico - Sample 34 (SPAdes) | ecosystem: Environmental > Terrestrial > Soil > Tropical forest ...
GGGCAGTCGCTGAAAGCGAATGGGCGAGCGTTTGGCAAGCCACCATTGTTATTTATTGACAGCTGGCCCCCAGTGTTGCGTCGACCGGTTGAGACCACCCTTCATAATAGGACAATCAGCCTCGCTCTAATCTAGCGAGCAATCTCACCAGGAGGCGGGACCCACATAAACACCGTTTGTGCCGTCAACCCGGGGTACGTTTGGCGATCATATTTACTGCCTTCATTGTCATCACAGTTTCGCCGGTCTGGTTGAAGACCTCGATGAAAGAGGTAACTGCGCCGCGATCAGGTTTGGACCGGGACGGTGCGGCTTTGAGAACGGTCACCCGTACCGACAGCGTGTCGCCTGATCGCACTGGCTTCAGCCAGCGCAGTTCGTCAACTCCGGGTGAGGCGAGACTTGCTACGTGCGTCAGATAATTGCCCACGAAAAGCCGCATCATCAGAGCGCAAGTATGCCAGCCGCTAGCGATGAGACCGCCGAACACTGAATCCTTTGCTAGTTCGCGATCTGTATGAAAACTCTGCGGATCAAAACGCCTGGCAAAGGCAATCAACTCGTCCTGGTCGACGGCGATGCTGCCAAGGTTATGAACCGCACCTTCGATGTAGTCCTCAAAGTATCGCTTATCGATGGCGTGGGAAAACGACATTTGTGGATCTGCTTTCGTTATTTGGCCGTCCAGTGTCGCCTTTTACTCAGTTGGCAGGCGTTTAGCCGCAGCTGACGAATATGGGCTTGCTCCAACGGCTTTACCGCGCAACCATGCGCAGGACGGCTTGGTCCGAGCAGGGACCTTGACAGTGAAGGGAACGGCTTATGAGTAGAATCAGTAAGCTTGCAGCGACCGGCTCGGCGGCGCTGATAGTTGCAATGGCAGCGGCGAACGCCGATGCCAAGGACCGGGTCAAAGTCGGTTTTATCGGCCCGCTTACCGGTGGCGTCTCGGTAAACGGCATTGGCGGGCGTAACTCGGCCGATGTGGCAGTCAAGCTGCGCAACGCCGACCCCACGACGAAATACGAATACGAACTGGTTGTGCTCGATGACGAATGTAAGCCGAACGTGGCGGTGCAGGTTGCGACCAAGATGGCTGCTGACAAAGACGTTATCGCTGGCGCAACGCACTATTGTTCGGCGGCGGCGATCGCGACCGTTGATACTTACCACAAGTTTGGATTCCCGGTGATTGTTTGGGGCGCCGTGCTGCCCGACATAACCTATCGAAACAAATATGCCGAAATACATCGCGTCAACGGCACCATGATCAATCAGAACGATGCTAATGCCGAATTGATCAGCAAGCTCGGCTACAAGACAGTGGCGGTGATCCACGATACGACCGATTACGGCAAAGGTCACAACGAGTACTTTAGCAAAGCGCTCGACAAGATCGGCAAAGCCAAGATTGTCGGCACGTTCGGTGTCACGGCCGACCAGCAGGATTTCACTGCCGAACTCACGAAGATCAAGGCGCTTAATCCGGATGTGATTTATTTCGGCGGGCTGACGCCAATTGGTGTGCGTATCCGCTCGCAGATGGACAAGCTCGGCATCAGGGCGGTTTTCGATGGAACCTCAGGCATCGTGTCCGACGCTTACGTCCAAGGACTTGGACCGCTAGCAGAAGGGACATTGGCCTTCCGCGAGGGTGCGCCGACCGACAAGCTGCCCGGCGGTAAGTTCTTCATGGAAAAATACAACGAGCAAAAATACGATAGTCCGCCGGAGGCCTACGGCGCCTTCGCCTATGCTGCGACGGTGATGATCCTTGACGCTATCGAGAAAGTCGGACCTGAACGCAAAAAGGTCATCGCCGAGCTCGAAAATGTGAAAGATCGCGATTCTATCGTCGGCAAGATTACTTTCGACGACCACGGCCAGAATACCGTCCCGGTAATCACAAAATATGTGGTCCAGGATGGCAAGTTCGTCGAGTGGGATGAGAGCGAATATGCTAGCGGCAAGCGAAAGTTGCCGGGTCAGAAGTAAGCGGTCCTGCGGCCGGAGCCGCACCGACGCGGCTCCGGTTCGTGCCGTCAACCTAAAGTAGCATCCGGCATATGGATACGGGCCTACTCGCCCAGTACGTCATGAACGGGCTGATGCTCGGCATGATGTATGCGCTCGTGGCGGTCGGATTCACGCTGTTTTTCGGTGTGCTCGACGTCATCAAATTTTCGCATGGCGATGTTCTCACGGTCGGTGCTTTTACGGCGCTGGCGACTTATGTTGGATTCAGCTCGCTTGGGCTTCAGTCAAACTGGCTAGCTTTGCTTGCCATGTTGGTGCTGGCGACATTGTCGATGGCCTTCCTCGGCATGGTGATAGCGCGCTATCTGGTGATGCCGCTACGTTCGGCGCCACCACTCAATACCTTGCTAATCACGCTAATGCTGGGGACGGTGCTGCGCGAAACCGTAAGATTATTTTATCCGCAGGGTGCCAATCCAAAACCGTTTCCACCGTTGCTGCCGCGCAGCTCGGTCGATATCGGCACATTCAATCTACGACTCGACAATGTGCTGATGCTGTCGGCGGGCATGCTGGTGATTGTCGGCCTGCAATACTTGCTCAATCGCACGCGGCTCGGGCTTGCCATCCGTGCAGTCGCCCAGGACGAGGAGACGGCGCGCACCATGGGCATTAATTTTACCGCAGTCGTTCTTGTCACGTTCGCTATTGGCTCGGGGCTCGCTGCCTTCGCAGGTGTGATGAATGGGCTCTATTATAACGAGATTAATTTCGGCATTGGTCTGTATCTGGGCGTCGTCGGTTTTTCTGCCGCCATCATCGGCGGACTAGGCAGCATCTATGGTGCGATACTCGGCGGTTTCTTATTCGCCGGATTGCAAATCATTGGTACGGTGCTGCTGCCATTCGCTAGCGCCTACAAGGACGTATTCGCTTTCGCCGCCGTTATCGCCATCATGGCGTGGCGACCGACCGGCCTGATCCGGGAGAAGATCAGTGAGCGAGTCTGATCCGGCAGTCGGACAGGTTACGACGGGTCGCGTGACATGGTGCCCTGGGCTGGCTGCGCTCGCATTTGCAACGGTCTATATCATCGCGCTGCTCGGTGCTGAGAGACAGTGGGTGATTATCGCATTGCTGGCGTTTGGCATCGTTGGCGCGGGGACCGCTGGAGCTTTTGGCCTCCTCAATAGCGTGAATCGTTCCTTCGCCGATCACGAGGACAGCATGGGTTTGTTCGCAATCGCAGCGGCCTTGGTGATTGCGACTTGGTTCCGTGAGGAACATTTCGTGCTGCTACTGGTTATAACGGTGCTGCTATATACAGTGGCGACGCTTGGCCTAAACGTTCAGTTTGGTTACGCCGGCGTTCTAAATTTCGCTGGCGCCTCATTCTTCGGTATAGGAGCCTACACTTCGGCGGTCCTTAACCCAACTGGCGTGCCGCATCTCTTGGTACTTTTAACTGGCGGAGTGCTCGCGGCACTTGTCGGGTCGATTCTGCTTCTACCTGTGTTGCGCACGCGCGGGCACTATGCAGCCGTTGTAACTATCGCCTTCGCGTTGCTGTTCAAGACCTTCCTCGAGGTTAATGACGTGCTCGGCGGGCCGCAGGGCATGCAGGTCAAGGGCATGAGGCTATTGGGCTGGTCGTTCAACGACAACATCGAGTTCGGAAATATTACTCTGTCTTTTTATGTAAACTACTTTTTGCTCAGCTTGATGTTGCTGATTGGAACTTTTGGGCTGGTGCGGCGGCTGGAGCGATCTTGGATTGGGCTCAATCTCGACGCATTGCGGCTAGACGAGACTGCGGCCGGCTGTTTCGGCCTTAATATCGCACGCTGGAAAATCACCGCGTTTCTAATTGGCAATTTTCTGATCGGAATCGCCGGCGCGCTGTTTGGTATGGTGGGGGGATTCGTCGGCCCGAACAACTACACCTTTGGCGACTCGCTCATTCTAGTGTCGATTCTGTTGCTCGGCGGCATCGGGAATCCGTGGGGTTTGCTGGTTGCCACGTTTATCGTCGTGGTAGTGCCGGAAAAGCTGCAAACGATTCAAGAATACCGGTTTCTGCTCTATGCCGTGCTGGTAATCGGCGTGTTATTGTTCCGCCCCGAGGGTCTGCTGCCGCGGCCGGTGCGCCGCTATTTCCCAGGGTGGCGGCCATGACGGCGCTGATCGAGGCACGCGGTCTGGTGCGTCGATTCGGAGGCGTGATCGCGCTCGATGGGTTCGACTTGGTAGCCGCGCCGAACGAGATCCTCGGTCTAATCGGGCCCAACGGGTCAGGTAAGACCACTTTCTTCAACATGATCACGGGCATCTATGGGGCCGACGCGGGTAGCGTCGTCTTCGATGGCGCCGACATCACCAATGCACCGCCGCGTGCGATCTACCGCGCGGGGATTTCGCGCACCTTCCAGCGTTCGCGGCTATCGCTGCCGCTATCGATCTTCGACAACATCATGATCGGCAACCACAAGCGCCTCAACCAAGGAATCTGGTTCAACCTGGTCCGTCGCGCCGATTTCAAGCGCGAATTTGAGGAGAATTACCACGCCGCGCGAGCGCTGGTCGACGTGTTTGAGCCTGCTCTGGCTGACCGCATGTTCGAGCCGGTTGCCGGTCTGCCGATGATCGACCGCCGGCGAATCGAAATCTGTCGCGCGTTAATCAGCGCACCTAAGCTGCTGCTACTCGACGAGCCGTCTGCTGGCATGACACACGAGGAGACGACTGAGCTGATGGACGACATCCTTTTGGTGCGCGAGCACAATAAAGCTTTGACAATCATCATCGTTGAGCACGAGATGAGCGTGATCGAGCGTATCACCGATCGCTGCATCGTATTGAATTTCGGGCGCAAGATCGCCGAGGGTCCGTATCGCGACGTGGCGACAAACGCGCAGGTGCAAGAAGCCTATCTTGGGGCAGCGTAAATGACGGCAAGCCTGGAGATCGACGGCGTCTACACGGCCTATGACAAGGCCGATGTGCTGCAAGGCGTCTCCCTCGCCGTCCGCCCGGGCAGCATTACCTGTCTGCTCGGCTCCAACGGCTCCGGCAAGACCACACTGGTGCGCTCGATCCTGGGACTTACGCCCGCGCGTGCCGGTCATATCGTCCTCGACGGGGTCGATATTACACGGCTGCCGACACACAAGATTATCACCACTGGCATCGCGTGCATTCCGGAAGGTCGCCGGGTCTTTCCCAAGCTCACGGTTGAGGAAAATCTGCGTGTCGGAGCCTATCAAGAACGTTCCGACAAAGTCATGTTGACGCGCATGGCCGAGATCTTCCAGATGTTTCCGCGTCTGGCCGAGCGCCGCGCTCAACTCGCCGGCACGATGTCGGGCGGTGAACAGGCAATGGTATCAATTGGGCGCGGGCTGATGCGTGCGCCCAAGCTGCTTGTGATCGACGAGCCGTCGCTTGGGCTGTCGCCGCGGCTGGTGCAGGAGAACTTTAACATCATCCGCGAGATAAATGAGCGCGGCATTACAGTACTACTGGTTGAACAGAATGTGCGCCAGACGCTGGCCATCAGCCACTTTGGTTTTGTATTGTCAAAGGGGCGTGTAGCGACCAAGGGCGCGCCGGCGGAGCTTGCCGCCCGCGAAGAGGTGCGGGCGGCCTATTTTGGATAAATAGATTATGCAATCCGCCATCCAACTGACGCAGGAACTCATCCGTTTCAATACGATTAACCCGCCAGGGGCCGAGCGGGATTGCGCTATGCATCTTGCAGCGCTGCTCGAGGACGCGGGCTTTGCAGTCGAAGTCGTTCCTTTCGGCGAGAGGCGGGCGCAACTTGTAGCGCGCGTTGGAGGAACGGCGGGTAAACTACCGCTCGCGTTTACCGGGCATATCGATACTGTGCCGCTTGGTGCGCAGCCTTGGTCGGTCGATCCGTTCGCTGCCGAGATCGCCGGCGGCAAACTTTACGGCCGCGGTTCCTCGGACATGAAGAGCGGTGTTGCGGCGTTCGTTATTGCTTGCGTCGGGTTGACGAGCAAGTTGCGGACGACGCCGGGCGTCGTTCTGATAATCACGGCGGGCGAAGAGACCGGCTGCTCGGGTGCTGACGCGCTGGTGCGCGGCAGCGGTACGCTAGGGCGAGCCGGCGCGCTTGTGGTGGCCGAGCCAACCGGCAACCAGCCGCTGGTTGGCCATAAGGGCGCGCTCTGGCTGGAAGCGGAGACCGTAGGCGTCACTGCGCACGGCTCAATGCCAGAAAAAGGCGTAAACGCCATTTATAAGGCGGCCCGCGCAGTCTCGGAATTACAGGACTTCGATTTCAACGTGGCGCGCCACGCGGTGCTAGGAAGGCCGACGCTCAACGTCGGAACCTTTCATGGTGGGCTTAACATCAATTCGGTTCCCGATCGCGCCGCGATCGGTATCGACATCCGCACCGTCCCAGGACAGGCCCACGCGGCCATTCGTGAGCAATTGGCGCACTATCTCGGTCCCGACGTGACGCTGAGTACTCTGCTTGATGCCCAAAGCGTATGGACTGACCCACACGACGTGTGGATTGAGCAAGTGATGTGTGCCGCCCGAGAAATCGCAGACCTGCCCGACGCAGTCGGCGCGGCGCCTTATTTTACTGATGCCTCAGTGCTGACGCCAGCGCTCGGAAATCCGCCGACCACCATCGTTGGCCCGGGTGAGCTTGCGCTGGCCCATCAGACTGACGAATACTGTTTTGTAACGCGCATCGAACAGGCGACTGAACTCTACTTGCGGCTGGTGCGGAGCTGGTGCAACATCTAACGGGCGGATTTATTGCAATTTGTACCTCCGTGCCGCTGTTGCCCTGTAATTAGAGAATTAATTCGCTTTAGTGTTGAAGATAGTATTTTATGATGAGATTGAGTTGGAGAAAAACGAGAACCATAATTGTATTGCAGGCCCAAGCCACGGTTAACAAGCGCGCCAACAGACTCCAGAACCGTTCCCGAGTGTTGTTCGCACACCGCCAAACCGAAACGAGAATCCAGGCTGTGTAGGGGGCGAAGCAAAGCAGGAGTACCTGGCGGAGCGCAATGCGATCAACATAAAAAGCAATAACGTAGAACGTGATCAGCACAACGCTAGTGGCAACTCCATAGATCCAGAATACTTTCCAGAGCGGTTGCTCGCCGCGCCAGGCGTCCAGTTCGGCGGCGAAAAACTCGGCGGCGAATTTGGCGACCCTCGAGCGTCCCATTGTTCGGCACCATGTCGCGGCGGACAACCGAAATGCGGCCCCAGTGTCGTTGCCAGCCTGCCATCCGAGCATGCGAGCGAGCATGCGCAACATGGCTAAGCCCGCTGGGCAGGCCGCTGCGCCGCCGTCCTGCCGTGTGGTTTGAATGATAATAACTTCTGCAGCGGTGCGCGCGGACGCACTAAGTCGGCCAAGGTATACTGGTCGAGCGCCCAAAGGAATGCATCGCGTGCCTCGGAAAGCGCGCCGCGCAGCGCGCAGCTCGGGAAAATCGTGCAAGACTTATCGTCAGGAGCAAAGCACGGCACCAGCGCCAAGTCGGGTTCCGTGCGTCGGACCACCTTGCCGAGTACGATGTCCTGCGGCGGCCGCGCGAGGCGCAAGCCGCCACCCTTGCCCCGCACCGTTTCCACGTATCCTGCTAGCCCGAGTTGATGGGCCACCTTCATCAGATGGTTTTTCGAGATGTCGTAGGCCTTGGCGATCTCGGCGATAGTGGCGAGCCCGTCGCCTTTGAGCGCGAGGAACATCAGCAGGCGCAAGGAGAAATCCGTATAGACGGTCAGGCGCATGCATGTCTCCTGCGGCAGAATAGCATAACATGTATATTGAATATTGCTTTAGCGCAAGAGTGGTGTAAGATGCTGCCGCGAGTTGCTCGTATCCGATATCGCCGATTTGTTTCATGGCAAAGCCGAGCGCACGCCGAGAACCTCAAGCTCGCGCTGTTCTATCGGCCTGGCCGCCCCTGACCGCGGAGTCTCTCAGCGAGGAACGCGGGTTTGCACGACGAGGCGGCTCCGACGAAGACAATGGAATCTATTGGCGAGGCCATCAAATGGATGAAGATATCCTGGCGGCGCTGAAGTCGGTGATCGATCCCGAGCTCGGCATCAATATCGTCGACCTGGGGCTCGTTTATGCCGCCGTGCGCAACACGAACGGAATCGATATTGCGCTGACGATGACTACGCCCGCTTGTCCACTCGGTGAGATGATGAGCGAGGAAGTCAAGCTGGTATTACGCGATCGTTTTCCCGACCTACCCGATGTACGCGTCGAAATCGTCTGGGATCCGCCGTGGTCGCCCGAACTCATGAGTGAGGAATCGCGACGGCAACTTGGAATGAGTTAGCAAACCGCCGCAGCGCAGGTTGGAACAGTCTTTCGTTGTGCACAAAGGAGGTAAGCAATGAGCAGCATACAGAACTCGTCCGGCTCGGTCATCGATGTCCGGACGATCGTGCCGCGTGAGCAGCCTCCTCTGATATTCAATACGTTCCACGAACTCTCGCCCGGGCAGGATTTCATCCTGGTCAACGACCACGATCCAAAACCGCTTTATTATCATTTCAAGGCCGAGTACGACCGAACTTTCAAGTGGGACTACCTCGATCAGGGGCCCGATGTCTGGCGCGTCCGCATCAGCCGCACCGCCTAAGCCGGACGGTCCGCTCCGCGTGGCGACGCTATCCGAAAAATGGCGTCGGCTGCGCTTGCTTCCGCTTGCGGCCAGCGTGGGCGCGCTCCTCGCCGGGCTGTGGGCCGGCCTAGCGCGGCTCGGTCTGATTTTGCCAGACGGCTTGGACCTAGCTGAGTTCCACGGCGCCTTTATGATCAGCGGGTTTCTCGGCACCGTGATCAGCCTCGAACGCGCGGTAGCGATTGGACGATGGTGGGCCTACGCGGCGCCCGTGGGGTCCGCGATCGCGGCGGTCGCGCTCATGGTCGGTGCCCCGGCCATCGCCAGCTACGTTTTTCTGCTCGCCGGCATTCTCCTCACCGTCAACACCGGATTCATCGTCGCGCGTCAACCCGCGCTGTTCACGGCGCTTCTGGCGGTGGCGGCGGTGTGCTGGGTGGCGAGCACGTTGCTCTGGATGCAGGGAGCGCCCCTAGAGGGCGTGGCGGGATGGTGGCTGACTTTCCTTCTTCTCACCGTAGTGGCTGAACGGCTCGAACTCAGCCGTTTGCTGTCGCCGCCGCGCTCGAGCCAGGCGATGTTCATCGTTGCCGTTGTGTTGATTTTAATTGGCGCGGCTCGCGGCGAATATGCTGGAACAGCGGCGCCATTCAGCGGTATCGGCTTGCTCGCCGTGACCGCTTGGTTGCTTAGGCATGATATTGCGATGCGCACTATCCGCATGGCCGGGCTGCCGCGCTTTTCAGCGACTTGCATTCTGGCGGGGTATTTTTGGATGGCGCTCGCAGGGGCTCTACTTCTTGTGACGCCGCCCGGCACCGTTTCCTTTTCCTACGACGCCGTCGTTCACGCGATTGCGGTCGGCTTCATATTGTCGATGATATTCGGACACGCACCCATCATTTTGCCAGCGGTGACGGGTGTGAAGGTTCGCTATAGCGCTGCGGCTTATCTGCCGCTTGTCATTCTGCATCTTTCGGTGCTGCTACGCGTCGCGGCCGATCTGATCGAGCGTGTCGATCTGCGCGCGGCCAGCGGCCCTGTAACAATCATCGCGTTCGCAACCTACGCGGCGACCCTCATTATAGTGTCGCGAAAACAATGACCCAATCGATCATAAACCATTGCAAGTGGCGATGTCCGCGCTGGGCGGCCATACTGGCTCTAGTTGCAACCATATTCGGTATCGTCACCATCATTGTGGGCGGAAAGACTCTTTTTGGCGGGGTAGAAGCAAGAACCGCCGCCGGCAACATCGTTCCCTTCGTTCTTTGGTTCAACTTTGTTGCAGGCTTTGCCTACGTTATAGCCGGGGTTGGGTTGTTCTTGTGGAAGCGTTGGGCAGCGCAGCTGTCAGCGGCCATCGCCGCGGCGACAATTTTTGTGTTCATCGCGTTTG
>Ga0207761_1000940_pt1 | contig 10017 bp, 8 predicted proteins | sample LuqExpMetageno34_FD_187792 | JGI IMG/M metagenome (GOLD analysis project Ga0207761, IMG submission 187792) | Tropical forest soil microbial communities from Luquillo Experimental Forest, Puerto Rico - Sample 34 (SPAdes) | ecosystem: Environmental > Terrestrial > Soil > Tropical forest ...
GGCGCAAGCGCCGGGGGCACGCGCTCCCGGCACGCAGAACGAAGTGCGCCGCACGGTTCCGGACATCAACTGGGACTACGCCGTGGTGCAGCGTATGGACGCTGAGGACATGTCGACCACGCTGGTTCCGTTCAACCTGGGATTAGCCATTCTGGAGCGCGACTCCGCCAACAACGTGCCGTTGCGCCCGGGCGATGTGGTCACCATCTTCTCGCAAGGCGACCTGCGAGTGCCGGAACTGAAGCAAACCAAATTCGTTCAGTTGAGCGGGGAGTTCGCCGCTGCTGGCGTGTATCGGGTGAAGGCGGGACAGCACTTGCGCGACATCATCCGCGAGGCCGGCGGGTTAACACCTTCGGCTTACTTGTATGGCTCGACGTTCAGCCGCGAATCGCTGCGGGCTGAGCAGCAGTTGCGGTTGAACCAGATGATCGCCGAGAGCGAGCGCAATCTGAACCGGCGGCAGGCGGCTTTGCTGGGGTCGTCCACCACCGCAAGCGAAGTGGCAGCGGCGCGTGCGAATCTGGAAGTCGAGCGGACGAGTCTTGACCTGCTGCGGCGCATACAGCCCGACGGCCGCATCGTGCTGAACCTTCATCCTGACGATGCGACGCTGGATTCGATTCCCGACCTGGCGCTGGAGGACGGCGATCAGTTCTACGTGCCCAGCACGCCTGCGACGGTCACGGTGATCGGCGATGTGTACAGCCAGGGATCGTTTCTGCGCGAACCGGCGAAGACCGTCAGCTCGTATCTGCGCAATGCCGGCGGGCCCACGCGCGACGCCGACAAGGGACGGATCTTTGTCGTCCGTGCCAACGGAGGCGTGGTCAACAAGGATACTTCGAATACTTTCTGGGCCGGAGGCTTCGACGGGATGATCCTGATGCCGGGTGACGCGATTATCGTGCCGGAGCAAACGGACCGGGGTTCATTCGTGCGCGGCCTGAAAGACTGGTCGACGATCTTGTTTAACTTCGGACTGGCCGCCGCCGCGGTCAAGGTGCTGAGCCCGTAGTCACGGCCGCGAAAAAGGAATCTGCGGCCACACACATTCATGTCTGACGAATCCAACAGGTCTAGCGGCACCGACTTCCTCGAGATTCTGCTGGTGCTCGCGCGGGAGAAGAAGCTCATCCTGCAGGTGACGATGGGGGCCACAATCCTGGCCGCCATAATGGTGTTTATCATTCCAAAGTCGTACACGGCGACGGCGACGATCTTGCCGCCGCAGCAGAACCAGTCGGTGCTGAGCGCCATGATGGGACAACTCGCTGGCACGCAGAGCCTCGATCTCCGCGACCTTGGACTGAAGAACCCGTCGGACGTGTTTGTGGCGATGCTGAAGAGTCGCACGGTTGAGGATGCGCTGGTCAACCGCTTTGACCTGCGCAAAGTGTACGGCGTCAAAAGCTACCAGGACGCCCGCAAGAAACTGGAGAAGCGCAGCGAAATCGATCCCGAGAAGGAAGGTCTGATCTCCATCGCGGTGACCGATCGTGATCCCCGACGCGCCGCCGACATCGCCAACGCGTGGGTGGAGGAGCTTCGGGCGCTTAATCAGAACCTCGCCCTGACCGAAGCCGCGCAGCGCCGCGCCTTTTTCGAGCAGAAGCTAGTTGCCGAGCGCAACGCCCTGTCGCAGGCCGAGCTGGCGCTGCAGCAGATCGAGCAGCAGACCGGCATCATCCAGCCCGACGCCCAGACGCGCGCCTTGATCGGCGAAGTGGCTGAGGTCCGCGCCCAGATCGCTGCAAAGGAAGTGCAGTTACAGTCGATGGGCAGTTACGCTACGCCCAACAATCCCGACGTAAAGCGCGTAGAGACCGAGCTGGCCAAGCTACGCGCGCAATTCGCCAGCCTGTCTCGCACGCAAGCCACCGCCGTGCCCAGTGAAGGCAACCTGCAGGTTCCCACTGGACGGGTGGCCGGCGCCGGCCTCGAATATCTGCAGGCCGCCCGCGAGCTGAAGTACCACGAGTCGCTTTACGATTTCCTTTCGCGGCAACTCGAGGCCGCCCGCATTGATGAAGCGAAGAACGCCGTGGTGGTACAGGTGGTGGACAAAGCGGTTGAGCCCGAGAAGAAGTCGAGTCCCCGGCGCCTGCTGATTATCGCGGTGACGGCATTGCTGTCATTTTTATTGGTCGCGTTGGGCGCACTCGTGCGCGAGGCCCTGCAGCGGCGGCGTCAGGATCCTGCCGAGGCCGCACGGCTCGACCAGCTCGACAAGTATCTGCGGAGGCCGCTGTAGGCAGGTATGAGCGCGGCCGCCCCAGCTTTTTCGGTCGTCCCCTTTGATCGGCGTCCCATTCCCGCAGCCGTCTTCGAGGCGCTCGCGTACAGCGCGTTCATTGCTGCCGCTTCGCTCGCATTTCTTGCCGGATGGCTGACTTTGGAAGGCGCCATGGTGCTTACCGTGGGGTTGCTGGCGTCGCTGATTGTCCTGTCTTGGGTTCACCTCGGCCGGGGACGGCACCCGGTCTTCCTTTTCCTCTGCACCCTGATGCTGTTCCAAGGGGGAAAGCTGATTGCCTACTGCCTCGGCGCTGAAGCTGATCCGATGCGAATCGTGATCATGACGCCGAACCCGTTTTACATTTCTCGTTCGGGGCAGGCCACGACTTTGCTGAGCCTGGCCCTCTCGGCAGTGTGCCTTTACGCGCCCTCGCGATGGATGTATCGCCCCCTGCCGCCGCCCGACACGCGATCTGTCCAGAAGTATCTGCCGTACCTTTACGTCGTTCTTCTCGTGGGGATTCCGGTACTTCTCTACAAGAACTACAGTTACTATCAAATGGCCCAAGCGCACGGGGGATATACGTTTGTGTTTTTCCACCAGCCGGATTTAGTGGCGAAGGTGCCGTTTCTGATTCGTGCAGCCTCGGCCGTCGCATTCCCCGTTTTCCTTGCCATTTACACATTCGAAACCCGAAAGCTTCGGCTGGCCGTTACAACTATTCTCTATTTCGCTGCGACGGCTGCGCTCCTGCTGCTGGGTTCCCGGGCTGCGGTGTTTCAGATGATCGCCACGCTTTGGTACATCACGCGAGTCAAGTCGCGTGGAAGGCCGAAGATGTTTCGAATCGTGGTCGGTGTCGTGGCGCTTGCGATCCTGGCCACCAGCATTCGCGAAATGCGTGAGAATCCAGACAATCCCGAGCTGTCGGCCAAAGTTTTTTCTGTGTTGACGGATGAAGTCCGGTACCAGGGTTCCTCGCTGGATGTTACGCAGTTCGTAGTGGAGTACCACCAAAGCCTGCGTCCGTATGCAGGGTCTTACTTACTCCACGAATTATTGGCCCATTACATCACCTACGATCCAGCGCACTATTCACGCGGTACGTTGCTGGATTGTGACGTCGCGGTGCTGCTGAACCCCTACGCATTCAGCCTTGGTCTGGGGACGGGTGGTTCGTTTGTAGGGGAGGCATACCTCATGGGCGGACTGGCGGGCGTCGCGCTGGTCTCACTCATGCTGGGCGCCGGCCTTTCCGGACTCCACTCCATGAATGCAACCGCCAAAGGGTTGTTCCTTGGTGCGACTCTGGTCTATTCGCTCATCTGGTTACCTCGCGGCACCATGCTCCCGTGGCTCTCCTCGTTTTCGCGCAATATGCTGCTGGTTGGACTCTTAGCCATAGGATGGGGGGTGTACAGTCTCATCGTTTCCATCAGGCACAATCCGGCGAACTATGAAGCAACACCCAACGAGGCTCCAGCTCCGTGAAGACTTTTTCGTTAATCGTCGCCACGCTCGGTCGAGTCGAGGAACTCGACCGTCTGCTGACGTCGCTGGAGAAGCAATCTCTAACCGATTTTGAGGTTATTGTTGTCGATCAGAATCCTGACGACCGGCTAGCTGCGGTCCTCCACCGTCATGGCAGGCTTGCGATCCAGCGGATACGGACTGAGCCGGGAGGCTCGCGGGCCCGCAATCTTGGGATCAAAGCGGCTTCCGGGACGCTGATTGCTTTTCCCGACGATGACTGCTGGTATCCCGACAATCTTCTGGCCCAACTGCGAGACTGGTTCGATGGCCATCCTGATTTCAGCGGATTGTTTGCCTGCCTCAAAGACGCTGACCACAAACCGGTAGGACCAAGACGGCCGCCCGAGTCCTGCGTTTGCAGTAAGTACAATCTCCTCTGTCTCGCGCTAACGCCAGGCGGCTTTCTTCGCAAATCCGTCGTCGACCAGGTCGGATTCTTTAACGAAGCGATCGGTGTCGGAGCGAAATCTGCGTATCAATCGGGCGAAGACCTGGACTATTTCCTTCGAGTATGCGAACTGGGCGGCTTTCTCTGGTATGAGGCGGCGCTCACCGTGCATCATCCCAGCTTCCACAGCCCCGAACGGCTGCGCCGTACCTCATACGTCTATGCCTTAGGGGGCGCGTACGTCATGCGCATTCACGGCTTCTCACTGTGGTCTTTTCTGCAGTGGCTCGCAAGGTCTTTGGGCGGTGCACTGGTGAGCTGTATGGAGGGCGATTTCGAAAATGCCCACATCTACCTGGCACGCGCCGCTGGACAATGTCGTGGATTCTTCTGGGGACCGCGCGAACAGCAACGGAATGTTCAGACCCAGCAGGTTCCATGAAGCATCTCGGCGGGTTTCCGGGTGCTGTTAAGCGGGCCGTAAAGAGGGGCCTTGACGCGGTTGGCCTGATGGCGCCAATCTCTCGTGCCCGCATCCGCTACCGGGACCGGGTTGTGCGCCGTGACACCGTCCGTCTTTACCGGCTGTTTATCCGCCCAGGCGATTTGTGCTTTGACGTGGGAGCCAATGCCGGCGATCTGTCGGACATCATGTTGGGTCTGGGTGCCCGCGTGGTTGCCGTTGAACCGCAAGCTGAGAGTATCTCCGCCTTGCAGTCGCGATTTCATGGGAACCGCGATTTCATGCTGGTTCCGAAAGGTCTCGCCTCCAAAGTGGGAACAGCCGAGTTCCTGGTGTCCGATTGGAGTGACTGCTCCTCCATGTCGCGGGAATTCGTCGACGCGGTTGTGCTATCCGGACGATTGCATCTTGAGGAGTGTAAGTGGGCCGAGGTGCGGCAGGTGCCCACCACAACACTGGACGAACTGATCGAAGAATATGGTTTGCCGGCATTCGTGAAAATCGACGTTGAAGGGTTTGAAGAGGAAGTGCTCAAAGGCTGTTCGCACCGGCTGCGCGCGCTGTCTTTCGAGTTCACACCCGAGCGCTTGCAGCCCGCCCTGGCTTGCGTAGAACTCCTCGAGAAACTAGGCCCAGTGGAGTTTAACTACACCTACCGATGGCAAAAGCGGCTACGGTGCCCGACCTGGGTCAGCGGTTCTGAACTCAAAATGAGGCTGACCAGCACGCGCTCGCGCTCGGCGTTGGCGCCCACCGGCGACGTGTACGCCCGATTCATCGCCTGATGACGATCTCTCCGCGTCAACTCATCGGTAACGTCATCCGCTTCGGCTCCGGCGACGTCGTCGGCCGGGTCTTTTCCATCACAACCGTGATGCTGCTTGGTCACTTCCAAGGCGTAGTGGTTCTCGGCATCTACTCCCTGGCTCAAAGCATCTCCCAGTATCTGCAACCGGTGATCGATTTCGGGCTGCGGCACGTGGGGGCCCGGCTGATGGCGCGATTCCCGGGTTCCGCATCCGAGATTATGCACCGGGTACAACGGCGCCGTCTGGGCATGGCGGCCGCCGTGGTGCCTTTCGCGCTGCTGTATGCCTCCCTTTCGCGGCTGCCGCTGGAGATGAAGGTCTTCCTCTTCGTGTTCTCAGCGATCAGCTGCATGTATGCGCTGTCGCTGGACTGGGCAGCCTGGGGCAGGGAACAGCTTCGCCTGGTTGGACTAGCCAAGGCGATCGTTCCGGGCTGCTTGTTGTTGTGTTTGTTGCTGGGCATAGGCAGCCGCCATCTGCTGGCCTGGCTGGTGTTGGGCAACTTTGCGGGGTACAGCTTACAAGCTATAGTGTTCCGGCTGTGGTGGAAACGCCACCAACGCGAAATCGGCGACCAGAAACCGGCCGCGGCTGCAATTACTGAGTCGCTGGCATGGCGGAGCACCAGCATTATGGGCCTTGCCTGGCTCGGCAACCTGGCCTTCGTCACGATCGACATGTTGATGCTCGGCATCATGTCGGGGCCTGGCCAAGTGGGACTGTATAGCGCGGCCTACCGCATAATGAGCCAGGTGTTGTTGACCTACTACCTTTTGACCAATGTGCTGTATCCGCAACTGGCGAGGCAGACAGTGTCTGAGCGGGTGCGCATGATGCGGCCCCGCATTCTGTTGGCGCTGTTCGCGGTAGGCAGCGCGCTGGCCGGGCTGGTGGTGGTTGTTCGCCGCCCCGCGTTGTCGATCTTGTTCGGCCACGACTTTGTGGCTGCGGCTCCTTTGTTGCTAGTGCTGGCGTTCGCGATCCCGCTGGACTTTCTGGTGTCTTACATGAATAGCGCCTACATTGCGTGGTCGATGGAGCGGAAGGTGCTAGTGTGTGTGGTGGTGGCTGCTGCCAGCAATATAGTTCTGAACTGGTTTGCAATTCCGCGATACGGGGCCATGGCGGCCGCGGTCAATACCGTGATCTCGTATGCAATTTATCTGGCCGGCCTTGTGATTGCCGGCAAGAAGGCGAAAGAGCTACAACACGCGGGAACGGAAATCCTTGAGACCGATAGCATCAACGGACCGGGGGGTGCAAGTGGATGGTAGTTGGTGTATGTTGCTCTGCGCAGGCACGATGGAAGCTCCCGGTCCAGAGATTGCGAAGGCTGATTCGACCGAGTAAATCAATTGTGTAGTGCTTAGGTATCCGACCCTTGGCCCAAAAGGTACTCTCCATAGTCTCGACTTTGTGGCGGTGCGGACCGACCAACGTGCTGGAAGGCATCGTGCGAGGCTACGATCCTGCTAAGTACCAAGCGATCGTGGCGACCCTATCTCCCAATCCCGCAGACAGCATCCTGCAGGAATTGCGGTCAATCGGAATTCGGGTTGAGGAGATGAACCTGTCGCGTGCTGCGTCGTTTTTGTTTGGCGCCGAACGCCTGCGGGAACTGGTTCAGGCGCTGAAGGTTGACCTGGTGCATTGCCACGGGTTTCGGGCCGACGTCCTCGCCAGTAAAGGCAGGCTGCAAGTTCCCACGGTCGCCACTATCCACTCTGACAACTTAACCAACTATCAGTTGTTCTATGGAAGAGTCTCAGGGAAATGGATGGCGCGGCGCGAATTTGCAGCTCTCCGTGACTTTTATCGAGTGATTGCCGTGTCGGACACGGTGGCCGCGAGGGTACGGTCGCAAGGGCTACAGTGCGAAGTCATCGAGAACGGCGTCGACGTGAATAGATACCGTCCGCCATCCGGTGCTTCTGAAAAGGCCATTCTGCGCGAGCGGTTGAGACTGTCGCAGGAGCAATTGGTCGTGCTGCATACGGGAAGACTGACGAACCTCAAGCAGCCGGTCGAAGTAATTGGCGGCTTCCTCGGTTCAAGGGTGTCGAGGGATGCCGTGCTTTTAGTAGCGGGCGAGGGCCCCCTGCGGCAGCAGTGCGAGAAAGCTGCGGCTGGCGCGAGAAACGTTCTTTTCCTGGGGAAACGGCAGGACCTGCTAGACCTGCTGCGCGCCAGCGATGTGCTGATTTCCAACTCCTGCACCGAGGGCATGCCTTTGGCGCTGCTGGAGGGTTGCGCCTGCGGCATGCGAGTCATTGTTTCGGACATCCCGCCTCATCGCCGCATCCGCAGCCTGTTTGCCCAGCAGGTCCTTCTGTACCCAGGACATGAGCCGCATGCAGTTGCCGCAGCTCTCGATGAACACGCCACGACGGAAATCGCCCACACTCTGCAGCCTCGGCGAGAGTCGCTGGAGGCGATCTCCGCATCACGGATGTCGCGCGAGTACCAAAGCGTATACGACAGCCTGTGCGCTCGGAATACTTAGCGAAGGCCTCCAGCCCGGAACAAACCTATGTGTTTGGGTTCAAGTTGGAACTAGCGCTAAGAAGAAGCAGCCACAGCTCCGCCCAGTTGCGAGCAATGGGTTGCTCGATAACGGCTTCCGGCTCTTTGGCGAAGATGGGCTCGGCGTTTGCGGCTTGTTGCATCAAGTCGGCCAGGTGCTCGGCGTCATCGGGGTCGAAGAACCGCACACGCTGACATCCCGCGGCGCTTTCGCGCGCATAGGGCAGATCAGCCGCGAGGATCGGCTTGTTGAAGCCTCGCATTTCAGTGATCGGCATGCCCCATGTCTCGAGCCGGGAAGAGAACAGCAGGCAGTCGGCTTCAGCGTAGAGTTCGAAGATGCGTTCGCGCGACAAGAGACCCAGCCAGCATACGGAGCGCACGTCGGCGAATTCCTTCACTACTTGCGAAGCGAAACGGTTGACCGAAGCATCGAAGGTCAACCATAGCTCGAAGTCATGGAAGCCACTACGCTCGAGGATTCGCGCTGCTTTAAGGCATACTTCGAAATTCTTGAAAGTCCGTGGAAACGAGGGATAGAAAAAGCGGTAAGGCCGGTCCGACGGCCTGGATATTGGGGCGTGCGCGGGGTTTGGGAGGTCCACCACAGGGTGAGCCACGACGACATTTCGAATTCCATAGAGACGCATAAAGGCTTGGCGCATCCAGTCCTGCTGCACAATCACGTAGTTGTTGGCGCGGATGTTGATTTGATAGAGGAATCTGTAGAAGAGGGTGAATAATCCGAACCTCCAGTCCAGGAAACACTCGGAAATGGCAGGACGGTAAAACGGCGAGGGATTCTGGCAGTACACGGCGCGTATCCCGGCGGACACGTTGGGCGTCATGTCGTGCATGGACAGCCAGAGCTTGGGCTTCAGTCGCGCGCTGATTCCTCTTGAAGACCAGTATTCGAAGCGGAGCCGGGCAAGCCAGGAAGACGCGATCGTCGGGTATTCGAAATAGGTGACACCCGGCACGTCGAAGAGGTTTCGTCGGTGCACCAGCGCGACGATTTCGTATCGGTCACCGTATTCCCGTGCCAGCGATTCCAGGGCGTCGCGGAAAACAGACAGACCGCCGACCTCACGAATGTTGACGCCAGATAAGACTACGCGTGGCCGCAAATCACTTGATGGCATAAACGACCAGCGCTGGACATCGTTGCGACGGTGCTATGGTGATTTCCTGCAATTCGGCTTCGGTGAAACCGGCTTGCATGACCCGGCTGCAAATGTCGTGCCGGGAGTGCTGCCAGAATACAGGGGCCGATTTTGCGCCACCGATCCTGGAGTCGTGAAATTCAGGCTCACCGAAAAATACAACCTTGCCGTTCCTGAGTTCGGCGGTGTGCAGGGTCGACGAGGCATCGTACAAGGGCACGCTGAAAATCATGGCGCCGCCTGGGCGCAGAACGCGATAAGTTTCGTGGTATCCGGCCACGTCATCGGGAACGTGTTCGAAGACCTGGTTGGAAGTGACGAGATCGAAACAGGCATCCGGGAACGTAAGCTTCTGCACGTCCTGATTCAGAATGCCGCCGACCGTGGCCCCGGTCGGATGCTCCGGAAAATACTCGCTCCTAGTCGTGGAATGCATGTGCTTTTCCAGCCAGATCAAGGTAGCGCCATAGGTGGAAAGCTCGTAGGCATCCTTGGTTGACGTGCTGGGGCCAAGATGACTTTGAATGACGGGTATGAGGGACAAGCCCGTGACGGTAGCGGCGCAGGAGAGGCAGCGGGTCATGAGTGGGCTAGGGCCCAGGGACAAGAACGGCCTGCGGCCACACAGCGGGCATTGCCCGATACTGCTACGCCATTTGTAGACCGGCTCAGCCCAGTGGTTCAGATAGCGGTACACGGACTGCAGCCGTTTGAGGTTCAAGCGCAACAACCTCCGTCACGATCACAACCGAAAATGCGCTCTCAGTTTGCTTAAGAGCGAGTCGATATTCACGCTATCCCAATTCATGCGAAGAAGCTACTCGCGAGGTTTTCTGCCGAACATTTCAGAAACTTTGCCGACAGCGCTAGAAGCGATAAATATAGGTAGTCGAGACTTG
>Ga0207761_1000941_pt1 | contig 10017 bp, 12 predicted proteins | sample LuqExpMetageno34_FD_187792 | JGI IMG/M metagenome (GOLD analysis project Ga0207761, IMG submission 187792) | Tropical forest soil microbial communities from Luquillo Experimental Forest, Puerto Rico - Sample 34 (SPAdes) | ecosystem: Environmental > Terrestrial > Soil > Tropical forest ...
CTCCTTGCTGTTGCCGCGGCCGGCATCCACGCGGCGCCGCTTGCAAGAACTGCTACTCGGGCGCTGGCGGCAAGCAGGCTTCTGCGCGTTATCACGGCTTTGCTCCGGTTCAACTTGATCTCATCCAAGATTTAGAACGTTGCCGCGTGGGCACTAGCGGCTATAATCGGCATAGACTTATGAGTCAGATCGATTAATGCAGCGCGGAAGCTTCGATCAGCTGGTGTCCTTCCTGGCGGTGGCACGCGAACGCAGCTTCACCAGCGCCGCTGCCAAGCTTAACGTGTCCCAGTCCGCGCTGAGCCACACCATCCGAGAACTCGAAGAGCGACTCGGGGTTCGGCTTCTCACCCGCACCACTCGAAGCGTCTCACCCACCGAAGCTGGCGAACGTCTGCTTCGCAACATTGGCCCACACTTCGAAGAGATCGAGGCCGAACTCGCAGCCGTGCGCGAGCTCCGCGAAAAACCTGCAGGCACCATCCGCATCACCGCAACTGAGTTTTCGATCGATACGATCCTGTTGCCGAAGCTCGCACCGCTGTTGCGCGAGTATCCGGATGTCAAGGTCGAGATGATCGTCGATTACGGCCTCACCGACATCGTCGCGCAGCAATATGACGCCGGCGTCCGTAGCGGCGAGCAGGTCGCCAAGGACATGATCGCTGTGCGCATCGGACCCGACATGCGCATGGCAGTGGTCGGCGCGCCCGCCTACTTCAAGACGCATCCCGAGCCGAAGAAACCGCAGGATCTCATCGAGCACAATTGCATCAATCTACGCTTGCCGACCCACGGCGGTGTCTACGTCTGGGAGTTCGAAAAGGGCAGCCGCGAGCTTAGGGTGCGCGTGGAAGGCCAGCTGACTTTCAACGGCACGGCGCAGCTTCTCAATGCGGCCCTCACAGGATGTGGACTCGCGTATGTGCCGGAAGGCTTTGCGCAAGCTCATGTCGCCAAGGGCCGTCTAAAGCGCGTGCTGGCCGACTGGTGTCCGCCCTATTCCGGCTATCACCTCTTCTATCCAAGCCGCCGCCAGTCCTCGGCGGCCTTCGCGCTCGTGGTCGACGCATTACGCCACCGGCCGGCCAAAGACGGAGCATCACGATGAAGGTCGATGGACGATGCCATTGTCGCCGATCACCTACAAAGCGGAGGTCGAGGCAGGCGCTACAAGTGCGGCACACGGGGCGGGGGTGAATGCTAGGGCTCGTATCCGGGCTCTTTATAGATGGTAGCGTGTTTGGCGAGGATATCCGGCTTGTAGACCTGCTCGGCCCAATCCTTTGCCTTGACTTCTTCTATCCCGACCGAAACCGACTCCTCGCCGTAATGCAGCGTGGACATCACGGCCTTGCTGATTTCTTCGGCAAGCCTCTTCTTTTGCTGTTCGGATTTTCCAGGCCAGAGTTTCACGATGACGTGCGGCATGGCTTTCTCCCTCTGGCGCTCACTGGTTTGCACGCCGGCGCTTTTCGAAAACGTCCTTCGCAACCGGCATGGCCGAGAAGGCGTTTGGCCAGCCGACATAGAACGCGAGGTGTGTGATAACCTCGCCCGCCTGTTCTTGTGTCAGCCCATTGTCCATGGCGCGATTGAGATGATAGGGCATCTGCGCCACCTGACCGGCGGCAATGAGAGCGGCCACCGTAACCAAGCTCCGGTCTCTGGGAGCAAGTCCCGGCCGCAGCCAGAGATCACGGAATAGAATGTCGGTCGTGTATTGCATGATGCCGGGAAAAGCGGCGCCGAACTGCTGGCCGACCCGTGTGGCACGATCCGCCTCCGCCGCTTCATCGATAGGGAGTGCGCTGGAGGTTGCCGAAAACTGATCGGCTGAAATCTTACGCGCCGCAAAGACATCTTTACCGGCGGCGACAGCCGACATCGCGTTCGGCCAGCCGGAATAGAACGCGAGATGGGTGATGATTTCCGAGATTTCGGAAGGCTTCACGCCGTTGTCGAGCGCCAGATTGAGATAATACGGCAGCTCAATCGTCTGATTGCGTGCAATCAGCGCAGCGACGGTGACGATGCTGCGGTCCCGCGTGTTAAGGCCGGGACGTTTCCACACTTCACCGAGAAGTCGCTCTTGCGTGTATTTATCGAGGGCGGACGCTACCGCCTGGATGTCTGCGCGGCTGACTATTGTTTGTGTTGCCATGGCGTTTGCCTCCTTCGCCTGAATCGATGAACTCATAAGGGCCAGCGATGCCAGCAGTGCGGTGAAAAACTTCATGGACTTTCTCCTCTGGCAGTTGCCGCTCACGGGCATGCGAGCGCACCCGACCGGAGCGCCGCATGGGACTTCAGGAGAGCTGCCGCGATTGCCGCCGCGCCAAGCGCGGCCAACGTGCTCGCGCCGAAAACGCTACCCAGACCGGCATGATCGGCAAGAAACCCAAGAGCCGGCGTACCGAAGCCAAGCGCGACATCGAGAAACGCGCTGTAAGCACCCATGGCGAGCCCGCGGTTCTCCGCAGGCGCAGCCCGGACGGCTTCGACCCCAAGGCCGGGATAGACCAGCGAGTAACCGAAGCCAGTGAGACCGGCGCCAATGAGCGCGAGACTGAGTGAAGGCGAAAGCCATATCAGCGCAAGTCCCGCCGCCTCGATCAGCACACAGATGAGTGCAACCTTGGAAGGGGCAAAGCGGTCGCCGAGATGGCCAAGGAACAGACGGGTGAGGATGAAGACCGAAGCGAATACGGTGAACGCAGGCCATGGCGCCCATCCCCGCGCGACGAACAAGAGCGCACTGAAAGCAGTGATTGCGCCGAAGCCGATGCTGCTCAGTGCGGCACCGAGGCCGGGAAACCAGACTAACGCCACGACCCTCATGAAGCCCGCCTGCATAGGCGGAACCGAGGGAACGCCGCGCAGGGGAACGACGCAAAGCAGCGTCACAAGTGGGAACAGCATCGTTGTCAGCGCAATCGCACCAAAGCCATAACGTGTGTAGAGAGCGCTGCCGATTGGCGCCCCGGCCGCAAAAGCGGCGAACATCGCGCTGCCAACCCAAGCTAGCGCCTTGCTCGTATTCCGCACTGTAAGGATGGCCAACGCCCAGCTCTGCGCGCCTGTGATGATGAAACTCTCGCCGACGCCAAGCAGAGCCCGGCCGAGCAACAGAATACTCACTGACGCGGTCGGTCTGGCGATGAGGCTCAACGACAAAAGATAGAGGAGCCCCGACCCGGCGGCGATTGCGAGCCCGGCGATAACGGCATGCTTGGGGCCGCGGGTATCTGCCTGTCTGCCAGCCCACGCGCGCGACAGGATCGCCACCGCGAACTGGCTGCCGGCCACGAGGCCCACTAGGAAGGTGCCAAGACCAAGGCCCTGATGCACATGCAGCGGCAGGACTGGCAGCGCTATACCGATTACAAGAAAGGCAATGAATACCGCCCCCATGATCGGCAGCACCGCCGCCGTGGAGCGCGGTTGATGGGATTGTTGGAACCCGGTCGTTGCGTGCTCTTCTAATCGGTCCATGGGTGTGCTGGTCCAATGCCTTCGCGCGCTGTTGTCGCGAACAAACAATGTTGTATGGGGCCGCGGCGCCTTCGATTAGTCGGATAATCGTGTATGGACTTATGAGCGCGGCTCATCAACGGAACCGAAATCCTATTCGACTCAGGTCCGCGCCGCATGGGATCGGAGACCCAAGGCGCGGTCGCGTTTAGTCGAAGCTCCGCAGGTAGGAAACGGCCTTGTAGATCGAGGCCCCAGAACCAGGGAGTCTCTATGTGCCGGACATACCGCCCTTAAAAAAAGACCTTGGTGATCTGCTCGCGGGGGAAGCGTGCCTGGTTGCTTATCACGGCTCCGTGCGGCGCTGGCACGCCAGGCAGTGACACATGGCGATGCGCGATGGTTCGCCTTCAATCGTAAGGTGAAGCTGCCCGCAGCTGCAAGCGGCGTGCCGTGTGGTCATGGGTTGGCTCAACGGCTGTCGATGTGCGGGAGTGTAGGCTGGACTTCCAAACGATGCATCATGGGCAGCAGGCACAAGCGGTGTTTTTTGTTTTTGTTTTATTTTTTTTGTAGGTCTCTTTGAATCTTTTAAACGGACGTCGTTGATAACCCCGCCGTCGCTGAGGTTAAAGCGCTTTAGGGGGTAGGGGGTGGGTAGAGCCGGCGCCGGTCCGTCACAACGGAGAGCAATAAAGATTCAAACGAGCACCCAACAACGAATCAAAGTTGCGCTGAATTGTCTCCGTAACTGCCCGTATTCCTCTAATACTACGGACAGTTAGATTCATCGGGAGGCTAATCACATGACGAAAGCGCGTCTCGAGTTGGTAACGCCAGCAAAAGAAAAACGGACAGTTACGCCGACTCGGCGACCAAATGCTGCGCTTCGACCGCGCGAGCATTTGACCGAACGGGAAGTCGAGAAGCTCATCCAGGCTGCCAAGGGCAACCGCTGGGGACAACGGGACAGCACCATCATCCTAATAGCCTTCCGGCATGGCCTGAGAGCCAGCGAGTTGTGTGGCCTGCAATGGAGCGACGTTGAGTTTGAGTTCGGCACCCTACACCTGCGTCGCGTCAAGGGTGGAGCAACCAGCACCCATCCATTGCTAGGGAATGAGCTAAGGGCGCTGCGGGTCCTAAAGCGTGAAGCCAAGTCGCCCTTCATCTTTGTAAGCGAGCGCGGTGCGCCATTTTCTGTCGCGGGCTTAGCTAAGCTAATCGAGCGGGCTGGCGTCGAAGCCGAGATACCCTTCAAGATTCATGCGCACATGCTGCGCCATGCTTGCGGCTTCGTGCTTGCCAACCGCGGCGCTGACACCAGGAGTCTACAAGCTTACCTTGGCCATCGCTCGATCCAATCGACGGTCAGGTATACGGAGCTGGCGCCTGGCCGCTTTAAGAATCTCTGGCGCTGAAGCCGCGCACGCGATCTTCGGGCGAGCGCCAAGAGCCGAGCGCCGCCTGACGCATGGGATCTATTTTTGTTTCGCTAAACCACAGCCTTCGGGCGCTGCATGTGCGGTTTATTTCTTGAATTGCAACACCTGGGATAGTGGTGAGTGTGTATTAGAGAGAGTTCTATAGTTACCGTCTAGGCCGTCTAGACTGTCTAGGTGACTATAACACACTGAGTACTTTGGAAAATTTTCTAGACGGCCTAGACGGTATTAACCGGACCTAGACGCTGAATTGTTACAACGGATCACGAAAGTTACTTTTCTGCCAACAAAATTTTTTCAATTGTAAAAAACGTTTGACTAGTCACCGTCTAGGAGTGGGCAATATTTCGGCCAACAATCGGCCACCTTGGGTTAATGCAGAGCGCGTAAACGGCCGCACTTGGTTCACCCGCAAATGCTGCCTTGTGGCTATGTGGTGGACACGCGGACGCTTCGAGCCTACCTCGGCCATCACTCGATCCAATCGAAAGTCCACTATGGCGAATTAGCTCTCGGTCGCTTCAATAGTGTTTGGGGCTGAACAAGGTGTCCAAGCTAGGTCGGCTGCAGTGCGGCGAGCGCCGCTTTTTTGTTTTGCGCAACCGCAGTCTTCGGCACTTGCGCCGAACATGGGCGGACGTCGGCGGTTGGACTCGTAAGGTGGTGTGGCCCTCAGTGTCGGTTTTGGCGACTTTAGGGACTTTCGTTGCGTGTCCACCAAAGGTACGCTGCGTTCCCTTTGAGACCTAACAGGGCCTATTCTTCTTCTTTCTCTATTATAGATTTGTCTCTGAAAAGATGGGTGACCCTTACTGCTCGATTGCCGTTCTGCTCAATCTCGATCAATCCCAATCGAACCAATTCTTTTACCGCTCTGGATCGTACCTTGCGGGATAGCCTTGTCGCTTCGGTGGACAGGACAATCTCTCCGCCTACAAGCTGCCGCTTGAACTCTTCCTTTAATATGTGGTGAGCAAGCTTAAACGTTCCCGGATTATTGGACCGTTCCAATCGCTCAATCCAGTAGGCTGGTAACTTCACGAATGACACCTCGAACGGCTTACGTCTCTGCGCTGTCGTCAGGGTATTGATGGTATCAACGGCAATCTTTTTGCCGTCCCGATACACATAATTCATGGCAACGGTCCTTGCGGCAGCGCTCCAATCTCCTGAAGCGTGCGCATCATCGTTGCCCACATCTTCTTCGCTACCGGCCGCTTGTCGCGGTACCGTTCGCCGTCGTGGAGCTCCTGATCAGTATCGACCCCGATCTCCAACCCATCACACACATCGCGTCCAGCTGCGCGCATGATCTCTTTCGCGTGCTCGACTTGTTCCATGTCCCGCGCTTCAAGAAGGAGTCCGTCGTGTATTAACATGCACGGAATGATGCCAGCTTCACACATGCGCCACGCAGCTAGTCGCAACATTTCGGCGCCGTTGCTTTGCATTGGGAAGTTGTAGAGCGTGCGCTTGTTAGGACTCGTGCTGATGCGAAGCGGCCATCCGAACACTGATCGCATTTCCCGTTTCAGCATTGCTGCGTTGACCATATCCTCGCGCCACTCCCAGAATCGAGGATATACGCGTCGATGCTTCTCGATGATGCTGCTTGCAATCAACGGATGACTGTTCAATCCCTTCGCTAGTGATGGCACTCCCATGCCGTAGTTGATTGCGAGCTGCAGTCGCTTCATGCGATTACGCATTTCTTGGTTATGCTTTTTCCAATGCTGCGGGTCTAAATCATCAGTGAATCCGCAGGCGACAGCGAGCGCGTGATACACGTCACCCGCCCGATAAGCATCTGTCAGTTTTTGGTCTCCGGAGAGCGCGGCAGCTATACCGACTTCCTGGGTTCGCCAATCGAGATAGACGCCGATAGTATTTGGAGGAAAGACCATGAAGGAACGCATGCACGCGTGATTGTTGTACAAGCTCTTGCTGTGTGCATTGCGTCCTGTTGCCGCGCCAAACGGAAAGAGGCTGGGACGATTGCGTCCATCACGTCCAATCGGAAGTTTCGCCTTCAGCACAACGTTCAGGCTATCGCGTAAAGCGTGGAGGGATTCGATCCCCGGCTCGTGGTACATCATTCGGAACGCATCTCCGTCGATGTCGAGTCTGCCGGTTTGCAGCCGTGGCCATTGTTGGATGCCGGTGCGTATGAGCCACCGTTCGAAGCGTTCGTAACTGAACTCACCCTCTGACGTGTAGATAGGCTCTTTGTCGCCGTGACTCGGGTCGTGTTGAGCAACGAGAGATTGCACTACTGCGGCCTTGTTCTCTTGCACAAGGTTCCACAGCCGCATGTCTATCGGCATTCCCGCTGCTTGTATCAGCGCGGTGGCTTTTGCACTGTAGTTTGACCAATGCAGAACACGCTCAACATCGGCCGCGGGATACATGCGGTTACCGAGGAGTTGAGCGCGGAGCAGCTTCACGGACATACGTACGTCTTCTTCGCAATATTCGAAAACCTCGGCTTTGCCGTAATTCTTCCAGCGACCTTCGCCAATGTCTTGGGCGATGGTGCCTTTGTCGATGCCTTCCCAACCCTCGATTGCGTAGGCGCGACAGGCCGAGGCCAAATCCTTTTTTGGCCGGCGGTAGGTTGTTTCTTCGTCAACCTGCGGACGGAGAACGTTCGACGCAGCAAGGTACGCTGTATGCAAGTCGAAGATGTGAGTCGGAAACCTCCAACCCAGCACCTTGAAGCAGGTCATCTCGGCCCACGCTGAATAGGCGACGAAGAGCGTATCGTCTCCGATGTCGAACGGGGGCTTCGAGTCGAACTCATCACGCCACTTCCGAATGGTGCGCACGTGCTGGAGATGTTGGTCCAACTCGTGCGCCACCATACACAGCACATTCGGAAGATCACCGCTGCGGACTTCATATTCGAAGTCCGCGACGATGATCCGGCCAAAGTTGCCGCTCATTACACCGCCTGCTTGCCGCCGATCAGACGGAGCAATGCCGGATGGTCTTCGCTGACGATCATGCGACCAGCAAAGGCTCTATCGATGAGGTCCGAGAGCGATTGCTCCGGCCATTTCGGTTCCGGGAAGGCGTCAGGGTCGCGCGCTTTCTCAAGACGGTATCCCTCGACTCCTTCCTGCTCACGGCTTGTCGCCTGAGTCCACAACGTCTTGGCCTGTTCACACCCCGCAACGTTGTCCCGGTTATAAGGGTTGTCTAGATTCCGGGTCGGGATACGACAGAGGAAGAACACGTCGAGAGGCTTGCTCGCCAACGCCAACCGAAACCGCTGGATCTTCCCGCTCGGAAGAAACCGCATCGCCAAATCTTCCTCGATCAGGTGCAAGCTGTCCCGCTTGGCGCCCTTGATTGGGACCATGACGAAGCACAACTCAGGCGAGCAATAGTCTTCCTCCGGGTGCAGCCGCACGAAGTCTTTGGCCTGAGACATACTTGCAACGGGCAAGCCGGTCTGCAGCGTCTCAACGTTTGCGATAGCGTCGGCGCGCTTCGATTTGAATTTATTCAAGTCAAAACGGCTAGGCTTTGGGATTTCAGTCATGGTCACTCCTCATAATTCGATTGTTCGATAGCGTTCGACGTCACCGGTGGCAGAGATTGCACCCAGCGCAGTAGGTCATCATGCAGGATGAGCGTTCGCCGACCCCGCTTTACGGCGCGCAGTGCGCCGGAGCGGACGGCCTGGTACAGCGAAGTGCGCCCCGTGCATGCGAGTGAGCATGCGTCTGCAATAGTGTGAGCAAGTACGGAATCATTCATCGTCAAATACTCCTGAATGGCCGGCGTCAACCCGGCGATCACGCACGTGTTTGTGCGAACCCTGAAAGTATATTTTGCTTGTTTTTGAACCGGGTTTAGGCAGTCGTTAAAAATGCCGCTCGGATGGTACGCGAGCTATATCGGCAACACGCTGCAGCGAATCTCCGGACAGCGGAGGCAGATTCGGCATTTGGAACGGACTACAACGTCGGTCTTTGAAACTTCCGATATATCCCGGGCGCTGGGACTGAGATAACCAATAACGTCTATCTCGAGGGGAAAGACGGAAGCGCCTTGATAGGAGGAAATAGTTGGGGATCGTCGACTATGGGGCGGCGCCACGTTTCTTTGCCAAGTCGCAGAACAAGAGGTCACATTGGAACATGTGGCAAAGATATTGCCGTCAACCGTAATAGTAATCGATGCAATGCCGCTAGCGGAGTTTGCGGAAACGGCGACGTTAACGCTACCATTAATTGTGGATCCGTTAATGGCGAGCTGATCGCGACAATAGGTGGGGTAGGGGTACTAGTGCCAGTCTTGGAGGTAGAGGTAGTGCCGGTACTGGTCGTGCCAGGACTGGAGGTAGAGGTAGTGCCGGTAGAGGTCGTGCCGGTACTGGTCGTGCCGATACTGGTTGTGCCGGTACTGGTCTGCCGGTATTGGTCGGGCCGGTATTGGTCGGGCCGGTATTAGTCGTGCCACTAGACCCAGTACTGGAGGTAGAAGTGGTGCTCGAGCTAATACCAAAGAATGTAGTTGTTAACGGCCGCGGCTATCAGCGCCGCGTTCCAGTTCGCCTTACCTTGGAGGCGGGCGACTGCCATAAAACCAGTGAGCGTCGCAGGCGATCCACCTATATAGAGGCGTAGCAACTTTCAATGGTTAGATTTTTAGGATTTTTTCCAATAGCAGGATAAGCCGGGAACGGTTCCGCCAGTCCCACCAGAATTGTTGTTGCTGCCAGTTGGGTCTGAATAGTTCCTGCACCGTAATCATAAATTGGGTCGGCCCAGTTAAAAACGATGTTGGCAATCGTGGTTCCAGTAAATCCTGACGCAACTTGAATACCAGTTGCGGTAGAGCTTTGTGAATTGGCGACGATGTTATTGGAGAATACGATCGTTCCGACATTATCATAATCCCCAAGGTACGTGGCGCCGCCCATAGTCGACGATCCCCAACAGTTTCCTCCTGTCCAGGCGCTGGTCGTGAACGTCGCGCGGTCGTGAGCCCGTTCTGGCCCAACGATAGCCAGCCGCCGAACCGCCTTGCTCGTGAAGTCCGACCGAACCGCAAGTGCCTGTCCCATGGCAAGCGATCTCCGTTTGCCATG
>Ga0207761_1000944_pt1 | contig 10011 bp, 8 predicted proteins | sample LuqExpMetageno34_FD_187792 | JGI IMG/M metagenome (GOLD analysis project Ga0207761, IMG submission 187792) | Tropical forest soil microbial communities from Luquillo Experimental Forest, Puerto Rico - Sample 34 (SPAdes) | ecosystem: Environmental > Terrestrial > Soil > Tropical forest ...
CTCGTCCATGAACAGCACTTCCGGCTCCACCACCAGCGCTCGTGCCACCCCTACTCGCTGCTTCATTCCCCCCGAAAGTTCTTTGGGATACGCCGACTCAAACCCGTCCAGGCCCACCGCATCGATGATCCGCAGCGCCCGCTTGTGCCGCTCCACTTCTCCAATTCCGCGCGCTTCGAGCGGTGCTTCCACGTTTTCGATCACTGTCAGCCAGGGAAAAAGCGCGAAGCTCTGGAACACAATCGATACGTTCGGCGCTTCCTCTCCCACTGGATGACCGTGCCAGTAAACGCTGCCGCCGGAGGTTGGCGATAGCCCCGTCAACATCCGCAGCATCGTCGATTTGCCGCAGCCCGAGGGTCCCAATAGTGCAATAATCTGTTCGGGATACACCGCGATATCGGTCGGCGCGATTACCTGAACGCGGCTACCGTCCGGTTGCGGATAGAACTTCTCGAGTTTCCGCGCTTCGATGATTGGCTCGACAGCAACCTTGGTTAGCGTGCTCATAAGCGCCAGTATTATCGCTCAATTTCCAACTTCCACCACCGGGATTGCTGGTCATTCGCGACCAACCCGAGTTCTTCGTTACAATTCCATGAACATTCGATGAACACTCCGACTGCCGACTCCCTGCCACCGCCGCCGCAACACTCTTCTTCGCGCGACCTCCTTGTTCCTTTCGGCGTGTCCCTGGTTCTTTCCCTAGCCATCGCCCTTCCATTCTTTTGGCTCGGCACTGCTTCCGGCCACGATTTCGAGTTCCATGCACCTTCGTGGCTTGACGTTGCTTATCAATGGAAGCAGGGCATTCTCTTCCCGCGCTGGACCGCCTGGACCAATCACGGCTTTGGCGAGCCACGATTCATTTTTTACCCACCGCTCTCCTGGATTTTGGGGGCGGCCCTCACGCTGGTACTGCCGGATGCCGCCGTGCCCGTCGTCTTTGTGGTGCTGGTTCAGACCTTGGCCGGATTGTCCGCTAATGTGCTGTTACGGCGTCTGGCCTCGCGACGCGCCGCCATTCTTGGGTCAGCGTTTTATGTGGTCAATCCGAATGCACTTTTGCTCACCTATGTCCGAAGCGATTTTGCCGAACAACTGGCTTGCGCCATCCTGCCGTTACTCGTGCTGGCAACCCTCCGCCTCTCCGGCTTGCTCGACGCTCCTGCATCGCGCCGTTCACCGGTTGCGTGGTTCGCGCTCGCCTTCGCAGGAATTTGGCTCTGCAATGCTCCGGCTGCCGTCATCGCCAGCTATTCCGTCTGCCTGGTGATCACCTGGGCCGCGCTGACCCAGGCTTCTTTCCGCATCGTTTTTCGCGCCGCGACTGCCCTGCTCCTCGGTTTTGGTCTCGCGGCCTTCTACATCATTCCCGCCGCCTACGAGCAACGCTGGGTCAACATCGGCCAAGCCCTCTCCAGCGGCCTATTTCCCTCCCAGAATTTCCTGTTCACGGCGATCGACGACGTCGAACACACCTGGTTCAACTGGATCGCCTCCATCTGCACGCTCTCTCTTATCCTGCTGCTCGCGCTTGCCGCCCTGGCCTCCCGCCGCTTTTCTTCCCCGCAGATTAAGAACTCCCAGGTGCCAGCGGCGCTTCTGCTCCTCGCCGCCGTCGCCACCTTTCTGACCACCCACTGGTCCGCTCCGCTATGGAGCCTGCTGCCAAAACTTCGCTTCGTGCAGTTCCCTTGGCGCTGGATTTCCATCCTCGCGCTGCTCGCTTCGTGTTTTCTTGCTCTGGCGTCCGAAAGGCGTCGCGGCTGGTTGTGGTTCGCCGTCGCGCTCTTGTTAATTTTCCCGCTCGTGAACTTTTTGATCGCGAATACCTGGTGGGACCCGGACGAAATGCCGATTCAGCGCGACGCCATCACCAGCGGCCGCGGTTTCGATGGAACCGACGAATACGATCCCCTGGGCGATGATCATCTGGATCTACCGCTGGATGCGCCGCTCGCCAGAGCCTTGCCGACCGATTCGGCAGACAACTCCGTCCCGCGCGTGCAGCTCAGAGTTGATCGCTGGACGAGCATCGAAAAAAGAATTCACGTTGAAGCGCAATCGGATGCCCGCATCGCCCTGCGCGTGCTCAATTACCCGGCCTGGCATGTTGAACTCAACGGTCATGCCCTTCAGCCCGGGCGCATGGATGACATCAACCAAATGGTTGTTCCCGTGAACGTAGGCGTATCCGAGATTCACGTCCAGTTCACGCGTACACTCGACCGCACGATCGGAGATTTGGTCTCCGCTTTAAGCGCGTCCGTTCTTCTGTTCCTGTTTTGGAGAGGCCGAACGCGCGGCTAACGCCGGTCGATCGACGGGTGCCGGATGTCCAGCCCTTGCACGATGTAAATCACGTCTTCCGCAATATTCGTGGCGTGGTCGCCAATGCGTTCCAGGTTCTTGGCCACCAGGATTAATTCGAATGCCGGAAATACCAGACTCGAATCGCCCATCATGTACGTGAGCAATTCACGAAAAATCTGATCGCGGTAGTGATCTACCTGGTCATCGGTCGACATTACCTTCTGCGCCAGTTCCACGTCGCGCCGCACAACCGCGTTCAACGCGTTGCGCACCTGTTCTTCCACCAATTCCGACATTCGCGGCAGGTCCACATACGGCTTCACGCGCGGATGCCGCAGAATGCGCAGCGAGCCTTGCGCCACATTCACGGCCTGATCCCCGATTCGTTCCAGGTCGTTATTGATCCGCGAAACCGCCAGCACAAAACGGAGGTCTGCCGCCATCAGTTGGTGCAACGCCAGCAACTGCACTACTCGATCGTCAATCTCCAGCTGCAGTTCATTGATAGCGTCCTCTTCGTCCAGCACGCGCTTCGCCAGTTGCTCATCCGAATCCAGCACCGCATGTACGGCCTGATGAACGGCGCGCTCCGCCAGGCTGCCCATCCAGAGCAACCGCTCTTGCAGTTCGTTCAGGTCCTTTTCGAAGTGACGTTCCATGAAACCCTTCCCGTGCGCTGCATCTTACTCGCAACTCGGCCCAGGTCAACCGCAATCTACGGCAACCGCCTCATCCAAACCGTCCCGTAATGTACGCCTCCGTTCGCGGATCGCCCGGCGTGGTGAACAACTGCGGCGTGGGATTGAACTCGATCATCTGCCCTGTGAGCAGAAATGCCGTGAAATCGCTGACGCGCGCCGCCTGCTGCATGTTGTGCGTGACGATTGCTATGGTCGTCAGGCTCTTCAATTCCACCAGCAACTCCTCGATCTTTGCGGTGCTGATTGGATCCAGCGCCGAACAAGGTTCATCCAGCAAGAGCACTTCCGGTTCCACTGCCAATGCTCTCGCGATGCACAAGCGCTGCTGCTGCCCGCCGGACAGCTCGTACGCGGACTTGTGCAGGTGATCCTTCACTTCTTCCCACAGCGCCGCATGCCGCAAGCTCCTTTCGACAAGTTCCGAAATCGAGCCCTTCATCCCGTTGATCTTTGGCCCGTACGCCACGTTGTCGAAGATCGACTTCGGAAATGGATTCGGCCGCTGAAAGACCATTCCGACGCGCCGCCGCAGCGCCGTCACGTCCTGTGCAAAGATGTTCTGCTGGTCGAGAAGAATCTCTCCCTCGAGCCGCGAAGAGGTCACCGTTTCATGCATCCGGTTCAGCGTTCGCAACAGCGTTGACTTGCCGCATCCCGACGGACCAATTAACGCCGTCACCCGCTTGTCGGCAATCCCCATGTTGATGTCGAACAGGATTTGCTTGCTGCCGTAATAGAAGTTGACCTTCGATACTTTCATCCGTATCGGCATGCTGCCGATGTTTTCGCGCGTCCCCGACGCCGCGGTGGCCGCCACGTTCACCGATATTCCCTGGTTGGGTGAAGCTTGCATGTTTAAGCCCTCGGTGCCGCTATTCCGCGCGCCAGGATTGTTCGCGCCAGAATGTTGATGATCAGAATGAACCCCAGCAGCACCAGACCCGCCGCCCACGCCTGCCGGTGCCAATCCTCGTACGGGGACCCCGCGTACCGGAAGATCATCTCGGGAAGCGCCGCCGTCGGCTGGTTCCAACCCTGGCTCCAATAGCGGTTCCCGAACGCGGTGAACAGCAGCGGCGCTGCCTCCCCCGCCACCCGCGCTAGCGCCAACAGTATCGCGGTAAGAATTCCGCGGTACGCCGCTGGCACGATTACTGTCGCTATCGTCTTCCATTTGCTCGCTCCCAGCGCCATCGCGCCTTCGCGCAACATCCTTGGCACCGCATTCAAAAACTCTTCCGTGCTTCGCAAGGTGATCGGAATCATCATTAAACCCAGCGCGAAGGCACCCGCCAAGGTGGAAAACGTTTTGAACGGCCGCACTACTACGCTGAACGCGAAGATGCCAATGACGATCGAGGGAACTCCGTTTAGCAAATCAGCCGCGTACCGCACCACCCCAGCCATCTTTGCTCCGCTGAACTCAGCCAGGTAAATTCCGCCAAAGAACCCGATCGGAACTCCGAACAGGGATGCGGCCGCCAGCAGTTTCGCGCTGCCCACAATTGCGTTTGCCATTCCACCGCCGGTTTCCCCCACCGGCTTCGGCAGCTTCGTGAAGAAGTCCCAGTTGATGGACGTTCCGCCGTTGAACAGCAGATAGCCCAGAATAAAGAACAACACCGCCACCGACACACCGGCGCAGACACCTGTCAGCGTGAGCATGAAGTTGCTCACGAACTTCCGCCAGCGTAGTCTCCCGCCCATCAGTTGCTCACCTTGCTACCCTTCTGTGTCGTCACGATAATCAGAATCCGCGCCAGGCCATTCAGAATGAATGTCAGCAGGAACAGCACCAGGCCCAACTCGATATACGACTGCGTCTGCAACTCTCCGGTGGCCTCTGTGAAATCATTCGCGATCACCGCGGCAATTGAGTAGCCGGGCGCAAACAAGGAAGCCGCGATCTTCGGCGTGTTCCCGATCACCATGGTAACAGCCATGGTTTCCCCAAGCGCGCGCGCCAGCGCCAGGAACACCGAACCCATGATGCCCGTTCTGGCGAAGGGAACCACCACTTTCCAGGTCGATTCCCATCTCGTCGACCCCAATGCCAACGCCGCCTCGCGTTGATCCCGCGGCACCGACAACAATACCTCCCGCGAAACCGAAATGATGTACGGGATCACCATGATGGCGAGAACGATGCCGGCTGTCAGCATGCCAACGCCATACGACGGCCCTTTGAAAATGGGCAAGAATCCGAAAGGCTTGTTCAGCGCTGGATAAATCACGTTTCGCATCATCGGCACAACGATGAAAATGCCCAACAGTCCGTAAATTACGCTCGGCACCGCTGCCAGTAAATCGATGAAAAACTGCAGCGTATCGGAAATTCTCGGCGGAGCCAGCTCTGCCAGGAAAATCGAAGCGCCAATCCCCAACGGAATCGCGATCAGCAGCGACACCGCCGACGTCACCAGAGTTCCATAGATGAATGGCAGCGCCCCAAACTCGTCCAGCACCGGGTCCCAGGCTTCGCTCACAAAAAAGTGCAGCCCGAACTTGTGCCTCGCCAACACCGAACTAGTCCACAATTCGTAAACCAGCGCCACCGTAATCAAAACCACTGTCGCCGCAAAAATAAAGGTAATCAGCCGCGCGATTTCGTCGCCTTCTCGCAGCTTCGATAGAAAAGAGCGCGAACCCGAAATCGGACCCGCGCTCTGCACAGTTGGATTTGCTGTAGCCACGTTTTCCGATTCTTACTGCACCTTCGCGATGGCTTTCTTTTCCTTTTCGATGACTGCCTTCGGCAGTTGCGCATACGACAACTGTTCCGCATAGCTCTGCCCGTCAGCTAGCATCCATGTCAGGAAACCCTTGATCGCTTCGCGCTTCGCGTTGTCCTGTATCTTCGACGGCACGAGCAGCCACGTAAAGCTCGAGATGGGGTAGGCAGTCTTGCCTGGTGCATTCGTGATGCTCACGCGGAAATCTTCCGGCATATCCTTCGCCGCACCGGCCGCCGCCTCACTCACGCTTTTCAAATCCGCCTTCACGAACGTGCCCGCAGCATTCCTTACTGTTCCGTACGGAATATTATTCTGGGCAGCATAGATAAGTTCGACGTACCCGAACGAGTTCGGGGTCTGCTTGATGAGTGCCGTCACGCCTTCGTTCCCTTTGCCGCCGAGCCCGACTGGCCAGTTCACCGACGTTGACTTATTCACCTTGCTCTTCCACTCATCACTTATTTTGCAAAGGTAGTCGGTCCATACGTACGTTGTTCCGCTGCCGTCCGAGCGGTGCACGACTACGATATCGCCCGCCGGCAGACTCACTCCCTTATTCGCACCCGCGATTGCCGGATCGTTCCACTTGGTGATTTTGCCTAGAAAAATCCCCGCCAGCGCCTCTGGGGTAAAATTAAGCGAGCCCGAAACTCCTGACAGGTTGTACGTCGGGACAACGGCGCCTAAGACTGTCGGGAAGTGCAGAATTGCCGACCCGTGCTTGTCCTGGTAAGCCTTTAACTGCTCGTCATTCATTGGCCCATCCGTCGCTCCGAAATCGACGGTCCCTTCAGTCACTTGCTTGATTCCCGCTCCGGACCCCACCGACTGATAGTTAAACTGAAGACTCCCGTTCTTTTGGTGGTACACATCGAACCACTTCGAATAAATCGGATAAGGAAAAGTGGCACCCGCTCCATTGATCAGTAATCCCTGCGCCCACACCAGACCGCCGGCCACGAGCACCGCCATGAGCAACACGGCAGTTCGTTTCATATGTTTTCTCTCCGTAGATTTTTCCAAGCACCTAGCCCAGTTTAGTTTCAGCGGGCTACGTTACAGAATTGTTACATCTGAGAGTCACTCTGTTAAAAATCAGAAACACTCGCGACCTCGGCTTCACTAGTACCCGTGTTTCTTATGACTTAGCCGAAACAAAAAGGGCGGCCCGACAAGCGAGCCGCCCTTTGCCAATTCCAAATTCGGAATCGTCGGTTGCTTATGGGATGTAGTAGCGGAACGACGTCCACACCATGTTGTCCACGGCGTGCGGCGACACGCTTACCGTGCCCGTCAAGCCATTCTTGCCAGACCAGGTGTTCCGGTAGAAGTAGGAGTATTGAATGCCCCACTGCACGCGGCCCTTCTCGCCCTGGTACAGCTTGTTCCAGAAGCCGATGGTCGCTTCGCTGATATACCGCGTGTCACCAGCGCAGGTTCCGCCGCCAGAAGGAGCACTGGTACCTCCAGGTGCGCTCTCCGAGCTGCAGCCGGTGTTATTGGCGTAAGGCGAACCGTAGCCGCCCACGCCGTTCGTTACGACCTTCCAGGTGGTCTGTGTCTCGGGATAAAGCAAACTGGCCGGAGGCGTTCCCCCTCCCAGCGTCGTCAGGTTCAACGTAACCGGAATCGTAGCGCTGGTTCCGGTTACAGATTGATACCCGGTATACGCCGCGCGCGCCGCATATTCGCCGCCGACATAACCATAGATGTCCCACTTCGGCGAGAGGTGCCATTCGAGCGAGCCGAGCCAACTCGAGTTGTGGATCATCGAAATCGACCCATCCGGCCGCATCGTTGAGTCTGCCAATTGCGCCGAATAATAGCGGCCCGTGCCGTCGCCATAAGCGCCGCTGAAGCCCACGTCGACTTTCTTGATGGGAGCGAACGCGTGGAATCCTACGCCACCCGCTGTCGTAGAGCCGTTGCGGGCGTTGGTAGCCGACGGCGTCGTATTCGTGCAACCCGCCGGGGTCAGCGCCGTTGAACCGGTCGCTAACTTGTTCGAAACGTAGCTGCCCGTGTATACGTTCCCGTTGGCGTCCGTGATGCTCACCGGCGTGGTGGTGGGCGACGTGACGCTGACAACTGCGCAAGGATAGATTCGGTTCTGGAACGTGCTCAGGATTCCGTAGACTTCATAGTGTCCGAAGCCCGGATCAAACGACGCCTTCACTATGAAATCCGGCGTCTTGTTGACCGAGTATCCGGTCGGGTCGAATGCGTTGTAAAGACCTCCACCGCTGCCCGGCGCAAACACCCATGCATTCTGCGTGACGGTTCCGGTTGCCGAAGTGTACGTGCTGAACCCGCGGCCTCCCAGGGTTTCCTGAGAACCTTCCACTGATGCCGCGAGCGTAAACTTGTCGCCAAAACTCTTCGAGACCCGGACTGAGTCGGCTCGCTGCCAGGTGAAGCCCACCAAGTATTGCGGGTCGATCATCAGCGGGAACCACTCGTTCCGGTTGACGATACCCTTTCGGTTCTGCGTCGATAAGCTCCACATCTGGCCCGCCGAGAACGCCCAGCCATCCGCGAAGTCCGCACGGCCCCACAATTGCCGCTGCCGGAATACGTACGAATTGCTCTCGCGGTTGTTCGACGTTGTACCTGCGCCGAGGAAGTCAGCCTCGTAGTAACCCGAGACCTTCGTGTCTCCGATCTTTGTGTCTACCAATAATGTCAACCGCGACTGCCGTGCCGTAAAGTTTGTTTCCGACAAATGGCCCAGGGAATTGGCCGTAAAAGGAATCGAGTTGAACGGGGTGTTGATGTCTGCGCTCAACGCACGCTGCCGCGTCACCGTCGCCGCTTCGATGAACCCGCCCGGGGTGATGTTCACACCCTTAAAACGGATTGTGCTAGGACCTTTCTCTTCCGTTCCGCCTTGCCCAGCAGTAGCAACAGCCGACGACCCGCTCACCACGGCGGGGTTGGCGGCTGCCATGTTGGCCACCGAAGTATTCAGCGCCGAAGTCGTCGTCTTCACTTCCGCGGATGTGGCTACCGCCTCATTCGCCTTCGTGGTGGCTTCGGTCGCGCGCGAGTTGGCTGATGCCGCGGCTTCTCTCGCTTCTTCGATCTGACGGTCCCTCTTCGCCAGCTCCTCCTTTAACATCTGGAGCTGTTCCTGCTGCGCTTGCAAAGTCTGGCGCAACTCTTCCATTTCCGCCGCAATTTCGGCGTTGCTCTTCGTGGTTGTGGATTTCGCCGCCGGTGCCGCCTTGGCTGGCTGCGCGTCCGTCCCTTTCGGTGAGTCTTTCGGTGAATCCGCGAACGCCGCTCCAGTCGATAGGAACAGCGACAATATCAGTGCTGCAAATTTTTTCATTGCATCTCTCTTTTTGTTCAAAAAGATTTCGGACTGAAAATGACCCTGGAAAAACGCAACTTCACCCCGTTTGCAAGGTAGTTAGAGACTCTTACGCTTTTATCAACTGCGTGTAAATACTCTGTAACAATCGGAAATAACGTTGGCTTATTTGCCCTATTTTCATATAGTTAGCAATTGTTAACGGGATTGTATCGAAGTGTGCTTTCGATGCAATTTGCTCCCTATTTCTGGCCATGGTTCGTCCCTCTAACGACCAAGTCTCGAACCTCTTTGTCGCCATTCTTTACCGTGGGATTCCTATCTGGTAGGCAAGTTCGATCTGCGAGAGCAGATAGCGGTAGTGCGCGTCCGCATCCTGCAGGTCCGCATCTGTCTTTTCCAACTCCGCCTGGCTATATTCAACGATTGATCCCAGTCCCAGCTTGTACCGGGCAGTCGCGAGTTCCAGTGCCTGGTTTGCCTGTGCCTCCAGTTGCTTGGTTACAGTTAACCTTTCATACGCCTTGCGTGTCTCCAGCCAGCCGTTGCGAACATCACGCGCAACGTTTTCCTCCAGCCCCCGGAGCTGATTTTCTTTCAACTGGGTGTCGAGGTCCGCGCTCTTCGCTCTCGCATTAAACAGGAATCCGTTGAATACCGGAATGTTAATGTTCACGCCTACCGCCCCATACCAACTCGAAATGTGGTCGTCTCTCGCCGGCGCCTGGCCGACTGCCCCAGCAGCATTCACCGTAGGCCACCACAGATCATGTTCCGCCTTGCTGAATTTCATAGCCGCCGTCACTGCTTCTTGCAGCGCCCGAATCTCGGGCCGCTCTTTCAAGGCCTGCTGCACCAAGGGGCGGGAATCCGAGGCCGGCGGGTTCACCGGTTCTGCGGGCTCCACAGGAACAAAATCCTGCTGCTCGGTATAACCGAGAACCGC
>Ga0207761_1000946_pt1 | contig 9995 bp, 8 predicted proteins | sample LuqExpMetageno34_FD_187792 | JGI IMG/M metagenome (GOLD analysis project Ga0207761, IMG submission 187792) | Tropical forest soil microbial communities from Luquillo Experimental Forest, Puerto Rico - Sample 34 (SPAdes) | ecosystem: Environmental > Terrestrial > Soil > Tropical forest ...
GCTCCTTCGAAAAGAACCTTGCGGAGAGATTTCGCTTCTCGCCGCAGGCCGCCATCACCTACTTCGGGATTTTGGTGTCCTCGTGCAGAGTACTCGTCGAGGAACCAGATTGCCGCGTCATGGTAGTCGATGACCATGAATTCGGCACCAACGATTGTCGCGGATGGATCTCGCAGTCGTTGTTCCGGAAACTCCAGCAAAAGCACCAGTCCGAACTCCTGGCTTGGGAGACAGAGAGACTGCGGACTCAACGGACCGCAAAGCATTCCGAGGAGCCGCAGGACGTTTCGTTAACCGAGGCAGAAGAAGCGGCTCTGGTCGAACAGGCGAAGCGCAGAGTCCGAGGCAGGCGAATCGGGGCGCATCGCTTCTATCAATTCCGACTGGCGTTCGACAAGACCCAGGCCAAGGGCGCGTTCAAGGTCATGGCGGATGAGGTGGCTCAGCATCTTGAGGCCGACATCATCCTGCCCAGATCGTGCGTAAAGCCCAAGTACCAGGGAAAAGTGTTGCGAACGATTCGATCGCTCATGGGAGACGGTCAGGCGCACACCTTCCGTGGTCCGGTCATGGGCGGCTTTCGCGACGTCTCGCGCAATCTCGAATTCAATTCGAGCTACACCTTGCTGGAGCACGCCCCGGAAGACTCGATTGAGCTGGAGATCAAGCCTTACGCTCTCAGCCAGATCGAGAAAGTCCGGCAGGCGTTCGAGTCGAACAACTTCACCGAGCTTTTTGAGTTGCTGGGCACAAAGGAAAGCCAGCGAGTCCTGGAGCAAGGCGAAGAACCGAACTCGGACTACACCTCAGACGAATACACGGTGGCGCAGGCAGCTCTGATCGCCGACGCTACCGGGTACATGTTGAAGCATCCGTTCATTCAGCATCACCTCCAGCGGGTGTTGATGAAATGGGCGTATCGGCTCTGCACCAGTGGTGGCTTCCGTCTTCCCGGGTTCGCACTCGCAGACGATGGCTACCTCTTCCTGCACAAAGGACAGGTGGTCTGCGACTCGGATTGGATTCCAAAGGCCAACGCCATTGCCGAATCAAGTTGTCGGCATGGTCTGGTCGTGCGCTATCCCATCCGGATGAAAGAAGACCTCCTGCCGGTCGGGAACCTCTCATCGGAAGACACCGTCCGTCTGTTGGCCGAGCATCTGGAACAGAGTAGGTGCCAGCTTTCAACGGAGGGTGTCGCTGCCGTTGCCGCAGAGCAACTGCAACTGAGAGGCACGCTGGTCCTTCATTCCGAAACCGCTGCAAGAAATGGCGGAGACTTTGACTTCGACATGGTGTGCCTGGTCGAGGACAATCGCTTTCCACGGTTCGTCGCAGACCGGTTCGCCTACGAGGAACAACACTCCGCTACCAAGAAAAAGAACCCCAAACCTCCGAGTCCATGGTGGAACCTTCCGCAAGTTTCGATGCAGGCCCGGGGAAACCAGATCGGCGCCATAACCGATTTGAAGACTTCGTGCCTAGCGAAGGGAAGGCCCGATCTGGCGCGGGAGTTGGTGGACCAGCTTCAGAATGCGCTGGATCAATTGAAGCATGGTACCCAACCCGACCACGAGGTCATTCGCAACATCCGCAGCGATGTGCCCACCGCTCCTTGGCTGAAGCTTAAACAGAAACGCCGGATCGAAGACATGGACGAGCATTTGGACGTCGATGCCAACGATAAGGTCGGGAAACTGTACAACTTCACCCGCAAGGAACTCGGTCGGTTCTTCGGCAGTGCCGCCACGGCGCGCCTGAGCGATTTCCGGGGAGTGGTCGGAGGGCAGAGCTTCACTCCGGAGATCTATCAGGAGTGCTTCGTGGTCAATCGGTACTACGGGAGCCGGGTGACCGAAGTCATGGGCCGTCGCCAACAACTGCTGGCAGAGCTGGAGAAAGCCAATGCGGACATCGAGGCGAACAAGCACGACGCCGAAGTTCGCAAGCAGCTCTTTTTCCGGCGCAACCAGGCTTCCGCCGCCTTGAATGCTTACGAAAAACGGGCGGGAGAAGAGTTGAAGGCGCTGGTCAATGGCCTTCAGAAATGGAGCAGCAGCAAGAACGGGACTCGGTTGTCCTATCTGTCGGCCTTGCACGCGATCGTCTGCAGGGAAAGACGGACGCCTCCGGATCCGAACGTGGTGACTGGGACCGGATCGATCGTCTTCTACAGCTTTCCGCAGGAAGTCGTTAATCAGATCGCGGAGCGTACCGGTGGCCGTCCGGTCACCGTGGAAGTTCCCAGTCTGTGCGACGGCGAAGTGGAAATCGACTCCGAGGGTCGGATCTTTCTAGTCCAACCCTTTACCCAAACCAATGGCCAGGTCGTGGAACGCCTGATCTTCATGGCGCAGGTCACGAAGACGGGGGAAGTGTTCACCGACCGCGACGAAAAGGGCTCGCCTGTTGTCCTGGAGCGAGTCCGGAAGTTCCCCATCAAGGCTGGACGCAGCGAAGCACGCAACGGGAAGGTGATCTTTCCCGACACCCAACGGCGGCCGCAACTCCCCATAAGGGATGTTGCGCCGCTGCTTGAACCCAACTAACACAACCGTCCAGGAGACTTCTCCCCCGAAGTCTCCTGGGCTGTACATGAAGGGGGAGCAAAGGAATCAGGAAGGAAGACATGAAACGCATTGCACTGACTCTGGTAGTGCTGGCATCAACTCTGGTCCCGGCGGTTGCTCAGAAGATTGCAACTGAAACCAGCGACCGCACCCGCATTGTGCATCTGAAAACCTCTCTCAACCACCTCACGGTCATCGAAGTCGGTGAGCCGGTAGTGGAAGTAGCGGCGGGTAGCCCGTCATTCAAAGTCGAGTGGCGGGAGAACAAGGTATTTGTTGAGCCCACGGAAGCCGATGCCGCAGGCAACTTGTTCATCTGGACGGCAACTCAGCGCCTGAACTACGAACTGGAGCCCGCCGGATCGGTCGAGACCATGGACTTTGCCGTCGACCAAGCGCCGGTGCGCACCGCGGAGCCGGTGAAACCGGCTAGTACGAGTTCTGTAGCTCCGATTTCGCCGTCGTTCACCGAACTACTGCTCGCGGGAAGGCCGGTTCGGATGCTGCCCTCCAAACAGCGAGCCTCGAAGCCAGTCGAGGTTTGGATCAGCGACGTGTATGAAAAAGATGGCCGCCTGTTGATCCGTTACGCCGTGTGCAATCACAGCGCTCAGCCCTACAGCATCGAAACGCCGCAGGTGTATCAGTTAGACGGGGTGCGCTCTCCGCAGTCGCTCTATGGCTTCGTCAACTCGCAGCTTGGCGATGAACAAATTGGCAAACTCAAGGTCAAACAAGAAACTCCGGTGAAGGTGGTGGATGGCCAGTTGCAGTCTGCCCGCATTGCACCGGGCGAGGAGGTGGTTGGCGTGGTGGCTCTGCAAGTGCCATCAAGCCCAAACCCGAGGATTCTGCGCTTGCGGTTTCCCAACCCCAACCAGTCGGGGGGTGAATTGAACGGCGGTCAGAAGACGCAAATCGCTGCTTTTCTGGTGCGGTGACGACTGAGATGAGCGGGACAACGAGTCATGAGTGATCGGGCAGGTAGCAAGTCGGTGCACAGCGCCCTTAGCCAATATCTGATTAATCGCTCGGATGTTGGAGTCGGCAAAGCAGTGCGCGACGCTGTGCTCGAACCAGCGAACCCGTTTGACCACCAAGCCGCGAGGCTACCCAGGCGCTGGTTTGTTCTCTTCGCCCTACTGGCTGGCACGCTACTGGGCTGCTTTGCTTACTTCAACAATCTGATCTAAGGCAAAAACTGTGGATAACCAAACCAATCCCAATGGCGTAACAACTCCTGCACCACCCAACGTAGTCAGCGACGCGCAAGAGCTGATTCGCGACTGGGAGGTTCTCTTCTGGGCTTTTCTGCTGTTCGGCCTGGGTCGGCTGGCCTGGCTCTACCTGTATCGGCCAGAGCACACTGCCTTTCATCTGGGTCTCTCATGCGGGTTCGTGTTCTGCGGTGTTTTGGGGTTTCTGATGCGCTGGGTGTTTAGCGCAACGAGGAAATAATGATGATGCGCGACTCTTACGCCCAACGGCAGCAGAACCCGCCACTCCTAGAGAGCATGGAGATCGTGGTTGCTCTCAGCCTGATGGCAATCTGCTGGTTCGCCTGGTACGTCGCCCGTGAGCGTTTCTATTTCAACAATCGCCAGATTGCCGAGTTGGCCTGCTACCTGGCTCTTGCCGCCTTAGCCATCATTGGTTCCTCCATTCTGATTACCACCGCACGCTCCCGCAGGGAGAAGCAGTGGCCCCATCCCCCGATGGTCGTCTCCCACAAGCGGGACGAGCAGTTTACTGCCGATGCCTGGAAGCAAGACGCCGTGGTCCTCGGCTACGACATACATGGCAAGCCGTGGTATTGGCCGGACAGAGTGCGCGTTATGCAGGGCATCGTCCTGGGCATGACTGGGTCCGGCAAGACCACGCTTCTGAAGAACATCATTACGCAGGACATGGCGCGAGTTGTCGGCACAAGGGAAGACCCACACCGGTTGCCGATGGTGATCTTCGATGGCAAGGGCGATCTTGAGTTCTTCTACGATCTTCTGCCGCACGTGCACCGCGCTGGACGGTTGCATCAGCTACGCGTTCTGAATCCCGCCCGCCCGGATATCTCCGTCCGTTACAACCCGTTCTACTGCAGCGACGAGGACTACATGTCCGTCGTCAACATGGTCTTCGGCTCGTTCAATCTGCATGACGAGTTCTTCGCCAAACACCAATTGAATTACCTGGCCGACATCGTCCGTGTTCTGGTTCACACCGGCCAGAAGTTCAACTTCTACGACGTGCTGGTCATGGCAATCGACGAACAGGTGCTGCGGGAGCAGGTCGAGAAGGCCCGCCAGCGCCTGGAGCACGACTCGTCCCTCCCTGTGCAGCGCCGCCTCAACTTCGAGATGTCGGTCAAGAACCTCTACCAGTCGTTTGGCGACCGCGAGCGAGTGCCGAAGATCCAGGGCCTGGTCAATGAGTGCATGACGTTCCTCGACGACGAGTTGAGCGTGATCACCGGACCGTACGAGGAACTGTTGTCGCTGGACGAGGTAATCGAGCAGGAGCTGATTCTGTTCGTAACGCTGAACGTAAACAAGAACACCGAACCGGTGCGGGCTCTCGGCAAGATGCTGCTGCAGAACTTGCAACTTGTCGTGGGCAAACGGTACGAAAGCGAGGAGCAGAGGCGGCGTACCAACCGTCCGATGTTCAGCGTCGTGCTGGACGAGTTCGCGCCATTCGGATACCGCAACTTCGCACAGATCCTGCAAACCGCCCGCGGCACACACGCCGCGTTCCTGTTCTCGATGCAAAGCCTGCCGCAGCTCATGCAGGTTGGCCGGGGCTTCAAGGAAGACGTGACTTCGGCACCCAATACGACCCTGACGTTACGCACGCGCGACGAAGAGACAGCCCACTATTTTCTTCGCGCCTCGGCTGAGCACACGGTGACACGGCGCAGCGTGTCGATGCACCGCTGGCGCATGTTCGGCTACGAGAAGTACGAGGCGACCGATCGGGCCACGGAGAGCGAGGATCGCGAGACCCGCGCACTCGACGAACACATCAAGAACCTTCCCAAAGGACAGATGGAGATTCTGATGACCGATGACACACGCGGCACATTGCACCAGTTGTTGCACGTCCGGCCGCCGCAGGATGTAACAGTCCCGAACTTCGAACCAAAGTTGTACCCGCGGATGCGGGAATCCGTGGAGCAGTCTGCCGGCGCAAACCTGCGGTTCAAAACGCCCGAGTTGGCAGCAACGACCCGTTATGCCCGCCGCGGATGATGGGAATTGACACGACCATGAAGCGAACGCTTGCTACCGTCACACTCGCAGCCATTGTGCTCATGACGGCCAGTCCCGTCATCGCACAGCAACAGCAGCAGACTCCGGTTGCGCCACATGGGCAACGACAGGCGCAGGCCCAAGCTCAAGGGCAGGGTCAAGTTTCGCCGGCGCGTCCCATCTACCAACGCCGTGACACCTGGTACGAGTTCCTCCTCAAGCAGTTCAATCCCACAAACTTCGATTACGGCGCGTGGATGGAAGAACGTCGTCAGGTGTTCCTGGATGAGAGCGTGCGGAATCCGTACTTCAGGTACAGCACAGCTGTGACAATCGCACTGATGTTGTTGACGGTTGTATGTGCCAAGCAATGGATCGACCACCGCCGCACCATGTGGATCACGGCTGAGATGATGGCGGATTTGTACAACCACGATCTCTACTCGCGGGACGTTGCTGAAAAGGCGATCGAGAAATACAACGACCACATTGAGCGGTGTAACCGGGGCATCGAAGCGAGCAAACATGGAACTGCAATGCAGGGCACCGACTCGGACCAGGAATCATGGAAGGCGCAGTTGGATCACGTTACCGAGGAAAGAGACCGCTACTTGCGCGAAAGGGATGCCGCGCAAAGGGAGTTGGACACAAATCGCCTGACGCTCACCGAGCTATCTCTGCGTGTGGAAGGGATGTCAATAAAGCAGGGTAGCAACGGTGAGGCCGGCCCATCCGTTGAGCTGAACTCCGCTGATCCCAATGTCGTGAGACTTATCAACAATCTGCAAGAGCAACTGGTTGTCGAACGCAACAAGAACCGGCAACTGAAGGGTGCATAACGGTGCTGGTCGCAGTGACAGGATTCGGCAGTATGTGGCGCAGGCGGTTCAGCAACAACGAACACGACCCGAGACGATTTGCTCGCGGTGCCTACTTCAACACAACCGGTGTGACGGTGAAGGGTCAGGTGCGACAGCGGCCGCAGATCATCGGCTATGCACGATTTAACGGGCGAGGTGGCTTTGACCCGAATCATCCTTCCAGAATGATCAACCGCGTCTTCGAATGTGCGGCCCCCTGCGTGTGGCTGGGACAAAACAAATTGTTTTTCAAGCGCATCCTCGCTTCGCCCGAAAAGCCCGATGGCTTTCTGGTGGTGGTACGCCCAGAAATAACAGGGATCTTAAAGGTAGGCACCGCCAACTGGCGATCGGACGACAGTTGGCTGCTCGCTTTCAGTGAATGCCGAGGTCAGCAGGAAGCCATGTTGCTGATGCCTCCGTACGGCTGGATTCGAACGGAGTTAGGCAGGTTTGTGCTGGAACCGGCGACTGGCCGCCCGTGGGTTGGGCGGCTTGTGTTGTCATCTCCCGAGGAGTAAACGACATGCGGTATCGGAAGGGCACCATCGCGTTGAGTGATACACGGGATTATCCGCTGCTTCAGCGTGTCCTGCACTGCGGTTTCGTTACCTCTGCGCAGCTGTACGAATTCCTGAGGCTGGATTACTGCGCTTCGTCGCGCAATGCGTTTGACAACCGGCTGCGACGGTTGTTGAACCATGAGTTGTTAGTTCGGCGCGAGTTCCCGGCCCTGAACCGCGGAGTGGCGTACTCAATCTCCGAAGCCGGAGCGTCCGAGTTGATCGGCAGAGGAGACTATTACTCCGGGAGCACAGACTGTGACAAGCAGCCACCTGGTCACGTGCATCACGCGCTGGAATTGAATGAGATCCATCTCGCTCTGAAGCGGACAGGTGTGCTCATCAGGTGGACGCCAGAAACTGACATCCGGTCCCACAACGAATTCACGCAGAGTGGATACTGGAAGGATTATGACGCGTTGGTTTCGGTCCGTGTCGCCGAACGGGAGTGTCGGTTTGCGATTGAATACGAACGCACACCCAAGTCGAAACGGCGATACACGATGATTCGGTCGAGAATCGAATCGGAGACGAGCGTCCCCCACTTCTTGTATCTTGCGCCAAATTACGACCTGCTGTTGTTCCTGGTTCGCAGGTTCGAAGCCTGCCAACGCCCGGTTTACTTTGGTCTGCGGAAGGACTTCCTGACGCACACTCTTGGCCTTTCAGTAAGAAGCAACCGATCCCCAGTGTCTATGCCGCTTCATGCCGTCTTGGCGGCCAAACCCCAAGCCCCATCCGGAAGAAACAACAGTGCTGCGTGAGATCCAGCCGTTTTACCTTTTGCGGTGGGTTTGTGGGTGGGTTTGGCGTGGGATTACGGTGGAAGCATGTTGCGCAACATTCATAGATTCTGCGGCTTAGCCTTTGACTATCCCCATCGTATTTCCCTTTTTCCTCGAAATCGACCGGGAAACTATGACAGTCGCTCGCATAGTTGAGCACGCTGTCGCTGCGGATGTGTGCGGCGATGGTGACGCAGCTCTTGTTTCTGACGTGCGCTGGTTTCGGTTAGGTGTTCCCGACAGTTGTGCGAAAGTGCGCGCGAGAGTTGCGCAAGCTGGTGCGCTGACAGGCGCGGGATGTGCGCACTACGTTGCTTTGCTTGGATGACAAATCGGTTGTCGGCTGTTGTCGTGGCGGGACAGTGCTGTGCAACGATCAGGCGGCAGTGGAGTGTACGCCCGTTGCGGAGTGGTGGTTGTTAAGTGCCGAATATTGGCGAACTGGTCGCATGGAGTCGTCCAGGCAAGTGAGACGCATTCGAGATTCACGCTGTGCGCCCGGCTTGTACCGCGTTGGGCACAGTGGTGTGCGAGGACGTGCATCAGAGGCACGCGATTGTCGGTTCCGGCTCCAGGGAGAATGTGCAGCAGATGTGCAGACTTCTACACTGCGGCAGCGTCCTGGTTGCAACGGAATTCGTGACATTGCGACGGTGCATGAGCGACGGATGTGCAGATCGAGCTCAAATAGCCTTGCAGATGCGGCAATGTGACTTACGTATTGTCCGTGAGACATGAACGTGGCCACGCTTGCCTCTATGTTAGTCTGTCCGCCAGCCCACACTGCCGACAGGCGATCGAGGCCTATTACTATGCCGGAGTTCACGACCTTAATCACCGGTTTGTCATTCACCGAGTGCCCACGATGGCGGGACGGCCGGCTCTACGTTTCCGACTTCTATACCCACCGCGTCCTCGCCGTGGCCATGGACGGGACGGCAGAGACAGTGGCCGACGTTCCGCAGCAACCCTCGGGACTCGGGTTCCTGCCCGACGGCCGGATGTTGATCGTGTCCATGCGCGACCGCAAAGTCCTAAGGCGTGAGATCGACGGTTCACTGGTCGAGCATGCCGATCTCTCTGGCCTGGCTCCGTGGCACGTGAATGACATGCTCGTCGATCACAACGGCCGGGCCTGGGTAGGCAATTTCGGGTTCGATCTCGAGGGCGGAGTCCCGACGCGTACTACTGTGCTTATCTGCGTGGAACCTGACGGGACGGCTCAGGTGGCGGCTGACGGACTCGGCTTCCCAAACGGCATGGTACTTACTCCCGACGGCGGCACATTGATCCTGGCTGAATCGACGATGAACCGGCTGAGCGCCTTCGACATTAAGTCCGGCTCGTTGGGTGAACGGCGGACTTGGGCAGCGTTCGGCGATCCACCTACGTCGACCGACATCAGTGAAGTGCTCAAACAAGTGGCCGTGGCTCCGGACGGGATCTGCCTCGACGCAGAAGGTGCGGTGTGGGTGGCCGATGCCGCACACGGTCGGCTGCTGCGGGTCGCCGAAGGCGGACGGATACTCGAGGAACGCAAGACCGATGGAATCGGCGTATTCGCTTGTATGTTAGGGGGAGACGACGGCCGCACGCTCTTCGCCTCCGTAGCGCCTACCTTTCATCAGGCCGAGGCATCGGCGAACCATCGCGCCTCGGTCTTGATGACGAGGGTCGAAGTGCCCCATGCCGGACTGCCCTAGAGGTGGGTGCGCCAACTAATAACCCCTTGCCGGACGTGGCCGCGCACAGGCCTTTTGTTCGCGCGCACAAAATCCCGGCTTGGTGCAAGCTGACTTCTGGCGAGCGTGGGTTCACTTCTACCCATAGGCCGTTATACGTCAACTTGACGCCGAACAGACCAACCTCCGGATTGTCACTCGACCGGTACGCTGACTTGCCAATTTCGGTGGTGAGTGAAATCGCTGTTATTGACAGTAGTCGGTCCCGAGAAAAACAACGTATATGGAAG
>Ga0207761_1000947_pt1 | contig 9987 bp, 15 predicted proteins | sample LuqExpMetageno34_FD_187792 | JGI IMG/M metagenome (GOLD analysis project Ga0207761, IMG submission 187792) | Tropical forest soil microbial communities from Luquillo Experimental Forest, Puerto Rico - Sample 34 (SPAdes) | ecosystem: Environmental > Terrestrial > Soil > Tropical forest ...
TAAGTCGCGGATCGTTCGACCGCCCAGTTTACTTCCGTGCGATTGGGACCTCTTTGTTCGGGGTGAAATCACCTGTCACTACTTCGTCGTGCCGTTCTGCTCGGGCTTCGCACCGTCTTGCAGAAATGGCTGCTATGAGTTATGCTGCGGTGCAGCATACCTTTGACCCTTCCTGTGCCGGGAGTCGCGATGCCCAGGACGTTCACATCTCATCCAGCCGACATTGTGGGTTACAGCCGTTTGGCAATCGATGGTGTTTTGGGGCTGACGGACTTGGTGGAGACCGAGCACCACAATATTTCCCGTGCGCCTGGTATGTTTGGCCGCCCTGCCCTGGGAGGGACGCACGGGATCACCGGTTTTGTTTACAAGAGCATTCGTGGCGTGACCAAACTTGTTGGGAGCAGCCTTAACGTCGGCTTGGCGCCATTGTTATTGATGGGCGGAGATGCGTACTCGACTCCGGAGCGAGAGGCAGCCCTCGCCGTGCTGAACGGCGTTCTTGGCGAACACCTGGTTGCCACCGCAAATCCCCTCGCGATCACAATGCGGTTACGTCGCCAAGGTCTGCCTTTACAGCTCCAACGGGAGGCTTTATCGGCTACCATTCCAAAAGTCAGTAGTAAGCTTCTGATCCTTGTCCACGGCCTCTGTTGCGATGATCTGCAGTGGTTTCGCCAGGGACACGACCATGGACGCGCGCTATCCCGCAACCTGGGATACACGGCCGTATATCTGCACTACAACTCGGGGAGACATGTCTCCCATAATGGACGGGAGTTTGCTGCCTTGATCGATTCTTTGGTGCAGGAATGGCCGGTCACAATAACAGAGTTGGCAATTGTCGGACATAGTATGGGAGGTCTGGTGGCACGCAGCGCCTATCACTATGGCTGCAGTGCCAACCACAGGTGGCCGCAGTATCTGCGCAAACTGATCTTCTTGGGAACGCCCCATCACGGAACACCTCTCGAGCGTTGGGGCAACCTTATCAATGTTGGTCTAGACTTAAGCCCTTATACGACCGCGTTTGCCAGACTTGGCAAAATCCGCAGCGCCGGAATTACCGATCTTCGCCACGGCAACCTGCTCGATGAAGATTGGAATGGCTCGGACCGCTTCGCCCACACGCGAGACACGCGCCTGCCATTGCAACTTCCAGGCGAAGTAAGCTGCTACGCGCTTGCAGCCTTAAGATCCGACCGGTCGACTGCAGTGACAGACGCGCTCGGCGACGGAGTCGTTCCGGTAAGCAGCGCCTTAGGCCGGCATAAAGATCCAGCAAGAACACTGGCATTCCCGACCAACCGTCAAGCAGTTGTCACTGGCATAAATCACTTCGATCTATTAAGTGATGCAGCCGTGCACCAGCAAATCCGGTCCTGGCTTGCCGGTCGCGGGAAGCGCAGGTTGAGGACCAACGCAGTCAAGAAGCGAGGGATGGCAGGCCTTCCAGAGAATCAAGAATCGTCCACACCGAAACGCAGAAAACGCCGCTGACCCGAGCACTCTATTGTCCTCTCGGCAGGCCATTACTATCTGAGAGGCTCGTCGCGCGTCTAACTGAAGGTCCGTAGGGTATCGATGGAAGACGATAACTGGCTCCAACCGTGGGCCGGAATGCCAAAAGCACTCGTTACGTTCTCGACTGTGATTCTCGCTGCGCTGCTCTCAACCAGATCCCTGTGTGTGGACTCTCTCGATGATTTTATTCGAGCATCGTCATTGAAGTTCCGGCACTCAGCCACTCTCATCTGGTGCGCCGCTAAGGAGGGATCCCTTGTTTCTCAAAAGGTTGGCGCACGCGGGCACAGTGTTCTTTGTTGCCCTGAGTTCTTTTTTTGTATGCGTTTTCTCTTTTGCGCAAGGCTCTTCGGTCGCAGGCACGACGACGTTCGTTTTCGACGGTAATCGGATGTACGCGGAATTGGGTTTTGTTCGCCCCGATGGCTCCATCCACCGAGCGCTGGCGTTTGTGGACATGGGCAGTCCCTCCATGACTCTCACAGAATCTCTGTTCCAGGAACTACAGCTCGATCAGAACCATCCGCTACGCTTCAGGGTTGGCGATTTGTTGGTTGAGGTGCCTCGCGCCGAAGTCATCACCGAACCAGGCGAGCCTTACTCGATCGGACCGGATCTCAAGGTCGAAGGGATGTTGCCAGCGGGCATCTTGCAGAGATACCAGGTTGTGATTGACTACCAGAAGCGGATCCTGGCCTTCACTCAATCCCGAACGGTTAAACCTCCGGGCGTTAGCGTCCCATTTCATATCAACCGGAAAACGGGCCTTATCGCTGTCGACGCTTCCATTGCCGGCAAGTCATATCCGATAACGATTGATAACGGCTCGGCCTACACCTGGTTCAGGCAAAGCACGGCGAAAAGCTGGCTCGTGTCGCATCCCGAATGGGAGCGCGGAGTGGGCGCGGTCGGAGCAAGCAACATGATGATGTCCGGCGACGATACCGAGACTGCGGGCATCTTGTTGCGGATACCCGAAATCGCCTTAGGATCCCTGATCTTGAAAGATGTTGGCGCTCTCGCTGCCGGACCCGGCGGCAACTTTCCAGGAAACCTCGATCTGTTCGACTGGTACTCGCAGAAGAATGCTACTCCGGTGATTGGCTGGATCGGCGGCAATGTGCTCAAACAGTTTCGTCTAACGATCGACTACCCCACCGGGATGATGTACTGGCTGAAGCAGGGCGATCCCGATTCCAACGACTTCTATCAGGTTGGCCTTACCCTGCGATCCCAGCACCGTGAGTATTTCGTTGCGGCGGTTGCGAGAAAGAATGGCAGGCCAACGGTCGAAGGGGTTTCGCCGGGCGATCGACTAATTCGAATTGGCAACCTGCAAACACAAAATGCAACTTGGGGTGCGATTTACGACGCGATGCACGGCAAACCTGGACAGACCCTGATATTGGTTCTTGAGCGCAGCGGAAATCAGTTCACTGTCACGGCCAAAGTCACGGCTTTTTGATCTCAGCGGTTTTGTGGCTTGGGCCAGTGACAAAGGCCCACTACCATCTTGTCAACTCGCCCTCCCTGCGAGTCCAGTTCGCGATTTCACATGCTGCACATCCCACGGCGTTAAGATGCGAAGCCAAAGGTTCGGGGGCCGTGCTAAAGACAAGCGCATCACTTTCGTTGCATCTCCCGGATCTCTCTCGAATCAGTGCTTTGACTCCTCATGGTTTCACCCTTCGTCCAGCGAAGCAGTGAAAATACTTGTAACCCACTCGTTCCGACCCCGTAATAGACAGTAGAGGAGCTCATGGATCTGCTCCGACGATTTGCGCTTGGCGACATCGATGCTTTCGAGACGTTGGTCCAGCAGTTCCAAGGGGACATTTACGCCTGGATTGTGCGCATCGTGCGCGATCCGGGCATCGCAGAGGATCTGACCGTAGAGACTCTCTGGCGCATCTACCGTGCGCACCAACAATTCCGGACGGACGGAAACTTCGCAGCTTGGGCGCGGCGGATCGCTACCAACTTGGCTATCGACTATCTGCGCCGCAATCGTCCGGAGCAGATTTTGCTCGCGGAGCCTGCCGCGCCGCCTCCGCCCGATCATCTCCTCCAGCAGGAGACTCGGAAAAAGATCCAGCAGGCATTTCGCCGACTGCCAGCCAAACTGCAGGTGGCGGCGACGCTAGCTCTTGTGGAAGAGCAGCCCTACGAGGAAATTGCCGATGCCTTGGGGACGTCGGTCGGCGCCGTGAAGCTGCGTGTTTTCCGCGCGGTTCGCATCCTGCGCAAACAGCTAAACCATCTTGGGGTCAGGCCCTGATGGGAAGGACGTGAGGTTAAGGAAATGAACGAATACGACGACCGGCAGATTCGCGAAGCTTTGAAGCGATCGTACCCACCGATCAACACCGAACTCGGCCGGGACTTGTGGCCAGCGGTACTGCGCAAACTCGACACTCGTCCAGTCCGCGTTCCCTGGTATGACTGGGCGTTGATCGGCTTGAGCGCCAGCGTGTTGCTGTTCTTCCCGGAACTGATCCTCGTGTTCGCGTACCACCTTTAGCGGTAGAAGGAGGCTTTATGAACAATCATTCGTACCTGCGCGCTTACATGGCTGGAATTTCGGTGCCGACGCCGCTTTTGCTGGTCGCACTGACCCTATTCAGCATCGCGCGCTTTGTTTACAACGTCCCCATTCCCGTGGAGCGGGTCATCATTTTTCCCATGGCGATCATCCCCAACCTGTTCGGTGTGTGGAATGTGCTGTACCTAGTTTCGCGCTCGCGCACGCACCTGCCGCTGGGGATTCACGGCGCGATTCTTCCTTTCATTCTCGCGCCGACGGGATTCTTCCTCGGGCGTTGCCTCGGTTTCCTGAAGACGACAGGCCACGGTTTCACTTATTTCGGTGTGGTGGACGTTCACTGGGTGCACGTGGCGCTCGTGTTTCCCGTGGTGCTGATCGTCTATTACCTGGTCTGGAAATACCTGATCGGATTCTTCAATCAAGTGGCAGGAATCGCAGAGTGGTGAACTCGCAGATGCAACCGGAGGGCGTATGACGGATGGCGGACAATCTCGGAGCATTCCAGCGGCTGGGCAGGGGGATCATTGGCCAACCGCGGTAGCCTCGCTGATAGTCGGATTAGCGTTCTTCTCCTTGTGGTTCTGGCTGCTGCCGCAGTGGCTCGGGTTTCGTGTGGAAATCGCGGGCGCAGCATGTTGGCGATGGCTGGCCGCGCTCCCGTCGGTGCTGGGATTCGCGGTTGCCCTGCGCTGCGTCTGGGACTTCGGATGGACAGGACGCGGCACGCCTGCTCCGGTCGCTCCGCCGCAGCGATTGGTCGTGGTAGGTTTCTACCGCTATGTGCGGAACCCCATGTACCTGGGCTTCGCAACTGGGTGGATCGGACTGTGGATAATCTTCGGGCACGCCCACCCAGCCGCGATTGCTGCTGCGGTCGCTGTTGCCCTCGGCATACACCTGTTCGTACTCTTTTATGAAGAGCCAACTCTGCGCGCCAAATTCGGAGCTGACTACGACGAGTATTGCCGGAACGTGAATCGGTGGTGGCCACGTCTGCGAGGTTGGGACAAATAACAGGATTGAGCGAAGCTGCGTGAATGAGAGTTAGTTGTTCCGCTGATACCGGATCGCGAGCCTCCGCTGGTGCAGCAACAAGGTCTAGCCAGGTCCCATCATGATCACTGCTTTCCTCATTGCGGTTTCTGAAGCGCAGTTGCAGTCCAATCTACGCGGGGATCTTCTGCTGGTGATCCTCGGCTCCATCATTGCGGCAATTGGGGTTGCCGCTGTTGTTGTACAGATATCCCGGTGGCGATCGGCCGAGCGAGTCTTGCTCTGGTTCGGTTTATTCGCCGGCCCATACGGCCTACGACTGCTCATGAACACGACGCAGTTCCAGATGGCCTCCGGTGCACAGCAGAGCTTTTGGCCTTTCGTCAGTAGATTTGTCGAGTTGGCGACTATCGTTCCAGCCTTGCTGCTGTTCGAAGATTTTTACGGCAAGGGCTGGCGTTCGTCTGTCCGCTGGATGATTTGGGCTTATGTGGTGTTTGCCACGATTACGTTTGCCACCATACTAATTGAGCGCCGCCCGGACCTCATCCCTACAGCCGGCATCGGAACTGTTTTCCTCCTGCCGGCAGTTCTTCTGCTAGGGCGCCTGATGGGATATAAGCCCCCCACGTGCAAGACCGATACGTTTTATCTTTCGGCTTGCTAGCTCTCTTTCTGACCTTCGCACACGATCGCATTGCGAGCACTCGGTTAGTCGACTGGCGCGCGGATACTGAGCCGTACGGCCTGTTCGTACTGATTTGCTTTCTCGGTTACGCGGCAACGCGACGGGTCCTGGCGAATGAAAGACTGCTCGTTTCGCTGGACGGGGAGATGCGAGCAGCAAGGCGAATACAGAGCTCGATCCTGCCGAGCACGAATCCTGAAATAGGTGGGTTCCACCTCGCTGTGCGGTATTCCCCGATGACGGCAGTGGCAGGAGACTTCTACGATTTCATAGTGATTCGGCCCGGCTCCTTGGGAGTCGTGGTGGCGGATGTTGCTGGACACGGGGTACCTGCCGCGCTGGTCGCTTCGATGGTTAAAGTGGCAGTGTCAGCGCAAATGGGCATTGCAGCGGAGCCGGCTAAGGTCATCGCGGGGTTGAACTCCACACTCTGTCGCCAAGCGGAGGGGCAGTACGCGACGGCTGTGTACGTGGTTCTTGATCGAGCCAAGCGAATGGGGGTGTTATTCCGCAGCCGGGCATCCGCCGGTACTGCTCTGGCGCCGCGCCGCCCGAACCTTGCTCGAGTTGAATGAGAGCGGATTGCTGCTTGGCGTACGTCCAAATGAGGAATATGCCCAAACAGACTTTACTTTAGAAGCGGGTGACCGCCTGCTGGTCTACACCGACGGGCTGGTGGAGGCAGTGAACACTCAGGGCGAGGCATTCGGAGAAGTCCAGTTGGGCGAGTTCATTACGACTCACCACGATCTTCCAGTTGAGCGGTTTGCTGAGCGTTTGCTCGATGAGGTGCTGGGGTGGCCAGAGAACAGGAGCACCCGTGCGCAGGCCGACGACATTACGGTAGTGGTGATCGATATCGGCGACATGTCGGAACAAACATCGTGATGCATGCGTATCATTCAGGGCAATGAAACCGCTGCTTACAGCCTTGATGCTGGGCAATACGGTGCTGTTCCTGTTCGGCGCCTTGCAACATGCCGGCTTGGCCATCGGGTCGCTGCAGGAGCCTGTGATTGTTCCTGCAAGTGTTGTCGAAGTGATCTGTGCTTTGGCGCTGTGTTGGGGTGCGGCAGCAGTCCTGAAACGATCGCAGAAGGCATGGCTGGCAGCGTTCACCGGGAATTTGGTTGCCATAATTGGCGTGGTCATCGGAATGGTGGCACTGGCCGTAGGAGCTGGTCCGCGGACTCCAAGTAACGACCTGTACCACAGAATCATGCTGGCACTAGCGACTGCCTCGCTCGTGATCCTGCTTGTTCCCGCCGGCCGCGCGGCGCTAAGGCGGAATTGAATCGCAGCCCGCCTGTGGGTCGGCGATCCGGACATTGACCCTCGCTTCGCAGGTCCTGCCTAGTCGCCAAGGATTTACCTAACCGCTGCCAGCCGATTGGTAGTCAGTACCCCGTTAATCGCGGGTAATCGCCGCAGACAGGTTGATCGCCTGGGATTCCGTGAGGTTGCACGCCGCACTCAGGCAGCTTGCACCTCCACCCACTTTCCTGTTTCAACCGCATTCCTTGCGCGGGTCAAGGTCGATAATGCGATGTGCGAAGGCATCAACTCGACTGTTCTGCCGGCCACGCCGCCGCAATTCTGAGTGTCGGCAGTGGGGGGAAGACCACAGCCGGAGCCCGACATCTTACCCTCAATACCGAGACTCGGCTATTATGACTGTGGCCGAAGGAGGTCCCGCTTATGCCGGAAGTGGCGTATGTATCCAACGTGCGAATCGAGCGCGTCAAGGGCCCGCTGCGCAAAGCCTACCTCCCTGGAGAGCCGCAGCCCGTCATGTTCAGCGTGCATGGCGGCATCGCCGCGCACTACGGCATCGCCGAGGCCCGCCTGCCGGAGCCGCACGCCGCCACCATAGATTATGTGATCGCCGCGCTCGGTGGTTGAATGCTCGGCACCTTTGCCGGCGCGCTGGATGCGCGCAAAATCGACGCCAAAGACGGCCGCCTGAGCTGCCAGGTTCGCGGCGAAGTGGAAAACGACGGCGGAGTTCTCGTCATCCGGCGCGTACACGTCACTCACCTGCTGCGCGCCGAGGACCCTGGCGTGGTGCGAGAGACTGTGGAGCGCGTGCATGGCGTGTATGCGCAGAACTGTCCCGTGTACCGTTCGCTTAGCCCGGCGTTTCAGATTACTTCGAGCGTGGAGATCACGCAGCCGGATGAGCGGGCCTCGTCCTGACGTCCCAAACTTCGATGCTCCGCGAACCCGCAGGAATTAAGAGCGTCATTCGGTCGGGACGAGGAGAGGAAACCAGGAGTTTCAATCTTCGCCGTCACGACGAATCCTTTCAGCTCGATGCATTGTTGCCTTCCTCCACATCAGAACCGAGTCGACATCCTGATTCCAAACGGGCTTTTCGAAGCTCAATAGCCCGGCCCACCGATACCTCTGTCTACGCTTCAAGCGAGACCTCGCGATCGCGCCTGCAAGACTCGAGGCCAGGCACGGCCGCCGGGCGAACCCAGAATGATGCAAAGTTGGAGACCTACCGACTCTGAGTCCTGACTAGTCCCATCAATAAAATGAGTTCTTAGAAGATTCTCGCCGCGCCAGGAATTCGGCGGATCAAGATGGTTCCAAACCAGCTCATGGCAAGTGCGCCTGTGAACACGAGAGCGAACTTAACCAGCGCAGGCGCTTCTGCCCCAGATAGCGCATAGCCGATCCAACTGACGAACACAAAGTGAATCAGAAAGATTCCGTACGCATTACTACTCAGGTTGTCGAAGACCTGGATCCGCGAGTTCACGAACCTGATGAACACCGCCAGGCAGGTGAAACAGGCTGCGGCGCAGAAGACGGCGAACAAAATGAGCGCCGCCATGACTGGCCCGGACTGAAGAGCTGCATGCAGAGTTCGCGGCAAAGGGTGGCTGTGCACAGCCTCAACTGCCTTTGAGTGGACAAGGAATGCGATGGTGGCAAGAATCAACCACAATGGCCAGCGGTGCGCCAGCTTTCCTTCGCAGGTGAGAAGACCGCGTTCCAACCCGCACGCACCCACACCGATTCCGGCGAAGAAATAGACAAGGTAAAAAAGAACGCGGCTCGCTTGGAAGGTAAACGGACCCCATGCGGGCCATGAAAACGGACCGAAAACCAGGACCATCGGAATATACACGGCAGCGGTGATCGCAACCAGCAGGAGGAAGGCCAACTCAGAATGCCGGGTGATTCTGCCTGTGAGTTGTCTGAGCGTTTCGCCCCATCCTGGCGTCAGCCGGATGAGCAATGCAGCAATCCAATCGAAGACCAGCAGCACCCAGCAGAACCACGCCGGCCCCGCCGACCACCTGCCTAAGGCCAGCCATTGCCGCAAAAAGTCCCCGAAGCCGCCATGCCCAGCGATTTGCAGATAGGTGGGGTAGTAGGACAGCGGGGTGATGATCACGGCGACTGCGACGAACGGCACGCCGAGCCTTAACAGGCGGTCGCGCATATACGCGCTGCGGCCTTTGCGTTTGAGACTGTTCCAAACAAACAGCCCTGAGAGAAAGAACATGAGCGCCATGCCGAACATGTCAGCGACGGTGGCCAACACGCCAGCCCATGCCGCATGATGACTGTCAAACACCGGGAACGCCAGCCAGGTGCGCGGATGGGCGAGGAGCGAAACAGGCGGTGGTGTCGCGGCGGGATGATAAGCAAGAACCGCATGCAGCGCAACAACGCAAGCGACTATGGCAGCTTTGAGATATCCGATTGCATAGTTAAAGTTCGTCGCTGTGGTGCTGGGGACCGCTGGAGGAGCGTCAAAGACAGCGCTTGCGCTCATGCTCTTTCTCCTGTTCCGGCACACTCGCTTCTCAAGAGCACCACCGCAGGCTTGGCCCAACATGTAGTGGCAAGAAGCCAGGACAACATACTAGTGCAGGTTAACTAGGTTTTCTATTTTGCATTCCAGAACGAGGGCAATATACGGCCTCGCGTGACAGTTGGTCTAGGACCGCGGTCACAATTCATTCTTCACTCGGGTCCCATGCGATGATCACGGCTAAGCTGCGCATCCAGGGCACCTGAAAACCCGAAAACGGAACACCTTGAAGCGAGTCTCCGCATCCTTAGTGGTTATCCGCCGCCGGGCGTCGGCTCAAACAGGACGGCGACTTCCTTCAGTCCCTGCGGCGGGTAGTGGTTCAGTTTGAATCAAAGCCCACTTGAACGCCTTCACGGACGGAGTAAACTTGGCGCATGAAGGTGAACGAAAAGGCCATGGAAT
>Ga0207761_1000949_pt1 | contig 9985 bp, 11 predicted proteins | sample LuqExpMetageno34_FD_187792 | JGI IMG/M metagenome (GOLD analysis project Ga0207761, IMG submission 187792) | Tropical forest soil microbial communities from Luquillo Experimental Forest, Puerto Rico - Sample 34 (SPAdes) | ecosystem: Environmental > Terrestrial > Soil > Tropical forest ...
GATCGTGCGCGTCTGGCGGCAGGCCGTGAAAGCGGAGATAGGTCCGGTCCTGGTGGCAGCCGCCGAAAATGAAATTGCCGATGAGATCGCACGTGCAGGCGGCAAGGCGGTTCTCACCGATCCCGGCCTTCCTTCCGGCACCGACCGCGTATTCGCCGCGCTTCGCACAGTCGATCCGGCTTCGGCGCACGACATCGTAGTCAACCTGCAGGGCGATCTTCCCGCGCTCGATCCGAATGCCATTCGCGCGGTCGCCGATGCGCTGATCCAGTCGGGCGCGGACATTGCGACTTTGGCAGCGGAAATCGATGACCCGGCCGATTTCGACAACCCCAATGTCGTGAAGCCGATTGTGGCGTGGGACAGCGATGGCCGCACCGGCCGGGCTCTTTATTTCACGCGCGCGCGCGCGCCGTCCGGCGACGGCGCGCTCTTCCACCACATTGGCATTTACGCCTTCCGCCGCGCGGCGCTAGGCCGTTTTGTCGCGCTGCCGCCTTCGCCGCTCGAACGTCGTGAAAAGCTCGAACAATTGCGCGCGCTCGAAGCCGGCATGACCATTGCGGTCGCCCGCGTTGACGCCGTGCCCTTGAGCGTCGACACTCCAACCGACCTTGCGAAAGCCCGCGCGCTTTTTTCCCGAACTTAGAGCCATGACGTCGCTTATATCCCGCGCCCGCACCGTCGCCTTCCAAGGCGAGCCCGGCGCCTACGCCAATCTCGCCGCCCGCGAATGCCTCGCGCATGTCAAAGCCGTCCCGCAGCCGACTTTCGACGGGGCCATTACGGCGGTGCGCGAAGGCACAACGGATCTCGCAATCATTCCTGTCGAAAATTCGCTCCACGGGCGCATTGCCGACATTCATCATCTTTTGCCGGAAGCGGGCCTTTACATCGTCGCCGAGCATTTTCATCGTGTGCGGCATCAGCTTTTGGGGCTGAAGGGCGCCAAGCTCGACGGCATCAAGACCGTGTTCAGTCAAGGCCCTGCACTCGGCCAGTGCCGCAAGATCATCCGCGAGCGCAAGCTGACGGCGCAGAATTGGCACGACACGGCCGGTTCGGCGCGCCATGTTGCCGAGCTGAAGGATCCGAGCGTCGCAGCGATTGCATCTTCGCTCGCCGCGGAGATCTACGGTCTCGAAGTGCTGGCGGCGAATGTCGAAGACGAATCCTACAATATGACGCGGTTTCTGATCATGGCGCCCGAGCCCGACGATGCCGCGCTCGATTCGGGCCCCGTGATCACGACCTTCGTTTTCCGTGTCCGCAACGTGCCGGCGGCGCTTTACAAAGCCTTGGGCGGATTTGCGACCAACGGCGTGAACATGACCAAGCTCGAAAGCTATCAGTTGGGCGGCTCGTTCAACGCCACGCAATTCTACGCCGATATCGAAGGCCATCCCGAGGAGCGCAATGTGCGCCTCGCCCTCGAGGAATTGCGCTTCTTCACGAGCAAGCTCACGGTCCTGGGCGTCTATCCCGCAAGCCCCTTGCGCACATCCATGCCGTCGATGTGAGTGATGAGCAAGGGCTCGAGTAAGGCGGGCCAGACGCCCGCACGACGACGTTATCATTTCGCGTGCAAAGGGTCACCATGGGCCGATGGAGGGCTAACCCCATCCGGCCATAATCGCCTCGAGTGCGGCCAGGCCATCCGTCAGCGCCGCGGGTCCGGGCTGCAGGATTAACGCCGATTTGATTTCGTGAAGCCGATCGTTGCGCACGGCCGGTACCGTCTCAAAGCCCGGCCGCGTCTTCACTTTCTCGGCGCGGAATTTCTTGCCGCACCACGAGGCGATGATGATGTCTGGGGCGCGCGCGATCACCTCGTCGGCCGAGACGAAACGCTCCTTTGCCGATTTTCCCTGCGCGCGATCGGCGAAAATGTCGGTGCCGCCGGCAACGGCAATCAACTCCGACACCCAGCCGATTCCCGAGATCATCGGATCGTCCCATTCCTCGAAATAGACTCTGGGTCTGCCGACGCGCGCCGCCGCCCGCGCATGAACACGCTCTGTATCGGCTTGCAATTTGGCCGCGAGCGCATCCGCACGCGCCGCTGCGCCGGTCAGCGCGCCCAAAGCGCGGATCATGTCGAGGATTTCGAGAATCGTGCGCTGATTGAATGCATGGACAGCCACGCCTTTGCGGATCAGCTCGGCTACGATATCCGCCTGCATGTCGGAAAAGGCCAGAACGAGTTGGGGTTTGAGCGCGAGAATCTTATCGACATCGGCGGAGATGAAAGCGGAGACGCGCGGCTTTTCTTTCCGTGCCTGGGGCGGGCGCACCGTATAGCCCGAGATTCCCACGATGCGATGCTGTTCGCCCAACAGATAAAGCGTCTCGGTGGTTTCCTCGGTAAGACAGACGATGCGTTCCGGCGGGAACATGAAGTCCTTTCCGCGCTTGCCAGGGCCTTCCGCTCTCTTGTCTATTGCGCTTTGGCAAAAAAGGGAATTCGCCGTGCCCAAAGCCTTTATGTCGTGGAGCTCCGGCAAGGATAGCGCGTATGCGCTGCACATCGCGCGCGCGGACGTGGTGGGTGTGCTGACGACCGTCAACGAAGTCTATGACCGCGTGGCGATGCACGGCGTGCGCAGCGCGCTTCTCGACCGGCAGATCGAAGCGCTGGGATTGCCGGCGATCAAGGTGCCGCTGCCGAGCCCCTGCCCCGACGCGATCTACGAGCAGCGGATGGATGAAGCCTGCGCAGAGATAAAGGCGCGCGGCGTTTATCACATGATATTCGGCGATTTGTTCCTAGAAGATATCCGCGCCTATCGCGAAGCGAAATTGCAGGCGGTGGGGATAACACCGCTCTTTCCTTTGTGGGAACGCGATACGACAAAACTGGCGCGCGAGATGATCGCCAGCGGTCTCGTGGCGCATATCGTCTGTTTGGATCCGAGGCATCTGGACCGCAAATTCGCAGGGCGCCGCTTCGATTCTCGATTTCTCGACGAGCTTCCGCCAAACGTCGATCCTTGCGGGGAAAACGGCGAATTCCACACCGTGGTGACGGCCGGACCGATGTTCAAAAAGCCGATTGACGTCCGCATCGGCGAAACCGTCGAACGCGACGGCTTCGTGTTCACCGATGTGATTCCGGTTTAGCGCCAAACTTACGCCCGTCACGGCCGCATTTCGGCCTCCACCCACGCACGGATCAGGTGATGGGCGATGGCGATAGGGGACGGCAGAAAGAAGCCATGGCTTTGATCGCCCGCCAAGACTGCGCGCACAATATTGCGCGTCTCCCAGCGGGCGTCGGCGATCTCGATTTCGTCGATTTTGATCTCTCGGCTTTCCGCTTGTGCAAAACAGCCAATCATCAGCGACGACGGAAACGGCCATGGCTGCGTGGCGAAGTAAGTCACCTTGCCAGCGCGCACGCCGGCTTCCTCCGCCAGTTCGCGCCGAACAGCTTCCTCGATCGTTTCACCGGGTTCGACGAAGCCGGCAAGTGCGGAATAAAATCCCCTCGGAAACTGCTTGCCGCGGCCGAGCAGACAAAGATCGCCATGCGTGGCCAGCATGATCACCACCGGATCGGTGCGGGGAAAATGTTCCGCTTCGCAACCGATGCAAACACGCTTGTAACCGGCATCTGCAAGCGCCGTGCGCGCGCCGCAACGCGCACAGAAGCCGTGACGTTGGTGCCAGTCGATAAGCGCCTTTGCCTGGCCCAGGATTGCGATGTCATTTGCCGGCAAGAGCATCGAGGCGGCGCGCATCTCGCGGAAGTGGCCAAGACCTGCGAGCGGACCTTCGTTGGCAGGATCGGGCGCACCGCTGATATCCAGGGCGAAATAGGCCCTCTCGCCTTCGAGCCCCAAAAGCACGCTGATCCCGTCCGGCCCCGCCAGCGGCTCGGCGAGACCAGGTTGCAGGAACCCCGCTTCGAGCGTGCCGGATGCGTTTTCCGGACCGAGAAAGAATGGCTCCAATCGCCACATCGGAAGAATAAGCGAGGACGGGTCGCGACGCTTTGCCGCCACCCAGGCGCCATCCACGCGCTTCTCGCTCGCGCGATCAAGTGGATTGCCGGAGAACGGGATCATGCACGCACCCTCGCCTTCGCGCCGGACATGGAGAGTAGAGGCCTCAAGCCGCATGGCAAGGCCGCACTGGAGCCTTCCCAACTGCCATGCTAGGCGAGCCGGTCATGCGGTTTTTCCTGATCCCGATCTTTGCCGGCATCGCACTCGCGGCAGTCGCTTTTGTGGGCTGGCCATTGTGGCGGCGGCGCGAAAAAGGCAGCGGTCTGCTCGTGGGTTCGCTGGCGGCTTTTGTGCTTGCCATTGCGTGCAGCAGCTACGTGCTTGTCGGCCATCCCGAATTCGCGGTGCGCACGCTGGAAGGGCCGAAAGAGGACGACGTGCGCGGGCTAGTCTCCAAACTTGCATGGCGCATGCGGCACTCGCCGGACGATCCGCGCGGCTGGGCCTTGCTCGGTCGCACCTATCTGGCGCTCGACGATGCGAGCGACGCAGCGCTGGCCTATAGGCGTGCGATCGCGCATGCGCCGCCCGATGCGCGGCCCCCCCTTCTCTCCGATTACGGACTTGCCCTGACCATCGGCGCCGGCGGAGGCGTGCCGCCCGACGCCGAGGCGGCATTCCGCGAAGCGCTTGCCGGCAATCCGAAAGACGTCATGGCGCGCTTTTATCTGGGCGAGGCCTATGCCGAGCGGCGTGATGCCGCGCATGCGCTCGCATTGTGGCAGGGCCTTCTCGCCGATACGCCCGCTGGCGCGCCATGGCGTGCCGCGCTCCTCGACCGGATTGCGCTGCTGGAAGGCGCGAGCGGAGCCGCACCTCCCGACATCGCCCTCATGGTACAGCGGCTTTCCGACCGGCTCAGGGCGCATCCCGACGACCCGGCGGGATGGATGCGCCTGCTTAAGGCCTATTCCGTAATGGGGGAGACGGCAAAGGCCAACGCCGCATTGGCGGACGCGCGTAAGGCATTGGCCGGCGATGCCTCAAACCTTGCCGCATTAGAGGCGCAGGCGCGCGCCCTCCAGCTCGAAAAAAGCGGCGACACCCGGTAGGGCAGCCGCACCCGGATATTTTATGGAATGATTTAGCTGCCGACGCGGCCCTGCCAGACCGGCCAACAAGCGCTGCGGCCCACGGCCTTGGCTGCGCCATAAAGCTTCATCTGGGCATCTTCTGCGTTCAGACCACGCGCCGTCGCCATATAGTCGCTCGCACCCGCGCACCAAACGTAAAACTGATGCTTGCCCGGAGCGTAGAAATCCGTTTGGGCACCGGAAAACAGATTTGCCGCGAGGCCGACGCCCGCGGCGGCAAAGATCATGCCACCCACGATCGCGGCCAGGATTCTATTTCTTGTCATGTCAAATCCATTCCTACATTCGGCGCGCAGGGGCCGTTTATTTGTTCGCGATTATTTCCTGCTGCTGATCCCCTCAGAGCGGATCGGCGGCAATGGCGCCGGACATTACCCACGCGGACTCTACCGCAGTGTAAACGTTGCGTCCATAAAATTCCCCGGCAAACAACCAACAAAGGATTGATCTTATTTAAAAAACGCGCGTTGGAGCAGCGCCCTCGCGACGCAGTGCGCCGTCGATCTCCAAAGCTGCCGCTTCGACTTCCTGATCATCGCGACCCCGGACCACCAACTGCACCCCAGGTCCATTCGGATCATAAAAAGGATAGCTGCCGATCGCGACAGTTCTGTGCCGCGCCTGAATGATTGCGAGCGCTTGGGCGATCTGTCCTTCCGGGATATTTGCACTGATCGTTGCGGTGACGACCGGCGCTCCATGGCGCAGGCGCGGCGTTACGTCTTCCATCATAGCGCGCATAATCATTGGCACGCCCGCCATGACGAACACGTTCTCAAGCTGAAACCCGGGTGCCGTGGAGACGCTGTTCTTGATGAGCGTAGCGCCCAGAGGAACGCGCGCCATCCTTTTGCGCATCTCGTTGAACTCGCCGGGCTTGTAGCGCGCCGCAAGCATTTCGAAGGCCTCGGCATGATAATCGATGCCGACGCCAAAGGCCTTGGCGATCGCATCCGCCGTGATGTCGTCATGCGTCGGACCGATACCGCCGGTCGTAAAGACGTAGGTGTGGCGCGCCCGGAGGGTGTTTACGGCAGCGACAATCTCGTTTTCCACGTCCGGAACGATGCGGCCTTCGCGCACATCGATGCCCAATACGCCCAGGGCTTTGGCGATGTAGCCGAAATTGGTGTCCTGCGTTCGACCGGATAATATCTCGTCGCCGATGATAAGGACGGCGGCTGTGGGGATGTCGGTCATAGCTGGCCGCTTGGGTTTAGGACGAAACTTACCTATGTTGACTATTTGAACGGAAGGGCCCTGGACGGCACAAGGAATGGCACTGACGGAAGGACCGGAACTTTTTGAAGCGGCACGGCGCGCAAGCGTCGCGGTTCCCGTGTTCGGCGAAGAGGGTTTTGCTGGCATGCGAACGGCAGGGCGGCTTGCCGCGGAAGTGCTGGACCTGCTTGTGCCGAAAGTACAGCCGGGCGTCACCACCGCCGATCTCGACAAGCTCGCTTTTGAATACACTCTCGATCACGGCGCCGTTCCTGCCTGCCTTGGCTATCGCGGCTATCGCCACACCCTGTGCACCTCCATCAATCACGTCGTCTGCCACGGCATCCCGAACGACAAACCTTTGCGCGACGGCGACATCATCAACATCGACGTGACGGTGATCGTCGATGGTTGGCACGGCGATACGAGCCGCATGTATCTTGTTGGCGAGGTCAAGCGCAAAGCCACGCGGCTGGTGGAACTGACTTATGAGTCTATGATGCGCGGTATCGGCGCTGTCAGGCCGGGCGCCACCACCGGCGACATCGGCCATGCGATCCAGACTTATGCGGAAGGTGAAGAACGCTGTTCCGTGGTGCGCGATTTCTGCGGCCACGGCGTGGGCCGAATCTTCCACGGACTTCCCAACATCGTCCATTACGGCCGGCCCGGCTACGGCCTCGCGCTTAAGCCCGGCATGTTCTTCACGATCGAACCGATGATCAATTTGGGCGGCTATGGCGTGAAAGTCCTGAGCGACGGCTGGACGGCGGTAACCCGCGACCGCTCTCTCTCGGCGCAATTCGAGCACACGGTGGGCGTCACCAAGGATGGCGTAGAGATATTCACCCGCTCGCCCAAAGGTTATGACAAGCCGCCTTATTCTTAGGGCTCGCCAGCGGTTCGGCGGTTTCGCAGAGGCGATTGCCGCGCCGCGCGAACGCCTGCAAGAAATAGACGGCGCGGGCGATGCGGTCATCGCGCAGCTTAAGCTGATCGAAGCTGCGGCGCTGCGCTTGTCGAAAACGCGTCTCCTCGGCCGGCCGGCGCTCAGCTCTTGGAATGCGCTGCTCGATTACTGCGCGGCGGCGATGGCACGCAATGCGCACGAGGAATTTCGCGTTCTCTTCCTCGATCGCAAGAACAATCTCATCGCCGACGAGGTGCAAAGCACGGGCACCGTCGATCACGCGCCCGTCTATCCGCGGGAAATCGTCAAGCGTGCACTCGAATTGGGCGCCTCGGCCCTCATTCTCGTGCACAACCATCCAAGCGGCGATCCCACACCTTCGCGCGCCGATATCGACATGACGCGCGAGATCGTGACGGCGGCCAGCGCCCTGCGCCTGACTGTCCACGATCATGTCGTCGTCGCCCGCGGCGGCACGGCGAGTTTCAAAGCTCTGGGGCTTATCTAGAGCATTCGCGCCGGCGGAGCATTTCCGTTAACGCCGAAGGAATATTCGTGCAGCGCGACGCCCTACATCGATCTTAAGCGTGCGGATTGATCAGTATTTTCGCTTCTCTAGGCGACGTCGCGAGGGCGTCGAAGGCGAACCCGGTTTCGGCAAGAGGCCTGCGGCTCGTAATCAGCTTGGCAACACGGTCGGGAAAATCGCCAATCATTCTAAGCGATGCATCGAACTCATTGGGCCTGTAAGCGAAGCTGTATTCGACGGTTAGCTCGCGGACGATGGCCTGAACCGGCCTATGATGATCGACATGCGAGCAGACACCGACGACGATGATGTGGCTGTGAACAGGGGCATTTTTGATCATTTGATCGAGCAGGCCGCGCGCACCGACGCATTCGAAGATATTGACGCCAGGCGGCTGGCGCAGCATTTCGCGTTCCAGAAGTGGCGAAATCGGCGAAGGCGTAAAACCGAGGTCGCCCCAGTGTGCATAGGGCGAGGTTTGCGCGGGATCGACGACGATGTCCGCGCCCAAGGCTTCCGCCAAGGCGCGGCGTTCCGGCGAGAAGTCCGCTGCAAGAATGGGCCCGCGTCCTTGCCCTTTTAATGCAAGCAGAACCGCAAGACCGACCGGCCCGCATCCGATAATCACGTTTGGACCACGGTTGCGGTTCGCAAGATTGACGGCATGCAGTCCAACCGCGAGCGGCTCCGTCAATGCGGCAAGATCGTCCGGAATGGTCTTGGGAATGGCATAGCAACGGTCGGCGATAACGACAGCGCGCGTCGCAAGGCCGCCGACATAGGTTTGCGAGCCGATAGCTTCCCACCCCTTCGGCCCCTTTGCGAAGGGGAGCGACACGACGCGATCGCCGACCTTCACGGGCGACTCGGTTCGCGGACCGATCGCCAGAACTTCGGCACTGAACTCGTGCCCGAGGACGAACCGAGGAAGGCTGGTGCGCTCGTCTGCCGAAACCTGCGCCGCCGCCTCGCGCGAGAAGTCACGGGTATGAAGATCGCTGCCGCAGATGCCGTTGAACAGCGGCGAGACCAACACTTGACCCTGTTCCGGCTTCGGATCCGGCAGATCGGCGACGGAGAATTCACCGCCCTGCAAAATCGCCGCTCGCATTGTCGTGCTCCATGGAAAGAAGTTCGCCTTCGCGGCGGGAGCATCTTTTAGTGAAGGAGGTCGATCGTCAACGGGATCGGCCGTGCGCGGGCGCCCGTTTTTACGAATCGCTGCGTCCAGCCTATCGCGGCACCGGCAAGGACGGCCCGCTCATTTGCCGCCGAATTTCGCAATCGTTTCGTCGATCAAGTCGGCGCCTTCGGGGCTGTGTATCCAGGATTGGGCAGCCTGCTCTGTCTCGAAGCGCAGCGGGATCGTATAGGGCTTCACCCGGTTGGGCACGGGCACGAGCACTTCGAAAGTGCCGGCGGCACGCGTGTCCTTTGTCGGCACGACGAGCGCACGGGGCGCGGTATATTTATTTTTTTTCATAACGCGGTGCTTTGAAAATCGCGCGCGCGGCTTAGCGCAAGCGCACGCAAAAGTACATGCCTGACATGACAAGCAGAACACATGATCGAAAGCCGATCTTGGCCGTTTGCGGCCGAAAATTCACATGGCGTGTGCGGCTATGGACGGCTTTACGGCGGGGTCGCGGCCTATCCAGCCATAGGTTGCAATCCAGATGTAGCAGGCTGCCGGCACAAACAACGCATGCGCGAGGCCCACCCGGTCGGCTGCCCAACCTGTAATTTCCGGAATGATGGCGCCACCGACGATCGCCATGCAAAGTAAGGCCGAGGCCTGTGGCGTGTCGCTCTTTTCGCCTTCGATGGCAATGGTGAAGATGGTGGGAAACATAATCGAATTGAAAAGTCCGACAGCCAAAAGCGTGTAGGCCGCGAATACACCAGCATTTACGGCCGAGGCCGAGGCCAAAAGACAGGCAATGACGGCGCAGAAGCTGAGCGCGTGGCCCGCCCGTACAAAGCGCAACACGCCGGCGCCGATGAAGCGGCCAATCATGGCGGCGCCCCAATAATAACTCACCATCTGACCCGCGCCCTTCGCCGACAGTCCTAGCGTATGCGGCATCATTAGATAATTGGTCATGACGCTGCCGATCGAAACTTCCGCGCCCACATAGATGAAGATTGAAAGCATGCCGAAGGCGAGCCGCGGATTCTTCAGGAGTGCAAGCGTGCTGCCGAGCGTCGCAGCTTTGTCGACCGA
>Ga0207761_1000950_pt1 | contig 9980 bp, 9 predicted proteins | sample LuqExpMetageno34_FD_187792 | JGI IMG/M metagenome (GOLD analysis project Ga0207761, IMG submission 187792) | Tropical forest soil microbial communities from Luquillo Experimental Forest, Puerto Rico - Sample 34 (SPAdes) | ecosystem: Environmental > Terrestrial > Soil > Tropical forest ...
CCAACCATCAGAACCCGGATCGAGCGTCGCCCCCGTCGCGAGATGCGCAACACGCGACGCAAGACTACTCGGGTTCCTACGGTCAGAACCAGGAGCACAATCGAACTGACGACGAAAAACACGCGAGAAACGTTTTGCTGGCGGTAAAAGAAAAGCATGGCCAGCAACACGGTATAAGTGGCCAGGCACGCCATGAGGGACTTGCGAATGCCAGTGTTTTCCCGAAACAACTCGTCGGTATCGCACAGCCGCTGCTGCTCCACGAAAATCGCCCAGACCAGGGTGATGAACAGGAGTACCGCGAAATAAAACCAGGGGTCGAAACCCACCGCACTGCGCATCGGTGCCATGGCCACAAAACGAACAAATCCAGCGGCGGCGAAAGCCACCAACGGCAACATGTAGTGCCACAGCCGGATGTAAAACCCGAATGACTTGAGACGAAGGGACATCACGACACCTCGCGGGATGGCTCTGCGGAGAGAGCAGCAATGCGCTCCTATGCTGGGGAGATTCGGTTACGGTCGGTTCGTTAACTCGTGAGATTCGAAGCTTGGTTTGCAGGATTCACTTGGCGTGATGTCCGTCTGTGTCGATATCCGAACGTGCCGCGACCAGAATGTGATCCACGGCTTCGGCCAAATTCGCCGCCGCGAAGTCGGCCGGAACTTCCCCTTCGCCCGACACCATAACGGTGTGGCAACCGGCCGCCTGCCCAGCGGCGATGTCGCAAGCCTTGTCGCCCACCATCCAGCACTCCGCGAGATTCAGGAAGTACTCCCTTGCCGCCTGCTGCAACATGCCGGGTTTCGGCTTACGGCATGCGCATGCATCACCATAATCGTGGGGACAAACATAAACATGGTCGATCTCGCCCCCGTCCTCGCGCACTGCCATTCGCAACCGTGCATGGATTTCTTCGACGGTCCGGGCCGACACCAGGCCTCGCGCAATGCCGCGCTGATTGGTAACGACGATAACCCGGAAACCCGCCTGATTGAGGCGGCCAATTGCCTCCGCCACGCCGGGCAGCAGAATGAAGTCATCTGCCGAGGTAAGGTAGAGTCCTTCCGGCGGCGGACGATTGATCACTCCGTCGCGGTCGAGGAATACCGCCCTAGCCACAGAGCTCCCGCTCCACGATCTCGCACAAGATGTGGCCCGCCATGATGTGGCACTCCTGGATGCGCGGAGTTTCGACGGAAGGGATACGCAGACAGAGGTCCACCGCGTCCTTCAAGACGCCGCCTGACTGTCCGGTCATTGCCACCGTTCCGAGCTGGCACTGCCTCGCCGTCTGCATCGCGTGCAGGACATTGCGCGAGTTCCCGCTCGTACTCAAGCCAATGGCCACGTCGCCCGGCAAACCGAACGCTTCAATCTGGCGGGAAAAGATCATGTCAAAAGAATAGTCGTTCCCAATCGCGGTGATTGCGGAAGTATTCACATTAAGGGCCAGTGCGGGCAAAGCACGGCGTTCCAGCAGGTACCGCCCAGTGAACTCCGCTGCCAGGTGCTGGGCGTCAGCGGCGCTGCCCCCATTGCCCATAAGCATCACTTTATGGCCGCAACGCAACGCCTCCGTGACGAGGCGTGCCACGTCTTCCAACATCGCCTGAAAGGCAACATCCTCAAGAAGCAATTGCTTCACCGAGATGCTCTCCGCGATGCGGGTGGCGCAGATAGAGGTGGTCAATTGTGGGTTCATTCTTCCCCGTTGCGAGTCATCTTGTGTTTGCGATCTTCGCTCGATTGCGCGGTGCTACTCTCAGACCGCTTTTGCCAGACTGGCTCCGTGGTTCCTCCAGGTTTGCAGCCCTTCTCTGTCAAAAGCAAACTCGGTCGTCACGGCCCCCATCTTGCGCAATTGCTCCGCCACCTTGTGCTTTCGCTCAAACTCGCAATAGAACATCATGAATCCTCCGCCCCCCGCTCCAGTTATCTTCCCTCCGAGGGCGCCTTTCTTTCGCGCCTCTTCGTACAGTTCGTCGATCTGCTGGTTGGAAATCCGGTCGGACATTTTCTTTTTGGCCTGCCAGGCGGAATCCAGCAGGTCGCCAAAATGCGACAAGTGGTTGGTGAGCAGTGCGTTCTTCATAGCCACCGCCAATTCTTTCTGCGCCTGAAGGCCCTGTACCGTGTCGCGCTGGTCAGACACGAGTCGGGCAGTCTGGTCGTCGATAATGTGATCGGAGCGCCGGGTCTTGCCCGTGTAACAGAGCAGCAAATTGTGCTCCAGTTCGTTCATCGAGCCGCAATGCACGCGCAGCGGATTCACGATGACGCGGTCCCTCTCGAACTCCATAAAATTGAAGCCGCCAAACGAAGCAGCATATTGGTCCTGCAAACCGCCGTTGATCTTCAGGTCCTTACGCTCAATCAGGTAAGCGACTTCGGCAACTTCGTAATTGCTCAGCGCGATCGATCGGAATTCACGCACCAACCCGACGAGCGTTACCACCAATGCCGAGGATGATCCAAGCCCGGAACCCGGGGGCGCATCGCTGTGGAGGAAAATGTCGAACCCATTGCAACCGGTCGCTTCCAGTCGCTTCAACGCGGCCTTCGCCAGATCGAGATTCCCATCCATGTGCAACTCGTCGCCGACGGCAAACTCGACCTGCAGATTCAAGTCGGCAGATTCGATGCCGATTCGCTTGTCTTGCCTCGGACGAAGGCTGCCCCATGCATAGCTATCGATGGTCGCATTCAACACACAACCACCGTGAGTTTCCGGATAGGGCGGAACGTCGGTGCCTCCTCCGGCAAAACTGATTCGTAACGGCGCCTTGGCGCGAATTGTCAAAGCCATGAAAGTCCCCCTAGCTCGGTCTGTGCGCGTTGAAAATCCTCAGGAATGCCGATGTCAATGAAGTAGCCGTGGCACCGATGGCCATACAGTTCGCCAGGACAAAGCGCAGGGAGCACGGATCGCTCGAGCGATACCGGGCCTCGATTCACCATCCGCTCGACTATCCTCGGCTCGAAAATGTAGGTGCCGCCGTTGATGTACCCCAGGCTGCCAGATCCCGACTTTTCCTGAAACGCCGTTATCCGGGAGAAGTCATCCATCTGCACTGCGCCGTAGCGTCCCGTGTCAGCCACGTGCGCAAGTGCCACAGTCCCGGTCCCGCTATGTGCGTGATGTGCCCGCAGCATCTCTGCAAAATCCAGTTCGAGAATCGAGTCCCCGTTCATGACAAAAAAGCTGCTCTCGATTTGCAGGTTCGAAACGGCAAGGCGGATGGCTCCACCGGTTCCAAGCGGTTCCTCCTCCACGGAGCACGCGACCCGCAACCCCAGCGCCGGCTGTCCCTCCACCCATTCCTTGATCTGTTTATTCCCATAGCCAAGACACAAAACCACTTCGGAGAACCCGGAGGCAGCCAACTGGCTCATCAGATAGGAGAGAAACGGCCGGCCGCCAATCGGCGCCATGGCCTTCGGGCCGCGGGCAAAGACCGGTTGCAGCCGCGTGCCGAATCCCCCCACCAGAACCAGTGCCTTGCATTTTGCAAGTGCAAATCGATCGGGCATTTTTCCGCGGTTTACTTTGGCGCGTGGCTCATGCCGGGTCGCTCGGATCTACGGCAATGCGTTAGCGGCTACCGCTTGCGCGTATCCGCCCGCGACCCCGGCGGCCTCGCAGAGGACTTTCTCCATGGAAGTGCTTACGATCTCCCAGTCGTAATGTTCGTGCACCAGCAACTGGGCCGCAACGCTCATCTGCTTTCGCAAGACCGGGTCGTTGAGTAGCCTGACGACGCAACGGGCGAAGCTGGACGGATCGTCGGCGGCCAGCCAATGTACCCCGTCGCGCACCGGAAGGTCGCCGCACGCCATGCTCGTACCAACCACGGCGGTGCCCACGGAGAAGGCTTCCATGATCTTGTTGCTGACGCCGGCCCCGTGAAGGATCGGGGCCACCGCAACCGTCGCTGCCGCAAGGTAGGGCTGCAGATCGGGCACGAAGTCGTGCACCTCGACCCGCTGCGCACCGGGATGCGCTCCCTGCATGAAGTTCCCTGCTCCGTTTCCGACCAGCAACAAACGCGCCTCGGGGACTTCCCTCTGCACAATCGGAAATATTTTGGTCAAGAAGTAGCTTGCCGCCTTGCGATTCGGGCCATACGTAAAATTGCCGGAGAAGAAGATCGTATTGACCGTCTCCTGCCGGGCGAGTTTTGGCCGAAAGGTCTCGACGTTTACCCCGTTCGCAATCTTCACCCGGCGAACTTCGGGCGACGCTTTGCCCAACTCGTCCATATCCACCTGGGAGCAGAACACGGTGGCGGCGACGGTACCTGCGGTCCTGGATTCGTAGCGCCGAAACTTCTGGTATTCCAGCCAACCCAACGGACGCTCCCACAGCCTCCCTGTGCGCATCAGCCGCCGGTTGTAGAGCGCCATGGAGTCAGTGGGATCGCAAACCACCGGAATCCCGTGGTCCTGCGGAACGTATTGCAAGGCCCGCCATCGCTCCACGTAGATAACGTCGGGCCGATTCGCACGGATGGCACTTTCCACCTGCCTTTGCATGGAGGCCGATGCCACCCATGCGATCCGCAAAGGTTTTGCTGTGGGCAGCGAGAGAGCTCCACGCACAATTGCTCCGAGCCCACCATATGTGCCCGTCCGGATGCTGTCACAGTAAGGCTCCAGGGCCTCCAGCCGACCCTGTTCTTCCTCGGTCCGCGCCAGGCACACCAAGTCGATGGAATGACGCCTCGCCAGCCGCGGAATCAGGTTGTAGCTTCGTACCTTGACCGGCCAGGGCACAAAGGGAACGACGTAGAGGATTCGCATAGGCTAGCGAGATGTCGAAGCAGTGGCCATGCCCTTCGGTGTAAGTTCCTCGTAAAGGTCGTCGAAGCTATGCGCGAGAGTCTCCCAGGCATACTTTTGGCGCACTAAGTTGTAACCAGCCTGCGCAAGACGGCCGCGCAGAGGAGCATCGCGCAGGAGCCGTGCCGCCGCGCTAGCAAAAGCTTCCGGCCCATCAGCCAGGAACACATCGCGACCATGCTGGACGTCGATTCCCTCGCAACCAAGTGAATTTGAAAGTATAGCTTTACGCATGGCGAGGGCCTCAAGAACCTTTAAGGCGATTCCTCCTCCGCTTTCGACATAATTCAGCACCAACGAAGCTTCCCGGATATAGGGGCGAACGTCGGGCACGGCACCGGTCAACGTCACTCCGTGCTCCTCGGCAAGACGCTTAAGGTCGGCCGGTATGCCCTGGCCCACAACCGTGAGTGTGGCTTCGGGGAGCTGCTTGCGAATGTTTGGAGAGATCTCAGTGGCGAGCACTCGAAGGTTGTGCTGCTTCGGCTTCCAACTGAAGCTGCCTGTCATCACCATGGAGTACGGCTTCTCCGCCACTGTGGGATCAGGAGCGAAGTATTCTGCATCAACTCCGGATGGGATCGCTTGCACTCTCGCCGTCGGCGATACGGAGTAGAGATCGAGGGCATCGGCTTCGCTCACAGTGATGCACCGGTCGAAGCGTTGCGCCATATCCGCCTCGTAACGACGTACCCGACGAGCCAGCATTTCGAAGAAGACCTTGCGATACCACGTGGTCTGCACGGCGGCAAAACGCTCCCACACGCGATACTCGACATTGTGCTCGCGCAGAATCACCGGAGCGCCTTGGCAATAGGGCAGGTATGCCGCCATATTCAGATGCTGCAGTTCGACAATGTCGGGACGATGGCGCTGAATTGTGTCGCGCAAAAGCTCGCCAGCCTCCGGAAAGAAGTATTTTGAGGCCGTGCCCGGAGGTCGACCGAACGCGCCGCGCAGCAGTCTTCGCGAGTCGCCGCTTTGCCCTTTGTGATAGGTAACGACCTCTCTGCAAAAGCCAGGCATGTGGCTGACATTCGACTGATCGGTGCCATCGACCAACGAGAAGAGAATCATTTCATGATGCCGCGAGAGATATTTCAGCGGGTTATAAAACCCGATGCGTCCGCCAGAGTCCGGAGGAAACGGCAAGATATGTGTGGCAAACAGGATCTTCAAGGTCGGAACTTTTGGATTAGGCAGGTAGCAAGAAGAAATTATCGGCTGTGTGCCGAGTGCCGTCGAAGAGTTCAAGCTTTCCCTTAACCAACACGCTCACGGTGTAGCCGAGTTCATCCGCGAGCGCCAGGCACTTCCGACGATTATCGTTGTCCCACAGTTCGCAGTAAATCATGGGCCGGTCGGTTTGTAGCAGATGCTTCGCTCCGGAAAGCACGAGCGCTTCGGCATTTTCTACGTCGAGCTTAATCGCATCGACACGACGGTTCTCCCACAGTTGACGAGAGTCGTCGAGTGAAATCATTTCGACATCGAAACTCAACCCGGATTCCGGCGCGTCGGGCTGCGCCGATTTCAGGTGGCCTAAGCCGTGCAAGACTACGCCATCTTTTTCAGGTAGTACCATCTCGATGTGTGTCGCAGATTCACCGACGGCGCAGGCGACGACCGTGGCGGGAATCCCAAACAGGCGGAACACACTTTTCAGTGTCTTGAGATTCACGGGTAAGGGCTCGAAGGCGATCAAACGTGCGGCGGGCCTTTGCTTTTGAATGATAGTCGCCGTAACGCCTATGTTCGCTCCGACATCGAGAACCACGGGCTGTTCCGGCAAGCGGCTAATGAACTCGTATAAACCCGCCTCGCGCCTATCCAGTCGGGATACAAATATGCGACAAACTGCGAATAGTAGAAGATAGCTCTCTAACCCTAGGATGAGCTGAAGGAAGGACTTTACGCTGGATTTCATGCGGGTCGCAGGTTATTCCACAAGACTTGAGTGAACCGTCATTGTCGCAGCGAAGCTATTCCGGCCTCCGCAGTACGACGGTTGAGTAACTAACCAGGTATGGCAATGGATTCCGAACGAGAAATTCCGTCTTTATTTTCTCGAGACGATGTAGCACGCCAAGTCTTAGCTTGTAATACGGATGCCCGAAATATGCGCGGTACTCATAAACCTGGAACCCGATGCGATCAAAAAAACGCAGCTGAGAAGGAATCGGACCGCGGCACCGGCGATAATACGCCCTGAACTTGTCCTCATGGTAGCGATCTCGGGGGGCAAGTATTCTCAGCAAAAGATCTGAGCCCACCTCCGGTAGAAGCCAATTGACTACAAATGGCCCAGTGAAGAGACACGCAAACGATTGCGCCACAAAGCCCCCTGGAACCACAGAGTGAAACATGTTCTCATAGGCTAAATCAGCATCGTAATAGTGCTCGGCAGTCATCCTGCTGAAAATCAGATCGAACGGTCCGTGGGGAACAGCCGATCGACTTTTGCACATATCAAACACGACTGTCTTCGCAGAACCGCCCTTCTGTAGTTCGCCGGCGTCAGCATCGAGTGCGAAATAGTCGATTCCGTGCGCATCACAGAAAGATTGGGGAATTGCAGGATTGGCACCCGCGCCGATCTCTGCGACCCGCTTCAGACCGTGATCGAGAATAAAGGCTTCTATGAAAGGCGGAAACAGGCTTTGGCCCTCAAATCTCTCGAAGCTATCGAACGTAATCTTCATTTCACTCACTAGTGTTGGTGGTTGCTGTTCTTCAAGCGTCTATCACATACATATCTGGCCGGGTCGCTTATGCATACAAAAGAGCGCCCATTGCAGCCGAAGAGCCGTTGAAGAATCGACTTTACGGGCGCTTTTATGCGACTGACCGGGCGTCTCTGTTCAAGTCGCCGAAACTGCCTCGCGAGCTGCCAACGCAGAACTACGTGGCAAAGACTCGACGTAATAACCGACAGACACGCTCACGACGAGACTGACAAGCCAATGCGGAAACATCACAATATATCCAGAAAATGACCACATCAGAACCAGGAACAAATGCGAAAAGAGCATCAGCTTGGCGAGGTGAAAATCCAGAACAATGGAACTTCCCAGCCATCCGGTTACCACACCGAGCAGCATGGGTATCAGGAATATTCCGGCGGCACCAAAGTCCGAGTGAATGTAAGCCAAGTACGTAGCCTGATTTACCTCGGCTGGCACGGTGAAGAAAGTGGTGTATTGAGCAACTTGTGTACGAAATCCCACCTTGGATAGCAACCTATAAGCCGGAGCGAACGTGAAACCGCCAAAGAGAGGCTGCTCGAATTGTGGATGAAGGAGGTAGTAGCTGAAGGCTGGAACCGGGGCTGACAGATACATGTAATTCGATGGGAGCGTCGTGATGTATTCCGATGACCTGGTCAAGCCGGCACTCTGCTTCGGAAACGCCTCAAAAAGTCCTCGAAATGAACTGACGGCTGCAAATGTGGCGATGGCGGCGACTCCTATTGCAACAATTCCAACCGCCATCTTTCGGCTAAGGATAAGTTTCCCGGAGCGAGGCGAGTATGCAAAGGCAATCCCAAACAGCAGCCCGGCGAAGATCGGCCCCATGCGCTGCATAGAGATGGCACTCATCAAGACAAGGTCTACAATCGGCAATGCACCAATCAACGTGATGCAGCGTTTTCGCGCCGTATACGCTCCTGCTAAAGCGCTCGCGGGAAATACGAGGTAGGACAGATATGAAAATGCGGCGAAGTCCCCGGCCATGCGGCGAGAGTAAATTTCGTTAGAATTCGCATACACCTCCAGCAAGCTGCCGTATGCGGCAAGTGTTTGGCGGAACTCCACCACAAGGGCAACGGCCGCCAGCCCTGTCAGTACCAAGATCCATGGCTTCAGCGCGTCGGCGAAGTTGGCGCTGGGATGGTTACTGACCAGTTCTCGATTCGCCCATACGCCGAGCGTGCCTCCTCCAAAGACGGCAACATAAGACACTGCGATATAAAGCCACGCCGTGTCGCTAATCCAGAAATATTGAATGAGCCGCAATTCGCAAGCGATCAGCGAAACACCCCATCCCGCCGCATAGCACGTCAGTGGATTGAACCAGCGCTCGAACAGCCACTCGCCGTATTTGGCGGATGCCAGCGTCAGCACGATGAGGAACAGGATGAACACTGTAGGTCTAGGCCTTGGGAAACTACGGTTGCAGTTTGGCTGGACCGCTGCCATTGCGCAGTTCCAGCCACGCATGCACCAGGGCCTGTTTGCCTTCCGATTGGTTATGCAAAAATCTCTCGCGGCCGACGACAAAACACAGGGCGAGCAGCAGTCCGCAGAGCGTCCCGAGAACAGTAATCGCAGTACGCGGCGGGCTCACCTTCTTTTCCGGAACCGCAGCTTCGTCGAGCACTTTTACCGCAGGCAGTTCCTTGGCCTCTTCCACCCTCGCAATCTCATACTGCTTGATCAGCGCCTGGTACACCGATTCGGCAATCTGCAGGCGGCGATACAGTTCCGTGTACGTGACGCCGATGACTGGCAGCTTTGACAGGGGCGGGGCGATATAGTCCGCATCGGAATCGCTCTGGGCGGTCTGTCCCGTCACTTTCGCCAGTTCCGAACGCAACCTGCCAACCCGGGCTTGCGCCGCCTTGACCTTGGAGTTCTCCGGCCCGTAAATCTGCTCAAGGCCGCTCAGCTCAGACTCGGCGGCAATGAGCTGCCCTTTTAGCGTGGCCGCCCCTTCAATCATCGCCTTGCCCTGCTCTTTCAGGTCGATGGTTCGATTGGCGCTGGAGAATCGCGCATATTGAACGGTCGCGTCGTCAAGTTCCTGCTTGGCCAGCTTGAGGCGCTCTTCCAGGAAGATGCGTTCCCGCCTCGCCGATGACGTGGACTGCGACAACATCACATTATCCAGTTGGGTCACGTATTCCCTGGCGATGGCAGCCGCCCGTTGCGGGTCCTTGTCAATCACCATGATCGTGATAATGCCCGACTTTCGGTCTTCGGCTATCTCGGAATAATCCGTCAACTGCTTCCGGGCGGCCTCATAGGTCTTGACGCGGTAAACCTTCCGGAGGTCGAACTTGTCGATAATCCGGTTCTGGATCGTCTCACTGTCAAGCACGCCTACAAACAGGTCCCCCGTGTTCTTCAGGCCGA
>Ga0207761_1000954_pt1 | contig 9965 bp, 6 predicted proteins | sample LuqExpMetageno34_FD_187792 | JGI IMG/M metagenome (GOLD analysis project Ga0207761, IMG submission 187792) | Tropical forest soil microbial communities from Luquillo Experimental Forest, Puerto Rico - Sample 34 (SPAdes) | ecosystem: Environmental > Terrestrial > Soil > Tropical forest ...
GGAATCATTTGTTGAACTAAGTGAGTCGCATAAACGAACACTAAAGCTATCGATGGTATGAACGGTCGCTGTCCGAGCGATCGTGGGAGATTCTTGTTGGAGAATTGGAAACTCATCTCATGCAGGTCGTCAGCGGAGATGAAGCGAAAGGATATGTTCGGTAAGCGCGAGCACCGAACGTCAACTTCTCCCCGGGATCATTCGCGTCGATGCAGACGACCCGCGGTGTAAGACTTGGTTAGCCAAATCAGGAGCTGATTGAAATCCAACAAGAATCTTCATGGTGGTGAGATTCATTTATTCTTCACCATACCACTGCCTGCATTCACGCGACGTTTAGATCTTACTTACCAACTTCGCATGTCAGAAGGACCGACGAAAGGCGGTCTTTCATTTTCAGAAAAGCGCCCCGAGGTTAATGTCAGATTCGTGCATTTGATCACCACCACAGTCGAACGATGCGATACCGATCCCGATGATGCGGGTTTTCGGCGCTAAGATTTGCGTGCGGAGCAGGCTATTTAAACGGTCCCTGTCCGAGCATTTGTGGTGGCAGTGATAACTGCGTCGCTGCAGCTACCGGATTGGGCGGCTGGCTAGATTGAGCGGCGCCCCCCGATTCGCGCCATGCCTTGAGCGAGATGCTTTCGGGAGACAATTCTAAAACATAGCTGTAGCCATCGAGAACTCTTCTCAAAACTTGCCGCAACGTCCCAGAATAAAGACCGCCGATCGGACGATTGAAGTCAGGCGATGTTTCATAAACCAGATGGTATCGCGCTGATAATGCAGCCAGGACGTCGTCGACGGAGGCCGCTTCTGCAGACACGGATAAGGCGTTGGACAAGCCTTCGACCTTTACGGCGGCGGATACCGGATTCGCGAGCATCATCAGCGGCGCGATCACCATCGTAGCAATTGATGTCGCATGCCACCGAGCTAAAAATCGTTCCAACAGAGTCGCGAAGACCGTCGAAATAATCGTCATTCCATGATCTCCGAAGATCGTAATCCTTTAGCCCGAAGGGTTGTGGAAGCGTTAAAGTGCAGCGCGCGATTCTTCGCTTTTTTCTATTTTGAACCGCGCGCGCCCGCACATCGCCCGCGGAATAATTTTATTGATTCAATTTGGATTCACAGAATGCACCGATATTAAATCCGCGATTCTCCAAAGTGCATTAAAGAGGCAAGCCGAGTCTCGCTTTAGGAGGAGAGCCATCAATGGCAAGCACGCTTACGCTGAACGTAAATGGCGTCAACCACACTGTGACTGTCAGCGATTCCAGCATGCCTCTACTTTGGGTTTTGAGGGATCTTATTGGTTTGACCGGCACAAAGTATGGTTGCGGCATCGAAGTTTGCGGCGCCTGCACCGTATTAATCGATGATCAGCGTGAGCATTCCTGCGTCTTCGATGTTTCCTCGGCAGTCGGGAAGAAGATTGTGACGATCGAAGGGCTATCCGCCGATCCCGATGGGCAGAAAGCGCAGGCAGCCTGGATCGCCAATCAGGTTCCGCAATGCGGCTACTGCCAATCCGGCATGTTGATGGCTACCGTTGGCGCGATGAAAGCTGGCCACCACGGAAATGAAATCGCACCCGAAATACCGCATTTGTGCGTGTGCGGAACGTATCAACGCATCCGCACTGCGATACAGACCCTTTAGAAATTAGAGAGGGCGACGATGAATATCCGATCTCATTTACGTGCTCCAGTGGCTGCCGATGATAGTGTGCAGTTTCCTGGCCAAGGCCCGGCATCGAAACGTGGAAAAGTACGTGGCGCAATAAAGCAGGGCAAAAGTCATAAAGAAGGTTTCTTGCTCGACCGCCGTAATTTTCTGCGCGGCGGCGCGGCAGGACTCGTGGTCTGCTTCACGATGGGGGTTACCTCAAAATTAGCGCGCGCCGGTACGGGCACCATGGTCGGCGCCTATATTCAAATTGCGCCAGATGCGGTCAGCACATCGAGCAATATCGTTACCGTCTACATCGGTATATCCGAAATGGGCCAGGGCATTATGACTGGGCTGGGACAGCTTGTTGCCGAGGAGCTTATGCTCCCATGGTCCCAGGTGAGAACGGAGGCCGCACCGGCGGCGGCAGCCTTTGCCAATCCCTTGTTCGGGGCGCAGTTGACGGGCGGTAGCACTGGCATGCGCGGGTGGTTCATGCCGATGCGTCGGGCCGCCGCGGTTGCCCGCGAAATGCTGATTACAGCAGGTGCGGCCGCACTGGGGCAGCCACGCAGCGCTTGCACGGCGAACAAAGGTGCGGTCTGGTGCGGTACAAATTCGGTCCCCTATTATCAAATCGCATCGGCCGCAGCGGCGCTCACGCCTCCCGATCCGACGACAGTCCCACTCGTCAGCAGCTTCAAGATCATCGGCCAGAAGCTGCCGCGAACCGATATCCCCGCCAAAGTGACGGGTGCGGCGAAATATGGCATCGATGTTCGAGTTCCGGGCATGGTTTATGCCAGCGTCCAGCATTGCCCGACGATTGGCGGTACCGTCGCATCGATGCCTGCAAAACCGGCCGGCGCTCTGGCCCTTGTTAATCTCGGCAATGCTGTAGCTGTGGTCGCCAGTGACACGTGGCAGGCCATGAAGCTTGCCGAAGGGCTGAATGTCAGCTGGACGATTCCTGCGAGCTCGAGTGCGATTGACTCGGCCGCCATTCTATCAACCGCGCAGAGTCTAATGGTTTCAGGGACTCCGAGCGTGATGGAACAATCAAACCCGAGTGATCCGACTGCACCAGATGTGGCGCTCAGCAAAGCGGTAAGGAAGGTCGACGCCACTTATCAGCTACCTTATCTAGCTCATGCCTGCATGGAAGTCTTGAGCTGCACTGCGGATGTTCGTTCTGAGTCCTGTGAAATATGGGCGTCGACCCAAGGTCAAGATTGGTGTGTGGCAACGGCCAAAGCGCTGCTCGGGTTGAGTGCGTCGCAAATTACGGTTCACACCATGTTCCTTGGCGGTGGGCTCGGTCGTAAAATCGACCAAGATTATATTGCGCAAGCTATGCTGGTTGCGAAAGCAGTCGGCCAACCCGTCAAGCTGACCTGGTCACGCAAGCAGGATTTTAAAAATGACAAATATCGCCCTTGCGCTCTTATTCGCGTGCAAGCGGGGCTGGATGGCAGTGGCAATTTCTCGTCTTTGATTTACCGAAATGTCTCGCCATCGATCACCGCGCAGCGCGGTTGGGGTCCCGCCTCGAGCGATTCTGGCACGGTTGAGGGGGCGACCCAGCTACCGTATGCAATCCTCAACAGCCGTATTGAATACGTGCAGAACCCGGCAGATGTCCCACTGGGGTGGTGGCGCTCGGTAGGTAACTCCTACAACGTCTTTGCCATTGAGAGCGCGGTTGACGAACTGGCGGGAGCAATTGATCCCATTGTGTTCCGTCAAAAACTTCTCGCAAACGATCCGCGCGGGCAGGCAGTTATCAATGCAATTTCATCTTGGAACAAAAATAACGCGCTTCCATCGGGACGCGCACGCGGCGTAGCATTTTCGCGAGGCTTCGGAAGCTATGTAGCGTTACTCGCAGAAATCTCGCTCGACAGTACCGGGAACATTAGAACCAACAAGGTATTTTGTGTGATCGACTGCGGCACCGCGGTCAATCCTGGTTTAGTCGAGGCGCAGATGCAGGGAGGAATTGTGCACGGACTATCCGCGGCACTCTGGGGTAACGCGACCTTTACCCTTGGCTCTTCTAACCTCACCAACTTCAACGGCTATCGCATGCTTCGCCTGTCCGAGATGCCGGTGGTGACGGTGCAGATCATCAACAGCGGCGGACCTATCGGAGGTATCGGAGAGACTGCCGTCCCTTGCGTGGCACCGGCCATTGCCAACGCCTATGCAAGATTGACGACGAAGCGCGTTCGCACGCTACCGTTTTATCCGGGAGCAACAATGGGTGGGCTGTAGCGGATGGTCTTAATGGGCGCCTGACGCCTATCCCGGTGCACTAGGTCATCCGATCGCGCGACTTAGAGATCGTGGCGTACATTGCAGGACCCGTCGGTACCCCGGGCGAAATGCCTCGGGGCACCCACGAAGGTGGTTCATTGGGTGAAGTGGGCGCCAATCCCAAAGGGACGCCGTGCCGATAAAGCATTGAAAATAAAATATTTTTATACCCCGCACCCACCAAAGCGGTTTCCAGTGTTGACAATGCCGCTGTCGCTCCATATTAGAAGAGCGAACATTCATTCTCTTTTACTGCAATGCACAATTGAGGGCCGTCATGAGGCGCGCAAACACCCAATTGAAGTCGGATCGGCGCGCCGAAATTCTCGCGGCTGCGCAACGCTGCTTCGCGCGGTCAGGATTTCACCAAGCCTCGATGCAGGAAATCTGTGCCGAGGCGCAGATGAGCCCCGGTAATCTGTATCGCTACTTTTCGTCGAAGGAAGCGATCATCGCCGGCATTTCGGAGCACAACCGCGCCGAGGCTGCGAAAGACTTCGCGGCGGTCGCCAATGCGCCAAATTTCTTTGCCGGTCTTGCAGAGCTCGCGCGTCAACATCTGGTCGAGCGGACCGCCGAGGAAATCGGGCTGTGCGCCGAAATCATGGCGGAGAGCCGACGAAATCCGGAGGTTGCTGGCCAGTATCAGCATATCGAAAGTGAGGTGAAGGCGGGGCTCGTCGCCATGCTGCGCCACGCGGCGAACCGTGGCGAAATCGCCAGCGACGTCGATCTCGATGGCGCCGCAACCGTGCTGATGGTGCTGGCTGACGGCATTTCTTGGCGCCGCGCAGTAGATCCCGGCTTCGACGCCAAGATCGTGTTGCCGATGATTCTGAAAATGGTCCACTGCCTGCTCGCAAAACAGCAAGGTTGCATGGGCAACGAAACGGAGAAGCTGCAATGAAAGCGAGCCGTATCGTCGCGATCGGCCTGGTGGCCGCCGCTGGTCTATGGATCTTCTCAGGTTATCTAGTTCCGCACGAGAGCGAGAGCGCGGCTGCCGTACGACCGAACGAAGTCGAGGCCAAGCTGTTTCGCGTCGGCATCATCGAGAGCAAGATCGAGTCTCACAGCCGCAAGCTCGTGCTGTCCGGTCGCACCGAAGCGGACCGCAAGGTGGTGGTGACCTCGCGTGCGGCTGGCGTGATCACGGAGCTCAAGGTGCGCCGTGGTTCGGTCGTGAAGGCTGGCGATGTGATCGCTATCCTGTCGGATGAGGCGCGCGAAGCGCAGCTCGAGCAAGCGCGGGCACTTGCAACGCAGCGTAAGACCGAAATCGACGCCAAACGCAAGCTCATCGAGAGCGGCGCCTTGCCGAAGCTCGAACTGGTAAATCTGGAATCGCAACAAAAGGCGGCCGATGCGGCACTTGCCGCCGCAGAAGCCGAACGCGAGCGTGGCGTTGTCCGCGCGCCTTGGGCGGGCGTCGTTAGCGACGTGCCGGTAGAGGTTGGCCAAGCGAGTTTCTCCATGGCGGGCCGAGAGATCGCGCAGATCGTGGCGCTTGATCCTATGCTGGCAGTGGTCGAGGCGCCCGAGCGCAAGCTCGCCGGCATCAAGGTTGGCGAGGCCGCCGATATCCGCCTGGTCACTGGTGAGACCGTAACGGGCCGCATCCGCTACGTCGCAAAATCGGCGAGCCCAACGACCCGTACCTATCGTATCGAGGTCGAAGTGGAGAATGCCGGTGGCAGAATCCCGGATGGGATCACGGCAGAAGTCGTGATCAGGATGGCGTCGGTGCCGGCCACGCGGGTACCGCGCTCGGCCCTGATATTCTCGGCTTCGGGTGACCTCGGTGTCCGCGTGGTTGGTGCCGACGACAAAGTCGCCTTCATCCCCGTGACGATCGTTGAGGACGGGCCATCGTTCATGTGGGTCGGCGGGGTCGCCGATGGTGCTCGCGTTATCGTACAAGGCCAGGACTTCGTACGCGAGGGCTTGCGAGTTGAATCGCTTGCAACGTCCGCGGAGAAAACGGCGGCCAATTAATCCATGACACTCGGGCCGAGGTAAGCCTGCCCGACAGTTTGAAGAACCGATAAGAGCATCCGCATGTCCAAGATCATCGATTACGCGATCGACCATGCGCGATTGACCGTTGCGACGCTATTGTTCGTGCTCACCGCCGGCTTCATCGCTTATGTGACGATCCCGAAGGAGGCGGAACCAGACGTTAAGATTCCAATCATTTATGTCCAGCTTACGCAGCGCGGGATAAGTCCGGAGGATGCCGAGCGACTGCTGCTGCGGCCAGTCGAGACGCAGCTTAAGTCCGTCAACAATGTGAAGGAAATGCGCTCGACCGCCTACGAGGGCGGCGGCTACGTGCTGCTTGAATTCGAAGCCGGCTTCGACTCAAAGTCCGCTCTCGCGGACGTGCGTGCCAAAGTCGACGATGCCAAGCACGACCTGCCAAAGGACACCGACGAGCCGTCGGTGCAGGAGGTCAATCTCTCGCTCTATCCGGTGTTGGTGGTAGCGCTGTCCGGCGATGTGCCCGAGCGCACCATGCTGCACATCGCCCGCACGGCGAAGAACGCAATCGAGCAGGTACCCGGCGTGCTGTCGGCAGAACTGCGCGGTTCACGCGATGAGGCGGTCGAGATCGTCGTCGAACCGATGTTGCTGAAGAGCTATAACGTCTCGCTCGATCAGCTCATCGCTGTGACTCAGGCCTCGAACAATCTCGTGGCTGCCGGTGCGCTTGAGGGCCAGACTGGCCGCTTTGCCGTCAAGGTGCCGTCGCTAATCGAAAAACCGGCGGACGTGCTCGATATCCCGATCATTTCATCGCCGGGTGCGTCGGTGAAACTGGGTGACGTTGCGCAGGTCAAGCCGACCTTCAAGGACGCCACCGGCATCACCCGCGTCAACGGCAAGCCCGCTATGACCATCGAGGTGTCGAAACGCTCCGGTGCCAATCTGATTGAGACAGTCGACGGCGTGAAAAAGGTGGTCGAGCAAATTAAGACCACGTGGCCGGCTGGCGTCCAGGTGATCTTCACCCAGGACAAGTCGAAGCTGATCCGGCAGATGTTGAGCGATCTGCAAAATTCGGTAGCGACTGGTGTGTTGCTAGTCGCCGTGATCATCCTGTTTGCGCTCGGTTTCCGTGCCTCTTTGTTTATCGGCATTGCAATTCCGGCGTCGTTCCTCGCTGGCGTACTTGCGCTCCAACTCGCCGGACTGACGGTGAACATCGTCGTGCTGTTCTCGCTTATTCTCGCCGTCGGCATGCTGGTCGACGATGCCATCATCGTGTCGGAATTCGCCGAGCGGCGGATGTCGGAAGGCATGGCGCCGAAGGATGCCTACATACTGGCGGCCAAGCGCATGGCCGGCCCCGTGATCGCCGCCACCGCTACCCGCATTGCCGCCTTCTCGCCGCTTCTGTTCTGGCCCGGGGTGGTCGGGCAGTTCATGAAATATTTGCCGATCACTCTGATCGCGACGCTGTCGGCGTCGTTGGTGGTTGCGCTGCTGATCACCCCGACGCTCGGCGCGCTGCTTGGCAAGACGGCGCCAATGCCACACGACGAGCAGGCATCGGACAATGGTCCCTACATGCGCACGGTGCGTCTGGCGCTGCGCTACCCCGGCACGGCGTTGGCGCTCGCAGCCTTCCTGCTGATCGCCGTGCAGGTCGCCTACGGGACGTTTGGACGCGGCGTTGAATTCTTCCCTAACGTCGAGCCTGATTACGGCCAGGTGATCGTCCACGGCCGCGGCAACCTGTCGATCGAGGAGAAGAACGAAGCTGTGGGCGCGGTCGAAGAGCGGGTGCTGGCGTTTGATGGCTTAAAGACCGTGTACACACGCGTGGGCGAGCAGCCGCGCGGCTCCAGTGAGATCTCGGAGGACACAATCGGCGTCATCCAGTTCGAGTTTGCCGATTGGAAGGTGCGTCCGCCGGCGCATCGGATCATGGACGCGATCCGCGCCAAGACTGCGACCATTCCCGGCATCTTAGTGGAGGTGACGGCGCCGCGCGCCGGGCCGCCCACCGGAAAACCGATCCAGGTGCAATTGTCCGCCATCAATCCCGATCAATTGCCGGCGGCAGCGAAGAAGGTTGCGGCCATCCTGGCAACGCGCAGCGACATTCGCGATCTTGACGACGGTCAGCCGTTGCCCGGAATTGATTGGAAGATCGAGGTCGACAAGGCAGAGGCGGCGAAATACGGCGCCGGCGTCGGTATTGTAGGCACCGCCGTGCAGCTCGTCACCAATGGCGTCAAGATCACCGAGTACCGCCCGTCCGACAGTGACAAGGCGGTCGACATCATCGTGCGCTTCCCGCAGGACCGGCGCAGCCTCGACCAGATCGACGATCTGCGCGTCCAGACGACATCCGGCAGCGTACCAATCGGCAATTTCGTTAGCCGCTCGCCCAGCCCGCGCGTCGGTTACCTCAACCGCGTCGCCGCGAGCCGTGTGATGACGGTGTCTTCCAACGTGGCCGAGGGCGTGCCAAGCGCCAAGGTACAGCAGGAGATCGCCCGGGAGCTCGCCCAGACCGACCTCGGTCCCGGCGTGGCTTGGAAACTGAAGGGCGAGGACGAGGAGCGCGCCAAGGCGTCCGCCTTCCTGCTCAAGGCCTTCGCCACCGCGATGTTCCTGATCTTCGCGATTCTGCTGGCGCAGTTCAACAAGCTCACCTCGGTCGCGCTGGTGCTCACTGCCGTTGTGCTGTCGACCATCGGCGTTCTACTCGGCCTGCTGATCATGGGTCAGGCGTTCGGCGTGGTGATGACTGGCATCGGCGTTATCGCCAATGCCGGCGTAATCGTGAACAACAACATCGTATTGATTGATACCTATGATCGCCTGCGGCGCGAAGGAAAACCGGCCCACGACGCGATCATCGCGACCTGCCGTGAGCGAGCGCGGCCGGTGGTGCTCACGGCCATTACTGCGATCCTCGGTGTGCTGCCGATTGCCTTCGGGGTAAATCTCGAGTTCCTGGCGCGCGAGGTGACGGTGGGCGCGCCGTCGACACAATGGTGGATCAATCTATCGACGGCGATCGTATTTGGTCTCGGCTTCGCGACGATTCTCACCCTCATTGTGACGCCAGCGGCACTGATGGCGATTGCTAATCTGAGCGAGGACCGCACGCGGTGGGTCGCGCACCTGAAGCGATGGATTCCCGTGCCCACTGAGAACAACATACGAGTGTTGTGGGTTAGTGTCGTAGTTTGGTCCGGTCGGATGATTAGCTCGCGGCGGAGCAAGCTGTCGAAAACGAAATAGGCGCGTGTACCAAAAACCTCCTCTGGCGCACATTTGCAATATTCGGGCGTAAGTCGCTTCGCGGCGGGCCATTAGGGGCGGGGCCAATTGATGATGGGGCCAACGGCGTCGCCCGTCCGAGTTAGGTCAAAAGGCGAACCGGACGGTGCAAGTGCATCACGCTACACTTTACACTCGCGTTGTGCCAAACAAAAAACCCCCGGGGTAACGTCCGGGGGGGGTCGTTGGTATGCATCATTCAGAATTTATAGGCCAAGCCGACGAGTGCCGTGTTCGTTCTGAGTGACAGGCTCATATCCACGCGGTCGCACTGCGTACCCGGAATGACCGTGCACTGATCGGTTGTCTCGAAAAATGTATGGTTGGTATGTCCATAATCGGAGTAACGATATTCCGCACGGAGCAACCAATTGCGCCCAAGCAACGTTTCGACACCACCGCCGACTGTCCAGCCTGTTGCCGTTATCGAGGCCGTCTCATCGCGAACCGCAAGGCACCATGACGAATTAATCAGTGAACCGTTGCATGTGGCATTGATGTCAGCCTGCTGCCAAGCAAAACCACCAGTCGCATAGATGAGCCACGTCGGTGCGACAAGGTAACCGAGACGTGCGCGGACGCTCCCATCCCACTTCAGTTTAACGCTTGAACTGTCAACGGCCATGGCGCCCAAATCGACGCCCTGGCCGCCAGTCCCGAAGGTGCCCGGAATG
>Ga0207761_1000955_pt1 | contig 9953 bp, 16 predicted proteins | sample LuqExpMetageno34_FD_187792 | JGI IMG/M metagenome (GOLD analysis project Ga0207761, IMG submission 187792) | Tropical forest soil microbial communities from Luquillo Experimental Forest, Puerto Rico - Sample 34 (SPAdes) | ecosystem: Environmental > Terrestrial > Soil > Tropical forest ...
CCCAGAACGATGCTCCTATGGACTGTCAAGAGCGGATTCTGAACGCGGGAGAGCTGCGAAGACCTCCCTCGCCACATAGCGCTTGAGACAACGGATGGCCTCCTTCTTGGTCCGGCCGTCTTTCATCCGGCGCTCGATGTAGTGACGGGTCCGCGGGTCGTTGACCATCCGGGTGAAGACGATGTGCCAGAGGGCCGAGTTGGCGTGGCGGTCCCCGCTGCGGTTGAGGCGATGGCGTTCCTGCTTGCCGCTCGAGGCGTCGAGGGGCGAGACCCCGCAAAGCTTGGCGAAGGTCGCCTCGTTCTTGAGGCGCTGCGGGTTGTCGCCGGCTGCGACCAAGATGGCGGTGCCCACGTCGGTGCCCACTCCGTCGACGGCCACGAGCTCGGGGGCCGTCTCGGCGAGCAACTTCTTCAGCAACGCGTCGATCTCCTTGACCTCCCCTTCGAGGGAGAGAGCTCGGCGGGCGAGTGTGCGCAGCGCGAGCTTGGTCAGCGTCGTCACGTCACTACGCCCGGTGTGCCGATAGGCGCTCGTCACGGTGAGCACCTGGTAGATGGAGAGATCGCGCAGCTCGGAACGCAGCTCGTCGGGAGCGGTCGAGATGAGGCTGCGCATCTGGTTGATGGCCTGGGTTCGGCTGCTCCGGGCCGAGAGGCGGGCGACCCGAAGCACCCGCATGGCCTCGACGTTTCCGTCTCTGCTCTTGGCCAGCCCCGTGGCGTCGCCGCCTTGGGCGGCTCGTGCCGCGGCCACGGCGTCGGCGGGATCGGATTTGCCGGTGCGCCGGCGGCGCTGACGATTGGGCCGGTCGATCTCGACGACGGCGACGTTATGAGCCAGCAGGTGCCGGGTGAGCCCGGCGCCATAGCTGCCGGTGCCTTCGACACCGACGAGCTCGAGGGTACCGAAGCTCTCGAGCCAACGCAGTAACGCCCGGTAACCCGCAGTCGTCGTCGGGAAGCTCTCGACACCGAGGAGCGCGCCTCGTTGGTCGAGGGAAGCAGCCACGTGCACGTCGAGGTGCGTGTCGACCCCTCCGGTAATGCGCCGCGCGATAGTGGTCATCGTCATCCTTTCCTTTGCTGGGTGAGGTGGCACCGCACCAGTCAGACGATGGACAGGACAGCGATGGGCCTGGTTGGCAGGCTCCTATGAGGTCACTCCGTCGGACTGGCTGGTGTCGGGTACGTGTCCGAGCCAGGCCGACGGATCGACTTCAGGACAGTCCAAGGGGACGTCAGCCGGATTCAAATGGAGTCAGACCTGGCCTAGGCACGCACCCACACGCTGACCAGTTCTCCCTCCGGAGTGGTGGACCGTCAGCGGCCTAACTCAATCCTCGCTGCCGGGTAGGTGTGCGGGTCCCACGCCAGCTGCTGCTTGACTTGTTGCCATGCGGTCCGTTTGGGGGATGGCCCTTCTTCTAATTCGCGGCGTTGCTCTCTAGGTGGTGGTTCCTGCAGCGGTCCTGGCGTATCCCGTGATCGCTCGCCGTCGGCAGGCTCAGCTTGGCCAGGCACTCGGCTGGGCAGACCTAAACCTCATCGCAGCGCTGCATCGCTGTCTTCCGAGAAACGCCTTCACGGCTCGTCAGGACCTTCGTGCCTTTAAGTGAAATGGCATCGGTAACCCACAGGATCGGAGCGGCTGATCCGGCCTGACCCGGACCGTCACCGAACGCCGGATCGGAGGCCATATGTAGTCTTCGCTAGATGGAGATCGAGGAGGCGCTGGAGCGGGCACGCCGATGGTTGAGTGATCCGAACTGGTGGTCGGATGAGAAGGACACCGTCGCTTCTATCCAGCGGTCTGGAAGAAAGTGGGTTGTCGACCATATGAGCCGCCTGGATGTCACATTTCCCGGCTCCCGATCGCTCGGCGATTTCGGCCGTTTGACCGTAACGGATGCCGGAGAGATCATCCCACCCCCATCTCAGGCGACTATCGAAGCTGCCCTTCGGGAGCTGGCACTGAATGACGTCAAGGACCCTGGTGGTTTCTTCGGCCTGGCGGGGGATCCCGACCGCCTCGACTCTGAACTCCAGGAGCGTTACGTCGGAATGAGTGCAGAAGATGCAGCGTCAGCTGCCATTCGGGATGGGATCACCAACATCCGGGTGTTTCGCCTTCCTTTTCATCGGCCCTACATCCGCGATCACCTTCCCGATCGTCTCAATCTTGCAGTCATAGACGGTCGCGTGGTTCGGGTCGCTTTCTTTTAGCAACCGCCCCCGACCACCGGCTATGTGACCCTTCCGGCGTGGATTTCGCAAGCCAGATGTAGCCTCGAAACGTGGCGACGGGCGCTGGTCCAAGAAAACCAACCCTTCCGCGACGACTCCGGTGGCGACTGGTGCGCAGCCGGACGATCTGCGCACTCCGGAGGCATCCGCTGAAGGTTCGGACGGCTGTCTACTCGGTTGAGCTGCGACCGCTTGATCAACCAGCAGACACTTCGGACCCAGGCCATATTGAGATGCGGTGCCCCTGCCGCCGCCGAAGGAGTACTCCTACAGAGCGTTCCCACTGACCTCCGCCTGCCCCGGAACACCGGGTATGTGGCGAGTAACGCCCGTGAGCACTGCCCCCCGAACTGTGCCAGTCGCTCAGGACTTGGGTGGAAGGGTCGATGCGTAGTCGAGTCCCGAATCGATCCATTGCCGAAGATCCCCGTCCTCGCTTAGCCCTTCCGATGACACGTAGACCATCCCACGCATGGAACGGCCCGTGAAATCCATCTCTCTCGTGTAGGGCATCGCGAGTGATTGCTCCCAACGATCAGGTCCGACTCGCACCATCAGGTCATCGCCTACGACACCGAAGCACATGTGGCCGTTTGTCATGAAACACAGGCCGCCGAACATCTTCCGCTCCGACATCGAAGCATCTCCGCTCACCAGCGCCCTGACCCGAGAGGCCAACTGATCGTCGTACGGCACCCTCGCAAGATATTCGGACGCCGCGACATCGGTACCCACTTCGCCACCTTGACGGATCCTCAGGGATCCATTAGTTTCCATGTCGGGAAACTAACGGAGTTGTGATGCCGGCCACGATCGAAGACGAGCAGTTGGACGTGACGTTCGCCGCATTGGCGAACTCGACCCGTCGTGCGATCCTGGCCCGTCTCGCAGAGGGAGCGGCCACCGTCAACGAGCTGGCCATTCCTTTCAACTTGCAGCTCCCTGCGATCTCCAAGCACATCAAGGTGCTCGAGCAGGCAGGACTGGTGGTTCGTGGCCAGAGCGCACAGTTCCGCCCTTGTGCGCTCGATCCCGCGCCTCTCGAAGCCGTATCGGCGTGGGCTTCCCAATACCGACAGATCTGGGAATCGAGGTTTGATCAGCTGGACGACTATCTCGTCCTGCTCCAACAACGAAAGCAGGGAGAGAACAAATCGTGATTGACCGAGACGCCGTGGTAATCGAACGAGTCTTCTCAGCACCCGTTGAGATGGTGTGGAGCATGTGGACCGATCCGTCCCACTTCAAGGAGTGGTACGGCCCCGACGGAATGTCGATACCCGTAGCCGAGATGGACGTTCGTCCCGGCGGGGCTCGAAGGATCTGCATGGAAATGAACACACCGGACGGGCCCATGAGGATGTGGTTCACAGGCGAATACCGGCAGGTCTCAGAAAATGCCCGCCTTGTCTATACCGAGGCGATGTCAGACGAAGCAGGGAACGTCTCTGAGCCCCCAAGCGGTGGTCATGCAGTCACGGAAGTTCAGGTGGAACTGCAAAGCGTCGAGGGAGGAACCCGTGTCGTAATGACGCACGTGGGGATCCCGAGCGATTCGCCTGGAGCAGCAGGCTGGAACATGGCGTTCGACAAACTCGCCAAGCGCTTGGCCTCGTAGTTCAGAAGCAAGCTCAGGCAGCCGGCTTCGACGTATCCCCGAAGCACCGGTTCGTGGACGCGCCCAACGTGGGACGATGGGCGACTGATGTCCGAGCCAGGCGACCGCTCCCCCGCCTTCTTCATCGAACCAGGGATGTGCTGGGCGCTCGTCTGCGACAGGGACTTGCAGAGCGACCACCACCGCCTCGAGCCGCGGGAGTGGAGGGACGATCCGAACGCCGGGCGAATGGCTCGTGGTGTGGAGCGGTGAAGACCACCGGCAGGACGTGACCGGCTACGGCAAGGTCGGCCGGCGCTGGCGGTGATCCTCTAACACGACGCCTCGCCGGGATCCTCGCCGGAGCGCCGGGTAGGGTGGGCGCAAAGGGAGGTTGCCATGGCGGAGATCGCATTCAGCATGGGCTCGACGGTGACGTGTGACGACGGTCCGTGCGGTGAGATTCGGCGCGTGGTGGTCGATCCCGTGGCCCGGCGGCTTACGCATCTCGTCGTGGAGCCCACCCACCGCAACGGGCTCGGGCGGCTCGTCCCGCTCGACCTCGTGCGCGCTGATTCGAGCGGCGCGCACCTGCTCGGCGGACTGGCGGTTTTCGAGGGGCTGCCGCTGGCCGAGGAGACTGATTTCCTCCCCGGCGGCAGTGGGTACGAAAGCTACGAGGCGCACGAGGCGTACTTCTGGCCGTACTTCGGGCTCGATGGCGGGACGGCTCCGTTGCTGGCCAACGCCAGTGGGTTGGTCACTCGCGACCGCGTCCCCATGGGCGAGGTGGAGGTACGCCGAGGGGAGCGCCTGCACGCGATGGACGGCGAGGTGGGCAAGGTGGAAGGCCTCGTCGTCGAGCCCGCCGACGGCCACGTGACCCATGTGCTCCTCCAGGAAGGGCATCTGTGGGGGCGCAAGCAGGTCGCCATACCGATCGGCGTCGTCACCCGCATCGACGACGGGATCTCCGTCGCCCTGTCGAAGGACGAGATCGGCCGGCTGCCCCCGCTCGGCCTGACCGGCGAGCCCGGGTAGGGGGGCCGACCGCTAGTTGGTGATGTGGTCCTGCGAGGACCACACGGCGGGCGACTTGACCGGACTCAGAATGGTCGGTCAGCGCCGGCGGGAGGGACGATCCCGCAGTCCCGCGTGATTCTGGGCGATGCCCTCCGCCTCCGTCTTGTTCGAGATCGGAAGGCCGATGCCGGGCAAGACGATGTTGCTATCGCAGAACCCAATCACGACGAATAATCGCGGTCCCAGTGGTCGTTGCGCGTCGAGATCGTGACAACAGCGCGAACGCCAGGCTGGACCGATGCAAACAGGCGTAGCGTCCCCACCGCGGACAAAGAGTCCGTACCTGTCAGAACGGCCCCGGGTTCCCGTCCCGGGGTCGTTCAGTGTCTCGAAGAGGTTCGGGCCCATCCGTGACCAGATCGTCCAGCCCGTCGGAACTCGGAGCTAAGAGGTAGGTCAGCGAGGCGATTCGTCGAGGCTGATCAGGAAGGCGATTGCCTCTGGTGAGGGAAGTGACATTCCTCGGTCGTAGAACGTTTGGAACTCGCGCCCCAGCCTTCCGCGTACGGTCGCCTCCGCGCGTCGCAGCCGCTGGTGGACCCACTCGGGCGCCGATGCGACAATGTCTCGCCGTGCTCCCTAGGAGGACCGCGGCGTCGTGGTAATCCCTGAGCTCGCTCAGAGCGAGAGCCGCCGGCAATTGCTCCTGTCGCGCCCTTCGCCGGCAATGGAAGCGACGGGACGGCCACGATCTGCTCGCCGGGCACCGCGAGGCCCTCACGGCTCGTCGACAGAATGACGAGGTGCGAGCAGCTTCGCTGATGAGTGTCGCACACGGCGGCCCGATCCTCGGGCGCAAGAGATGCGACTCGTGCCGCTGTAGCGGCGCAGCGCACGCTGGCCCATGAGATCCAAGACGAGAAGTGCACGTTTTGAGGTGTGCGCCACTGGGCCTCCGAGTAGCTTTGGGCTGATGACCACGGCCGAGAACGACCCAAATCCGGAGAACGTGAGTCAGACGACTGAGGCGCCTGCCCCTGCGCCCGAGACACCAACACGTCTCCAGCAGGCGGCGGGGGGGATGGCGGAAGCACAGGCCTGGAAGGGACAGCAGATCGCGAAGGGCTGGCGCAAGCTCGTGGACGCACTACGCGGACACAAGGCCGGAGAGGGATAGCTCCGTCAGTTAGAGCCCAGCACCGCCGGGTGGTCAATGGAGCAGCGGAAGGTCTGCACACAGTCCAGGTGGTGCTGCACAGCGAAGGAGCGACCGACTCATCGGGCAGGAGGATGATTCGTAGCACACTGCCCATAACGCGGTAGGCGGTAGTTATGCGACGTTCAATCCAAGCCTGGAAGGGGATGGAAGGTGACCATGGTTGGCTCCCGTCGCTGCCACCGTTGACGTTCGAAGATCCGAATCATCGGTTCGTTTTCAGCGGCAGTGTCGGCGCTGATCTGCCAGACCTCGTGACTCAACAGCGCATTGGTTCCGCGGGCCAGAAGGAGCGCTCCGAGCCCCTTGCCGCGCTGTTCGGGGATGACTCCGATGTGGTAAATCGTTCCTTCGTCGAGGTCCCCTCGGGCCTCGCCGACGAAGACGACCGGTAAAACAAACCCGGCCGGCGTGTCATCTACCAGTACCACAGACCACCAGCGACGATCGCATGAATATGTGCCGCCCCCCACGGCGTCGGCAATCATCGCACTGGTGACGGCCTGTCCGCCGTAGCGCTCGATGGTCGCCGCGTCGCGAGGGTCGAGAGGTTCCGAGAACGCCGCCAACATGAGCTTTGTGAGTTCGTCCTCGTCGGCCACCGTCCAGGTGATGCCATCGGGGTCGCGAGTATGACGACGCGGAGCGTCTCCAGCCAGCTCGAACGGAATCCGGGCGAACGACACGACTCAAGCATCCCATCCTGCCGTGTCCCACAACGCCCGGTCCGGGGCGGTTGTGTCGGCTCCACTTTGCGGTCTCGGTCGCTGAAAGCGAGACAGAACGTCAGGGATACGTGGCGATGCCGACAACGGCGGCGTTCATCGGTCGACCACCCATCGATCCCTCGAAGGGGGCGGAGCCAAACGAGAAAATTCCACCGTCAGCCGTAGCCAGCCAGTACCCGTTGCCGTCGGGGGTAGCGGCCATGGCGACCGCCGCAGCGTTGAGATACGTCCCGCCCATCGACCCCTCAAATGGAGTGTCGCCGAAGGAGAACACGCCGCCGTCGGCGGCGACCAGCCAGTAGCCCTTGCCGTCGGGCGTGGCGGCTATGCCGACGATCTGCGCGTTGAGATGCGTCCCGCCCATCGATCCGTCAAATGGAGCGTCGCCGAAGGAGAACACGCCGCCGTCGGCGGCGGCGAGCCAGTAGCCCTTGCGGTCGGGCGTGGCCGCCATGCCGACGATGGGCGCGTTGAGCGGCAGCGAACTCAGGTCTCCAAAAGGCGACGGAGCATCACCGCAACCAAGAACCGCTCCATTGGAACTGGTCGCCCAGTACCCGGCTCCACTGCTCGACGAGGCAATCCCTGTCCAACGGCCCATGGCGCCATTCAACGAGGTGCACGCTGGACTTGGCCCTGACTGACCAAAGGGAAAGGCCAGCTTATAAGCGTTGAGTATCCAGTAGCCGTTCCCGCTGGGCGTTGCCGCCACTGCACTGCATCCAAGTCCCCCGGCGAGCATGCTCGGAGGCTGTGGGTTGAAACTGCAGATTCCAGGCGCACCGGGATGAAGTGCCCCCGATCCATAGAAGGGCGCGTTGAAGGCAAAAACCCCGCCGTCGGCTGCGGCCAACCAATAGCCGGGCATGGGAGGCGATGCCGCCACCGCTTTGGTAGTCGTCGGGCCTATGAGAAGGAGCCCCCACATCGCAAGGAGGGCCACACCTCCTAAGCGCCACCGTCGTGATGTAGTCATCGCTCCCCCTACCAGTGGGGAACGCTCAGAGACCCCAATGGAAACCGACCCTAGTTCCTTACTGCCCCAGAACACCTCGGGGATGCCTCGCAGCTGCCTTGCGTCGGCGTGGATCACCCCGTGGCGCAAACATCGCCCAACGCCGGAACTGGGTGAGCTGAGCCTTCAGGTTGAGGCCAGGGTGGCCGATACCGTGCTCGATGGTGAAGGACGATTGTGAGAGGGCTGATGATCCGGTGCTCGGACAACCTAAGACCCAGTCGGTGAAGGAGGCGGCAACCGCCGCGGCCTGGACCGTGTCCGAAGGCACGTACAACAAGAAACCTCTCTACGCCAGGTTCAACACCGCCTTCCGTCACGCCGGCGACCTCGCCGACTATCCAATCCAGGTGGGCGTGGCGGTACCGCTCCACAGCCCGGACAAGCGAGGAATGCCTGCACCCGCTGAGCTCGACGAGCTGGGGGAAGTCGAAGACCTCATCGTCGAGAAGGTGGCCGGGCAGGCCGTGATGGTCGGAGCGATCACCGCCAACTCCATGAGGGAGTTCGTCCTCTATACGGACAAGGCTGATTGGATCGAAGGGTTTGACCACGCCATGCAGGCCGCCGTCAAAGGCCATCGCGTTCAAGTAATGGCCCGGACTGACCCCAAGTGGGCGGTCTACTCGCAGTTCGTCAACTAGCGCAGAAGTGCAGAGATCGATCGGGGGTACAACGCTCGGGTAGTGAGACCCCACCGCCCAGGCATTGGGGTGACAACAGGAAGGGTGCCCCCACAACGCCGGATTGGCGCGTAGGTCCAAAGGCCTATGGATTGCGATACGCGTTGCGCTCAAGACTTTATTCGTTGCTAAAACGCACCAATCGGCGGGCTGGAGGGGCAGATGAGTGGGGGCGTGAAGTGGGGGGGCCTTGATGGCTTGCGCGCCCTCGCCGTCTTCGCAGTGGTGGGCGCTCACTTCCGATTCCTCAACTTGGGGGCGGCCATCGGCGTTGACCTCTTCTTCGTGCTGTCGGGCTTCTTGATTACGTCGCTCTTGTTGCGGGAGCACCAAAGGACAGCCGCTGTCTCGCTTCGACGATTCTGGATTCGTCGGGGTCTTCGACTCCTTCCGGCCTTGGCGTGCGGCGTTCTCGTTGCCCTTGTCGTGGCCCAATGGGCGACACCGGAGCAGCGGCACGCGACGTGGACGGGACTGCCGTTCGTTCTCTTTTACTTCGGGAACTGGGCTCGGGTGGCGGGAGGGCCGTTCGCGCTCGGCTTGCTCGTCCACACATGGTCCCCTCGCAATCGAGGAACAGTTCTACTTCTTGTGGCCGTTGGTTATGGCCTGTTGGCTCGGCACCAGAGCACTGTCCTACCGCAGGGCCGCAACGATCATGGCCATCGCGGCGGTTGGCGCTGCGCTCTACAACCTGTACGCGTTTCAGCACTGGGGTGAGGCGGTGGCGTACTTCCGGACCGATACCCGATCCATGGGGCTGCTGGCTGGGTGTGCGTTGGCGCTCGCCGTTCGGGGGTGGCCCGAATCGGTTGTTGTTTCTGACAGGGCCAAACACGTCCTGCGAGTGGGCGCGCTCGTTGCCTTCGGGCTGTTCTGGTTCATCTGCATCTTTTGCTCAGCGCAGACCGGTACGGCAGCCTCCTTGATGTACAGCGGCGCAACGCTGTCCTCGGTCGTGCTGGTGGCCTGTCGCGGTCTTGGTATCAGAGAGCTACTGGGTACGCCTCCTGTCGAGACGAGGACCGGCCTGGGTGGGCGCCCGCTCCTACGGCATCTACCTGTATCACTACCCTTTGGCGTTGGTCTTCGTGCAAGCACACGTCTTTCATGGTGGCGAGCACAACGTGGCCGTGATCGTGTGCATCCTCATTACATTGCTCTTGGCGGCGGTATCCCATCGATGGGTCGAAACACCCTTCCTCAGATTGAAGGAGCGCGTTGCAGGAGCACACACGCCGACGCCTCAAACTCTGGCGACTATCACGTAAGTCCTGCGTTGCGCGATCTAACGGATGACCACCTAGCCCGCCCCTAACCGCTCTCAGGGGCTGGGGATCGCTTCAGATCCTGCACTGGATGCCCCCTAACAATGACACTGTGCTGAGGGTCCACCGCTTCGTACTCGGCCCTCAATAAGTTCGCAGGCACAGTCAAGAGGACGG